>JFJP01042474.1_pt1 | contig 15572 bp, 7 predicted proteins | sample 431651 | NCBI WGS metagenome assembly JFJP01 (sample SAMN02602958, study PRJNA72255) | Microbial mat metagenome, whole genome shotgun sequencing project. | biome: fresh water; feature: sink hole; material: water; isolation source: purple microbial (photo- and chemosynthetic) mats found in... | reverse complement strand
TTGAAGTGCCTCTGCTTGTAGACTGAGTGGAGTGGGTGTGAAAGTATTTTGCGGTGTCATCATGCCTGGATTTAAGTTCAACTTGCGGCTGTGGTATTTTGTCTTGTCTATCCTGGTGACGCTGACCATTTGCCTGACGGGAATCCGCTTCTCCTGGTCGATTACCTCAACTGCTGTGGATGGAAATTCATGTGAAAAGGGTGTGAAAGGGGGATTCAACTGCGGTACGATTATGCTGAGGCCAGAGAATCGGGGGAGGGGAGCGCAGATGGAATTGAATAGGCAGCGAAGTTGGTTTCGACAGGCCGCCACAGACCATCAGGCACATACGCGCAGCATCCAGGAGCTGAGGGATCAGCCGGGGATAGGAAGCGGAAGGCAAAGGGGAGCGGAAGGAAATCAACAAGCAGATGAAGCCTGGAGGGCACAGCGAAACCAGCAGAGGGAAGAGGGAAGTTGGCAGCAGGGGCAGAATAGGCCTAATTGCCAGCAATGGAGTGACATGATGGCTCAACGGCATCAACGATTCAACCTGGGTAGGAACCCGACGATTTGCCCAGAGAGGCAGCAAAGGGCAGAGGCGATAGTGCGGCAGGCATGTAACCAGGGTGGTGATGCGCCTGATGATTATGATGAGTGGGAGCGAGAATGGAATGAAAATTTGTTGAATAGGGGGAGGAATCGCGAAGTGAACAGGGCCAATCCTGGATATGCCACGACTAATGGGACTGAACCACAGATAGGGGTGAGGGCAGTGCCAGAACACATCAGGAGGGAACAGGAGGAACAGGACATGCGCAACTGGGAAACGAGGGGGAGAGAAATAATCCAAAGAGAAAGGGAACGAGAAAGGAGGGGGAGAGAAAATGAAACCAGAAGGGTTCAGAGGGATACGCTAGTGCATTTAGAAACGATTGTGAATGGCTGGTTGGATTTAATGATGCCTGCCCATGCAGAGTTGTTGATTGGGAATTGTATCGACAGTGGAAGATGGCGAGTTACCTATGGAGGGGCCATGGGACCGCGATTGCACATAATAGGAAGCTTAGATGATCTCCCTACACTACCCGACCTCGATGTACTAATCCCTAGACCCAGTCAGGCGGCAGCAGCAAATAGAACCTTTAATGTGCGAAGGGACCCGCAAGGGGAGCAGGCAGAGGAGCCGGGTGAATATGCATATCCGGTTCAGCCAAGGGCGCGCGACGCCCCTGTGATACAGCTAAGTAGGAACCAGCGGGAGTTGGACGAGACGAATGAGTCGACTGAGGTTGGCAGGAATGCGAGTGGAGCTGGGATGGGTGCCGAGGAGTATACAGTTGAATTAGTAACAGAGGCAGAAGCGGTGGAAGGACGGGGGTGGAGTGATAACTTGCAGGCGGTCGCCAATAGGAATGGTGCAGTCAGGGTGAGGGGAAAACCGGCGACAAATGGGATATCCAGTAAGGAACAAAATGCGCTGGACAGTGAGGATCGCTACCAAGCCAGGCGGCGAGCGGAACAACGACGGAGAACAACGGCGATTCCCTTAGGGAATGGCACAGAAATCCTAGATGAGCGGGAAGGAAATGTGGTCACGAGTAGTCCGGATGCGGCTACCGGTGGGGCAGCAACAAATGATCCAAGCGGACGGCCGGTAGTGGTGATCAGACAATCTTGGAGTGTCACGGATGACCGTGGCAATTATACCGGGGGAGAAACCAATAGGCCAACTCAGGGCGCTGCAGTTGGCGTCAGAAGGGGACTGTGGGCACCAAATTTGACACTCAATCAGGCGGTACAGTTGATGCCTGTGAGTGAGGATAGTAGCAGCAACGACGGGGATGGGGATGGGGTTCGGGGCGAACGGGAGGAGCCCGATGGCCCTGAATCCCAGTAAGGAAGGGTGAGGACGTGTACATAGTGCGGGTGAGTGGAGTTGTTCAATTATGCGTTGATGCGAGGTGTATACGTGGTAGGACACGGAAGAATAATCATACGGTTGAGGTGTGGAGTAAAGGGAAGGAGGAGAATTGTGGGCCGGCCGGCGAATACTTATATGGTCGAGGTGCGCACCTCTATTGCATTACGCTGAGATGACCATTTTTTTTTCCCTCCATGTGATATCCATGGCGGGGTGACGCGAGGGATCGAGAGTATGTGATCGTGTGGCGTTTCCACACGGATGTGATTTGTATGTTAAAATGGTGGTCACGTCAAAGGGCAAAGGGGGACGCCTCTAAGTCGATTGTATGTTGGCCGGATGTGCTCAGATGTTGTATTAAAGTGTTGAAAGAGAGTAGATGCGTGTGGGGTGGGAATAATATTGAACTGATTAAACAAATGCGGAGTTCTACGGCTAATTTATGCGTTTCCCTTTATTCTTCTAGTGATATGGCGTCGACTGGACACTTCGAATTCGCCTCCTACAGCTACCGAACCCGGGCGAAGGGACATCAGTCAGAGTCAGGAGGGGAGGATGACGACATTGCTGAGATTGGAGCGGTGAAGAAGACGGATGTGGCTGAGGTGGAGTTTACTGAACCATCGGCAGAAAATCCTCACTGGTCAGCCACGTTTGGCAAGGAATTTGACGCGACGTCGGCCATTATTCGCATCAAAACGTATCGGCGAAAAGTCACAGAATCGGAGTTCAACGCAGTTGTCAACAGTGTCACGTCAGCAGAAGAAGACCGGCAGGTGCGGTACCTAAGTAGAACGTGGAGGGATGAGGGTATTCTACCCGACGTTCTCTATCTGCTATGGTGCCGGAAGAAGGAAAAAGGCCCAGAGTCACTCTTGGCGTCGTTGAGTCAAGGGATTGCCAAAGTCACCTTCCAACAGGCGCTGGACATGTTGGCCATGGTGGCGCGATTTCTCGTGCGGTTTGAACGGTTGAGGGCGGAGGAGAGATTCATCTTCTCAATGGATCAACAGCAGACCAACAAACTGTTGGCCTTCCAGTCGAAGCAGAAGTGGGTGATATTGGCAGTCCCGACAGTGCGAATCACCAAGAAGAACAAATCCGTGGTGGACACCAGTGAAGTGGAGGAATCGGGTGGTGAACAGCAGCCAGACGATGACATCAACAGAAGGAGTGCAGAGGGGAGTGTCGCTGAGTCGGCCGATCCATATGGTATTGAGGGCGAACGTTGGGCGCTACATACCCGCTTACATCTGGACCACATCGAACATCTGGGCGAGGAAATGGCAAAGGAGCTGGACGACTTGACACCGGAAGGGTGGGAAGAACCACCGTGGAGCCAGGCAGATGATCAAGTGATGGCGATGATGGCAGAGAGGGCGGAGAAGCAATTTCAAACGACATCCTACTGGGGGATGGTACATCAGCTTGTCTATCACGCAAGAGGCTATACAGTGGGCAGTTTGGGCAAATGGTTGCCAGATGGGGCGCAAACCATGTTAGCCAAACTGATGGAAGAAGAACATCTCAGACCTCCATCGCGTGGCGCGCCGTTTGGAAGTGAAATTCGACAGGTCGAGGGTGTGAAGCCTCTCTACCACCTCGACCACGACCAAATACTGCTGGACTGTAGAGAGAAAACGGCTGTGGACTCGTATGAGATGGGCGAAGGACAAAGCAGTTCGGCAATGGTTTGCGTGCATAACCTGTTCAATATGACGCGTCACCTGGGGTTTGCCACCTACTTCTCCCAGGGGATTCTCGATGAGGAAAGCGGCTCGTACGTGCAACTGCCGGTGGTGCGACTGATTGAGGTTTTGGCCCAACACCTAGTGGCTTATGGCACCCCAGAAGAAGTGACAACAGCTCAAATGTACTTCTTCAAACGGGTGAGCAGATGGGTCAAATCGGGAGGAGACGAGACTTTCTTACTGGCTGATACGGTGGAAAGCCGCGAAGAGGCTGAGTAGCTGTATCGGGACCTCTTCAAACCAACAGTCAGAAAACCACTGACGCTGCAACAGGCCCGAGTGATCCCTCGCATAATCTCCTGGTTCACAGCAATGCACATGCGGGCGAGTGTGGAATACCAGCTGGAAGGGGAGGGAAGATCGATCACAGCCTATCGTGAAGCCGAAGAGCTGCTAACTGTGGGTGGACACCCAATCGGCCAAATTCCGCTTCTCCCCATGATGATGTTGCCTAGAGATGCGGTGAGGTGTCATGATGGCAGCTTGTGGGTGGGCGATGGGACCCTTAAGGGGTTCCTGATGCGATCTGACCGACCCGATATGGATGCGGCAGTTATGCGTTCAGACAGCTGCGCATTAAACGTTGCCGGGGAGGCCATAACGAATGGAATCCACGGGGCTGTGAATGGACTCATTACTGGGTGGACTTGGGAAACTTTCGATGAATGCGATCCCCCCAAAGAGGGAGTGTCCGACTTCGTCCGTAACCGCTGTGTCTTCATTGGTGGCCACCAGGCCTATGCCCTTGCGAAATCGATGGGAAGTTCATGGTGCGGCGCGAAGAAATGTGACATCACCGATGTGTTCGTGGGAGTTGACACTCAAACAGCACCACTATGGCAGAGGGACAGAGAATTGGCAGCCGCTGCATTTGTGTTCCCTGACGACTCAGATGCGTTTCGCACATGCGGGTTGTTGGATATCCCGTCAAAACTGAACGACCGAACGAAGGATGTGCTGATCGTGGCGTCCGGCACACTTGTGTTCCAGACAGCTGAGAGTTTGTGGCGGCAGGGGATCATCCCTATTGTGGTAGACAGGTTGGTGAGGGCCAGAGAGACATCTGACCCTGATGAGAGAGGCCAGCAATGGGTGCAGCGTGGAGAGAGGGAGATGGGCTACAAAGTTGCGTTACTCTTCAACGGCCCTGTCGTTAGCCTCTCCGGTCGTGTCTACTCCGTGATGACCAACAAAAATCACTACGGGACCACCAGGGAGGAATTTCTGCACTCACTCGGCCCCCCGGAAGACCTGAAGTTCATTCATGCGGCGATAGAAAATGTGGTGAAGTCCGCGGCGGTGCAGAAGTTTTGGGAGCCGGACCACCAGAGCAAACTGATCTTCGCCCACACCAATCGGGTCTTCGAACCCAAGCCGCTGCGTTTCGCACGATTCTTCACCTATGAAATCCACGACTGCGGCGCTCGGCTAGTCTACACTGGAAACATGGAGAAACTGAGGGAGAAGGCCAAAATTCATCGTGAAGCCGACCTGCACCTCAGTTGGGTGAAACGCTGCATCGATCATTTCTCCTTCCACATTAACAGCTTGGCGGCCTCTACACCTGCTGGCTGTGATCAACAGATCTTCCCGGTGTTCCGCACGGGACTGAAGTTAGTCGACAGCGGAGTGACGCTGGAACAAGTGATGGTCGAACAGGCCAACCCGGTCCTGCGGGCGATGAACAAAAATTGGGCCGCGGCAGCTAGGCCGTTGGGGCGGAATGGACGATTGCCGCTGCGAACGACTGCCACGCTGAATACGATGTCCCTGAAGTACTTGACACCCGCCGACTACACTGGTCCCAACTGCCCAACGTTGGAACAGATGTGGGTGAAGGACAGCCAGGAGGGAGCGAAGGAGAGGGGCGAAACCGCGAGTGTTCCAGTGGAACGGCCGGCTTCAGCTCCCTGGGCGGACCAAATCACACCGGCGGTCCCCACTGCAAACTCATCCACATGCCGACGCCAAATTGCTTTCCCACGTCAGCCGGAGTCACCGTTAGTCGGAGCAAAAAGCCCGGTACTGACGACGGGCGATTACCAATCCCTCAAGGAGACGATGGAAAAGTTCCTACTGGACCAACAGGAAAGGGATCTGGTCAGAATGGAGGACTTAGATCAGCTGACGGAGGGGGCTAATACCATTCGAGAATATCTTGAGGATTGGTGGGTGGCGAACATCAAGAGGCGATTCGCTCCCGACAGCTCAAGGGCCTACCAGCTAAAGTGCGAAGCGGTGAGGAGAGACCGGAAGTCGGGGCTTTACAGTACCCGACGCCAGGGGTCTCTCAGTGTGGTCAGGGCGAATGTGAACTTCCTCGGCTTCTTTGACGCAATCCCGCCACCACCAGAGCGGCGTAGTAGTAAGTATAAGGGCGAAAGGGAGTCACATCGAGTTCATAACAGGTCTATCCTTGCAGGTGTGGACGGAGCGGAAAAATCTCAACCGGGTGGAAGTGGAGTTCAACTCCCGCCCAAGAAATCCTCATCGGAGCCTCACGCCAAACAACACCAGAGTAATCAGCGTCAGGGCGGATCGGAGAGACGAACGCAAGAGAAGGGAGGTGGGCGAAAGGATTCAGCGACGTCTGACACCTTTTCCATCGGTGTAGCGGCAGTGAAGGTGAGTGAAATTGTCATGAGGAATGTTGAGCATCAAGGGGATGACCAAATTTCTGTTAAGTGCGAACCAACTGACGAGGAGGAAGTGCAGATTGTGGGCGGAACGGAATCTGTGCCAATGCCGATTGTTGGCCGGCCGAAGGAATGTGACAACACATCCGCACCACCTCCAAGCCGCAATGGTTCGATCAGTCGGGGACAGAATCGCCCGGGAAGTGCCGCTGCCGTGATGCCAAGTGTCTCACCCCCACCACCGGCACCACTTCAATTGGTCGAGGGGCTAATGCAGTTAGCCAGGGAGAGGGGAACGCCGCTGACCAAAGATCAGGCCGAGGAGCTGATCGCCGGGGGAGGGAAACGTCTGAAGTACCCTGAGGGACGGGAGGTTGCGAATTTCCATCTGCTGGAGTACTGCGAGTTGCCGACCACTCGACCACTCACCCTGGATACCTTTTACTCGATCACCGTGCAGGTTGAGCTGTACACTCGACTCGGGACGGGATGGCCATCGCTCCCCGTCAAAGTTCTGCGCGGCATTGTGTTCAATTGGCTGGTGGCGCAGGAGAAATACAACAAGAACAACGCCGAGGATCTGTCAAGGGAATCAGTGGCGAAGCTGATCGGCAAGGCCGATATCATTTTGAAAGGAATTCTGCCGGATCGCATCAAGGAGTTTCTGGAGGATAGCCGAGTCCTCTGTGACTAGAAGATCCAAGAGTGGCTGATGACTGTGTCGATTACAACTTCTTTCCCTACCCAATTTGCAACAGTATGGCTGCCACAGATCCATGGGACTTCGCGTCAATGGGTACTGCTAAGCTACCCGGATGGATTTGACTGTCAGATTTCGTCTTTGGCTTCCATCCGGCGCCGATTTTCTCCTCATCCCTCTACAGTACAACGACACAGCAGCAGCGGAATATCTCCCCCCAGTCGACTACAACGCGAACGACGGCAGTTACAACGGTTGGGAGATTGGCATCTCGCCGGACGGATTGCACCTCAGCTCCTCACGGTTGATTACAACAGTTTGTCGATGCCGATGTCAGTTGCCATGTCAGAAGGAAGAAGTGCCGTCGGTGAGCGTATTGTAACTACCCCCCACGTGTCGTTATTGTGTATATGTTATGCAGTATAAGGTGCAGTTCAATGTTATTTCCTTTGGGTTTGTTTGCGGTATTATGTGTGTTTTTGTCACGTCCCCATCAAGTTTTCCCTCTGGTGTCCTCAATTTCCGGTCAAAGTTGTAGTGGGAGGGGGGAGTCGGTCATGTTTTTGGTCATGACGACTTTATTAGTTCATCCCCAAGGCCAATTTTCTCATCCCTACCAAGTATTTGCTCATCCCCGCGTTACTAGGGTCTGGGACTTCATTTATTTAGCATTGTAGCAGTAGCCATTAGCCAAGTACCAACAGGGGGTCATTTGGGCTGCCATGCCGCCAGTCTACACCCCCTTCATAGTTGCCACCGGCCGGGAGCGGAGGGAAAGGAGCTGACTGGTATCCAGAGTAAAACCATCAGTGGACGGTGGAAGTAACGACGGAGTGGTGGCCACTGAGTACTTATGATGCTGCCTGAGTCGTGGATGGCGACTGTATGTAAGTGGAAGTGGTTGGCAGGCTGGGGAGCACATTTAAGCTGCCATCCCGGTCAGTTTTGGTTATGCAGTCGCTAGTTGGTAGGGTTGGGGGTTCAGCCGCACTTTGATATTTTCCCCATCGGGTCTGGGGTGTCGGGATCAGTTCAAATCCAGTTGTACCTGTCATCCACCGTATCTGGCTCAATCGGGTATTCCCCTAATGTGTTGGGTATTATTCCTGGTATTCCTGAGTTATGCTCAATTTCCCACCTACGAGTACACAACGACCTTATTCTGGCTCAGCGATCCCCTCATGTCACCTCAACTGCGTAATCCCCGTGTGCTGATTGTCGTTTTTATATTACAATGGGGTTCTGTCATGTATATCCGGTGGGCCATAAGCCCAAGTGGTGTTTTTCCCGGTACCACCGTAGGTAAAATGTGTTCATGTTTGTTCATAGCGACGCCCAATAACCGTATTAATTGTGGCTTGACTGTTCACTCTCCAGTGATCTTGTGCCGATGATAATTGTACTATAGCCATGCAGTGTTGACTGCTTTTGTGGTGTTTAGCTTCGTTGTTCCATGTCGTTTTGCTTTTTCCTTTTGGCTTGGCCAACATGTCCCTTAGTGAGCGGTTTTGTAAGGGCCATGTTGGCAGTGCAGTAAGATTAGTTGTGTCCGAACCTGTATATGCAGTAATCTTCCCCCACTCTGCCTACCGGTTTGTACTGATAAGGGTAAACAAGTCGGATCCACAGAGACGACTTGAAGGTTGAGAGTGATCAGTAGAGGTTTGGGTAGTGCTGTGGTGTAGTTGGGTGGATAATTGTGCTCCGGTGCGCCTCTGTATTGTTTATACGTGTCTGTATCTAGTAAACCTACTGGGATACATCGGCCTTCTTCTAGCTAAGTATATGCCAGAGGTTAGGGTGGAACTGCAGCTGTTTGGGCGGACCTTCACTATCTATTGCGGCTTCGAGTTGACTCATTCGGCTCTATACATCCGGTGTGGAGCCCTTCTCATTCATCCGTGGCATCGCCGGTACGGGAGGTGTTTCGAGTGGAGTTTGTCCCTTCCCTCTTGGATCTCCACTGACTATCTCCCTCAGCCAGAGGTTCGGACATTCGGGCCGTTCGTGAACGTCTTTACCAAGTACGACGCTATCCGAGGGAGTTTCTCAGTCAATACGGTCGGCATCTCTCAGCCACCCGAGTACCTGGTAACCTTTGAACAGGCGCACAACCGTGCGGTCGAAGAGGCTTTAGCGGCGGCACACTGGGCGAAGGAAAGCAGCAGCAGATCGGAGCGGAGACGCAACGCGGCCATCCTACTCTCACTCCCGGCAGGAAGGAATCTCATCCGGCTGTTATCCCCCTACGCAGGTAGTCCCCTGCTGGACGACTCCCTACCCCTAGCTGAACGGCAGCGGTTAGCCGCTAGTAGTGACGCTGAGGAAAGTGCCAGTGAGCCGGAAGGCGAACTGTAGGACTTTACTGATCACACGCGCACGGCAGTTTACTTCGGTTCGGACAGGAATTCCCCTACGGTCAAGTGGTGCCGTAGCACAGTAGGGTGTGGAGAAGCTGTTGACATCTTGTCCCCGTGTAGGGAGCAGATTGGGAGTTCACCAGGGCATCGGGGCCATCAGTGGCACGGGCGGTACGCTGACCAAACGAGGGATCGATCAACGGTACCAGTGGGCCTTCATTGATTCCTTACACCATTTATGAGGTTGGATTGATCTTCAGCATAGGAGCTATCTGTAGCCAGTCCCTTTGCTTAGCTATAGACAGGTTTTTGTTGAACGCCAGTTCAAACCCTGCTAGCGCTAGCGAACAAAAAGTCGCCGCTTCACTCCACACAAACTATAGGCGGGGGGAATCGTCAATGATTTATAGCCGCTAGCCAGTGAGTTTGACAGCCCCCAACACTCAGCGATAACCGCTGCCCACCCGCACACGTTACAATCGGCTAGGCTGGCTGGTGGATATCAGATTTCACTGCTGACTGGGAGTAAAAAAATTACCAAATTAGCAAGCGGCGAATTAAATAACGGTATTAAGGCCGGTTCACAATGGAACTGTTTCTACGGCGCGAAGTTTCACTGCCTCTTTTTTTGACTTTAGCAGTGGAACTGCGGCGCCGCAATTCCACTGCTGAGACGTTCACAATGAAATTGATAAGCCCCACCAGCCGCAACCTCTAGCCAATCTACAGTGAGACTGTAAGCCTCTCCCCCTTCAGTCACCCCTTAGCTACAATAGGATTGGAGGGGAGACGCGAAATTTTCGCCTGAGATGAAATTTTCTCAACTTCAGTTTTCGTCGCGCCGTAGCTTACAGCGCCGTAGATCCGCTGCTCAAATGGCCATTGTGAACATCTTAGCAGTGAAAACTTCGCGCCATAAAACTTCGCGCCGCAGAAATAAGTCCATTGTGAACCGGCCTTTATCGTAAATTCTTAATAAATTCGAAGTATACGGTATTTTAACAGTTCACAATTACTCATTGTCTAGTCAAGCACCATTGAAATAGAGGCGAAGGCACAAACCTAATTGTTAGGTATTGTCACATTTTATCCTCATATCACTTAATATTAATTGTTATTCTCAAATGTAATAAATTCTGCTGCTAAAATGACTGGCGCTAACGTAACTATAACTACGTACCTATCTATCTATACTCAGTGACGCAGTCAGCTGGTGGGAACAAAAATTGGGATCTCAACATTTAGTCGCTACCGCTAAGCACATCAAAGCGATCCCATTACTTAGCTCAATCAAAACTATGGCTTATTCGTTCAACTGTGTTGCTGGAATTTTCCAGCAACAACACTTGTTAGCCATACTTTTCCCACTTTGGTATCACAATATGTGTAGCAACCGTGTGAAGAAAGCGCAACTACGTATTTTAAATGTTGTCTTTTTTTTGTGCTACTTTGCATTTTGTGTAACTGGCTTTCTAGCTGGTCTAAATCAAGCCCCTTTCCCAATCTGCAATGATCTTCTGGTTTTTAACTCGAATTACTACCATATTGCAATGGGGTTTGGCAGTATGTTTGTGCTGTCAACTGTAGCCTGTTACATGTTAATTCTGTTCCGTAAAAGGGCATTGCGTCAACAAAACATCGTCACTGCACTTGTAAATTTTGAGAGTAACAAACTCAATAAGGCTGTCTACAAATCAGTTGGTGTTATTGTGGCTTTTGAGATCGGCACTTCTGCCAGCACAGCGATTTTGGTAATAGTTGTGTCGATGCTATTTCCACAACGCTACAGTACCCTCTCACCTTACGTTTGTTTGCTTCTGCTACTAAATGGCATTGCCGCGCTCCCAATTTACTTGTGTTTTATCAAACGGATGCGAAAGGACCTGTGTAATTTGCTGAAGCAACTTAAAGCGATTTTGTGTCAGCAGTTTGTCTCAAAATGACATTTGCCCACAACTTGAGCAGCTATCTACTGAGAAGATATCTAATATTGTTGAAATAAACTATTGTATGTAGGCGGCGCTAATCTCATTGCTCAGAGTTGTCTCATTGCCTATCTAGCCATCAGCATTTTGTCACGCATGACTTGATCTAGACGTCAATTAGGCTGTGCTATTCAAAAAAGTGTTGTGACACAGTTGGGAATTGCCAGTTCCCTAGTTAGTTAGCAACTACGAGGTTAGCTACCGATTGAAATAGCATCATTTGAACCTATGAATGTCACACAACAAGCATTTGAGCGATATAATGAAATTAAGATTTCATATGGTCAGATCAAACGTAGCACACATCGTAATGTGAAGCAGATGGGTAGCGTAGGTAGTTTATACAGTATGTTCCATTCTTATGTTTGATTGTAGTCAGCTTCTTAACCTATACACTCACCAATGACGATAATAAATAGACATCAAATATTGGCTACACTGTTCCTAACGTGATACTGACAGCAATTTAACAAAATGAACAAATTTTACCAGAAACGTTCCAAAATTCATGAGACTGTCCAAAAGACTCTAATTGTTTTGGACAGTCGTTAAAATGGCCAATGAGTGAAATTTTCCAAATTTAAACTGACGGTTGTTCATCTAATGTCTCATCACATAACGTTTCGCGCTAATGGTTAGGTAGTGGTTACTACAGTACATAGGTCAAAGCGACACTGACAGTGTTGGACAGTCGTGAATGGCCAATGAAAGGTACATAGTGAAAATGGCCATAGTTAAACTAACGTCAACGTTTGACGCTAACGGTTACTACAAACAGTACATAGGGGTGAAACTTTCAATTGTATCCGGTCTGTCAAATTCCTGTAACCACTCAGTTTGCAATTAGAAGAAATATACTGCGCAAATTAGGGTCAACAAATAGCTAAAGGCGAATAAAATAAAGTATAAAAGGAGTGAAAGCGAAGAGACACTGTATTCTCAGTCTCCTACTGTATTTTTCAGTTCGATTTCCATTTTCGTCAACCAACAATGTCGTTTGTTGAATTGAATTCTGCGCAGTTGGGGTCGGATATTGTCAATTTTATTAAAGGTTTGGGCAGTAAGGTAAGCTAAGCAGCAATACACCGTTTGTCGAACATTACGTTACTGCCAGAAACATATCTGCTTACATACAAATCTAATTCGAGTTGAAACTGTCAAAATTGTGTCGATTACGGTATTCAGATAGCAGACAGTTGCTAGCTAAACAGATTTTGACGTTAAGATACCGTACCCAACTTCACTATCATTGCTCAACTGTCTACAGTAATACACTATATTCTGCATCGGACTGCAAATGTAATTAATAATCGATAGCCGTTTAAGCTGGAAATGGTTGAATCTGGCGAACCTACAGTACCTATAGCGTCACCGATGTCTGTCAACGTCAAATACGAAGATCATTAGTGTTACCGACTACGTCTATCATTTATCACATACGGTAGATGAATTTATCTTAGTTGTAGTTTAACAACTGTTGCGATTACTATTTTTATAGTAGTTGTACTGTAGGATGAATTACCTAGTGTTGAATGTCTAATAAACGTATGCAATTGCAAAAAATGTGTGCGTACAACATTGCAAGCTCTATTTACATGTAATTTGCAAACTGTCACAATCCATACTATAAGTATAGATTGAAACAAGTATGTAGGTATGTTGGTGATGCATGATTATATATACATCGTAAACACCTTAATTTGAATATTCACTAACGAAGAAAATTTTGGCTACTCGCTTGAACGTTGACGGTAATTTGAAAAACTAACAAACTTTGCCAGAAACATTTTCACCTTCATGAAATTGTCGTTTAAACACTAATGCTGTTGGGCAGGCCATTAAAAATAGTAAAAACGGCAAAATCATAAGTGAAACTGACGACTTTTCATCCGCGTTTTACACCAATGGTTAGTAGTGGTTACCGTACTACACATGAGGGGACAGTCAATTCGCTCTAGTCTATTAGTTTTCTTGTGACCACTCAATTTACAACTGGAAGACATTTGCTGTAGAAATTGGGCCAAAAAACAGCTGAAGGCGAATAAAATCGAGTATAAACGGACCGAAAGTAAAGAAACTGTAGTCAGTCTCCTCTCATTGACTTTTTCTATTCGACTTAACTTTTGTCATTCAGCAATGTCGTTTGATACAGCATCAGATGTATTAGCAGGCCTTCAAAAATTGCTTGGCGGCATTCCAAAGTTGGGTAGTAGGGTAAGTAGTTACAACATAGTATTGAATACATACATATCCTAACATAGGTACCTATATTACTGCTGCAAACAGACTCACGCAAAATCGATTATACCTGTAATTGAATTAAGGTAACGACTTTGAAATCAATTAGTATATATGTGCTACACAGAACAGCTTCAGACGCTAAGCTGCTGCTTAATCTCACCTATCATTAATTAATAAACTTGGTAAAGTGTATAGGTACCTAGGTGCTTTAATCAATAATTAATTTTTTTTTGCTTTTTTAAAGTTGGCACTGGTGGAAACTGGCGAACCTACAGTACCTATAGTGTCACCGATGTTTGTCAAAGTCGAATACGAAGATCAATAGTGGACAGACACCGATCAACCCTATCATTTATGTAATCATCTGGATGATTTTACCTTAGTTGTAGTTTGACAGCTGGTACTGTTACCATTGTGATAGTATTAGTAATCGTAGTTCAGATTGCTAGCTGAATAAACTAAGAGGCAATTGCAGAAGGTGTGACTGTGTGATGCGATAAACTCGATACCTCTATTTATATCGTTATTATATTGCACAACTATCACACAAATCCATCATTGAATACGGCTTCGATGTATTGATTTTTAAATTTAAAATGTTCGTACTAGCAAACAGATATGAAACGAAAAATGGTCGTTTGTTTGTTTGAATGCCAACTGTTTGAAAAACCTTCGCTCTCATTAATTGATACATTTTTTGTCTAGGAAATCACGTAGATCTTTTATCAATAGATTCAGCTGCACCATCAAGCCTAATTTGAAAATCAGAAAAATAATGAAACAGAACGGCAGGTCCAGTTCGGTACCTACCTATACTAGCTATTCGTTTCTTGGTAACACAAAATTCCCTATACCGTACGTATTTGACCGTTTCACCAATAGTTTCTACGGTGAATTAGTTAGAAACTGCCTAAAAATGGATCGTAAAACATTCGTGTTGTCGCTACTCGCCTCAACACTGATTTCTGTCATAGCATATCTATACTTGTTACGTATTGATCATAAGAGACAGATGAACAAGCTGATATCCTTGCTGGCGTTCCAAACAACAAACTTGACTAATGTGAATGAACAAATCTACCCACATCCATCAACTTCGTTTGCTAATTTGAATGGCTCATTAGAAGACCCAAATGTGTCGTTCAATCCCGTGTTCAACTCCACTCTGCATATCTACACCATCGATAACAAACCGATTTTGTTTCTCTATTGGAGTGGCAGTCAAATGCCACCTCATATCCAACTTTCACTGGAAACTATAAAGTGTCACGCCCATAACGAAATTCATATCGTTTTGGGCAATACTCAATTTGCCCTATCACAACTTAATGAGTCAAAAGAACAATTTTCCTGGTTAACTCCTAACCATCAATCTGACTATTATCGAGCTTCAATCCTACTCAAATATGGGGGAATGTATATGGATTTGGATACCATTCAGACAAATTCTGTTCGATACCTATTCGACCACTTGGTGAAATTTGACCTATTTGGAGTGAATTGGACACCTCATAAAGCTCCAATAGCTACGGGTCATTTAGGTCCAGTGCGAGTTGGAAATTTACTTCTTACCAAGTGGAAATCTCAGGTAGATAAAATGCTAACGGATAAATATGAGCAGCTCAAAAACTATTCAATTGGGAATGGTGATTACCCTATCGGATGGGGAGATGTTATGGGAAACATTTTGGTACCAACCATGAGACATCTGCTTGCTAAACGGCTAATTAATTACACATTCATCGATGGAGTTTCCACATATGGTCAACTTTGTGACACGCCATTAGCCTCATTACTATTTGAGCAGATAAATGAGTTTAATGTCAATATGACCAAACAGCTTAACTTCACTGTCGATATGCTCTACTACCAGAACTCCCGGATAGCAGATTTTTCACATATGTCAATGAAAACATTCCTGCATAGACAGTTTTTGTTCACAGAGATAATCACAAAAGCCCTTAGCCAGTGTAAAGCTTGGCAGAATGGACTGTAC
>JFJP01038822.1_pt1 | contig 15574 bp, 7 predicted proteins | sample 431651 | NCBI WGS metagenome assembly JFJP01 (sample SAMN02602958, study PRJNA72255) | Microbial mat metagenome, whole genome shotgun sequencing project. | biome: fresh water; feature: sink hole; material: water; isolation source: purple microbial (photo- and chemosynthetic) mats found in... | reverse complement strand
TTGGTAGAAAATGCCGTAGATGCCGGTGCTACCGAAATAAAAGTGCTTATAAAAGAAGCGGGCAAATCGCTTATTCAAGTGATTGACAACGGCAGCGGAATGTCGGAAACCGATGCGCGCATGGCGTTTGACCGCCATGCTACTTCGAAAATTAAAGATGCCACCGATTTGTTCAACATTCAGACTCTGGGATTTAGGGGCGAGGCACTCGCTTCCATAGCTGCGGTGGCGCAGGTAGAACTTCGAACCAAAAAGCAAGGCGATGATATTGGTATAAAATTGGTGATAAGTGGTTCAGAAATAGAAAGTTCCGATATGGTTTCCTGTCCTCAGGGAAGTAATTTTGCCGTTCGCAACTTGTTTTTCAATATTCCGGCGCGGCGCAAATTTCTCAAATCGAACAATACCGAATTTGGGCACATTCTAACCGAATTTCTACGCATTGCGCTTACGTATCCTGATGTGGCTTTCGCCCTCATACACAACGACAGAGAGGAATACAGCCTACCTCAGGTGAAAAAATTCAGACAGCGAATTGTGAATATTTTTGGCGGTTCGTACAACAAAGCGTTGGTAAACATTAGCTCCGATTCGCCGGTGGTGAAAATAAACGGCTACATCAGCAAACCCGAATTTGCCCGCAAAGCCGCAGCCGAGCAGTATATGTTTATCAATAAGCGGTTTATGCGCAATTTGTTGTTTCACAAAGCAGTAATGCAAGCCTGCGAAAACCTTATTCCTCAAGGCACTCAGCCTTCGTATTTTATTTATTTCGAAGCTTCGCCCCAAAGCATTGATATCAACATTCACCCCACCAAAACAGAAATAAAATTCGAACACGGAAACACCATTTTCAGCATTTTGCGTGTTGCCATTCGGGAGGCTATGGGCAAAGCCAATATCATACCCTCCATTGACTTTGATAGAGAGGGCTATGTAGAAATGAAATCCATTGAAAACGATACCCAAATTCAGCAGCCGGTGGTGAGTTTAAATGCCGATTACAATCCGTTTGAGGCATACAAATACAAGCAAGCAGCCACTCCTCTCGAAAAAGATAATCTCAATAATTGGGAACGCTTGTACGAAGGCTTGGACAATAGCGAATTTCCGACCGATGAAAATGTAACCGAAACATTGTTTTCGGGCGAATCGCAGTCGGAAAACGAGAGCAATAACGAAAAATCGTTTTTGCAGTTCAAAGGAAAGTACATTATGACCTCGGTAAAATCGGGGTTAATGCTGGTTGACCAAAAACGCGCCCATGTTCGCATTTTGTACGAAAACTATCTTGCAAAACTAAATGCTTCACATACAGCCATTCAGCAACTTCTTTTCCCCGAAACCATCGAAATAAGCCCAAAACAACTTCCCGCTTTTATGGATTTGAATAAAGGCTTAAAAAAATTGGGATTCGACATTGATTCTTTTGGTGGCAATACCTTTGTTATCAACGGAGTACCTGCCGAATTGAGCAACGAATCGCCCTCTCATCTTCTCACGCAAATACTTCATGCCTACATTGCCCTACCCGATGATGCCAGCTTAGAAATGGACGAAATGATTCACGATAAACTTGCCGCTTCGTTTGCCCGCACCATGAGTATTCCGTACGGAAAAATGCTTTCGACAGACGAAATGAGTGATATAATTGATAAATTATTTCAATGCCAAGTACCCAATTTTACTCCGTCGGGCAAAACAATTATTCACATCTTTGCTACTACCGACATTGAGCAATATTTTAAATGAATATTGTTTCGTAACAAAAACTTATTGTCGAAAAGATGCAATCAATGTAGATTAATTTCTAATTTTGGTAGATAAAAGTTAAGCCAAAATTGCCAATATCAAACACCTAAAATTCAACAATTATGACATCTTACGAAACCATAAAGGCATTTCTGCAAAATACCACATTTGCGGTTGCAGGTGTGTCGCGCAACAAACAAAAGATGGGAAATTTGATATTCAACACCCTAAAAAAGCAACATTTTGTGGTGTACCCCATCAACCCCAACATGGAAGAGGTGGAAGGCGAAAAATGCTACGCCAATGCCAATGCTTTACCCACAGCCAATTTGTCGCTTATTGTTGTTGCTCCCAAAGCGCAATCGCTTCAAATTGTGAAAGATGCCGTAGCAAAAGGCATAAAAAATGTTTGGCTGCAATATGGCACTTACACTGATGACGCTCTGCAATATGCACAGCAACAAAACATTAACATTGTGTACAAACAATGTATTATGATGTACATAGACCCAACGGGCATTCATAAATTTCACGCCAATATCAACAAATTTTTTGGTGTGTATCCAAAGTAGATTCAATTATTCATTTTAAATTTTTTTGATTATGAGAAGATTAATTACATTTTTACTCATTTTATTTTGGTTCGGCTCAAGTTACAGCTCTGCGCAAACCGTACCAAATGGCGATTTGGAATTGTGGACTGACGGAAAACCTACGAATTGGAACGTTTCCGTTGATGGTACCGATATGGTTATATCGCAGGCGGTTAACGGTGGCGAAACAGGACACGCTTTACAATTTGTGGCAAAAACAAATGGAAGTAGTGCCGATGCGTATATTGAGGTTTTTGTAACCGGAATTACTGCCGGACACGTTTACGATGTTAATGTTCGAGTAAAATCGAACGACGATAAAACTTGGATACGCCACTGGGATACAAGATGGTTTGACGCATCCGATACACAAGTTGGTGTAGATTTCGATGATAGCAATTACAACGCTACAACGAATAATCAGTGGACAAGCTATTTGTGGGCAGACCAAGCGGCACCCGTTAACGCTGTAAAACTGCGAATTGCACTCAGACTTTATATTCAAACTGGTTTCGTTGCCGATTTTTCGAATTTATTAGTCGAGAACCTTACTGTTACTGACAAAACCCAACAACCCACGACTGTAGAAAATCCACAAGGCTTATGGGCAACCGTTGCCAGCCCAACTCAAATTGATTTGTCGTGGACAAAAAATGCAGCTTCCGACAATGTAATGCTTGCCTACTCGCCCGATGGTACTTTTGGAACTCCCCAAGCCAGCGACTTAATAGCCGGAAACACCATAACCGGAGGCGGAACGGTGCTATACAACGGTTCAAATACTTCTACTTCATATTCATTAACTTCGCTTGTGGTAGGTGCAACCTATTATTTCAAAGCATGGTCGGTAAATGGCACAAACCTATCTACCGGAATCACTGCCAACGCTTATATTGCCAAACCCGAACCTACCAATCATTTAACCAATTTTACTGCCACTGGTGGAAAATATAAAATTGATATGACATGGACTGCTGCCACAGGGGACGAACTCCCCGATGGTTATTTACTCAAATTCAGCACTACGGGCTATGCCAATATAACCGACCCAACGGACGGAGTTTCGGAAAGCGACCTTGATATGAGCGATGGTACACTTGAATTTATGGTTGAGAAAGATATTACACTACAAACCCTTCAAGGTATTCCACCTTCTACTACTTTGTATGTAAAAGCATTTCCGTTTACCAATACCGGAACAAACATCAATTACAAAACCGATGGCACAGTACCGCAAGCCGCTGCTACTACATTGGTTGCACCCGATAAAGATTTATTTATTTCGGAATATTGCGAAGGCAGTTCGAGCAACAAATACCTCGAAATTTATAATCCTACCAATTCGGCAATCAATCTTTTGGAATACAAAGTTACGATGGCAAGTAGTGGAGGCGGATGGGGTGCGCGTAACTATTCCTTCGGAAACATTGTATTGGAAGCTAAAGAAGTACTAATAATTGTAAATCCAGATGCCTTAAAAGTACTTACAGATAAAACTGACATATATAGTGATGTAACTTACTTTAACGGGGACGATGCAGTAGCCATTATGTGCAACGGCTATGTAATTGACCAAGTGGGAGTTCCCACCAGCGACCCGGGTACAGGTTGGACTGTTGCCGGAATTGCAAATGCTACTGTCGATCATACATTGGTGCGCAAACCTACTGTTACAACAGGAAATCCAAACTGGACAACCTCTGCCGGAACAGATGCGGCAAACTCTGAATGGGCTATTTACGGAATAGATATTTTCGATTATTTGGGTTTTTTTGGTTATAGCACCGATGCTTCTCTGGCTTCACTTTCCATTGATGGTACTGCTGTTGCCACATTTGCACCCGCTACATTGATTTACACATTTGAGTTACCAATGGGTACTACAGCCATTCCTACAGTTTCGGCTACCCAAAAACACTCTTTGGCTTCAAATCCAGTGATTACCCAAGCCACTTCGCTTATAGGCGATGAGGCAAGCCGCACTGCCACAGTTTCGGTTACTGCCCATGACGGTAGTTCTACAAATGTTTATAAGGTGATTTTTTCGGTTTCCAATGTGTTGAGCAACGATGCTTCTTTGAGTTCGATAAAAATAAGCGGAACTCCATTGGTAGGTTTTGCTCCTGCAACTTTGCTTTATACCTTTGAATATGAGCAAACTATTTCTACAGTACCCACAGTTACCATTACTGCCACTCACCCAAACGCTTCTACAACCATAACTCCAGCCACCAACCTTAAAGGCACTGACAGTGAGCGCACAACAACTATTGAAGTAAAAGCCGAAGACGGAACTACTTTACAAACCTACAAAGTAGTATTCAATCCTAAACCGTTAGTAAGTATTTACGATATTCAGTTTACGAATTCGGGCATGGGACAATCGAACAAATATCAGCAAATTGTTACTACCAAAGGTATCGTTACCGGAAAATATCCTTCTGGAAATATGTTTACCATACAAGATGGCTCAGGAGCTTGGCGAGGAGTGTGGGTATATACCTCATCTGGTTTTGACTATGGCACTATAAACTTGGGTGATGAGTTGATGATAACGGGTTATGTAGAAGAATATCCGAATATCATTTCTAACGCCTTAACCGAAATTAAAAATGTAACCACTGCAAGCATTGTAAAACTTTCGAGTGGAAACACCTTGCCCTTGCCAATTAAGATTTCGGCTGCCGATGCTAAAACTGAACAATACGAAGGTGTGTTGGTTACGGTAGAAGGAAATGTTACGAATGCAACTGCCGGATATGGCGAGTGGGAAATTACCGATGCAAGTGGTACAGTAAAGGTGAACGACTTAGGATATGCTTTTGTACCCATTTTAAATACAGTTTATACTGTTACTGGAGTTTTGAACTATGCCAATAGCAATTTCAAAGTAGAACCTCGCTTTGCTTCCGATGTTGAAGCCTACAATATTACCGATGCTACATTGAAACAAATTACGGTTAATAATCAAACCATTAGTGGTTTTTCGCCAGCAGTAACGCTTTACACGTTTGAACTTCCTTTCGGAACAACTACCAATCCGATAATTACAGCCACTACTACCGATAGCAAAGCAAATGTATCGAGCATTATTGCTCCGGTAAATTTGAATGGTACTGAACTGGAACGCACCGCCACCATTGATGTAGTAGCCGAAGACAACTCAACCACTGCACAATACAAAGTTGTATTCAGTATTGCAACATTTATTAGCAACGATGCCACCCTTTCGGCAATAAAAGTGAATACAGTAGATATTAGCGGATTCGATGCTACAACTTCAATTTATACTTTTATGATTGAATATAGCACAGAGGCTATACCTACAGTTACTGCCGTAACCAATTATTTGGCTGCTAATTACGTTGTTACACCAGCTACCGATTTAAACGGAAACGAAGCCGCACGCACCACTACCATTGTGGTAACTGCCCAAAACAGTACTACAACCAAAACATATTCGGTAGTTTTTGTGCGCAAGCCATTAGTATCTATTTACGACATTCAGTTTGCAACAGCCGAATCGCCTTATAAAGGACAAACCGTTACCACCAAAGGTATTGTAACCGGCGAGTTTACTAATCCTGCTTCGAAATATTTTACTATTCAAGACGGCGAAGGAGCTTGGAATGGTGTTTGGGTATTTGTACCCACCGGATTCGATTTTACTAAAATCAATTTGGGCGACGAAATAATGATTACAGCTAAGGTTGACGAGTATTATAATCTTACCAACTTAAAAGATTTTACCTACAAAGTGTTAACTACCGGAAATCCATTGCCTGCAGCCAAAGTTGTATCTACCCTCAACGCTTATACAGAACAGTACGAAGGTGTTCTTATTCAGACAGAAGGTGTTTGTACCGTTGAAAAAAATAATTACAACGAATGGAAAATTAACGATGGAACCGGAAATTATATGGCTGATGATATGGCGTATGTTTTCACTCCAAGTTTAGGCATCTCTTATCGTATCACCGGAGTATCGTATTATGGTTTCAACGATTATAAAATTGAGCCGCGCAGTGCCGATGATGTGAAAATTATTATTGGAAACGATGCTACTCTTCGCAAAGTATTTGTAAACGGAACGGTAATAAATGGGTTTTTAGCAGGAATTTATACTTACAACATTGTTTTACCTGTTGGTACAACTACCACTCCATCAATAACTTACGAAACTACCCATCCGTTTGCTTCGGCAACAGTTATAGCCCCCGCCAACCTCAACGGCACTGAAGCCGAGCGCACAGCAACTATTGATGTGGTGGCTGAAGACGGCTCAAGCACCTCTACCTACAAAGTAGTGTTTACCGTAGCACTCGATACTGAGGCTCCAGTTTTTGCATCAACCTATCCAAAAACGGGAACAATAACTCAAACTGATGCTCAGATATTGGTGAAAATGAATGAGGTAGGTAAAGTTTTCTATATTGTGAAATTGACTTCAGCAACAGCTCCCACATTGGCGGAGGTGTTAGCATCGAGCAATTCCATTCCAATTACTACTGAAAATACCGAATTTACAATTGCACTATCTGGTTTGGTTCACACTTCGCAGTATTCGGTGTATTTGGTAGCTGCCGACAATGCCGCAACCCCCAATACTCAAGCCACTGTAAGCAAAGTTGATTTTACCACACTCCAAAGCGGTATTGCCAGCAATGCAATGCTTCAGTTCAATATTTTCCCCAATCCAACGGAAAATATGCTCACCATTGAAAGCAACAGAAATTTTGTAAGCATGGATATTTTTGCTATTGATGGAAAGAAAATTATGAGCAAATACACATCTACATTAAACGAAACTACCATCAACGTGTCGGATTTGAAATGTGGAATGTATATTCTGCAATTGAAAGACGAAAACGGAAATGTAGCAACTACGCGTTTTGTGAAGAAATAACGTGCACCAAACATTGAGAATAAAAAAAGAGGCTGCGATTTTTCGTCAGCCTCTTTTTTTTGCTTCAATGTAGATTCTATACAAATTTATATTCGTTGTGCCAACTGTTTTACCATCAGAGTTTTCCATTCGTAAAACGTATTGTTTTCAATCTGGGTACGGGCTTCGGCAACCAACCACAAATAAAATGCAAGGTTGTGTATGCTGGCAATTTGAGCAGCAAGCCGTTCGTTTGCCACCACCAAATGCCGCAAATATGCTTTGGAATAATAGCTGTCCACAAACGAGGTTCCATCGGCATCAATGGGCGAAAAATCGTTTTTCCACTTCTCATTTTTTATATTGATAATACCTTTTTGTGTAAAAAGCATTCCGTTTCTGCCATTGCGTGTAGGCATCACACAATCAAACATATCCACGCCTCGGTCTATGCCTTCCAAAATATTCATCGGTGTACCAACTCCCATCAAATAGCGGGGTTTGTCGGCAGGTAATATGTTGTTTACCACCTCTATCATGGCATACATATCTTCCTCCGGCTCGCCCACCGACAAGCCGCCAATGGCATTTGCCGCGCACTGCTGAGAGGCTATAAATTCTGCTGACTGTTGCCGCAAATCGGTATATACACTGCCCTGCACAATTGGCATATAGGTTTGCTCCACTCCGTACAATGCTTCGGTTTGGCGATAGTGGTTTACACCCCTTGCCAGCCAACTGTGGGTAAGGTGCATTGATTTTTTGGCATAGTCGTATTCGCACGGAAAAGGGGTACATTCGTCGAGCGCCATCATAAAATCTGAACCAATAATTCGCTGAATGTCAACCACACTTTCGGGGGTAAACAAATGCTTAGAGCCGTCAATGTGTGAGCGAAATTCTGCTCCCTGTGCCGTTAGTTTTCTGTTGGCAGACAGCGAAAACACCTGATAACCACCACTATCGGTAAGTATGGGTTTTTGCCAATTCATAAATTTGTGCAACCCTCCGGCATTGCGCAGCACCTCTATACCCGGACGCAAATACAAATGATAGGTATTGCCCAAAATAATTTGCGCCAGTATGTCGTGCTCCAATTCGGTTTGGTGCACACCTTTTACCGAACCAAGCGTACCAACGGGCATAAAAATGGGCGTTTGAATTTCGCCGTGTCCGGTGCTAATGGTTCCGCGGCGGGCTTTGCTCGATGTAGTTGTGTGCGAAATAGTGAATTTCATGGTATATTATTTTGATTGTAAGGCTCTTATTCTTCAAATAAAGTATTGAGTGCTGTGAGTGCCTTTATTTTTTCGCTGGTGTTGAGCAGTACCGAAATGTTGTGCTCGCTGCCACCATACGAAATCATGCGAACGGGTACATCTTTCAATGCCTCCAATACTTTGTATGCCACCCCTTTTTCTTTTGCCAGCAAGTTGCCCACCACACACACAATGGTTTGATTGTTATCCACTTCCACACTTCCAAAGTGGCTCAAATCGTCAATTATATTTTTCAGATGAGTGGTATCGTCAATGGTAACCGAAACGGCAATTTCGGAGGTGGTTATCATATCAATAGGAGTGCAGTACCGCTCAAAAACTTCAAACACGCGGCGCAAAAATCCATACGCAAGCAGCATTCTGCCCGATTTAATTTTTACCGCAGTGATGCCGTCTTTGGCAGCAACGGCTTTTATGTAGCGGTCAACCGTTCGGTCGGAGATAAGCGTTCCAGCATCTTCGGGTTGCATGGTATTTTTCAATCGAACCGGAATATTTTTCATTTTTGCCGGAAGCACGCTCGTGGGGTGAAGTATTTTTGCCCCAAAATACGCAAGCTCGGCTGCCTCGTCAAACGAAAGTTCAGATATAGCCCTTGTATTTTGCACATAACGCGGGTCGTTGGTGTGGATTCCGCTTATGTCTGTCCAAATCTGAATTTCGTCAACCTCAAGCGCAGCCCCAATGAGTGAAGCAGAATAGTCGCTACCTCCTCGTCCTAAGTTGTCTATTTCGCCCACTGCACTTCGGGCTATAAAACCCTGAGTAATATACATTTGGGCAGCAGGTTGCAATTCGAGTTCGCGCTCCAAGCCCACTTTTATAAAATACTCATCGGGTTCTTTGTTTTTGTCTATCCGCATAAAATTGAGAGCAGGAAGCATTACCGTATTTATACCCTTCTCTTTTACATAGATAAAAAACAATCCGGTAGAGAGGAGTTCGCCCTGCGCCAGAATTATTTTTTCTTCTTTTGAAGTAAACAAACTCTGCATCAATTGGCGTATGGTATCGAAATGCGTTTGTATCATTTTTAGGGCTTGTTCGGCAAATTCGCGGGTGGAGTAGAGGGCGTTCACCACTTTTTGGTAGTGCTTTTCAAAGTTGTCTATTTCTACTTTTGCCTTTTCGGTGTCGTTCTTATCAAGCAATTTACTGATTTCTACCAACTTATTGGTAGTTCCCGACATTGCCGATAAAACTACAATTTTCTGTTCACCGTCGTTGAGTAATTCTGCCAAAGCCTGCATACGTTCTGCCGAGCCAACAGATGTACCTCCGAATTTCATTATTTTCATTTGAAAACTAATTTTAAGATGAGTAAATGGTATGTTCGATTAAAAACAGTTATTGTTCATTGATTGTATGTGAATATTTATATGCTGCCTTTCGCATTCTGTCCATAATGGCTAAACCTATGCCAAGTTCGGGTACAGGTTCTGCCACAATAAACTCAATATCAGCATCTTCGAGTGTGTGCAGTGCTCCAAACAGGTTTACTGCCGCCTCCTTCAAATCAGCACTGCGCGACAGGTATTCTACTCGTTTATAGCCTTCGGTATTTTTGCCCGTAAACGACAAAAATGCGGCATTGCGTTTATTTATTTCCCCGTGGCATTCTCCCAAAATATAAATGGGTTTGGTGGGGCTATAGTGCGATTGTAGCAAGCCCGGAGAAGCCAATTCGGTTTCTTTGCTTACAGCTTGTTGCGATGGGGGCAATACTTTTTCTAAATCGGATTGAGTGATAAAACCTTGCCGCAAAATTACAAAACCGTCTGAATATAAGGTTATTACAGTTGATTCTATGCCAATGGCAGATGCTCCCCCATCGAGAATACATTCTACATTGGGAAGCTGTTTCCGAACGTGTTGAGCCGTTGTAGGGCTAATTCTTCCAAATTTGTTTGCGCTTGGTGCTGCAATTGGGCAAGCCGCCATTTGTATCAATTCGAGCGCAATAGCATTGTTGGGCATTCGGAGAGCCACTGTGGGCAAACCGGAGGTAACAATATCGGGCACTATTTCGCTTTTGGGTAAAACAATGGTGAGAGGACCTGGCCAAAACTTTTTTGTGAGTGCATACACCCGCTCGTCAGCCGATTGGGTGAGTTTTTGTATATCATCGGTAGAGGCAATATGCACAATCAATGGGTCGAACGAGGGTCGCTCTTTTTCGGCAAATATTTTTGCCACAGCATACGGATTGAGTGCGTTGGCACCCAAACCATAAACGGTTTCGGTTGGGAATGCCACCAAACCGCCATCTTTTATAATTTGTGCAGCACGTTGTATTTGTTGAATATCCATTTATATCGAAATTTATTTTCTAAAAAAACCTTGCAAAATTCGTTATTTATTCTTATCTTAATGCAATAATTTCGACATAAAATTCAAACAATAGATAGTTAATTATTTCGTTGCCTTATTGTTTTTTCATAATAATAAAATTCATTCATCTCCTAAACACTATTCGCTATGGATAATGCCGCAAACGTGGACGACTCATCACTCAATCATAAACAAAATATTGATGAGTACATTCTGTTATTCAGGTATTTGTGTACGAGCCGATACAACAGTGCCGATGTTGCTCAGATTGAAAATACCCTGAAATATGTTTGGAATATTTACAAACAGCAAAAGCCCGTTGATGCCGAAATTTTGATAAACGAACTCATTGATATAGCTACCATTGGCATAGAAATGATGAATATTGATGTTCCTTCGGTAATATCAATTTTGTTGTTTCCGCTTTTTGAAGAAAAATTGATTTCAAAAGATAATATTGAAGCTAATTTTGATAGCGAAGTAGTTGAAATACTGAAAGGTTTGCTCAAAATTTCGAAAATAAGTGTCAAAGAAAAGGAGCAGAAAGATTTTAGCGAGAAACAACAAAAGCTACGCTTGCACGACAAGTTTATAGCTGCACAAACCGAAAATCATATCAAACTTTTGTTGACATATATTGATGATATTCGGATAGTTATCATTCGGTTGGCATTTAGATTGAACTTGCTGCGGAAAATGATGACAACGTCAACTGCTGAACGAATTAGAATAGCACGCGAAACAGCCAACGTGTACGCTCCCATTGCCCACCGCTTAGGGCTTTATTTGGTGAAAAGCGAATTGGAAGAACGCTCAATGATGTATCTCGAAGCGCAAATGTACCATTTTATATCCACAAAATTAGCCGAAACCAAAACCGACCGCGAAGCCTTTATTCGCGATTTTATACAGCCACTCAACGATATTTTGGCAAAAGAAAATTTGGATTTTGAGATAAAAGGGCGACCAAAATCCATTCACTCCATTTGGCTCAAAATGCAAAAACAGAGTGTGCCTTTTGAGGAGGTGTACGATTTGTTTGCCATTCGCATCATTTTGAACAAAAATTATGCGGTTCGAAAAGAAGAAAAAGACGACTGCTGGAAGGTGTATTCGATGATAACCGATGTGTATCAGCCCAATCCGAAACGTTTGCGCGACTGGATTTCGCACCCAAAAGGCACAGGATACGAATCGCTGCACACCACAGTACTGAGCAACGACCGCAAATGGGTGGAAGTGCAAATTCGAACGCGCCGCATGGACGACATTGCCGAAAAAGGGCAAGCTGCGCACTGGAAATACAAAGAAGGCACCACCAACAAAAAAGAAAATCTCGATAGTTTGCTGGCAACTCTGCGCGACAGCCTCGACAAGTCGGAAAATGTGAAAACAGAAAGCGATGAAGCAAAGCGCGAATTGTACCTATCCGAAATTTTTATTTTTACTCCCGAACGCGAAATTAAACGACTGAGAGCCGAAAGCACCGTGCTGGATTTTGCCTACTCGGTACACTCCAACTTGGGCGAACATTGCATTGGTGGCGAGGTAAACGGACGATTCCAGCCCATAAATTTTGTGCTAAAAAACGGGGATGAAGTTAAGATTGTTACATCGAAAAATCAACAGCCAAACCCAGAATGGCTCAAAATTGCCAAATCGCCCAAAACCATTGCAAAAGTTAAGAAATTTTTATTCGATGCTCAGTATCAAAATCTCGAACGAGGCAAAGAAATTATTCAGCACAAATGCGAGCAGGCAAAAGTGGAATTTAGCGATGCCGTGCTGCGTAAGTTGTTGAAACACTACAATAAATATCAAAATTTTCAGGAATTGTATGAAGCCGTTGGGCGAGAAGAAATTGATACTTCGGTAATTAAGGATATTATTGCTAAGTCGGAAATAGAAGAGAAGCCCGCTACAGATGTGGTGGTGGACTACAACAAGATAAAAGAACGGAAACTGAAGCGCGACTACCTTGTGATAGATAGTTTGGGAAAAATAGATTACGAACTTGCCAAGTGCTGCTCTCCGGTTTTGGGCGACGAAATTTTTGGCTTTATCACCGCAAGCAAAGGCACTAAAATTCACAAAACTACGTGCAACAATGCCATAGAAATGCAAAAACGCTACCCCTACCGCATGGTGAAGGCAAAATGGACTGACGGGGAGTTTAAATCGGCATTCAAAGCGACCATAAATATTGAAAGTGCCAAAAAAGATAGCTTGTTCAACAATGTGTATAAGCTACTGAGTGAGGAACTTAAACTATCTATTGCCAAAATAAAAGTAGATGATAAGCTACGCAAAAACTATTTTACCTGCCAAGTGGTGGTGTATGTAAACAACAAAAACCACTTAAACGTAATTATAGACAAAGTGTCTAAAATTCAGAATATTGTGCGCGTTTATCGTGGTTAATGTGCGGGGTGGGGCGTTTAGCTGCTTTTTAAACTTGCCAAACCCAGTAACACCCCCAACACAACCCCCAAAATGGCGGCGAATAAAATTTGAGAATCGGGCGGTAGCGAAAAAGTGATGACATGAGCGGGAATCCAAAACAAGGGAATGGTTTTTTTGAACACAAAATCCCACTGCACCTGCCAGTTCAGATTTTTTAGTATCTCCCTCATTTTTATGGGGGTTACAAGGCACATCAAACTGCCTTTGTGCATTTCTATGTGCGTATCGGTTATTTTGTGCATAGTCATCAGCACCGGAGAGTATATGAGGTTGATAGCCACACTAATAGAAAACGACACCACAATGGTTGCTGCCGAAAACGGGCTGCCTTCCACAGGTACATCGAAGCCCATGTATGTCAGAAAAGCCTTTGTACCAACGGCAAAAACCAAAAACGCAAATTTGATAGTTATACCGTAAATTCCCCAAATAACGGCACGCGGAATAATGCCAAAGCCCTCGCGGTAATAATTGCCCGTTTTGATGCGCAAACCCAAAATTTCGCCAATAGTAGCTAAAATGGCAAACTTTATTACACTCATTATCACTCCGTGCTCGCGATTGAACGTATCGTAGAACTGAAAAGCAGTATCGGAAACTATAAACGGAACAAAAATTCCGATAAGTCCTACGCCAAAAAGTATGTCTTTCAATTTCATTTGATTAGTAATTTATCCACCATTGATACGAATTGAAATCGCTCAATGGAGGTGATTTTTAAAATTTATTCATGATTTTTTTCGAAAAAATGGTCAACAATAGCTCTGTCTTCTTCGCTTATATCATATAAATCATACGTCAAAACATCAATTTCTTTTTCATACACAGTAACGTCAGCCTCTGGGTCTAAAAGTCTGATTTGAAATATATTATCGAAAAGTTGTTCAAATTTTTTATTCATTTCATGGCTGGGAATTTTGATGGGAATTAATCGCCCATCGTTAATTTGCAAGGTATGGGTTGATGTAATAAACTGTTTTATTAGATACGTCAGTAATTTAGAATTTAATAAACAGACCATTACTTTATCTGAAATTAATAGGCATACAGAGTGCATTTTTACGGTATTTTTCGAATACACCCCCTCTTCCACGTAAAACGTTTTTAATTTATCGGTAAAATAGTCAATCCAGCCAAATCCAGTGGAATAAAAATAGGGGATACCATGCCAGCGAGAGTTTGTAACTTCTCCTTCTTTTAATTCTTTGACCGATTTTTCACTCCACACAATTGCTTCTTTATAAGGCACATACCATTTATATCCCTCCGTATTGCCGCGATGGTAAAAAATCCATGTCTCATCTTTTGTTCCATTTTTCTTTTCTTCCAAACTCAATTCGTTAAAATGCTTTACATCTTTTCGATATACGTGCTTGTAATTGAAAAACTTACCAAAAAATGATGGCTGTTTTGTTTGGAGCTTAATTTTTTCTGCATCCTCGTATAAGCGTTTCGATTGCGTTACAAAATCGTTTACACTTGCTTTTTTGTCATCAATGCGGTTATAAATTTCCGTAAATTTTTGCCCAATACTTTTCACCTCATCTTCTGTTTGTACAATTGATGCTACATATCGGCTATTATTGCCGGTTACAATTCCCACACCGCCTTTGCAAATCAGCCCAAGCAGCGTTATATCTCCTACGTTCAATTTATGAAAATAATCTGCTCGTTCTGCTTCAAATTTTTTACTCCCTTTCGTAATTTCAATATTTTGTTTTTGTAATTCCAATGTAGGGATAATAATTTTTTTGTACAAACGAAGATTTATTTCGGTAGGATAGAAAAAACGTTGCGAAAAATTATTTGCAAATAGCTGTTTATGAGCTTTTAAGGTATCAAAAACGGCATAATCATTTGGGTTTGGTACAAACACAATTTCATTGCTGCTACTTTGCTTTTTTTGAAAAAAGAACACATGAGTTTCAACATAAGCCTCTGTAAAACAAAAGCCAGAATATGTAAATCGCTGTAAATCAAAACTTAGTAAAGTGTTTCTGAACTTTTCTTTCGATATAAGCGAAAAATAGGTATTGGGGGTAATGTATGAAAAAAAACCATTCGTTTTCAGCAACTTAAGCCCTTCGTATAGAAAATAAGCATACAAATCGTCGGCAGTTTCATACTTACTTTTGTAATATTCACGCTCTCTCAATCTCAAATCCCGATTATACATATACGGAGGATTTCCCAATACTACATCAAAACCCTCAAAATTTCCATTTTCGTCTAAAACTTCTGGAAATTCGAAACGCCATTCAAAAGCCTTT
>JFJP01038821.1_pt1 | contig 15574 bp, 11 predicted proteins | sample 431651 | NCBI WGS metagenome assembly JFJP01 (sample SAMN02602958, study PRJNA72255) | Microbial mat metagenome, whole genome shotgun sequencing project. | biome: fresh water; feature: sink hole; material: water; isolation source: purple microbial (photo- and chemosynthetic) mats found in... | reverse complement strand
AACAGGTTTAATAACTTTACGCGGTGCAGGTCGTTTCATAGACATAAACACAAAGGAAATTGAAACGGTTAATTACATTTTACAAACTTATTCACTTGAAAAACAATTTGAAACAGAGCGTGAATTTTACAATTATATCAGTGTAGTTGATTTAGATTTAGTTTCAAAACTTTCTATCTACATTGCACCTGTACGAACTTCAAACAAAGAATTAGAAAAGTGGGTTGAATATTATCAGTGGGAAAAAATTAAAATAGAAATGCTTAATTTATCGCAAAATAAATCATCAAAAGACGATATTTTAAAAATCATTGAACGACCTTTGCGATTGGAATTTTTAACAGCATTAGCTATTCAATGTAAATTACCCAAAGTTACGATAAAACCAAACTTCTTATCCGATGACGAAGGACTTCCAACAAGTTTTGCTTCAGGAGGAAATGCAGATATTGAATGTTATGAAAATAAAGACACTGCATTAGTTGAAGTTACACTATTAACTGGTACACAACAACATATAAGAGAGAGCTATTCTGTACAGCGACATTTGGAAGAATTTAAAATTAAAAACGAAAATTCATATTCAATATTCATTTCGCCTAAATGTTTTATTGATACTTGTCGCAATGCTGCTTTTATAAAATTCCAGTACGGATTAGACGTTAAAATATTAGATATTGATTTGTTTGTGAACCAATTAGAGAATCATCAAACATTAAGAAATGTAGCATACACCGTTTCAAGTTGTAATTAAAAACCTATTAGACTTCTGGAATTGAAAATGAAACCCTCAAAAATACAATGAGGCTGCCTTACCGAAGTAAAACAGCCTCAAGGCAGGGTTTGGTATCTCTCCCTAACCGAAACAAAAGTACTACTAATTTTTGAATTGTGCAAATTTATGAACTAAATTATTTTGAAGAATAACTATGAGCAACGAAATTGACAAATACATCAGCAGTTTTCCAACCGAAACTCAGCTACTATTGCAACAAATAAGGGCGTGCATACACAAGGCTGCCCCCCAAGCTACTGAGGCTATGAAATATGCCATGCCTACGTTTGTTTTGAATGGAAATTTAGTTCACTTTGCGGGATATAAAAATCATATAGGTTTTTATCCTGCACCCTCTGGTATTGAGGCTTTTAAACCAGAGCTTTCGGTTTACAAAACTTCAAAAGGTGCAATTCAGTTTCCGCTCAACAAGCCTCTGCCGCTCAATTTGATTACTCAAATTGTGGAATATAGAGTAGCAGAAAACGAAGCAAAACAAGTAAAAAAGAAAAAAGGGACATCGGTAACTCACATCCTCCATACATAATCTATTTTCAAAACCAACGAAATGAAATCCATCTATTTAATTTTCAACTTATTACTATTTTCAATAACCATTAGTGCGCAAGGGGTGCTTACACTCAACGAAGCAATACAAATTGGCTTGCAAAACAATTATTCGATAGTTGTTGCCCGAAATAGTAGCGAAATTGCCGTGAATAACAACACTGCCGGAAATGCCGGACAACTGCCACAACTCGCAGCGGGTGGCTCATATACTCAAAATAATAATTCTACCCATCAGGAATATTTCGATGGCAGGGTGCACGATGCCGACAATGCAAAATCGTATTCCATGAACGGAAACCTTACGCTTACATGGACTATTTTCGATGGGTTTGCTATGTTTATCGAAAAAAGCCGATACGATGAATGGCAGCAATCGAGCGAATGGCAGCTACAAAATGTGGTAGAAAATACAGTAGCTGAGATAATTACTATTTACTACGGAATTGTGCAGCAACAAAAACGCTTGCAGGTGTTGAGCGATGCTGCGGCATTTACTCTCAGTCGCAAAGAGTTGGCGTATGCAAAATATGAGTTGGGTTCGGCTTCCGAATTGTCTTATCTGCAAGCAGTTGTAGATTTGAATACCGATAGTGTGGACGTATTGAAACAAATTTCGATGATTCGAAATTCAAAAGCACAGTTGAACACCATTTTAGCCCGTGACTATGCCATTGATTTTGCTGTGGAAGATACCATTGTACTGGATATAATGTTGAACATCAACAATTTGATTGCCGAAACCGAACAACAAAATGCGCAAATCAACATTTCGCAACGCAATATGCGCATAGCTGAGTTGAACTACAAATTGACTCACGCTCCCAACTATCCCAAAATCAACCTGTTTGCGGGCTACAACTTTGGCAAATCTGCATCTGAGGTAGGTTTGTTGCAATCGAACCTAAATTATGGACCAAGCTACGGAGTGAATTTTTCTTATACCATTTTCGATGGTTTCGTTAGCAGACAAAACAGCCGGAATGCCCAGCTTCAAATTAAAAATGCCGAATTGCAGCTCCAACAAACCACCAACGAAATTCGAACTCGGCTATATCAGCTTTTCAACGATTATCAAACAAATATTCAGCTCATTCGATTTGAAATTGAAAGTGTAAATACTGCCCGAAAAAATACGTTTGTTGCCTTCGAAAAATACAAATTGGGCGAACTGAGCGACATTGATTTGCGCGAAATACAACTCAAGCAACTCGAAACCGAAAACCAACTGCTAAATGCTCAGTATCAGGCAAAACAAATTGAAATTGAACTTTTGCGACTGAGTGGAAAATTGATAAAGTAAAACGTGGGTAACCTCCCATCAATAAAAAAAGAAAAATGGAAAACGAAGCAAGCAAATTTGTGCAAAAATCGGCTGAAATTGCCTTCGATAAAAAACATCGTAGAGTGATTGGATTTAATATGGCAAAGTACGATGCCGCTGTAGCAAAGGGAATGAGCAAATACGCCTCATTGGAAACTGCCAAACAAAATGCCGCCGCAATAAAACGAAATGTTATCAATCATTTAGACACTTATCTGCTTGAATTTGAGAAGAATATAAGCAAACGGGGCGTTGAGGTTATTTGGGCTGAAAATCAGCAGCAAGCACTTGAGGCAATTGAACGCATTTTGAAAGAATGTGATGCCAAAAGTATTGTCAAAAGCAAATCAATGACTACAGAAGAAATTGAATTGAATCACTTTGTAGAACAGATTGGTATTGAGGTAGTTGAAACCGATTTGGGAGAATTTATAGTGCAGCAGGCGGGCGAAAAACCGTATCACATTGTAACTCCGGCTATGCACAAATCGAAAGAAGATGTAGCCGAATTATTTACCAAAAAATTCAATACTCCCGAAGGAAGTTCGCCCCAGTTTATAGCTGGATATGTGCGCAAACTACTCAGAGAAAAATTTTTGAATGCCGATGTGGGAATCACTGGAGCAAATTTTTTGATAGCCGATACCGGTTCTGTGGTAGTTACTGAAAATGAGGGGAATGCTTCTCTTTCGTACTCCATGCCTAAAGTTCATATTGCCATAGCTGGAATCGAAAAAATAATTCCCCGTTTTACCGATTTGCAACTGTTTTTGCCCCTTTTAGCCGTTCACGGAACGGGACAGAGCATTACTGCTTACAATAGCATAATTAGCGGAGCGCGGCAAGTGGGAGAAGTTGATGGTGCTCAGAAAATGTATGTCATTTTGCTCGACAACGGGCGTAGCGAATTGTTGAGCAAAGAGGTTCAAAAAGAAGCACTTACCTGCATTCGCTGCGGTGCGTGCCTCAATGCTTGCCCTGTGTATAAAAACATTGGTGGCTATACCTATAGCACCACTTATACTGGTCCTATTGGTTCAATCATTTCTCCGCATTATACTGGTATGCAGCAGTTTGGGCATCTGAGTTTTGCCTCCACACTTTGCGGCAAATGCAAAGAAGTATGTCCGGTGAAAATAGATATTCCGCGCATGCTACTCTACAATCGCAAAGAAATGACTGACCGAAAACTGACAAAAAAAACCGAACGCATGATAGTGAGTATAGCCAAACACGTTTTGAACGACCGAAAATTAATGGATTTCGGAAACGTTGGGTTCAAAAATTATGTACTGAAAAAAGTTCTCGCTCGCTTGTGGGGAAAAAAACGACAGTTTCCCGATTTGAAAACATCGTTTGGCAAGCAGTACATGAACGGAACATTATAATCTGATTTTCAGTACTATACAAACATTTTAAGTGCTACAAAAACTCCGGTATCTATTAATACCAGCAACCAAAAACCACCGAGTGAGGGGTTGAAAAAATTATCGTCAATGTACTCATTGATATATGTTTTGGCTGTTTCGGCAACGCTATCTATCGAAAATACATCGGGGCAATTGTCTATAATGGTGGTGGCAATGCCGGTAATGTCTATTTTGGCAAATACAAAGTTAAAAATGAGTCGTTGATAATATGGTAACTCATTGATTTTCTGAATATATTTCAACACAAAATCTTTAATTTCTTGTTTACTTATCGAAGTGTAATCGGGAATTTCTTGTTTCAGTTTTTCCACCACTCTACCAATTGCATACACCACAATTGTTTCCTTGCCTTTGCTCAACACGTGCCGTATTGCCCGCTTGATTGAATATTTTTTTCCCACAAAAAAATACACAATTGGAAAAATCAACACAAAAACAAGCACAATTCCAACCGAAGCGGCTGTACCCAAGCCACCTTCCAATAACTTAGGCATTTGCGATATTTCGGGAATAGCGAACAACACATAAATGAGGTTCAGCAAAATGCCCGTGAGCACAATTACAATTAAACTCCAGCCGCCTTTTACAGCAGCCACACCAATTACTTTTGCAATTTCTTTGAAATTCATATTCATTCAGTTTTTAAAATGATTAACTTTTGTACAAATATACCGAAATTATTATATCTTTCATAAAAAAACATCAACAGATATTGTCAATTTTTGTATATTTGTCGTAAAAATATTGAAAATGGAAAGTAGAAAAGAGTTAAATTTAGGTTTTTCTGATTTTAAAAATATTATCGAAAACGATAACTATTTTGTAGATAAATCATTGTTTATCAAAGAAGTAATAAAATCTGAAAGAGCAGTTTTATTATTGCCGCGCCCACGTCGTTTTGGCAAAACACTCAACTTATCAATGCTCAAATATTTTTTCGACATCAACGAAACCAATAACTCAAGCCTTTTCAAAAATCTCGCAATTGCCAATTCTGAGGCTACTATCATGCAAAAGCAAGGCAAATATCCGGTGGTGCATTTAAGTTTTAAAGATGCAAAAGCCGAAACATGGGAAAAAACCTACGAACATTTGATTTCGGAAATTTCTTCTCAATATAAACATCACCTTTACTTACTAAACGACAATTTTTTACCCGATTTTGATAAAATAAAATTTAATGATATTTTATATCAACGGGCAAGTGAAGTTGTGTATGAAAATAGTATCAAACAATTAACCGAATACCTCTACCGCTATCACAATCAACGAGTGGTAGTGCTTGTAGATGAGTACGATACACCGATACAAACGGGCTATAAAAATTTTTATAACGAAGTTATTTCGTTTATGCGCAACCTGCTTAGTGGTGCGTTTAAAGACAACTCATACCTCTATAAAGGTGTGATAACCGGCATATTACGCATATCGAAAGAAAGTATTTTTAGCGGATTGAATAACATTGGCGTATATTCGATTTTGGAAGATAGATTTTCCGATTGTTTTGGCTTTACTGAAAACGAAGTGAAACAAATTTTGAGCGATTTTGAAGTTATCACCCATTACGATGAGATAAAACGGTGGTACAATGGCTACAAATTTGGAAGTACAACCGACATTTACAACCCGTGGTCTATTTTAAATTTTGCATTGGAGTACAAAAGTGGATTTAAGCCTTTTTGGGTAAACACAAGCTCCGACGAATTGTTAAAACTGCGATTGAACGAGCGTGATGCAAATTATACACGAGAGCAACTCTTAAATCTGATTAATAATCAGACAATTGAAAAAGATATTGACGAAAATTTTGTATTCACCGATTGGGACACTGAAAAAGAATTGTTGTGGACGCTGCTTACATTTAGTGGTTATTTGACCATTGAGAACAAAATTGACATAAATAAATTCACCTTAAAAATCCCCAACTATGAAATTAAATTTGTGTTCAAAAATCTCATTATAAAATGGTTGAGTGTTGATGTAAAAATTAGAAAAACATTGCTTGAAGATACAGCTAAATATCTGATAAACAATAATATAGAAAAATTTGAGCAAGGATTTAAGCAAATTATTGGCGATACGTTTAGTTACTTTGATGTACAGGGTGAAGCAGAAAATGTGTACCAGTCGTATGTGCTTGGTTTACTTGCAATTATAGGAGATGATTATATCATAAAATCGAATAGAGAAAGTGGTGAAGGTCGCTACGATATTATGCTCATTCCACACGATAAATCGAAATATGGGGTTGTGATTGAAATAAAACAAATAAGCAAAACCGAACGCAATACTGATGAACCTGATTTTTCAAAGAAAATTGATTTAAAGATAGAAGAAGCATTGAATCAGATAGATAGGAATGAATATTACAAAGAGTTGATAGATAATAAAATTGAACGAATAATAAAATTGCCCATTGTGTTTGTAGGCAAAACACCTTATATATCAAAACAATGCAAATAAAAATCCGAAGTTTTTTTTATCAAAATATATTTTTCAATTACCTTCTTTTTCGATTATAATTACTTTTTCCAGTACCCGGGCAGTTACAGTTTTTCGATTGCTTGCGTGTTATCCAATAGGTATATCCCACTGCAAGAGTTAAAGCGTTTGGGTGTATGTTGTTTATACTCAAACTTATATCGCTTTTTTTACCCAGAAAATAGTTGTACTCCAGCTCTCCGCTTATCCAAGCGAGGCGATACTCAATACCATTCTGATTTCCAACACTTTCGTGCCTAACATAGCCCTCCACATTGTCGCGGTTTTGCCAATAGTGAAACGAAGGTCCAAAACCAATCGTCATGGAATGTTTGTACAATTGTAGAAATTTGCGCCGTACGCCAATGTGCGAAAAACCAGCCAATTGCCCAACGGCATCGTAGTAACCGCCTTGCACAAATTCGAACGAAAACAATTCGTGGAAAGAGCTAAACACTTCGTACGAAAGTTCAATGCCGGGTTCAAACAAATATCTGCCTGTTTGGTCTAATTTGTTTGGATAAATAGAAGGGTCGTGCTTGTCCCAAAAGTCGGCTGTAACTCCAAAGGCTTTCACGCTGAGGTTTTGCTGCGCAGTTGCTACAGTCGAAATCAACAAAAATGCAGCAATAAAACACGTATTTATGGATTTTCTGTTCATCTGATTTAATTTTTTCTGTTTCATATTGAAACGGTAATGGATAGGTATTTCGTTTGTGTGTAGGGCAGTTAGTGCAAAATGAATGCTAAAATCTACCAAAGTAGGTATTTTGCCAATATTATTTTGAATCAATTAATGATTATCGTATATTCGCACTGAATTGCGCATTGCAAAACGAAACAAAAATAACGCACATAAATTACTTTTAAATCGGATAATTATGAAAACTAAAACCGTAAGTTTTGGACTTTTAATTCTTCGTATCGGAATTGGAGCCGCTTTTATCATTCACGGTGCACCAAAATTATTTGGAGGAGCCGATACATGGGAGGCTTTGGGCAGTACCATGTCTGTTTTTGGAGTGAATTTCTCCCCCAAAATATTTGGATTTTTGGCAGGACTAATTGAGTTTGTGGGAGGACTTTTTTTCCTCACAGGTTTTATGCTTCGCTTCACCAGTATTGCTCTTGCAGTAGTTATGTTGGTGGCTACCATTAGTTTATGGTCGAATGGTGCCGATTTTGTGGCTTATTCTCACCCATTGAAAATGTTTTTGCTTTTTGCTTCAATGATTTTTATTGGCTCTGGTACATACAGCCTCGACGAAATGCTATTTCCAAAGCAAAGAAGTGTATATGTGGTGAAAGAAACCACCACCACAAAATGAAAACGCACAAAAAAGTTCGGAACCCTAAAAAAAGTTCCGAACTTTTTTTTCTAATTTTTCAAACCAATACTTTCGGCAACTTCTCGCATTCCCAGAATGGTTTCGTCTATCAGGTCGTTGAGTTCAATATGAAGCATTTCGGCTCCCGATTCTATCACCTCGCGATTTACACCTGCGGCAAATCGCTTATCTTTCCAACGCTTTTTCACTGAACTAACGGGCAAATCCATCACACTTTTCGAAGGTCGTACTAGTGCTGCCGCCGTTATCAAGCCGGTTAATTCATCGGTGGCGTACAATACTTTATCCATCAAGCATTTAGGCTCCACATCGGAGCAAATACCCCACGCATGGCTTACGATAGAATCAATCCAATCGGGGTGCCAGTTTTCTTGTTCCAAAATTTCGCGTGTTTTGGTGCAATGTTCGTTGGGAAACATTTCATAATCAAGGTCGTGCACCAAACCAATTATGCCCCATTTTTCTTCATCTTCGTTGTGTTTTTTGGCAAAATAGCGCATCACTCCTTCTACCGCAAGACCGTGTTTTGTAAGACTTTCGGTTTTATTGTACTTCCTAAAAAGTTCAAAAGCCTGTTGCCGATTGGGAATTATATATTCCATACAGATATTTTTTTGAGATTAGTTACTGAAATTTTGTTGTACTTCAGTGTGCAAATTTAAAACGATTCAAAGTCACCGTCCATATTATCTGCCATATTAATTTGAACTCCAGTGATTTTTTTATTCACAGGCTCGTTTTTGACTTGTATTGTATCATCTTTAAAATCAATTAAATCGGCTAACTCTTGTTGCATTTTCATAATATTGCCTTGTAGGGCGCGAATGTGCTGCTCTTTTTTCAGAACGTTTGAAGTTCTGAAAAAAGAAATCATATTTTGCAAATGCCGCGACTGACCCGCCAATTCCTCCGCGCTACTTGCCATTTCTTCCGACACAGCCGAATTTTGCTGCACCACATTCGAGAGCTGAAACAATGCCTGATTGACCTGCAAAATACCATGATTTTGCTCAATACTTGCCGATGCAATTTCTTCTACCAATTGAGTCGTTTTTTGAATGTCGGGAGCAGTAGATTTGAGCAAATTATTTGAATTTTCGGCTTTTAGCAAACTTTCCGACGATACCATCTGAATTTGTTTGGCTGCCTTTGAACTATCCACCGCCAATTGCCGCACCTCGCTGGCAACCACCGAAAAACCTTTACCAAACTGTCCGGCTCGTGCGGCTTCTATAGCGGCATTTATGGCGAGCAAATCGGTTTTTTCGGCAATTTCGTTTATCACTTTTATTCTGTCCACAATGTTTTGCATTGCCTCTTTGGTTTCGGCAACTGCACTAATAACCGTTGATACATTTGCCGACACCTTTTTGGCAATTTGCTGCGCTTCTTTGGCATTGTCCGAATTTTGATTGATACCAGCCGACATCTGTTCGAGCGATGCCGAAACCTCCTCCGTTGATGCCGCTTGCTGCGATGCCCCACTACTCACCTGCTGCGCCACACTATTCAACTGATTGCTTGCCGTAGTCATATTTTGAGAAGAGAGCGAAACGTGTTCTATTATCTTATTTATTTCGTTTACCATTGACGTAAGTGCCTCAATCATATCATCTTTGTGCGAACGTTTTTTTAAGCTCACCGTCAAATCGCCGGAAGCCACTTTGCGGGCAGCATCAACAATACTCCGATTGGTTTCGACTAAAGAATTGAATGCCAAGATTAACTCATCGTTTTCGGAACGCTTTTCAAACAAAATATCGTTATCGCCATTGGCAAACTGCTTAATTTTTTGAATAATTTCGCGATTGGCTTCAATCACTCGATTCATGCTATTTTTCATGCTGTCAAATTCGCCGATGTACTTTTCTTGTATTGTTTGGGGCAAATCTCCGTTTGCAATTCGGTCTAACATATTTTTAGTGATATGAATTGGCTTAATCAAACGATTGATGAAGAAAATAACCATCAAAACACTTGAAAATAAGAGTATTATAGCAATAACAATTTGAGTCCACATCATTCGGTTGGCTGCTACTGTAATTTGCTCCATAGGCACTTTCATTCTGATTTGCCATTTGGCTTCTATTTTCCCAATTTCAATAGGAACTATCACAAACAATTGATTATCATTGACATAAATTTCCTTCACTCCTTTTTTCAACGATTTCAAAATTTCGTCATAATTTTCCAAACATTCACTCACGTGTTTGCCCAACCATTCGGTTTTGCCGGTGTGTGCAGCAATAATGCCCGTTGGCGAAAAAATGCTTATTTCGGCATTTTGCTTGTTTAGGGTATCAATGCTGATATAATTTTGTAGCCAATCTATCGAAATATCGTTTCCTGACACTCCCAAAAACGTTGTGTCGTTCATAATAGGCACTTCCACCGAAATCATAAGCACATTTTTTCCATTTATAGGCCAAGTGTAGGGAGTGGTAATGTGTTCGCGTTTTTCAGATTTGGGGATTCGGTACCATTCGCTTGTATCGTTTTCCGTTGACGAAAGGGAGTTTTGCCCGCTGATTTTGCCTGTAAGGTCGCGCACAAAATACGAATGTGTGCGTCCGGCTTCGTTGCACGAAAGCAAAAACTTGTACTCACTGTCTTTGCCATCAAAGGCATTGGGCTCCCAATACGTCCAAGTTCCCAGAAACCAATCGTATTGAGTAAGAACGTTTTGAGTGAGGAGAAGCAAACTTTGACGGCTCATTTGTAGAGCATTTTGCTGTTCATCCACCGTTTTCAAAACATACGACATGGTTCGTGAGGCATTTAAAGCGGTTTCAAACCGATTTTTGATATGCAGGGCATATTCGTTTGCCTGCGAAGTAATATTGTCTTTGGCATTCTGAATAGCAATTTGGCGGGTGCTGATAGTTACGTAAGTTATTAGAGTAGCGATAGTTATAAAAAAACTAATTGCTACCAACGAACTCAATCGGCTACGGATAGATGTTTGCTTTTTCATTTTATGAACGTATTGATGAATTGACTATCTACAAATATAGCAAATTTTTACCCAACAATGGTTCTTTTTGGGGTTTATCATACATTCACATAGAAATTTTAAACTGAGAGGCAATAAAACGGAGAAGTTTTTTACAGACGGGGAGGTAAATATTTAGCATTCTAAGTCGTAGCTCAGAATGCTAAATAATTGAATACAAGGTGTTTAAAATTTTATTTCAACAAGTCGCTTAATTTTCTATCCAGTACATCGCCGCGTAGGTTGGTAGCAATGACTACGCCTTTGGGGTCAATGAGAAAATTTGCCGGAATATCGAACACAAAATACACTTTTGCAGGGGCAGAATTCCAATAAAGCAAATCGCTTGCGTGATTCCATGTCAAATTATCTTCTTCAATTGCAAGCAACCATTCTTCCTCTGTTTTATCGAGCGACACCTGAAAAATTTCAAAGCCTTTTTCGTTGTATTTTTCGTAGATTTTTATCAAATTCTGATTGGCATCGCGGCAAGGTGTACACCACGAAGCCCAAAAATCTATCAACACATATTTGCCTCTCAATGAGGAGAGTAGCACGGTATCGCCTTGAGGCGAGGGGAGTTTTATTTCGGGCGCAGAGGTTCCTACGGCTATCTGATTTTCTTCCCGTTCGGCTTCGCGTAACTTCAGCTCGTTTTGCTGAATCAACAATTTTAGGCTTTTCACTTGTTCATGATTAGGGTATTCGGCTGTTAAAGCAGAATCTACCATTTTGAAATAGCGAAAATGCTCCGAAAACCGCACGGCATTGTATTTTGGGTCAATAGGGCGCGAGAGAGCCAGCAAACTTGCCAACGAATTTGTGTGCTCCTTTATGAATGTAAGACTGAACGCTGTTTCGTCTTCCACAATTCGTAAATATTTGGTAGTGATGTCTGTAATGAGCGAATCTGACCGAACTTTGGTTTTGCGCACAATTTCGCCCAACGAATCGAGGCGTTGTTTGGAATACAACAAATGGTCGTTGAGGTCTTTCACCAGTTTAGAATCGTCAGAACCTCTAATCAAATAATTGATATTCAGATTGTTCATATCGGCACTAATTTTCACCCTTTCTTTGGCGTGAAGGATTAAAAAAATTTGCGCCCCATTGGGTTTCCCAAGCGAATAAATATGCGGCTGTTCGTTTTCGCCTGTAACTTTGAAAGTACCATCGCTACCAATAATTGCCGAATCAACCGGAGCCATTGCCGACCGCGAATATTGAAACAGGTAAATAGTATCGTTTGCTGCATTTTCAATTTTGCCTTCCACTACAAACAAATCGGGGTTGCGCATACACGATGTAAACCCAATAAGTAGAAAGGCAAAAAAAAGTATTTTTCTCATTTTGAGCCAATTAAACATTTCAAATTCAATTTTTAATTTTTAAGTGGAATATGTTGCAATACATCAATAAGCAAATCCCAAAATTTTTGAGTAGTCTGAATATCAATCATTTCCTCCGGTGTGTGCGCCCCTTTTACCGTGGGACCGAACGAAATCATATCCAATTTTGGGTATTTTTCGAGAAACAAACCGCACTCCAATCCGGCATGAATAGCGCGAACTATGGGCTTTTTCCCAAACAATTCTTCGTAAGAAGTTTCGGTTGCAATCAAAATTTCGGAATTTGTGTTGGGTTTCCATCCCGGATAGCCTTTGCCGTGCTCAATCATTGCGCCGCCCATCATAAAAACACTTTCCACCATTGACGCAATATCGCGTTTAGCCGCTTCTACCGAGCTACGCTGACTGGTTTCTATCACAATAAATTTATCGGTAAATTTTATCGAAGCAAGGTTGGTAGAAGTTTCCACAAGTCCGGGCAAATCGTGGCTCATGGCAATCACTCCGTGCGGGCAGGCATACAAACTATTGAGCAATTTTTCGGTAACACTGCGGTCAATAATTTTTGTAATTTTATTCGATGCTTCTTTTTCGAGCTGTATGGTCATGGCTGGTTCAGTGGCTTTTAGCATTAGTTTTGCATCTTGTTTGAAGTTTTCAAACAAGTCGAGCAACTTTTCCTCCTTTTCGCTATGAACCACAAAACTTGCAAATGCTTCGCGGGGTATGGCATTTCGCTTATTTCCACCCTCAAATTTTATAAGCCCGATGCCGTATTTGCGCATTGCTATCCACAAAAAGCGATTGGCAACTTTTATTGAATTGCCCAACCCCTTGTCTATTTTGTCGCCAGAGTGCCCACCATTCAAATTTTGAACCGACAAATGAAAAATTGTACCTTTGGCATCAAGCGTAGAATAGGCAAAACTTCCCACAGTATCCATTCCGCCCGCACAACCAATAAATAATTCTCCCTCATCTTCGGAGTCGAGATTTATCAAAATTTCTCCTTTCATAAACCCTTCCTGCAAGCCATGCGCACCACTCATTCCCGTTTCTTCATCCACTGTAAATAGGCATTCAAGCTCCGGATGTTTGATGTTTTTGTCGGTAAGAATGGCTAATTGCGCCGCCACTCCAATACCATCGTCAGCCCCCAGCGTGGTACCATTTGCACGCACCCACGCGCCATCAATTTTTGGTATAATAGGGTCATTATCAAAGTCGTGCACGGTATCTCGGTTTTTTTCGCAAACCATATCAATATGGCTTTGCAAAATTACCGACTTACGGTTTTCCATTCCTTTGGTAGCTGGTTTTGAAATGAGCACATTCCCCACTGCATCGGTTTTGGTGTTGAGGTTGTGTTCTTTACCAAAATTGAGCAGATACTGCCTAATTTTTTCTTCCTTTTTCGAAGGGCGCGGTATTTTACTTATTTCTTCGAAATAATTCCAAACTGCTTTTGGTTCGATATTATTTAAGTTACTCATAATTAAATATTTTATTTTTATTTTAAATCATTCAATTTGTCAAAATCAATCGCCAATGGAAAACAACATATCATCGAAATAATATTTTTTTGTTTTCACTACATTTCCATTCGTATCAAAAAAATTGCAATCTCCGTGCATCAATCCGTTGTAATAGTTGCGACTTTCGCTAAGTATTCCATTCTCAGAAAAATACAAGGATTTTCCGTGCAGGTTTGATAAGAAATAGTTCCTTTCTAAACGCAATTTTCCGTTTTGATAATATTTTTTTTCTACTCCGTGCGGCAAATTATATTTATAGGTTTGTTCGCTGCGCAAAGTGCCTGTTTTGTAGTATTCCATTGTAGCTCCTTCGCGCCAACCATTTACAAGAATTTGTTCGTACGATTTTTTTCCGTTTGCAAAATATGCTACTACCTTTCCTGTTTCATTTTTTAACTGAATTTCAGGAACATACGCTTTACTTGAGTGGAGATACGAATACGAAATGAGAGTACCATTATCGAAAAGGAAACGCACCTTCACCTCTCCATCTTCCGAATATTTTGTATCGAAACCATGTTTTTCACCTTCTTGATAATGAATAATATCGCTCAATTTTCCATTTTCGTAATACCACTTCCATTCGCCCGTATGCTTACCATTTTTTATCGTTCCTTGTGTTTCAATTTTTCCGTTGGAGTGGAACCAAGTCCAAATCCCTTCAGCTAAATTATTTTCGTACAATCCTTTAAATATCAATGCACTATCGGAATTATAACTACTTATTTCGCCATTCAGTTCGTTATTGAAATAGTGCGAACTTGTGGACATATTTCCGTTGATGTGATACACTCGCATTTGGCTTTCAATCAGTCCGTTCACCAACAAATATTCGGCTTTTATTTTTCCTTTGAAATTTTTTTGTTGAATTTTGCCACTTCCGTTTTTAATTTCTACATGATTAATGATTTTGCCAATGGTATCGAAATCGTTGATAAACAATGGTATATCGTTGTGATAAAATGTTTCGGTAAGTTTTGCGCCATTCGCCCTAAATTCAGTAGAATGTACATCACGAATACCGTTTACGTAATGCGATTTCTGAATTAAATTTCCCAATTCATTGTATTGCAGCAAACTACCATTCAATTGGTCGTTTGAATAGCTTGTAGCCATTTGGAGAGTTCCATTCGGAAAATATTTACGATAAATTCCGTTTGTAAGCCCTTCATTCATAGGCATTTCAATTTCCAAAACTCCATTTTTGTAATAGCTGCAAAACTTTCCGTGAAGTTGGTTATTGGTGTATGGTTCAATGGTTTTGAGCACACCATTTCTATAAAATTCTTTTGCGGTATCCTGTTTCAGTCCATCAATCTGATATACAATACGGTATAACTCTCCCGTTGGGTAGTGTGCTTCAATTTTCAATGTATCGCCTACCGATTTACCACTTGAAATTACCTTGCCTTTCTTATCGAAATATGAATAACTCTGAACCACATCGCTTTTTATATTCAAAATATAATGCAATTTTGAATCAGTATCAAAAAACTTCCATTCTCCTTCCGAAAAATTGCTCTCATAATTACCCAAGCTCGATACTACGCCATTGGGGTGATATTCCTTTACCACTCCATGTTTCTGCCCATTGGCATCGTAAAAATATTCCGATTTGAGAGAGCCATTTTCGTAAAAAAACTTCCACTCACCTACCATTTTATCATTGAGCATTTTTCCGCGCGAAGCCATTTTTCCGTTGGAATGATAATTTACGACCATACCATTTGCAAAACCGTTTTGATACTCATACGTACTTTCAATTTTTCCGT
>JFJP01043764.1_pt1 | contig 15579 bp, 2 predicted proteins | sample 431651 | NCBI WGS metagenome assembly JFJP01 (sample SAMN02602958, study PRJNA72255) | Microbial mat metagenome, whole genome shotgun sequencing project. | biome: fresh water; feature: sink hole; material: water; isolation source: purple microbial (photo- and chemosynthetic) mats found in... | reverse complement strand
GCCTCAGCGCTTAATCCAATACAACAAGGATTGAAACATAACGACAAGGAAGCGGAAAGATTCCGGCATCTTCTTGCCTCAGCGCTTAATCCAATACAACAAGGATTGAAACTCGGCAATAACCTGATGACCTCATACGCCATGGCATGGCCTCAGCGCTTAATCCAATACAACAAGGATTGAAACCTTTTTTTCTCTGCTTATGGTACTCTTTCTCTGCCGGGCCTCAGCGCTTAATCCAATACAACAAGGATTGAAACTTCACTAATTACCCCATCCCGCCCGGTATTCATGCCGGCCTCAGCGCTTAATCCAATACAACAAGGATTGAAACTTTTTTAGTTTAGCTAATAGTGCTGTTTTAGCTAAAGGCCTCAGCGCTTAATCCAATACAACAAGGATTGAAACAGCAGGTTTCTGGCGTCGGTATTGGCCTGCATGGCCGCCTCAGCGCTTAATCCAATACAACAAGGATTGAAACAGACAGTACAAAAGCGTGGGAACGTCCTTTTGTACCGCCTCAGCGCTTAATCCAATACAACAAGGATTGAAACAGTGTATCATTCCATGCGGCTAATTAGACACATCGCATGCCTCAGCGCTTAATCCAATACAACAAGGATTGAAACACAACGTGGAAACGAAACCGACTAATAAACCGACTAGCCTCAGCGCTTAATCCAATACAACAAGGATTGAAACTAAACAACAACTTGGCGATTGCAAATATTTTTGGCTGGCCTCAGCGCTTAATCCAATACAACAAGGATTGAAACTTGTTCCGCTTTTCACTTGCCGCTAATAATGCAGCAAGCCTCAGCGCTTAATCCAATACAACAAGGATTGAAACTTGATCACCCCGTCCGTCCACGCGATTTGCGCCGATTTGCCTCAGCGCTTAATCCAATACAACAAGGATTGAAACATGCGCGATAAGTGGGATGTAGTTCATTCCGGTGATGGGCCTCAGCGCTTAATCCAATACAACAAGGATTGAAACTTATTCATTTCTCCATGAAAGTCTGTGTCCAGAATTGCCTCAGCGCTTAATCCAATACAACAAGGATTGAAACAGATCGCTCATGGCCGAACCTCCAGCGCGAACGTGGGGCCTCAGCGCTTAATCCAATACAACAAGGATTGAAACCATGAACTGAATCGCGTTCATCACCGTTTCTACAGTGCCTCAGCGCTTAATCCAATACAACAAGGATTGAAACACGATAGCGACGCGGGCAAGATGTTCAGCCGCAGCAAGCCTCAGCGCTTAATCCAATACAACAAGGATTGAAACTTTCGGCAGTGGAGACGAAGGAAGGGGGTCGGTTGAGCCTCAGCGCTTAATCCAATACAACAAGGATTGAAACATCAGCGTCAAGCAAGAAACAATCGAACGAACTATTGCCTCAGCGCTTAATCCAATACAACAAGGATTGAAACTGCGAGGGTTGCCGGTTTCTGTAGCAGTGCAGACAGGCCTCAGCGCTTAATCCAATACAACAAGGATTGAAACATCATAGATCGCCTTCGTTGACGGACTCATCAGGAGCCTCAGCGCTTAATCCAATACAACAAGGATTGAAACTCATGGAAGCGGGCGCAATGGCAAGTCAACCATACTGCCTCAGCGCTTAATCCAATACAACAAGGATTGAAACTTTTGGATAGTAGGATTGACAGCAATTGGCGTCGTCGTGCCTCAGCGCTTAATCCAATACAACAAGGATTGAAACTCTAATGCATATTGCAACCATTGTTGCGATTCGGTTGCCTCAGCGCTTAATCCAATACAACAAGGATTGAAACATCGTATCGTTCATGGCAATATTCCTTATGAGAAGTGCCTCAGCGCTTAATCCAATACAACAAGGATTGAAACAACTGTACTGATACTGAACTTCTGCGCTATTCTTTGCCTCAGCGCTTAATCCAATACAACAAGGATTGAAACCATCCAAGCACTTCAGCGTGATGGGATGCGGGGTCAGCCTCAGCGCTTAATCCAATACAACAAGGATTGAAACAGGAAAGGGGATAAAAAGTGAATAGCCTACTGAAGAGCCTCAGCGCTTAATCCAATACAACAAGGATTGAAACTAGTGGTGGTGGCGTTGAACGTCGCTTCAAAGCGGTGCCTCAGCGCTTAATCCAATACAACAAGGATTGAAACTGGATCGTTCGCTATCAATAGGCGATCCACAGCAAGCCTCAGCGCTTAATCCAATACAACAAGGATTGAAACACTAACTTATGCGCCAGCATGGCATTTTCCAGACTAGGCCTCAGCGCTTAATCCAATACAACAAGGATTGAAACTTCAGCGGCTATGGTAGAACCCGACAACATATATATGCCTCAGCGCTTAATCCAATACAACAAGGATTGAAACGCTTTAACGATTCCACCAGCCGCTTTGTACTCATCAGGCCTCAGCGCTTAATCCAATACAACAAGGATTGAAACTTTTGGATAGTAGGATTAACAGCGCTTGGTGTCGTCGGGCCTCAGCGCTTAATCCAATACAACAAGGATTGAAACATTCCGCTTTCCTTACCCAGTCAAGAATTCCGCGATGCCTCAGCGCTTAATCCAATACAACAAGGATTGAAACATCGGTGAATTCAGCTAGTCCGGTCAATCTGGTCTGCCTCAGCGCTTAATCCAATACAACAAGGATTGAAACGTGGGATATATGGGAAGGCGCTGAACGTATATACATGCCTCAGCGCTTAATCCAATACAACAAGGATTGAAACGCAAGGTTGAGAGGTTGAGTTGTATGGTTAAACCCCGCCTCAGCGCTTAATCCAATACAACAAGGATTGAAACCTTGCGGAATTTTCCGCGAAATTCTTAACTTTGAACTTGCCTCAGCGCTTAATCCAATACAACAAGGATTGAAACACCGTAGCAGTCGCGGTCTTGACAGCGCTCGTCGTGCCTCAGCGCTTAATCCAATACAACAAGGATTGAAACCTTCGAAAGCGATAGGCTAGGCAAGTGATAAAGCCTGCCTCAGCGCTTAATCCAATACAACAAGGATTGAAACTTCAGCGCAACCATGGCTATGGTAGAACCCGACAACATGCCTCAGCGCTTAATCCAATACAACAAGGATTGAAACTCCCTAAACTATCTAATAAGTCTATGATATACAAGCCTCAGCGCTTAATCCAATACAACAAGGATTGAAACAAGATTCACGCGGCCCGGCTGGGGTTGCCGATCCGCGCCTCAGCGCTTAATCCAATACAACAAGGATTGAAACTTTTCAAAGGGCGTATATTGCGAACCATGGAGGCAAGGCCTCAGCGCTTAATCCAATACAACAAGGATTGAAACCTGACTATCCTACACAAATCGAACCGTTCAGACTTGGCCTCAGCGCTTAATCCAATACAACAAGGATTGAAACACCAGATCATGGATGAAACCGACCACCTGATCACCGGCCTCAGCGCTTAATCCAATACAACAAGGATTGAAACCATTGGGGTCCCGTCTTTGGGGTCGTCCTTGGCCGGGCCTCAGCGCTTAATCCAATACAACAAGGATTGAAACATAACTGATTCAGTCTGTCCTTCGTCAATCTCTTGCGGCCTCAGCGCTTAATCCAATACAACAAGGATTGAAACCGGAAAGCATAGGGAGAAAACATAAATAGGATGAAGGCCTCAGCGCTTAATCCAATACAACAAGGATTGAAACATAGATTCGATGGACACTATCGGCCTCCCGCCATGCGCCTCAGCGCTTAATCCAATACAACAAGGATTGAAACAGGTCGCGCCGCGCCTCCGCCAGCGTGCCTTCAATGCCTCAGCGCTTAATCCAATACAACAAGGATTGAAACGGAGAAGGCTAACCCAAATAAATTTGCTTGTCAACAGCCTCAGCGCTTAATCCAATACAACAAGGATTGAAACCCCTGCTAGAGGGCTTGGGCGTACCGGGCTATGAGGGCCTCAGCGCTTAATCCAATACAACAAGGATTGAAACGTTGGCTTGCTTGCTACGTTGGGAGAAGGCTAACCCGCCTCAGCGCTTAATCCAATACAACAAGGATTGAAACATATTGTTGTCGGTCAGGTGTTTCGCCAGGGCGTGCCTCAGCGCTTAATCCAATACAACAAGGATTGAAACAGTTCGTGGATACGGCGGCAGGTTTCCTTAAGGTCGCGCCTCAGCGCTTAATCCAATACAACAAGGATTGAAACCTTCGCAACGAAGCGGGCGAGGTCACGGGTAGAACGGCCTCAGCGCTTAATCCAATACAACAAGGATTGAAACTGAATGGTCATCAAGGCGGCGGGAATCCTGAAAAGTTGCCTCAGCGCTTAATCCAATACAACAAGGATTGAAACAGTTCGACGCTGTGGATGATGCGGGCGCTGTGGTCAGGCCTCAGCGCTTAATCCAATACAACAAGGATTGAAACTTGATTTTCTCCGGTTGGTTGGCTTGCTTGCTACGTGCCTCAGCGCTTAATCCAATACAACAAGGATTGAAACCGGTTCCTGGGGTTCATTGCCGACTACTATACCGAGCGCCTCAGCGCTTAATCCAATACAACAAGGATTGAAACATGATCACGACCACGCTTTCATCAGAGCAACTGGCCGCCTCAGCGCTTAATCCAATACAACAAGGATTGAAACAAAACAATAACTTACAATATTTATTCTAAGCAGGAAAGCCTCAGCGCTTAATCCAATACAACAAGGATTGAAACAACAGGCCATGGCCCTGTTAGTTAGCGCAAAGTATGGCCTCAGCGCTTAATCCAATACAACAAGGATTGAAACAAGCCTTAGCCTGTTCCTCGGCTAACCTCTGTGCGTGCCTCAGCGCTTAATCCAATACAACAAGGATTGAAACTTACTCGTGGTCGTGCGCCTAAGGGGAAATATATTAAGCCTCAGCGCTTAATCCAATACAACAAGGATTGAAACGCCACCGGGCACAGCATGATGAACGGTTCGGTAATGCCTCAGCGCTTAATCCAATACAACAAGGATTGAAACCAATCGAATGATTGGGCGCGGTTATATGCGGATTTGCCTCAGCGCTTAATCCAATACAACAAGGATTGAAACATAAAAACTTTTCAGGCAAAACATAAGATAGTTTGCCTCAGCGCTTAATCCAATACAACAAGGATTGAAACAATAAATAACGCGAATAACGCGCCAACCGACATAGGCCTCAGCGCTTAATCCAATACAACAAGGATTGAAACGAAAATTTGGCCTCTCATCTCGGGATGGGCAAGGATGCCTCAGCGCTTAATCCAATACAACAAGGATTGAAACTTAAATTATTACAAAGAAGTTACTGGCGGGCATTTGCCTCAGCGCTTAATCCAATACAACAAGGATTGAAACTGCCGGTGGCGCGGATTCTTTCGTGCGCGCTGCCGCGCGCCTCAGCGCTTAATCCAATACAACAAGGATTGAAACAGAGCAACTGATATAATTAGTTCGTAGTAAGGCTTGCCTCAGCGCTTAATCCAATACAACAAGGATTGAAACAGGAACGCCGGGTGGAACGACATCCATCGAACCAAGCCTCAGCGCTTAATCCAATACAACAAGGATTGAAACCAGCGTGGTACTGCGAAGCCGCAGATGATCAATAAGCCTCAGCGCTTAATCCAATACAACAAGGATTGAAACCGGTACAGCGCCGCCAGCTTGGTCAACGGCATCAGTGGCCTCAGCGCTTAATCCAATACAACAAGGATTGAAACACCAGGTTGCTGGATTGTTTGCTTTCGCCATCCGGCCAGCCTCAGCGCTTAATCCAATACAACAAGGATTGAAACCCGGGTCGTGGGAACGTGCCTTGAACGAATATCCGGCCTCAGCGCTTAATCCAATACAACAAGGATTGAAACAAGCGGTCAAGTATTGCCGCCGCACGGTCATCTACTGGCCTCAGCGCTTAATCCAATACAACAAGGATTGAAACATTTCGTGGATACGGCGGCAGGTTTCCGAAAGGTCGCGCCTCAGCGCTTAATCCAATACAACAAGGATTGAAACGAACCAGCAACCATCATCCTGCATGACGATGGACTGCCTCAGCGCTTAATCCAATACAACAAGGATTGAAACAGCATACAGGCATTCCGATTTGCCTGTGGGCGTTGAGCCTCAGCGCTTAATCCAATACAACAAGGATTGAAACGATGCGCTGGATGGTGCGTTCCTGTTCCTGCTGGATGGCCTCAGCGCTTAATCCAATACAACAAGGATTGAAACGAAACAGTAGAAACAGCATTCACAGGCGATCCTGGCCTCAGCGCTTAATCCAATACAACAAGGATTGAAACCCCAGCAGATAGCCTTCGAACTGTTCGCGGGTCATCGCCTCAGCGCTTAATCCAATACAACAAGGATTGAAACAGATTGGCGCTGGCTCTGCGCAGTTGCAGTTCATTCGCCTCAGCGCTTAATCCAATACAACAAGGATTGAAACTGGTGCGGAAGTGCTAGGCGATTCGCCGGAACACGCGGCCTCAGCGCTTAATCCAATACAACAAGGATTGAAACGCCAGCTTGCGGCCTTTCCGGTCGGTTTCATTGACCGGCCTCAGCGCTTAATCCAATACAACAAGGATTGAAACTCCCAATTCAGCCCGGCGACTTCCCCGGCGGTGTTCGCCTCAGCGCTTAATCCAATACAACAAGGATTGAAACTCAAGCCTGGGGCTGACTACATACCCGTCCCGGAATGCCTCAGCGCTTAATCCAATACAACAAGGATTGAAACACGTGTGGAGAATGATCTACTCCCGGTAAATCCCTGCCTCAGCGCTTAATCCAATACAACAAGGATTGAAACAACTGGGGTTAAGCGATGACAAAGAAGTTGCTTGCTGCCTCAGCGCTTAATCCAATACAACAAGGATTGAAACGGGCAAGACAATCCCATCCTTGGGATTAGCGACTAGCGCCTCAGCGCTTAATCCAATACAACAAGGATTGAAACCTCATCACTGAATCCTCAATAAGGCCCGGCATGAATGCCTCAGCGCTTAATCCAATACAACAAGGATTGAAACTTCGTGGCGAAAAGTACATCATCATCGGATGAATTCGCCTCAGCGCTTAATCCAATACAACAAGGATTGAAACACTGGCATTACTTACCGGGCTGTCCCCCAGAGACTGGCCTCAGCGCTTAATCCAATACAACAAGGATTGAAACATGACATGAACGCAGTCGCCAAAGGGGTAGATATATGCCTCAGCGCTTAATCCAATACAACAAGGATTGAAACAACGCTACTGACAGCCTTCCTGATAACCCTGACCCCGGCCTCAGCGCTTAATCCAATACAACAAGGATTGAAACATCTGTCGTCGTTCGCTGTACCGGTGGGTTACTAATGCCTCAGCGCTTAATCCAATACAACAAGGATTGAAACTTTCATAAATACAACAAGGATTGAAACCTGGATGCCTCGGCTCGTGTATCGAACGGGTCATTGCCTCAGCGCTTAATCCAATACAACAAGGATTGAAACTCGGATTCTTGCGTCTGCCCGGTCAGGGCAAATTTGCCTCAGCGCTTAATCCAATACAACAAGGATTGAAACATCTGGAATGAGCGCACCGGCATTCTGGTTTCCGGCCAGCCTCAGCGCTTAATCCAATACAACAAGGATTGAAACGACCTGGGCCAGTCCCCCCAACCGGCGTCAACAGGGTGCCTCAGCGCTTAATCCAATACAACAAGGATTGAAACATGCAGTTCAGCGGCACGGCTCTTGGCCAGGGTGTGCCTCAGCGCTTAATCCAATACAACAAGGATTGAAACTCTCAACTACTTTCGAGACTTGCCGACTCAACCCCATGCCTCAGCGCTTAATCCAATACAACAAGGATTGAAACGTTCATCCTGTGCGAGGTCAGCAGGTAGCAGCACACGCCTCAGCGCTTAATCCAATACAACAAGGATTGAAACACCGTGATAAGCGGGATAATGAATACACTACGAGGGCCTCAGCGCTTAATCCAATACAACAAGGATTGAAACGATTCCACTATCGGGTTAAACGCCGAACTAGCGAATGGGCCTCAGCGCTTAATCCAATACAACAAGGATTGAAACTTAGTATGATTACCCACGCGAAAGGCAAAAGGATTAGCCTCAGCGCTTAATCCAATACAACAAGGATTGAAACAACTACCATGAACTAACATTTTTCTTGCTATCTGTGCCTCAGCGCTTAATCCAATACAACAAGGATTGAAACTCCTAAACCCTCGGTTTCCTGGCTTGGAGTGCCCCGGTGCCTCAGCGCTTAATCCAATACAACAAGGATTGAAACTTGCCTTTCATGGTGCTTGAGCCGATTTTGAATTGGCCTCAGCGCTTAATCCAATACAACAAGGATTGAAGGCCTCAGCGCTTAATCCAATACAACAAGGATTGAAACTATTCCAGCGCCAGGGCGCGGGTGTGTTCCGCGAGGTGCCTCAGCGCTTAATCCAATACAACAAGGATTGAAACCCGTTCCATGGCTTCCCGTTCCTGTTGCAACCGGGGCCTCAGCGCTTAATCCAATACAACAAGGATTGAAACAACGAATACAACAGCGCTCAGATTAAACTTTGCGGCGCCTCAGCGCTTAATCCAATACAACAAGGATTGAAACATGATTTGCGTTTTCGATTGCCTCATAACCATCGCGCCTCAGCGCTTAATCCAATACAACAAGGATTGAAACAGGGACGTTCAACCAGTAAACCCCCAACCAGTAACAGCCTCAGCGCTTAATCCAATACAACAAGGATTGAAACGGTTCGATGGTTGAAAGTCTACCGATAAAAAAAGTGGCCTCAGCGCTTAATCCAATACAACAAGGATTGAAACTGTGCAGTGCGGCAAGGCCCATTTGAGGGTAGGGGGCCTCAGCGCTTAATCCAATACAACAAGGATTGAAACTTTTCAACAGACCGACGAAAATCATCCCAAGTTGGGAGCCTCAGCGCTTAATCCAATACAACAAGGATTGAAACGTGATAGTGGTTATCTTGCTATCGGCTTTCCGATCAGGCCTCAGCGCTTAATCCAATACAACAAGGATTGAAACGTGGATATCCGAAGTTCCCGCATACCAGACAGAAACTGCCTCAGCGCTTAATCCAATACAACAAGGATTGAAACAAATTACCGGGTATAATTGAACAGTGTTCAAAACCGCCTCAGCGCTTAATCCAATACAACAAGGATTGAAACCCCTTCGATGGCGAGAACATACCGAGAGGCACCACGGCCTCAGCGCTTAATCCAATACAACAAGGATTGAAACCCGATAATTCTGATATGATCAATCTAAACGATTTAGGCCTCAGCGCTTAATCCAATACAACAAGGATTGAAACTTGGTCGCATCTCTCCAAGCTGCGCTCGGGGAAAGCAGCCTCAGCGCTTAATCCAATACAACAAGGATTGAAACCAATGTAAGGTTATGATTGTAAGGTTACGATATAAGGCCTCAGCGCTTAATCCAATACAACAAGGATTGAAACGAAAAAGCCTGATAAAGATCAGCACGAAGGAAACATGCCTCAGCGCTTAATCCAATACAACAAGGATTGAAACAAAAACCAAATCAGAGTCTAAATAAGAATCGAAATGCCTCAGCGCTTAATCCAATACAACAAGGATTGAAACACCAAGTCTTCACCGATCAGACGAGCAGAAGCCTGTGCCTCAGCGCTTAATCCAATACAACAAGGATTGAAACGACGAAGATCAATTCAGAAGCCGAACTAAATCCAAGGCCTCAGCGCTTAATCCAATACAACAAGGATTGAAACACTGTATTTCCGCAACCCAAACATAGCGAAGAACAAGCCTCAGCGCTTAATCCAATACAACAAGGATTGAAACTCGTCCGGGGGTTGAGTGGAAACCATATCATATTACGCCTCAGCGCTTAATCCAATACAACAAGGATTGAAACTAACCAGTTACACGGGAAATCACACCCCCACCAGGCCTCAGCGCTTAATCCAATACAACAAGGATTGAAACGTGTATTGGGTCATGGTATTTCTCCTACAGGATGATTGCCTCAGCGCTTAATCCAATACAACAAGGATTGAAACGCTGGAGGTGGTATGAAAACCCTCTGGACTGTCTGCCTCAGCGCTTAATCCAATACAACAAGGATTGAAACTCGCCGACGCCAGAAGTGGACTTGCTGACCAAGCAAGCCTCAGCGCTTAATCCAATACAACAAGGATTGAAACGCGTTCCTCTCAACTTCTTCCGCCATGGCGTTTCGCGCCTCAGCGCTTAATCCAATACAACAAGGATTGAAACAACTTGGGACATACTAGCGAATGGTAGTCCACGGATGCCTCAGCGCTTAATCCAATACAACAAGGATTGAAACGCCTCAGCATCCAGTTTCGCCGCTTCGGCGGATTTGCCTCAGCGCTTAATCCAATACAACAAGGATTGAAACATTCATTGGAAAGCGCAGCCTCACTTTGTCCGGCGGGCCTCAGCGCTTAATCCAATACAACAAGGATTGAAACAAATTCGGAACCCGGATGTTGTGTCGCCGGGAGGCCTCAGCGCTTAATCCAATACAACAAGGATTGAAACTAAGCTTGTCATTTTGATTCCTCGTGTTGGTTGTTGCCTCAGCGCTTAATCCAATACAACAAGGATTGAAACACCTTGGAACTGCACAACACCCTGCAACATCATCACTGCCTCAGCGCTTAATCCAATACAACAAGGATTGAAACCTGTTGGGGGGACGGTCCAACGGTTCAACAACGATTGCCTCAGCGCTTAATCCAATACAACAAGGATTGAAACGCTGAATCCGCGTTGGTGGTCGCGGCAGAAGGGTGATGCCTCAGCGCTTAATCCAATACAACAAGGATTGAAACCCAAGCTAACAGACGGTCTATGGTGGCGTATGAGAGCCTCAGCGCTTAATCCAATACAACAAGGATTGAAACGCCCCCCTGGCCATCACGCTACCCGGCTCGCAAATGCGCCTCAGCGCTTAATCCAATACAACAAGGATTGAAACGCCTCGGTAATGATCAAGACCTTCTCGGTACTGCCCTGCCTCAGCGCTTAATCCAATACAACAAGGATTGAAACTCGTGCCCCTCTTGACACGGACTCGGACTGCATACGGGCCTCAGCGCTTAATCCAATACAACAAGGATTGAAACCCGAACTCCAATCTCTCGCCCTTCGGTTGGGGATGGCCTCAGCGCTTAATCCAATACAACAAGGATTGAAACTGGATACGCCGGGCGGTTTCCTCAAGGTCGCGCAGCGCCTCAGCGCTTAATCCAATACAACAAGGATTGAAACAGAACGGCGGTCTGGGCTTCTTGCAACGGGTTGACGGCCTCAGCGCTTAATCCAATACAACAAGGATTGAAACGCTGACCGTACAACCTTGTGCGGCTGAACGACACTGGGCCTCAGCGCTTAATCCAATACAACAAGGATTGAAACCAACAAAATAACCTTTCACTATCACAATCCATTCTGCCTCAGCGCTTAATCCAATACAACAAGGATTGAAACATGCAGTTCCCAGATACCGCAATCTGTGGCCGGTAATGCCTCAGCGCTTAATCCAATACAACAAGGATTGAAACATAATGACCCCTGATGGGGTCTAACTTAGTTAGTTAGGCCTCAGCGCTTAATCCAATACAACAAGGATTGAAACAGAAAGCAGCATCATAAGCTGCGTTCGCTTTCTCGAGCCTCAGCGCTTAATCCAATACAACAAGGATTGAAACCTTCCAACGTGACCAGCATCTGATGGGAAAATCTTGCCTCAGCGCTTAATCCAATACAACAAGGATTGAAACACGCAGAGGACGAAGGCGCAACTGGCGCGGCAGGCCTCAGCGCTTAATCCAATACAACAAGGATTGAAACCTTCTTCTGTCCGCTCTATCTGACCGTCTTCCACAATGCCTCAGCGCTTAATCCAATACAACAAGGATTGAAACTTGCTGACCGTGGGCGCGTGCCCGTCCAGCGCTATGAGCCTCAGCGCTTAATCCAATACAACAAGGATTGAAACAGAATAACGCCGAGAGACCATGCAATTAGAAAAATGCCTCAGCGCTTAATCCAATACAACAAGGATTGAAACGATATAAAGCATGGTACCAGTAGCCCGCACGGCGATTGCCTCAGCGCTTAATCCAATACAACAAGGATTGAAACATTTTCAGGCCCGCCAGCCGCGCCAGCCGCACAGAGTGCCTCAGCGCTTAATCCAATACAACAAGGATTGAAACGGATTAGCGACTAGCTACCCCATCCTTGGGCTTCTGCCTCAGCGCTTAATCCAATACAACAAGGATTGAAACTCAGCCTGTTCGCTGTAGCGTGTTTCGCCGGACACCTGCCTCAGCGCTTAATCCAATACAACAAGGATTGAAACCCCACGCGGGGTGACTTGCGCAATCACGCAAGCTGGCCTCAGCGCTTAATCCAATACAACAAGGATTGAAACACGCAGAGGACGAAGGCGCAACTGGCGCGGCAGGCTGCCTCAGCGCTTAATCCAATACAACAAGGATTGAAACCAAGACGCAAATCGAGAACGGACACCGACCAGCCCAGCCTCAGCGCTTAATCCAATACAACAAGGATTGAAACTCCACGACAACGGCGCTGGCGTGACCTACTGGCTAGCCTCAGCGCTTAATCCAATACAACAAGGATTGAAACCCGAAACGAGCCAGACCACGGCGGCTGTAGCTGAGCCTCAGCGCTTAATCCAATACAACAAGGATTGAAACATCCAGACGGTATGATCGCGCCCGCTGGATTGGCCGCCTCAGCGCTTAATCCAATACAACAAGGATTGAAACCGCCTTGTTTGATGACGCTGCCGCGCCAGGTGTAGTGCCTCAGCGCTTAATCCAATACAACAAGGATTGAAACTTTTCTCCTTAGTGCCCCGGCGAACCGGGGCGGGCGTGCCTCAGCGCTTAATCCAATACAACAAGGATTGAAACAACACTAACGCCGGAATTGGCATTAGAAACTTGAGTGCCTCAGCGCTTAATCCAATACAACAAGGATTGAAACCGGCTGGGTGACCGGGTGGAGAAGGTGATGAAGGTCGCCTCAGCGCTTAATCCAATACAACAAGGATTGAAACTCGGGAGGAGATGGACGTATTCGGCCCCTTCATTGCGGGCCTCAGCGCTTAATCCAATACAACAAGGATTGAAACAACAGTATAAAAACAGCACATCCCCCAGGCCGCGTTATGCCTCAGCGCTTAATCCAATACAACAAGGATTGAAACAAGAAGAAGGGGTTGTCGGGCCAGAACTCGAGAAAGGCCTCAGCGCTTAATCCAATACAACAAGGATTGAAACCTTGGATTAAGCGGATATAAGTCTCTTGACAAGACCGGCCTCAGCGCTTAATCCAATACAACAAGGATTGAAACTCCGACCTGGAGCGAATTGGCGAAGATGTAGGCCGAGCCTCAGCGCTTAATCCAATACAACAAGGATTGAAACGCTGTACGCAATATCACAGGTATAGGGAGATCCCACGCCTCAGCGCTTAATCCAATACAACAAGGATTGAAACCAGCCAGGTCACGGCCTGATCTGGCCGTTTCACTCGCCTCAGCGCTTAATCCAATACAACAAGGATTGAAACAACTTGGGGCGAACTACTGAAAAGTAGTCCACGGATGCCTCAGCGCTTAATCCAATACAACAAGGATTGAAACGTTTCTGTGGGAGTCCTGACGGTCGGATTCGACGCCGCCTCAGCGCTTAATCCAATACAACAAGGATTGAAACTTTCAATCGTTTTTCATCAACGCCCGCCACGAAACCGGCCTCAGCGCTTAATCCAATACAACAAGGATTGAAACCTTCACGTTTTCCGCCCGTCCGCGCCATTCCGTCGGGCCTCAGCGCTTAATCCAATACAACAAGGATTGAAACATCTTCAAGGGTGTACCACTTGCCGAGGGAGCGATGCCTCAGCGCTTAATCCAATACAACAAGGATTGAAACATTGAAAAGCTGACGCAAGGGGCGCTGGTGTTTGAGCCTCAGCGCTTAATCCAATACAACAAGGATTGAAACCCATTAGCGCCAGTTCCATACAGGATCAAAATGATTGCCTCAGCGCTTAATCCAATACAACAAGGATTGAAACTTGGCCACGTTGCCAGGGCACCCGCCGGTAGGTTTCCTCAGCGCTTAATCCAATACAACAAGGATTGAAACATATGGTTTATCAAAGCGAACTGGATACTCAAATACCCTCAGCGCTTAATCCAATACAACAAGGATTGAAACTGGTACTCTTTTCGTTGCCGGTGGGTTGTTCCCCGCCTCAGCGCTTAATCCAATACAACAAGGATTGAAACAAACCGGCCAGCATATCGTCAAGCGCTGCAACATTCCTCAGCGCTTAATCCAATACAACAAGGATTGAAACATTGCTGCAGCAGCAACATATACAAGCGACGCCAACGCCTCAGCGCTTAATCCAATACAACAAGGATTGAAACCGGTTCAATGCCAATGCCGTTCGGGCCAACGATGACCTCAGCGCTTAATCCAATACAACAAGGATTGAAACATGGCTTCTTCCCGTTTATCGCGCTCTATTTCCTGTCCTCAGCGCTTAATCCAATACAACAAGGATTGAAACCCAAGAGGAGCAAACAGGGTCAGGGGGGCCACAAGGGCCTCAGCGCTTAATCCAATACAACAAGGATTGAAACCCGTACAGCGTATGCTTGGCTCTTGTCGTGGCGAGCCTCAGCGCTTAATCCAATACAACAAGGATTGAAACAAATCCATTTCTGCTTTTGTTGCGGTATCCGAATAGGCCTCAGCGCTTAATCCAATACAACAAGGATTGAAACCATCATGCATGATTGCGATTACTAGCAGGGCGGGGTGCCTCAGCGCTTAATCCAATACAACAAGGATTGAAACCCGAAGTTCGACCCAAGAAAAAACCGGACGCATAATGCCTCAGCGCTTAATCCAATACAACAAGGATTGAAACCCCACGGCAACAGCCCTGGTGGGGACTGAGTTATTTGCCTCAGCGCTTAATCCAATACAACAAGGATTGAAACCTGAGGCGCAACCCCCCGAAACGGGTATTCCCGTAACGCCTCAGCGCTTAATCCAATACAACAAGGATTGAAACACGGCGAACGATAGGCGGCGGGGGAACTGTCAAGGCCTCAGCGCTTAATCCAATACAACAAGGATTGAAACCCTTGAGAGGCCTTGTCAGAACTAAAGCCCAACATTGCCTCAGCGCTTAATCCAATACAACAAGGATTGAAACCCGACAAAGCGAGCCATCATGCAAGCGTTGCGATTGCCTCAGCGCTTAATCCAATACAACAAGGATTGAAACATCCTTCCATCGCAGAGTGCGATGAGCAAGGGAACAGCCTCAGCGCTTAATCCGGTTCTTCGAGGACTCTTGTGGAGCTAGGCGAAACTTATTAACACTCGTTGTTTAAAGTTGACAAAATTGCGAAAACCGTAGCCCATACGT
>JFJP01041631.1_pt1 | contig 15582 bp, 14 predicted proteins | sample 431651 | NCBI WGS metagenome assembly JFJP01 (sample SAMN02602958, study PRJNA72255) | Microbial mat metagenome, whole genome shotgun sequencing project. | biome: fresh water; feature: sink hole; material: water; isolation source: purple microbial (photo- and chemosynthetic) mats found in... | reverse complement strand
AGGTGTAAATGGGCAACCGTGGGATCTAAGATCCCCTTTAGCAGCCAAGCGCCTCTATGTTCAAGTCAATCTTGAACAGTGGTGAAGGTTCAACGACTATGGGGTAGCGCCCAGTAGAAGCTAGTAGCTTCGAAACAGGAGACCTCCGTGATGACGGAGGATGATATAGTCTGCTCACTAGGGAAAGCCTAATGCGGGTGTCATACAGCACACCGGGATAGTTTAACGAACTATCTGGACAATAGGTTCGACGGTGACGCTCTCAACGTGAGTATAGCACTGGATAATTTTATGGCTGAGAAATGGTATCCTTTGGAGCCTAAGTTCAACATCCTGCAACTAACGAAGCCGGGTGAGATCTCTAGGAGCATATCGATACCCAAGCCCTGTGTCTCAAGTATCTCTTCATATCTTGAAGGATAACAGTGAGAATATAAGTGCAATCTGGGTTTTGAAAAGAACATAGACTCCATAAGCTCCTGATGTCTTCAAAAACATCAGGAGCTGTTCTTCTTCTTGACCACTATCTATTTCAACAAAAAACATTCTCCTCAATCATGAGTTCAATGACCACCATATCAACCATAGCTAACAGTCACCAGTTCAACATAGACACTGGTGATCACGGTTACAGCACACTCAACGACGGACCCGTTGAGATCATCATGGTCGATAATTTCTTGACATATTGTCAGATCAGACATGCTATGTTGTGTGGAGTGAGGTGTATCATCACCAATATCCACGAATACACCAGTGATGACGATCAAGAAATCGAGAAAACACTTACGAGAGCTGAGCTTCGGGATATAAAACATGCCAGATGGCAGTTTCTACAAAAAGACATCATCAAAGACACGGTACACTATCCTGTGGTTTTGAAAACCATGATCGAAGTCATAGAGAGATGTCACGATAAAAGAGATAATGATACCAAAAACATGTGCGGTATGCTAGAAAACGCAGCTAAAGTAGGTAAGACCTATCTGATGAATAACCACATCACCTCTCACAATGACATGCAGTGGGATTGGAAATCTTGTAAACTTGTTATCCAGTAAGACACAGTTCTCAGAGAAAAGAATGTTGTGCAAAGGATCTGAATGTAGCCAGACACATAAAGTCACGGTCACTTAGCGTTTTATAGATCAAAGAAAACACCATATACCACCCACAGGCACACAAAGCCTGTGGGTGGTATATTTTTTTGTTCTAATGAAAATGTTATGATAAAGTAAGATCTGGTATACGACACAATGTCTTGAACACTCCATGGATAATGTAAAAAATATCACTTACAAACCAGATACGGACGGCATCGATCACATCAATGTCTACTCTAAAGCCCAGACCAAACTGGGACGAGCTATGTCCAATTTCGCCCACACACCTTTCACTCATCCACTGTACGGAGAGTTTAGAAGCACAGAGGGTTTTTGGTACTGGGCTGCTACTGGGATGAAGAACGATGAACTCAAACACCTGTATGGCTATGAAGCAAAAACTACAGGTAGAGCTTATCAACGCATCCCCAATGATAACTTCATCATTATGTTGAAGAAGGCTATCTTACTGAAGTTTGAACAAAACTCCTTACTGGCCCAGTCTCTTTGCAGTACAGATCTACCACTGACTCATTATTATTGTTATGGTGATCAAAGTAACCTCAAAATAGTTTACGACAAGAAGGCTGAGTGGTTTGTTCAGTATCTTGAAGTGATACGAAGATACCTCAGAGGTCAGGCTCATAAGCTGATCATAGCTGGATCCCGTAGTATCACCGACATCGAGTTGGTTAGAGAAGCTTATATCAACAGTGGGTACGAAGCATTGGAGATCGTATCAGGAAGGGCCAGAGGAGTTGATCAACTAGGAGAAGAGTTAGCAAACCATATGACTTTACCTGTTGAATTCTTCCCAGCAGACTGGGATACTTTGGGTAAGTCTGCTGGTATCTTGAGAAACAAAGCCATGGCAGATTACAGCACTGCGTTATTGGCAGTTCACGATGGACACTCTGTTGGTACAAAACACATGATCCAGTATATGAAAAACTTAGGTAAATCAGTATATGTAGCTAGTCCTCTTTGAAGTTTAAGATAATCACATATATTTTAGTTGAGATCTATGCAAGATCAGTTCACTCCACTTCAAGGAAATCACCATGTCTACTATCAATGTGATCCATGCCAACAGCGATGCATCCTTTGATGCTCTCTTATTCCAGAACCAATCCCCGATGGTTCAGCAATACATCCAAAACCAACTCACCAATTTCTCTGAGACACTCACAGACATCGGTCGAAGATTTGTAGAAACTTCCAAGGATCTTTACGAGAAAGTCAACGACAGCAATGCGTTGAGGTTAGCGAAAGCTGCCGTGCGTATGGCCAAAGGTATGTTCCATCCCAACGCCATCATACCTCTTGAGAGTATTGAGGACGTAAGAGCTGCTCAACCGCTGATGCAACGCTACATCATGGCTGAGCCTTCTCTGAGACAACAGTACCACAAACAACTGGTCGATGGTTACTCAGATACCTATACAGATATCGATCCCGGAGTGTTTGGTGAAAACCACTACGACTATCGTCGAGTGATGTCTGGTTTTGTTGAAGACATCAAAGAAGAAGACGGTAGTGATGGCTGGGTTTCTAAGAATTACTACGATGAACTGCGTGGTGATGATCGCGAACTAGACTTCACAGAACAACACGCTATCCTTCTTACCTGGGGTGTTGTTCGACTAGCTCTGAACGCTCAAAGAGACCCGAGTGATCCCTTCTCCCTAACCTAAAACACCCAAAACCCCATACAAGGTGAAAAATGCCTGATATCACAGTCAAGTACACGTGTGCATGTGCACGGTGCGGCTTTATAAACATCACGACCACCATCAATATCGATAAAGAACACTTTGAGAAGATGGCTCAAGAAGATCCAGGCAGTTACTGGGAAGAAAAAGAAACCAAAGGATCTGTTTACCGTCATCATGAAGAAGGCGGTAGAGGTAATTGCCGAAGAAGCTGTTAGACATAAAGACAGAAGGAGCACTATGCTCCTTCTGTATCTTTTTTTGCTTGCACTCAAAATAGTGTGACCTGGTTCAGATCTCGAGCCACCCAACACACGGAGTTCAAAAGCTTTATGACCACTGGTATCACTTTCCCTTCCTTGTCTGAGGACAGTTGGGTTACAAGCTCTTCAAAGACAGCTGACTACATGCTCAGTCACTTCTTTCTCTCAGATAGATCCCAGAGTTACATGTATGACAAGTTCATCTCCTCTTTGCCGTGGATATTGAGCGACACTCAAGGTAATGTAACGCTGACGGTTACTGCTATTCGAGAAACACTACAGAGTTACTTCTCTCGCTACTTCAACAATGTTATTATTGAGGTCTCTGAAGTTGAAAACGTCACTGAACCCAGTAAAGCACAGATTAGCCTGTACATCAAGTTCACTGACAGTGAGGGTAAGGAAGTCATCGTAGGTAAAATGCTACAACTCAATGACACAGTGCTTGAGAAGATCATCGCTTTGAACAACGGCTAAGGCAAAGGAAACATCATGTCAGAGAAGAATTACCAACAAGCCGAAGAAGCTCTTCGTCAGCAAAAGCTCCAAGAAGTTCAGAAATCACTGAACTTTGCTTACGACTCCTTGGTATCGACCAGAGCCAAGAGCAAGTTGCCTGAGAACATTTTTGTTTTCTACTTTGTTCCTTTCTTTGCAGGAGAACCTGTACAAGAGGGAAGGAATGTGGTGGCTGAATGGATCGGTGTGGCAGGAACCCCTATGAGCGAGGTCGATATCATCGACCCTGCTGGCAATGTCCTCTTTACAGTTCCTGCTATCTTTAATAGCAACATCTTGGAAGTTGCCAATCAGCAAGCAGGTAAGACGTTTGCAGACATCTATTATGAGTACGAGCTAAGGAAAGCCGGTGTGCCAGTCAGTGCTAGTGGTTTTTTAGCACAGACTTTGAACCAGAAAGTATCTAACATGGTAAAAGGAGAGCATGATATTAAATCCACCACAGCAAGGTGGGAATCCATCATGGCACGATACGGTAGATCCACACCTGCCTCTAGTGTACAAAGACAAGGTGCTAAACTCAGTGAGAGTGAAGATCTCACCTACGATTGATCTTTAAGTAAACTACCAATCGATCTCAAGAGGTCTACAGAAGGTAAAAAAAATGAAAGACATAAGTTACCTGGTGATCTCAGATGTACATTTAAATCACCCCAGAAACAAAACCTCAGAGATCGTTGCCAATCTAGACTCTTACTTCGACGACTACACTCAAAGAAGTCAGTTTACCAATCTAGATATTATCTTTATCGCTGGCGATTTGTTCGACTCGCTCTTAGATCTATCTGGTAGTGAGGTCCACGACATTACATTGTGGTTGGGTCGTTTGATGGATTTCTGTGCTCGATACAACATCAAGCTCAGAATCTTAGAAGGCACACCAAGTCACGATTGGAAGCAGTCTAAGATAGCTGAGACTGTTTTTGGACTGATAGATAAACCGTTTGACTTCAAATACATCGATACACTACACATCGAGGAGATGAGTGATCTTGGTCTAAAGATAATTTATGTTCCTGATGAATGGAATGCTTGTACCCAACAGACTTACAATCAAGTACGTTCTTTGATGCAAGAATTGTCTTTAGATGAGGTTGATATCGCGATCATGCATGGGCTATTCCAGCACCAGATGCCACCTATGGCCAAGAACTTGCCTATCCATGACGCATCGTCCTATCTTTCTATCGTCAAACACTTCATCAACATCGGTCATATCCATACATTCAGTGTCTATGATCGCATCCTTGCAGAAGGTAGTTTTGATAGACTCAGCCATGGTGAGGAAGAACCCAAAGGCGGTGTGCTCTGTCGTATCTCATACACACATGGCGATAGCTATGAGTTCATAGAGAACAAAAGAGCCAAGATCTTCAAGACCATCGTTCTTAAGTTCAAAGACATGGAGAGATCTTTATCACAAGTTGAGAAGGTACTCAGTAAGGTACCAGATAACTCTTATGTCCGTATCAAAGCCAACAAGAACCACCCTCTCTATGTGGCTTTTGATAAACTGAAGATAAGATACCCGATGTATTTCTTCTCCAAGGTAAGTCTGGAAGATGAAACAGACGATCAAGAACTTATCGAAGCTTCTGTCAAATTGGATGAACAATACATCCCGATCGCTATACAGTCTGAGAATATCGTCTCACTTATCATGAGTGAGGTGAGATCCAAACACCATCTGACTGAGAAGCAAAACCATATCCTTAACCATATGTTAGAAAACCTAAACCATGGATGATCGACGCACTTCAGCGGGTGATACCCTTAGTTCTCGAACGATATCGGCTTTTCCTATCTCGATATCCACTAGTTTGGCATTCGAGTCTATCTTCTCACCCCGATTAAAACCTTACGATCCACTCAGAGTCATCCCTGAGCAGATCGATGTCTCCAAATATCAAGAGATCTATATCAATCTCTCCACGTTGTTTCGTAACATTGTAAGCTCCATCACAAGAGAAGCATTCCACAATGCTAGTGCTTTGGACATCAAAGAGACTTTGGTCTCTGAGATCGATGTTATCAACAGTTTGTTTCTAACTGAGGGATCTGGTGTTTGTAGACCTATCTACTATTATTGTACCTACAAAAACTTTACCGCCAAGCTACCAGACGGTATCGCTTTGAGGACTGATAAGACAGATGGTCAGAGATTTTATAGACACAAAAACGATGAGGTCATGAAACTCATCTTCAAGAGCACCGACGAGCACTTTGAGTTTGATCACGAGATCAAACCACAGCAAAGAAATCGCTCATTGATCTTGACACATTACCCTTATGAGTTGTTGAGTTACAACAAGTTCACACAACTGGATTTACTCGAATCCAATACCGGTAAACTTAAATCCAGACATCAGTGGAACTCCAAGTACTACAACGTAGGGGACAGCGACCTCTCATGTCTTCCTTTTACAAGGAAACTTTTACTGATCTTTGGAGATAGAGTACTCATACAACCATCAGACATCAAACTCAGAAGGCTGATCCTAGAGATCGCGCAACGAAGAAAATGGACTGCTTTGACCACCACCGAGCTTATGATGTTTGACTTTGAACTAGAAATCAAAGAACCTTTCGTGCTGCAGTTCATCAAGAAACTCTGATAAACTTCTTACAATGGTCTGAAAAGATCGTGATTTTTTCAATTCTGGTAAATAATTTTAGAGCGTTCAAATCCATTGAACCTCTAATAATACCGTCCTCACTCTGAAATCCAACAAGGAGAATAACATGTCCGATATCGCATCCCAAGAGCATCAATTCAAAGAACTTGACAAATTTATACTCTACACCGACGCTCCTGGTGTAGAGGGTCGCAGGAGTCGGCTTCTGTACTCCAGTTATCGAGGCAATCCTCGAATGACAGTCTTCACCGGTGTGCCCAACGACACTGGTAAAGGAGTTATCAACGCACCGATGAACCCTGAGACTTTTCTGATCTTCTTGAACCTGCTTGAGAGTACTGCCAAGCACAATGGTGAGATCAAACACAAGATCACTTGTGACACTATGTTCAAGACAAACGATCCTGAAGCTGATAAGAAACAAACACAACATATGCACTTGTGTGATGTGATCTTTGGTAAAGACACTGAGGGTGTGGTCTGGGTTTCTTTGATCGCTGAGAATCGTCCAAAGATCAAGTTCGAGTTTGTATTGAGTGATTTTCACCGTATCTACAAAGGAGACGGCACTCAGTTTACAAAAGGTGAGGCTTCTAGCTTGCAGACACTTGCCACCATAGATGCACTTCGCTCTATCTTCATCAACCATGCCTCTGAGCTTCGTCCTCCTTATGTCCCTGGCAACAAGTACAAGAGTGATGCCGCTAAACCTTCGATCAAAGGTGTGGATGCTTCTGCTTCTTTCGATGATCTGACTTTCTAACAACAAAACCTCAAGGAGAGCTCACTGGTTTGACGCCAGTGAGCTCTCCTAACGTTTCTCAGACCTATATACTTTTAGTGAGTACAGAGTCTTTGTGTATTCACTTTAGTATAAACCACCTCATTGGAAAGTTCCAAGAATGCACGCCAGCGCCAACACCATACTCTCTAGTGCGACACCAGAGGTGAAGTTAGAACACAATGGAGATAGTGTTACATTCTCTATCTCGGTGTTCGGAAGGGCTAACTTCCAGGCAGAGTACGATGTCTTTGATCACATCAATCGATTCTGGGCGACTCTCTCAGAGCAAAAACAAAAACAGATCTTTACCATTTACAAAGACATTGAGTACGGATTTGACAACATCCACACCAAAACCGATCTCTTCGACTACCTGACCAATAAGGTTGCTGAGCTGATAGCAGCCAATGACCTCGAAGCCATGCAGTCTTGGGTGTCTTACAAGTCCGACATACAAGTACCTTCCAATTTTGAAGTAGAGTACATCCACTCCATCGATAAGAATACGTCCAGAGAAAAGACGTATACCAAAAACGACTACATCCGTTTGGTCTCTTTGAGTGTGTTGCTTCGGTGTATGATCCCTGTCTGGGGTCAGTACATCTCCAACATCAGACAAGATACGGGCAATCAGTTCAAGGAGTACTACGCATTCCAGTTGTTGAATAAGAGTCCGGTGGCCAAGTGTGTGGAGATGGACAAGCTCAGGCTATACATCGAACACATCGTTGGAGACGACAAACAAAACCCCAACATTACCATCAACGGCATCAGTTCTGAGGATTTCGGCTACTGGCTGCTCTCTTCTGTCTGTATCCGACGTTTGTGTCTGGGTGATGTCAGGGGACTGAGCCAGCAGTCGCACCTGATCACATTCATCTATAAGTACATCATTCAGAAAATCAGGAACAACGACAATAACTTCGAGAATGCAGTCAAAGACAAGAAGATCGAGGAGAGATCTGGTGCCGATTCTGAGAACAAGATCTCAGCACTGGAGCGCTACAAGATCAAAACCAACATCTCGCTGGGAGAGATCGTTGAGCTGGAATACTCTATCCGTAACATGACAGATGCAGCTTCCAAGCTGACTTACAAGGTAGACCCTATGATCTTGGAGCGAAGTCTGAGAACCAGTCAGGAACTCATGCAGCAAAGACTCCTGGATCCACAGATGACTATCCTCAGATGGGTATTCAAACCGGTGATCTCACCTAAAGGTCTGATGTATCTGCCTAAACCAGTGGTAGTGCAGGCTATCGGTGCGATGGAAGCAGTCCTGTGGGCCAGGGGTCACAAGTACTTGGCTATTCTGTGTTCTTCTTATCCTATCATCTCAGACAAAGAGATGGTTGTCTCACCTGTTGACTCTAAGATGAGGGTGCCTAAGGAGATGAGCGATGAGCTCGATAAGGTTTATCCTTACTCTTCTTCAGTCAACAGTAAGAAAACAGGACTCAAACAAGTCAGCATGGTAGCCAAATCGATCGATATCGTCAGTGATAACCTCACCATGTTCAGCTGGAGATCTACAGCTGACGAATCTATGTTACAGGAAGTATTTGGAAACACCAATCGAAAGCTCCCTATCAAACCCGACATCAAGCTTGACCTTACACGTCTGGTTTTAGAGATCGGCACTCGCAGTTGGTTGTAAAACCTACACTGTAAGATCCATACATCAACCCAAAAGACAAGAGTCTAACCAAATGTACCAAAGAGCTCAATCCAATATAGTCATCGCCAAGCTGATCCTGCAAGCCACAGGCACTTACAACCCAATCTACTCACGTCCATACCAGACTCACATCGATGGCAGCACGCTAGAGAATATCGTCAGGCGTGTCGATGAAGCCAAAGGTTCAACGATAACTGGTTCTTTGTTTGCAGGTGTGGCGAGTAACATCCTCTCGCCATCGTCTTCTCCTCAAGGAGAGATCCCTATCCACATGGGTTGGTCTGAGCGTAGGATTCGCTTTTTCATGGAAGTGCATGTCTCAGTGCCTACTGGAAGCAGTTTCATCTACTACATCCAAGGATACACATCCCACCAAGGTGTGACAGATACTGGCAGCATCGATCCGCAGATGCAGTTCTACATCAATAGCTACATCCGTGTCAATCGTTCACAGCAGTACGGACCTTACGGTACAGTCACTCGTGATATCGTGACAGAGTCAGCACATGTAATCAACGGTCAGTTGGTCCATCAGTCCAATAACCAGTTGTACGGAATGCGACCACAGGACATCTTCACAGGTATCCAAAGTGGCTATCTGGAGCAAACCTACTCCAACCACATGAACGATGCGAGTCATTTCAAGGACTTCAGGTTTGTGATCGGTAATGAGCCAGTTCGCTCCAACAGAGCCAACAACCTTCCAGCAAGCTTTATCGCAAAGGTGGTTGACGGTTACCAGACTAGTCGCGATCTTTCTGATTTTGGCCAAGGCAATGAGAGCATCTATGGTATATTCATCCGAGCCATCTCTAATCTCAGAGGGACACATTGTACAACAACTTTCTCGTTCTCAGATCTGAAATCACTGGATCCAAATGTAGATAACGTCACCAATTACATCTCCTTGGGTGTGACACAAGCCTCTCAGTTACACCATGCAGGTCAGACCTCATATTGGAATGGCAGTGACCGTGAAACCCTAGCGGCCACTACACTGAGCAATGCTGTGCCAGCAGTCATGATGGAGCTGATGATCAACAAGATCTACTTCCGCTCTACCAACCACGACCAGTCAGGTGTAGCTAACACTGTGTTGATCGATGCCAAAAGCCTCACCAATGCAGATATCAGTGTCAATCTAGAACTCTTTAAGAAGAGACTAGAGAGGGAGTTGATGTATGATATCACATACGGAAACTCAGAGCTTTACATGCTGGAGATGCAAGCAGATCTTTTCGGAGATACCGTGATTAGCATCAGTCTTGGCAATGGACCAATGGTAACATACACTACACCTTCTTTCTGTGACTCACTACTCACCCCAGTGATCACCACGAGCAAAGATAGTTATTTTGGTGTGGTCAATGATTTTGAGACACTCTTTAACAGTCTATCCAGTGCTGGTGTCTCCAGTGGAAGTAAGATCAATACCTTGGTGTAAAAACATAAACCCCTTCAAAAGTTGGACAATATATGAAATTACTGGACGTCTATCAAGCAGTGCTCAAGTACTGTGGTCTGGATGCCGATGAAAAAGGCTTTATCAGCTTGATCGTGGATGACAAGCGTGAGCCTGCGTTCATCGAAGGACTGAGGATGGTCTTGCCGACCGATCATCACCTCAGAAGCTTCGATCCCAAAGAGAAGATCGTCTTCCATCCACTTACGGAAAACATCCTAAGGGGTGAATCTGAAGTGATCCAGAAGCTCAAATCAATCGTTAACGTACGACTGAATGTGGCCATCGGTATCATCTCTCAGTCTCTCCTAAACCTCGTGGCCTCTCCTGCTCTGCACAAGAAGCTCAGCCCAGAGCAATCTGAGTTGTTGCTTGCAATCAAAGAAGCAGATGAGAAGTCTGTCACCAACTTCATCTCGACCATGGTCTCAGGTATCAAAACCCAACCTGAGAGATTGTTCACAAACATCTATCTCAAAAGAGGTGGTACTTACCGTGACAAACGTTTCTCTCGCGTGGGGATTGTTACTTTTCCTTTCTACACCAACCTGATGGATGATAAGGTTGAGAAGATCCGTGTCAAAGACAAAGAGACTTACAAAGAGCTCTTTGAGTTTATCTTCCCTAACCTACAAAGTCAGGAAGAGTACAACTTTGGATCAGATTCTAATGTCGCACCTTACTTGGAAGCTTTGTTGCGCACCTCTGCCAACGTAGCTTCCAGACTCAACGACATCATCTTGTTGTACAAGGACTATATCGACGATGCAGAAAACCTCATGTTCGATGCAGAGTGGATGGAGTACTTCCAAGATCTCAACGCACTGATCCCAGAGATTCGTAAGGTTCCTGTGCAACACGGAAGTGAGGGTACTGTAGTTGCTAGAGAGGAGCCTGTAGCACCTATGGCTCAAATGCCACAGCCTGCATCACCATCTCCTTATGGTCAACAACCTCAACTTCAAGCACCAGCAGCCAGACCTGAGCTCAAACAGACTCGTAGGGGTCTGGATTTCAAGTCAGTGGTGCAGAACAATCCGACCATGGCGATGGGGCCCAATCCACTTGTACCTATGGCGATGAACCCTTGGCAGCAACAGCAAGTAGCCCAGGCTCAAAGAATGCCCAGTTGGGCAGCTCCACAGGCTATGCAACAACAGCTCCCACCGCCACCTCACGGAGCGCAGCGTGGTCCAGATGGGATGTTTTACATGATGACCCCTAATGGTCCTATGCCTCTTCAACTCATCAACACTCCACAAGGACCACAATGGCAGTACGCTGCACAGGTGCCAATGATGCAATCTGCTCCAATGATGCAATCTGCTCCAATGATGCAATCCACACCACCCTGGGGACCCCAGCCCATGCAACCACAACAAGGCTTTAACTACCGTTGAAGTCTTTTAGATAGATATGCATAAAACAGCCAGATCCCCTTCACAGAGGATCTGGCTGTTTATACATTTACAACACTATCTTTTTTTTCTATCATCGATCACTACGGGTTTGATAGATGTTCTTGAGCATAGTTATCTCATCGGTATCAGGGATGATCAAGTCTCTGACATCTCCAGCATAATCAGCACTGGAGATATAATCATTGACCCTCATGACGATAAAGTGGTATTTCTTTGGGATAGAGAGATCGTTTAGAAGACCATAGAGATCTCCTTCGTATTTATAAGCTTGATGATCTGTTACCGATATACTTTGATTCCTTGGAAGGGTACGTATATAGGACAGATGTGATTCGATCATGCTCAAAAAACCAGTCTCAGTATAAGCTTGTTCTTCGTCAGGATGGATATCTAGGATGTTCATTCAATCACTTTCTATAGTTCCTCAACCACATATACTTATTGTGGTAGATATGTTACTTCACTCAACAGATGAAGCTTTTGTCAATTTTCAACACACTGTTTAGGACAGAGAATGAACCAAAACAAATCAGTCAATGAACTCCATCCAGAGATGCTTGGTGTTCATTCATTGAACTTCTCAGCACCACATGACTCCAGTAGCCGCTCCCAGATGTTCTCATCTCATTTCTCACAGCGCCTGGTTATCAAAGGAGCCGATGAGAAGAGGATACAGACGGGCGTGGAGCAGGAGTTTGGCAAACACACATTCTCCATCAAGATGCCTGAGGATGGACAGATCATCAAAGTCATCCACCGCTATCCTAGAGGTGTAGATCAAGAGTCTTTGAAGTTCAATCCAGAGACGATTGTGATCTACGAGAACGACGAGACCAAAGAGATCGACTACTTCTCCATCCCACACTACTGTTCGCACCATCAGTTCTTTGGATTTGAATACAAGATCAAAGACACCATCTCACAACTGAAGACTGGGGCGTTCATACCCAAAGACACCATCTTTGCTGACTCTCCCTCAGTGGGTGAGAACAACAATTACATGTATGGTGTCAACATGAATGTAGCCTTCATGTCCATCCCTTCAGTCTCTGAGGACGGTGTCATGATCAGTAGAGATGTCCTTGATAAACTCAAGTTCAAGATCTACGAAACACGGGTGGTGGAGTTTGGATCAGGACAATTCCCTCTCAACCTATACGGTACCAAAGACAATTACAAACCATTTCCTGATATCGGTGACTATATCCGAGACGATGGCGTGCTGATGATGCTCAGGTCTTATGATGACGATCTGACACCTGTTGAGATGAGTATCTACGACACTATGGAGCCTGACTTTATCTTTGATAAAGGAACTTATGTAAGAGGAGGTAAGGGTAGGATTGTAGACATCAAAGTAATCTCAAACAACAGCCCTTCTCAACAGTTACCTGAGTCGATGTGTGCTCATGTGGACAAGTACCAAAGAGCGCTTTTGAAGTTCCACACCGAGATCATCGAGTTGGAACAGAAACTTCGCTACGAGAGGAAGCGCAAGTACAGAGAAGCTCAACTCAAACTCTCTCCCAAGTTCCACAGACTGATCGTAGAGAGTCTGGCTGTCATCAATTACAATGCCAGTAAACTCAAACAAGGTCTGAATCTACTTTATCGAAAGGATCCTATCGACGAATACCGAGTGGAATTCGTTGTAGAATACGAACTCACTCCGGGTGTGGGCTTCAAAATAAGTGACAGTCACGGTAAATTTTGTCTCCATTGCTAGGACTCATTATTGTATGTAGCAACCATACGCAATGAGTCAAAAATGTTTAAACCAATTCCTGGAAACAATGAATTCCTAATCTCCATAACACAAGAGGTTAGGGGTTTGAGTGGTCAATCTGTAAAGAATTTTGCCCCAAACGGAAAGTTGGAAATTTCACTATACGGTAAGAAAGATTTGTACGATCTACTGTGGTTAGCTGCAGTGGCTCATTACGAACTTTTTCTACCGGACCCATCGTTTAAACGTCTCTCTAAAGTTGAATTTTTCGACAACAATATCAAGTTTTTTAGACCTCTGTACGGGAAGTTACCTGTATTTAAAAGTCCAATAGAGATTGTTCATGATAAAACAATCTTCCGAGTGATTCCCGCTTACTGCAGATATGCAGTGAGTTGTGATGGGAAAATCTTGGAGCTTGAGAATAAAAAGTTGTTAGAGATTCAGTTAGCAAAAAGGCGCGCTGGCCATGAGGTTGATAGTTATCCGAGTGTATTTATTTACAACCCGGATAAAGCAATGTATAAGTACGTGTACGTGCATCGGCTCGTTGCTATGGCTTGGGTTAACAATCCAGCTAACGATTTTGTTGAAAGACCAATCGTTAACCACATAGATGGGAACAAGAAAAATTATCACTTCAGAAATTTGGAGTGGTGTAGCTTCTTGGAAAACAACGTACATGCAGTCAATACAGGGCTTCGAGGTGATAATTTTCCGTGTAAGGTAAGAGATTTTAAAACAGGTGAAGTTAGGAAGTTTGCTTCGCTCTCACAAGCTGAGCAGTTTATGGGACTTGTTTCGAAGACAATTCGAACCAACAATTTTCATAAGTGTCAATCTAAGCTCATCGGTGGTCGTTACGAATTTAAGCTACAAACTGACGAGACACCCTGGTTCTACGAGAATCGAACTGAAAAAGCGAAAACCGGAAGGTATTTTATCACAGTCACTTACAGTGACGGTAAGATAGAATACTTCCATGATACGCGAGATTTTAAATTAAAGTTCAAAATCTGGAACATTGGGAATGTCAGTCAGATGGTAGCTAAAGTTCGAATGATGAGACCTGAGCTAAAAATTGACATAACTGACTTTTACCATTCAGAAAAAGTACAGGCATACAATCTCGAAACAAAAGACATCTCAGTTTACGATACGATTGTTCAAACGTCAAAAGAAACTGGCGTTTCTGAAGATCGTATTAGATATGCTTTGAACGCCGGGGAACAATTTTCTTATAGCGGTTATGCATTTCGCTATGAAAAAGACATTCCTTGGGTGACAGAGTTTATCAAACGTGGTGTTAGTAGAGGGAAAAGTATGAAGGCTGTCAATGAAAGCACTGGCGAAGAAATGATCTTCGAAGGAATTCGTGCTGCTTACCGCTTTCTTAAAGTCGATAGACAATGGATCAGGTACTGCTTGATTCATGGTGTGACTTTAAAAGGGTGGAAATTGACAAGTCTTGGTGATGAACATAATTAGCAATGTAAGGCACTGCCGCTTTGGACAGTGATGTCCATCGAATAACTTTCCTAATTGCGGGGAAATCCTTCATAGCTTTGATGACCAACTCATCCGTGGAAACATAGATGAAGGCTGCGTTAACTACGCAGGTAAGGTAACACTATCAAAGATTGGGCAATCCGCACCGAAGTTCCTAACAAGCGTATAGTAACATATACTTTTTATGGAATGTGGCCAACGACTATCGAAAAGCATCGAAAGATGAACTGAGTAGAGTAGGGCTCAAGCGAGCTCGAAATGGAAAGCACCTGACCGAGTCATATCGAAGGTGAAGATATAGTCTGTTCCATGGTAAAAATCGTGGCGGGTGTTTAAATGCACACCGGGGTAGCTTAGCGAGCTATCTGGACAAAAAAGGGAAAAGGGGTTATTTGTAGAATTGAGGAACCAGAGAACATGCCGATAGATCAAGCGGGAAACCGTGCAGACATCGTCATGGACTCAGCCTCGGTTATCGTTCGTATGAATCTAGGTAGGTTGTATGAACACTATCTAGGTGCGGCTTGTCGTGATGTGAGTAAATCAATCTGTCAGATCTTGGGTGTCGATCCCAAAGTAGCCAAGATCACGGATAGTTACTTTGACAGAACCGATCCATCGATCATCACTCAAGCTTACCAGCGACTCATGCATTTCTATCAACTGGTCTCTGAGAAACAATACCAGTTCTTCAGCTTCCAGATCACAGAGCAAGAGAAACTCGAACATTTAAAGGATGTCGTTAACGACTCGATCTATCTTTTCTACC
>JFJP01027876.1_pt1 | contig 15582 bp, 15 predicted proteins | sample 431651 | NCBI WGS metagenome assembly JFJP01 (sample SAMN02602958, study PRJNA72255) | Microbial mat metagenome, whole genome shotgun sequencing project. | biome: fresh water; feature: sink hole; material: water; isolation source: purple microbial (photo- and chemosynthetic) mats found in... | reverse complement strand
TCCTTTGCCATTTTAGTTGGATCTTTTTCACTGAATACCTTTACAATTTTCGCTGCGATTGCTACACCTAAATTCTTCGCTTTGGATTGATTATAATTATAATAAATCTGTAAATTCTTCAAAGAATTTTCCGCCTCCGCCTTATCCTTTAATAAATTCATAAGGCTTTTAAAAGTGGGATAATTCTTAGCAATTGCAATAGCTTTATCTTCGCTAACCCCTGGAATCCCCATTAAAATATCGATCCACATTAAAGAAAATTCATTATCAAATCCAGAAATTTTCGATTTTTCTGTATGAATATTCTCTTTTGTGAAGAAATCATGATCTAAGTCCTTATATTTTTGTAAAATTATTGAAGCCATTGAAGATTTGAGGAATTCAAGACTATCATTGGTACTTTCTGTGAGGAAATATTCGAAATTATGAAGCACTGTCAGGTCACAAAGCCATTCATTGAAGTTTTCTTCAGAGAAAAGAGAAGAACCTTCAGGCAAAAACTTCGGAGGAATTGTTAAATCGCTTTGTAATTTTCTTTTGAAATTGTTTGATTCGAAGAAATTCTGAAGACCTTCGAATAAAACCAGATTTTTAACAGTTTCATAAGAATTTGCGTCTTTTTGCCTGTACTTCTGAAGATTTTCACTGATTTTTTCCAGGTTTTTACCATAAATCTTTGAGAAAATCTCCTGATCAATAATGAATAAATTCAGTTTCAATTGGTAATTTTCTTCGATTTTCTCAACAAATTTCTTCGAATTTTTCTCGATGTTTTTCTTCGAATTTTTCTCATTGAAAAGCCGTGAATTCTTCGATTCTTCAAACAAAGAACTTTTGCTGTTTTCATCCAAAAAATTGTATTTATTAAAGATGGATTCGAGGCTTGTGCTATGAGTTTTTTTCAAATTTTTCTTTGAAATTTCTTCAGTTTCTTCAATGTTTGAATCATTAATTTTTTGCCTTTTTCGACGTTTTTTTGAAGATGATAGGTAAAATTTTATCAGATTCGAAGGCTCGAATTGAGAGTAATTCAATATAAATTTCTCCTCGATGGCCATAGAGATGAATTTAGGAAAAAAAGAGAAGTTTTGGCTTTCTTCGTTAAATTCGATCAGCAAATCATCAGGCACACCTTTCTTTAGGTAGGTGTTGGAAGTCATTTTTTGTTAAATTTTTTTAAAAATGAGCCAATTTTTTTAAATTTTTTTAAAAAAAGTCTTATTTAAAATTTTTTTGAAATGCATATTTTTTTACTTTTAAAAAAATTTTGGCAAATCCTCAGACTTTCTTTAGGTATTATTGGTGTTGTAAATGAGCCAATTTTTTAAAAAAGTCTAATTTAAAATTATTTATTTTTTTTGAAATGCCAATTTTTCTTCTTTTAAAAAAATTTTGCTAATTTTTTGGTTTTTTTTATTTATTTTTAAAAAAAAATGATTTAAAAATTTTTAATAGTTTTATTTAACCTGAAATTTTAAAAATTTTTAACCCAAAATCAGTTCTTTTTCTTTTTCAATTCTAATTCTGAATATTTCTTCCATTTAATGATTATATCCTTTAAGTCGTAGTTTTTCCTTTCATCTATTTGAGCCTCTGAAAATGTTTTATTAATTATTTAATTCACCTTTTTTCTTTTCATCACATGCAATTTCCATTTGTAACAAAGGAATGCAATCTTTCGAATTTTTTTATAATAAAAATTATTGAAAACTAACCAATAATCTTAAATCCATCAGAAAAAATCAGCAGTTTCAAATATTTGATTTCAGGATTCAATTCTAATAAATCCAGAATTTTTAGCATTTAAGTCAAAATTTCCAAATTACCCCAAGAAATTTTAATTTTTAAGCTATCTTTGTAAATTCCATTTTTTATTGAAAACTTTAAAAAAACAAATAAAAGATTTCGAAATTTTTTAAAAGATTTTTCAATTTTTCTCAAGAAATCTTATGTTCACTTACAAGATAACCTTCGTTTTTCATCTCTATTAAAGTCCTTTCTATATTTGACTTCAAACAATCAGGGTATTCTTTCAGAGTGTCATTGTATTTCTCATTGAAAATTGACATATTCCCAGCTTTCGTTAAAATCAGCTTCTCATTCTTTACGAAAGAAGTGCAATTGTTGTTTTCAATCTTTATTTTCTTCCGATCACTATTGCCATTATTGCCATTATTATTGTTTATTGGAAAGGAAGAGTCTTCAAATTCATCATAGGTTCTTTTATTCAAGTTTTTCACTGTTTCCAAGCTCGATTTCTTTTCCAAAGAATTTATATTGTTAGTTGACCCTGAATTCGGTATCGGAGACTTCGTTTGTATTGAAGTTGTTTGGTTTTTCGTTAAGGCGGGATTGAATTCAGCTTTACTGAAAGAAAAAAAAAAGGAATTTCATTAAAACAAGAAAGAAATATGTATTTTTATCAAAATATAAAAAAAAATAATGTATTTTGATCAAAAAAAATAATTTTTTAAATTAAAGAAAAATAGTGAACTATTGCATCGTCATATTATTATTTGCAGGATTAGAAGCTAATTTATAAATCGGTGGTGTTATAATTTGATCTGGAACTGGAGTATTGAGTGATTTCTGAGGTGCAGGTGCTATGCTGGATTTCGCAACGAACCTGCAAACAGTATTCAGGAATTCTCGAGATTTCAATGGTAGTTTTTTCGAGTCTTCTATCAAGGCAAAAGCATCAATTTGATTGGCTTGATTTGGATATGTGATTTTGAAATAATGATGGTTTTGTAAAAAAGTAATCTTTTTAAAGAAAATTAAAAAAATAGAGAAGAAAATAGAGAACTCCTTCATGGATTTCAGCGGGAGAGAAATTAAAACTGCTTTTATTTGAAGCTTGCGAATATTTCTCCTGAATACTTTTCAAACTTTTCAAAAGAAATTCCTTCTTGTTAGCGTGGTCTGGGCCGGAAGAAAGAGCGAAATAAAGCCAAAAACGATTTTTATCATCATAACTTTCGAATTCTTTTTTAAAAAAACTTTTTAAATTTTTTTAAAAATGAACATTTTTCACCTTTTTTATCCTGTTTTTCAAGAAAATGGAAATAATATTCATTCTTTTTGAAAGAAAAAAGTGTTTATAATGAATGGGAAAAAATAAAAATAAAAAATAGAAACCGGACTCATAACAAACTCTTCTTCATGCTGTTTAAAATAATCTTCTTCCTTTTCACGGATGTACATTTCTAAAATAGTTTTCTTGAATTTATCAGGTGAATTCGTCAATCCTAACTTTGATTCTAGAGCTTTGAAAATTCTTTAACATGAAAATTTATATAAATCATTAAAAAAAAAAATCATCCACTTCTCATATTTCTCGGTTTTGAATTGGTCTCTTTGTTGTTTATATTGATCCCTGCTCATTTGTAATCGAAAATTGAAAGAAGTTTGTTTAGAACTTTGAAAAATATTCTAATAGGTTTTAAAAATTGAAAGAGCGAAAAACAACAAATTCTTGAGAAATTTAATTTAGAAATAGGGTTTTTTTAGAAAAATTGAAAAGTTCTTCAAATAAAGTTAAATGATTTGGATTTAAATACAAATTTGAATAAATTTGAAAATTTTCTCTTAAAATGGTTATTTGAATTTTCCTGTTAAAAATAATAATTTTTTTTTTTGTAATTTTTTCTTGTAAAAAAAACGTCATTTATTTTTTGAGTTAAAAAAACAATAATTTTTCTTGTAAAAATAAAATAAGCTGCCTACAATTTATAATACCCAGTTCATTTATTGTTGTTTTTAAATAAAGTCTTGATTCGATGATGTTTTAGGTTCAAATTAAGACTTAATTTCACTGAAAAACAAAAATATTAAAAAAATTCACACCAAAAATAGAATGTTATATGAATAAAGATTTCAAATTCATTCGTAGTTTGTTTTTAGAACATAATTTTGACAAGTAAAATGCTCCTTAACCTTCTTCTAAACTATTGTCATTCTTTTATTTTTTAGTATTTACCAAATTTTTGAGAAAAAAATCCTTGAAGGAAACAACAAAGGCGGATCTGTGACATTATCTGATGTAATTAAATCTATTTTGCGGCAATATGTAAAAGAAAAAGAGGAAATATTTTTTCATGAGAACCAACAAAGATTTTATGAGAATCAAGTTTGTTTTTCTTGTATTATTTTCTATAAAGCTTTAAAAAAAACAAAGAGAGAATATATTGCAGCTTTTTTACAAAACAATCAGGAAATTCAAAAGTCTTTTGAAGCCCATTTCACTAAAAATATGCAATTCATAGGAATGTTGCTATTTTTCTCAAAGTTTTCTAGATTTTCTAACCTCAAAGAGATTGTTGCAAGCCAAAGATTGAATTTTTTAGAGGGTCAGAAGATAAATTTCCCTGAATTTTCTGTTGATGAGGCAAAAGAAGGGGTATTTTTTACAAACCATATGAATTGAAAAAAAACTAAATCTTTAGATTAATTACATATTGCATGTTTTATTTGTTTTAACCCCAGAGAATATACAATTTTGTATCAATGAGTATCAAAAATTACATACAAGATTGAAGGAATGTGTCAATAGTTTAAGCAAGCAGATTAAACAATATGCAGAATATGTGGTGAAAAATCACTCAGAAGAAAAGAATAGAAATTTAAAACCTGCAGAATCTTTTCAAAATGTGCAAGGAAATGTTCAAGTAAATGAAGGATGTAAAAATATTTTTTAGTAAGTTTCTATATTTTCATGGCAGATTCAATAAAATACAAAAAAAAAATTAGCATGAATTTCGAAGAAAGAAAGAAAAAAGAACTAGAATCAGATTTTAAGAAAAATTCTGAAATGAAAACAAACAATAGTCTACAAAATAGTTTGATAAAACAACAATCTAATGATAAAATAAGAAATTCATTTCAAAATAAATTAACAAATTATGAATCAAACATTACAAAATCTAATAAAAAAAAATTAATCATTGATAAGTTTTCAAATTTTTACAGCTTGAATGATATTTTTAAAGACACTCTGGATTTTTATTCACAAAAACTAAAAAATGCTTTGGACAATTCGATAAATATTCTAAAAATGAATGACTATCAAGTTATATTAATATCCTTTAAGAAATTAATTGTAATTTTAATTTCAGTTAATGATCAAAAATGGAGTCTTTGAAAACAGTTTGTTGATAAAAATTACAAAAGGCTTCATATAATTTAAAAAAATAAAATAAAACAATTATTTAGAAAGCAATTTTAGAAGAGAAACTTTAATTATTTTAGTTTACCCAGATGGTTATAAGATTCAAGGTTCTATTATTTCATTTTTTTTTTTTAGAAATTTATTATCAATTTTAGATTGTAGAAATTTTATAGAATTAACAAATTTTCTGGACTCTGATCGATATAAATCTGAGAATTCCACTGAGCAAAGGATTAAACATCTTACTCTGAATGAGGAAAAGACATTCAATTTGCAAGAAGTAGTTTTCAAATGGACTGAGATTTCTTTCAAAAATGATTGAATTTTAAATTAGATTAAAGAAATTTGATATTAAAATATTATTCACATTTGTATAAAATTTAAAAAACTTAAAATTTTTTTATAAAAACTTATTAAAAAAATAAAAATATTAAAAAATTTATTAAAAAACAAAAAAACCCCTCATTATGGCTTTAAGATTTCATTTGTTCATGTACACAAAAAATAGAATTCTCTTTGATCACCCAAACATTCTCATAAAAAATCTTTAATTAAATAGACTCGTGACAATCTTGTTTTTTTTCCTCAATATTAAATATGCAAAAGGAGAATGCACGAGCTGTAACAGCATTGGAGGTATTTGCACCAAAGGTGGGTTATGCATCTGCAATTTGTGGTATTATGGAGAAGATTGTTCTAGTGGTAATTTGCTATTTTTTTTGTTATAATTAAAAATTACATTTTCTAATAATTTTTGATTTTTTTTTAAAGTAATTGATATAACACAAAGAAAAACTTTTGTAAATGGAGGAATTAATGGAGGGGATTTAGCAGGAATTGTTATTGCTTGGCTTTTTGGTTTGCCAGCTATTTTTTGTTTGGTAAAAAACAATAAGCAATCTTTTAAAATATTGAAAAAATAATTATTTTATCAAGGGCTTCTTCTTAGTTTATAAATACACATCCGATTAATTATTGAGCATCCTATCTATGAATAAAAACAACATGTATAAGTCATCCATCATCATAAAACTCTATTTTCGAATTGAGTTTAATAATAATCGATTACATCAACTTTAATTTTTTTATCTGTTTAGTTTGAATTTCTCTTCTTATTTAAAATTTTTTTTCTGGAAATTTTCGTTTTTCTGAAATAAAATTTTAAAAAATAAAAAAAGAAATCATGGTAGAAAAAGAGGAAACATTTCAAATAGGTTATTTTTTTTTGATGAAAGTAGCTCGATTTATTTTTTAGAGTACATCTATCCTCCGAATCCTTCTACATCCAGAGGATACAATTCTCATTTCAGTTGTCATCACACCAAAAATAAAATCGTTTATTGTTCTGCCAATGTTGTCATTTTGAGAAATGCAGACGATCTCACAAAATGTTCAGTATTTAATGAACATAAGTTCGAAACATCAGTTGCAAGATTTTCTCCAAGTGGTGTATACGTTTGTTCAGCAGGTTTTTTAGATTCTTATTTAATGGTTTTTGAAATATTTAAAAAAATTAGATGTTCGAGGAAATGTTATAATATGGGAAACTGAAGGAAAACATTGCATAAAAAAACAATATGATTCTGTTATTTCAGGGAAAGTTAAAGACATCGCGTGGACTTCAGATAATCAAAGGATAGCCGTTGTTGGAGAAGGAAAAATGAGTTTTGGCAAGATTTTCTTGTTGGATACTGGTAGCTCACTTGGTGAAATATCACAAATTTCCAAGCAATTAAATGCAGTCGACATAAGGCCCGTTAGGTAAAATCTTGTTTTTGTCGAGCAAATTTTATTTGTTCTCTCATTTTAATTAAAGACCTTATAAATTGGCTGTTGGAGGAGAAGAAACTATTGTCACTTTCTATGAGGGCCCGCCTTTTAAATACAAAAAAACCAATAAGGTTTATTTAATTGTTTGGTAAATAAAATAATGTAATTTAAAAGACCCACTCAGGGTTTGTAAATGGTTTAAGATTCAGTCCAAACGGCAATTTCTTTGTTAGTGTTTCTCATGACAAAACGGTTTTTTCATATATAAAGAAATTTAAGCTAAAACAAAAAAAATTAAGATCATCTTATATGATGGTGTGACAGGAGATGAATTACGAGTTATGGATCATGTGGGGAATAACCATGAAGGAGCTGTTAATTTCTGCGATTGGTTTGAAGATGGAAATTTCTTCGCAACTGCTTCCAATGACAAATCAATAAAGATTTGGGATGCTGAAGGTAACAAATGTGTGAAGTAAATATTTTTAAACATTTATTAAATTGATTAATTTTTCAAATTATTTACAGAACCTTGCGTCCTTCAAAAGAACTCTCAATAGACGATTTCCAAGTTTGTGTGGGTATCATCAAAAATAATGTGTTTTCTATCTCCTTATCTGGAGCAATCAACCAATGGAAATATGCTGTTGATATCAATGACGGAGAATTACCTGTGGTTTCAGCTGTAGGTCATCAAGTACATTTGCTTATCAAATAAATTTAATAATTTTTTAATTAAAAATTAGACATATATCAAAGAAATTGTTTATAATTCTTTGAATCATGTTTTAATTTCTGGAGATGGAGCTGGAAGAATAAGTCTTTATTTAAATAAAAACATTTCAAATAAAATTTATTGTTAGTTTGCTGGAAAAATCAAATCGGTTATCTCCCAAAAGGAAAACAACATGGCAAAAACATAGTGAGATTGGTTGAATCTTGTGATAAAAAACTAGTTTATTCTGTTTCTCATGATGGAAGTTTGAAGGTTTTGAACATAAATGATATGCAATTTACGTAAATAAAACCAGAATTTAATTGAATAACTTTTAATTTAAAAAAAAATAGGAAAGAAGTTGAGCTTAAGAAAAAACTCCCTGTGGACCTGATTGCAGATAAAGTCTCACCTTCAGTTTGTTATGTGGTTTTTGAAGATAACGAAATAGACAAATATGAGGATCTGGAGTTAAAACAAGAGATTAATGTTCCATTTACTCCTACAGCTGGAGATATTAATCACAAAGGTGATGTTTTGGCGATTGGAGATGCTGTATAAATTTAACATCATTATAGTGTTTTTGAGTTCTTTATATAAAATAGGAAGGTTTTGTTCATTTTTTGAATGCTTTGACTGGAGAAATTCTAAGTAAACTTCAAAATTTTAGCAGTCGAATAACATGTGTGAAATTCTCCTTTGATGATCGATTATTAGCAGTTGGTGAATCAGCTTTTAAGCTTAAATTATGGGATGTAGAGAAAAAACAAGTAAAAAAATGCATTCAAAATAATAAAATTTCACAATAAAAAAAATAAAGTCATTGAGTGATAAATTGGTCTTCCATAGCGCTTCAATTACTTCTATTACATTTAGTCCTTCAAATAAATTCATGCTAACAACTTCTATGGATAATGGGTATTATATTTGGAACACTGAGACATTTGAAAGAGTAGTTGAAGTCAAAAGTAGAAAAAAATGCAAATAATTCATTTTTTTTCTGTTTTTTTTTTGTTAAAATTTAGATCTCCATAAAAGTGGTATTAATACTGGAGCTTTCGACGAAAATGGCAAAGTGATAACTGGTGGAAATGATAATTTGATAAAAGTGACGAAAACAAATGGGGTTAAGATAATATAAAGCATAAAAAAATGAATTCCTCTTAAAAAAAATAAATGAAATTAGAGTTTTTTAAATAAAAATAATTAAATCTTAACAGTGGAAGAAACATTTCCTCTTATCAACTCATTATTTTTAAAACAGCAAAATGGAAAAATTTTCACAATTGCTCACAGATTTTGAGCACACCTTTTCGCAAATTTTGGAGAAAAAGTTATTTTCAATAAGTTTCTTCGATTTGAAGAAAATGAACAGAATCAAATCAATGCTCGAAGAAATGAAATTTTTACCTGATGTTTATGATTCCAATGGCAAAACCAAAAGGTTGATTGATTTTTTCTTGTAATTTTTTCCAATTTCCTTTTGAAAAAAAAGATTGAGTTCTTTAAAAAAAAAAACCATATCTCCAGAAGCCATTTTGAATGAGACCCAGGGGATTTTTATCGACATATTGGTTTACTTATAGATAAAAATTAATTTTAACTGAAAAGCTTTATTAAATATAAAGGAAAGATTTCAAAAATTGGACAATTTGCGTTTGAATATCACAAATATTGAGCTCTCCAAAGAAAATGTTAATGTTTTTTTTCAATTTTTAGCTGATTTGATCTTCAAATTTTACAATTTCGCACTTGCCTATCAAGATGAAAAAAATTCCTATTCATTTTCTTCGATAAATGAATTTAAAGTAAATATTTTTATTATACATATAAAAATCATAAAATTTACCAAAATAGCTTCAAATTTCAAAAGAAACTTTCAATACAATAAGCTCATTTTTCTCAAAAAATCAAATAAAAGGCTCTTATCATTGCAAAAAACTTGTTGAATCTATAGTAAAAGATGCAGGAATTTCACAGGAAACCAAAGAGGATATCAATAAAATGTTCGAAAATTCTGATGTTTATATCATTTCTATTCCTTGGAATGAAAATAGTCATCTAATTGCAATTTTTCAAGAAAATTCTAAAGAACTTTTGTAAATATAATTTTTTTTGGTTAATTTCAATTCATTTGGAATTTTAAAAGCGAAAATTTATTCAAAATAAGAGAAAATGAGAGTTTTGCCATAAATATAATAGTAAAAATTTTCAGAGCTATTACTTCAACCAACAAAAGTGAAATTATTTCGTAAAAACCTTTATATAAACTTATTAAGAATTCTTATAATTTTAGGAAAAACCATGTTTGTCAGATCATTGATAAATTTAAATATTTTTTAATACTTGAAGCAGAAACCTTGTGTAAATATCAAATTCGATCAATTTTGAAAGAAAAATTCAAATTAGAAATGTATATTTTCTTTAAAAAACCTTTATGTAAAAAAGAATTAAGAGGAATAATTTCTGAAGAAGAGCCTCAATTCCTTGAGTTACAAAATTCTATTAAGAATTTAGATGATTTAATTATTTTAGAGCAAGAAATTGCCTTTCCAATAAAATTTTTTGAGAAAATTCAGTTTTTCATGAAAATTAAGAATGTAGGATTTGATATATTATCATTCAAAACAAAGGTTTTTTTTATTTCAAGTTTATTTTCTTCATTATTTTTTTAATTTATTAATCAAGTTTCAAGAATTATATAATAATTTTTATCACAAATGTGTGCTTATAAAGGAAAATAATATTTTTTTTCAAATTTTGACAAATCATTGTTCAGATTTTGTTTTGGTCTTTAATCAAGAGAATAATCTTATCTTCCAAAACAAAGAAATTCCAAATAATTTGAAGTAACTTATTTATCTTTATCATAAAAATTTCCATTTATTAAAAACAGATACCTTTTCAAAAATAAAACAAAAAATCTTATAGAACTAAACAAAAGTGAAAAACCAAGCGAAATTTTCTTTGAGAATTCGAAATTCTTTCAAAAATTTGATCTTGAATTGATAAATCTTAAAAAAGGAATCAAATATTTTGAGAGTTTTCGGTTCAAACCATCATTTGATTTAATACTGAACAAAAGGGCTGGAAATATAACAGAAAACATTATACTTATGCTTCACAATGAAAAAGATTTGGTGTAAGACAACAATGAAAGGATTAAAATTAAATTAATTATTAAAAAGCGTTGAAACGAAAGAATATGACACGATAACCACTTCAGTTTCTTCATTAACAAAAAAGAATAAATTAGAGAAATATTGGTCAATTATCTTTGCAAGTTTCCAATTGAAAAACGAAATTTCACTTGAAGAAGCAAGTAAATTATTGAGAAAACACGAGCAAGAGATTTCAAATCCTATCCAGGTTTGTTTTTTATTAAAATTCCAAACAATTTTTTTAATTTTTTTTAATTTCAGAGTGTATTGGATGAAAACAAAAACACAAGAAAAGAAGATTTAATATTTTTGAAAGAATATGTTGCACAAGGAGCCAATCTTTGGACTCAAATTATCTCCCCAAAGAAAAAAAAGTCAGTTTTAATTTTAATTAATTTAAATTTATTTCATTACTCCTTATTTTATTATTAAAATATGTTAAAAATTGAATTTTTAATGTATTTCTGCAATAATTTAATTTTAATTTAGAAATAGCCAACAATTAACAATGTCAAAAATCTCAATCGCTCTTTTCAATTCGATAACAAGACAACCGAAAGAAAAATTATATGAAATGCCAAATCTCATAGAACAGATTTCGATCGAAGTTGATAATGATAAAAACAATAATAATAATGATAATGCAGCACAAAAAAACGATACTTTTTCACAATTCAAGGACAATTTAGATTTCATAAATTCTTCTCCTTTATTTGTAAATACGAAAGCAAAAGATTTAAATTTTATTCCACAAGAAAAGTCATTTAAACTGAAGCATGTGAAGAGTTTTGGATTGAATATGACCATGAAAAATACAACAGAAGAAATTATTCCTGCAAAAGTAGATTTTCGCTTTGATAATGATTCTTTAGAAAAATTGAATGATTGGGAGTTTTCGATTTTGACCATTAATGATAACATGCAGAAATATAATTTAATTTGGATGATGTTCCATACTTTGGGATTCTTTGAAAAATATGAAATAGATATTGATATCTTTGGAAGGTTCTTATCGATTATTAAAGAGAAATATAATTACCGCACTAATCCTTTTCATAATTTCGATCACGGCTTCACTGGTTTTACTTATTTCTTTAATTTATTAATGAAAATTTTATTTTTATTCAAAAAGTTGCCCATACAATTTACGTTATGATTTTTCAGAAATTATTCAGTGAATACTTGGATTATTCTGATTTCTTCTGCCTTTTGTTGGCTGGGTTATGCCATGATGTTGATCATACCGCCAGAACGAATGTATTTGAAGTTGCCAGCCACTCTAGATTAGCAATCAAATACAATGATGAATCAGTTTTTTTTCTTCTTTTTTTTCAGTTTTCAATTTTTTAATTTTACAATTTTTGAATTTTTTTTTGAATTATATTTTTTAAATTAAATTAAATTAAAGCTTTCCTATCTCATTTAATGATTTTATTTGCTAAAGACTTAATATTTCTTCTTAAAGGTCTTAGAAAACAATCATGCTTCGGTCACATTCAAGATTCTTTGTGACAAGAACTTCAACATCTTAGAAAACGTTTCAGAACTGACTTTCAATTCGATGCGCAAAGCCATAATTTCTAATATTCTTCACACAGACATGAAGAAGCATTTCGTTCTCATCAAAGACTTCGAATTTCAATCCAAAGATATAAAAAGCAATCCTCAAGAAAACCTCATGAAAAACCAGGCAAATAAAACACTATTCACAGGTTTGATCATTCATGGATGTGATCTATATTCTTCGACGAAAAAATTCGCAATTGCGAAAGAATGGTCATATAAAATAAATGCTGAATTCACCCATCAAATACAAGATGAAGAGAAATTGGGATTGCCTGTTACTCCTTATATGAGAGATTTAGATAAACCGGCTGTCTTGGCTAAAGCGGAGATTGGGTTTATTAAATTTGTACAAAGGCCGATTTGGAATGTGCTGAATATTTTTTTCGATAATAAGATGGCTTTTGTTATGAGCAATATTGACCAGAATATAAAAAAATGGGAAAGCATTTTGGAAGAAAATCTTATCAAATAAGAATTTCTATTAAATTTTTTAATTTTTTTACGTTTCTTTAAATAATTTACCTTAAACACAACAAAAATTTTGAAGCTTTTATTAATGATTCATTTATTTTTATCTTTTAAATCTTCGAAACTAAACAAACTCATAGAATCCACATTTTTTTTCTCTCTTTTCATCTGTTTTTTCTGTTTGAAAGTCATGCCTAAGCCTTTATTAATTGATTTTCCAAGACTTTCATCCATCCCCTGCACACTTTTCCCTAAATTTACTTTTATATTTTCATTGATTTTCTTCTGAAAATGAATATTGACTCCTATTTCTTTTTTCGCTGCTGAAACAACCAACAATTTTCTCGTATAAAGCCTCATTATGTTGATTTTACCTTGGTTTTGAAACATTGCTTGTTCCCTTCCCCATTGATAAGGGTCTTTTTCTTTTATATCACTGATATTGATGATAGGTAAATGACTAATTTTCTTTTTATTTAAACTTATAATATCCCCATAGCCTAAAGAATAGAATTTTTTTTCTATATCTTGAGGATTATCAGGATCTATAAACTTTCCTCTGACAAATATCCCTTCTTTTTTTTGAAAGGAAAGGACTTTAAGTGTTTTTTCCTTTCCTTTGTCTTTTTCTTTTGAATTGGTTAGACTTTGCAAAGAGTTTTGATTGAAAATAGGATTTTCATCGGATTTTGGAAAGATTTTATCCATTATAGCTAATTTCTCTTGATATTTGGAAAGGGAAGAACGAATTTTATTAGGATTTGCCCTGCGTTTCGACTTTTTTTTATGTTTTTTTGAAAGATTCACCAGATTCATTTCAGAATCTTTTGTAGTGTTTTCTTGTTGTTGTGCCTTTTTATAAAGAATATTGTAGTTTTCTTTGACAAGATTCAGATTTTTCTCCATTTTGATTTCGAGAAAACCTCTTAGATTTTGTATTTTTTCTTTTAAATCATTTTCGATTTTTCGAAAAGCATTTATGATTTCAAACAATTTCTACGAAAATTAGAAAAGAATGCTTATTTGAACAAAAAAAAATGAACTTTTGCTCGAATACTGATCAATTTAGCCTTTAACGAAGAACAAATAAATTTCAATTTTCCTTCGGCTAAATAATCTCCGAAATTTAATTTCTTTACGATTTTATTTGAAGTGAACAATTGATTTTCCTCTAATGTGATTAGCTTTTATTTATAAAACATAAAAAAACAATGTTTTTTTATAAAAAATTGAAAACTGGCTTTAAAATAGGACCGATTTTCTTTGGATTCGTGTTCATAAAATGAGTTTTATCAGCATGAAAACTGATTTCTGAAGAGACCTTTTATTAAAAATGACTTTTATTTTCATTAAATTCAATTTTTTTTACTGTGATTGCACCTTTGTAAACTAGATATAAATAATCATGTTTTTCATTGTGAACTCTTTCGTTTTTCTTCCATTTATCGAAATTCAGTTCTGGATAAATCAAATAAATAAGATCAAGAGAAAACTCCGGCAAATTCTCTTTTAAAAACAAAAATATTTTGCTTTGATTTTGCTTCTCGAATTCTTCTTTTGAACTTTCATAATCTGCTTTGGAAACAGTTAAAATTTCACAATCTTCTAAACAAACTGCAGTTCCTATTCTGCTTTCTTGTAGTATATAAGGCGATTCATCAATTATAAGCTCTCGTTCATTGAATACCTTTTCGAATATATAACAAAAAGTGTTATTGTCATTATAAAAACAATGATTTTCAATTGGTTTGAATTCGTTTTGAGCCAAACCTAAAGACTCTTCAAAAGGATCTCTAAAGGATTTTATTGGCAAATCGTTGAAAGAACTTAGAATTGGGCAAAGTTTGGGCTTTTTAGGATAATAAAGATTTACTTTGCCTTTGAGAAGAAAATTTATATTGGAATTTTTCTCACCTTTATGATTAATTTTATGAGGAAATTTTATGAATTTTACCACAAACGAAAATACTTTCTCCTTTTTTTAGGATTTTAAATTTAAAGACTGAGCGCAAAAGCAAAATAAAATCTCTTTTGTTCCAAAGAAGCTTGAAACTCGGGATAAATTTCAATTCCTTCTTCAAAAACTCTATATTTTTTTCAATTCTTTCACCCAATGCGTTGAATGGCATTTCAATTTTAGATTGATTTTTCTAAAAATTCAAGAATATTTTGAAATTATTCTGTTTTTATACTGTTAAAGATATTATTGAAAGGGGGAGAATATGGGGCTTTGCTATTGAATATAAATTAAATAAATAATGAAAAAAATTTGGCTTACAAACAATCATTGAATGTTTTTGGTGGTTATTAACTATATTTGAATTTGAATGGGTTTCGATTTCGAGATCAGGTTGAGAAGAAAAAGCATATTCATTTGTATTAAAGGAAGAAAAGGAAACATAGTCTTCGGTTTTTTTTGAGGGGATATGTTGAGACCTATTTTAAATAAATGTAAAATTAGAGAACTATGATGTTTTTACAATTTTTTTCCTTCACAATTAAATGGTTTCTTAGAATTTATATCAGTTTGCATTTGGTTTTTACGAATATTAAATTTACTTTATGTAATGCACTTCAAAAGTAGTTAGTTCATAAATTAATTTAAAGAAAATTTCCAATTTCTTTTTTATTTTAAAAATTTTTCTTTTCTTAAAAAACTTCAATTTATGATTTGTGACGCTTTAAAAATAAATTTAATTTTTTTTTAAAAAAAATAATTAATAACATAATAAATA
>JFJP01038820.1_pt1 | contig 15583 bp, 13 predicted proteins | sample 431651 | NCBI WGS metagenome assembly JFJP01 (sample SAMN02602958, study PRJNA72255) | Microbial mat metagenome, whole genome shotgun sequencing project. | biome: fresh water; feature: sink hole; material: water; isolation source: purple microbial (photo- and chemosynthetic) mats found in... | reverse complement strand
GTATAAGGATGTCATCGACAAAGTGTTCCGCTGTCGTCGCAGCGAATTCCAGGGTGAACGGGACGATCAGCAGGACATCGATGCCAGCCATCCGTATGAGTTCAATCTTCTGCTCGCAACTGGAAATAAGCTTGATTCCTCCTGGTCTGAGTATTCTCAGCGGATGAGGCTCAAAGGTAACCGCAAGGCTCGTACCATTGCGTCTGCTGGCCCTCCTGGCCACTTCTGCAAACAGCATCTGATGTCCAAGATGTACACCATCAAAATTGCCTATGGTGACGCAGGCCTGGGAAAACTGCTCGTGTATGTCCTCTACCTTTCTATAAATCTTCATATTCTCATAGAGAGTATTCCTTTTTTTATTCTTGGCGCGAGAATGTCTTGACAAAAGCAAGCGCAGGAAGCATATTCATCTCCGTTGCCGAAGTGGCGGAATTGGTAGACGCGCTAGGTTCAGGGTCTAGTGGGGGTATCCTCGTGAAAGTTCGAGTCTTTTCTTCGGCACCAAATTGCTCAAGGGCTGCAATCATTACGATTGCAGCCCTTTTTTGTTTCAGCATGTGGATTTGAGTGTAGCACCAACCGCGCTGTTTTCAGGATGCCGTATAGCACGAAAAATCAAATCACGCAATCAGGCATTCAGACATCAAGCCGTGAGTATGGGACGGCCACCAGCAGAATTACCTTCTGCCCTGCTCTTCCCCTGGTGATCTTTAATGATTTACAAGCAGATCGCCAGCCCAAACTCTGATCCTCTACTTGTAATTTTCCCACCGGCCAAACAATTCTGTCCAAGATTGTCCTCTCGCCCGCACTACAACCCCGATTATCTTCTCTGCCCTCGCAAACTTGAGTAAATTGGCCAAGAGGATTCAACCTGCCTAACACATTCTCGTGCGATCACAATGATCAAATTCTGCTGAAAAGGGCGAATCAAAAACCAAGTCTATCATTTTTTCTCAACAACTACCTGAAATTCCCACATTCAACCAATACCGCTTGAGCCCCTGACAGCTTTATCGATAAACCTTCAGACTGCTCTTGCGGAGGCGGCCTGCGAGAAAGGAATTACCGCAGGATTCCTCACATCTATGCCTTGACTGGCTATGTAAAAGACCCTATTATAAGCGTGTTTTTTAACAGGCTCATCTCTCGATTTTTCTCGATTGATTACGCACAATCAACTTACCTCATACTATAAGGAGTTTAGGATGCTTGAACTCAAGAAAGGTGACGACATTCTTGCAGTTGTGGGTGACATACGATCTCTTGACGCTGCCAAAGTACTGCTTTCAGAAAGACTGGACGCGACAAATCTGGCCAAACTCGAACTGATAAAGACCGAAGATGCCCTGGTAAAAATTGCCAACGCCATTTCAATCTGCAACCCCGAGAGCGTATTCATCGACTCCGGCAGTAATGCCGACGTCGAGTGGATTAAAGAATATTCACTCACAAAGGGGGAAGAGAGAAAGCTGGCAAAGCCTGGCCATACAATTCATTTCGATCTCCCGGAAGACCAGGCACGTCTGGTCAATCAGACATATTACATCATCAATGAAGGCGAGAAAATGAGTTCTCTTGCCAAATCGATTCTTCGATCTGATGCTATAGAGTATGTGATAAAACACATGCGCGGCATCATGGACAGTAAAGTTATGATGGTCGGCTTTTACAGCCGCGGACCAATCGGTGCAGAGGCTGCCCAACCGGCAATCGAGATTTCATCCTCCGCCTACGTCATGCACTCGGCTGAACTGCTTTACCGCAATTGCTATTCTCAATTTGATGCCGAAGTTGCCCGTGTCGGTCTCTTTTATACCAACCTCCACTCCGAGGGCCCGAACCGACCCGAAGATGTACCGAATGCCAGAATTTTCATGGACAGAAGCTGGCAGACCACCTTCTCGACTTTCTGCACATACGCCGGCAACACTCTTCTTCTGAAAAAGGGCAACCACCGCTTTTTCGTTGATTATACAACCTACTTTAAAGTCGAAGAACAGCTTTCGGAGCACATGTTCATCACCGGTCTGACAGGACCCGGAGGGCGTAAAACCTTCTTCGCCGGCGCAGCCCCATCAGGTTGCGGCAAGACGACAACCGCAATGGTCGGAACAGATTTTGTTGGTGACGATTTGGCCCAACTCTGGATAGCCAAAGACGGCACCTTGCGGGCCATCAACCCCGAAAAGGGTATCTTTGGTATTGTCGAAGATGTCAACCTCGAAGGCGACCCCTACCTTATGGATTGCCTGCGAGGTGATGGAACCGAGGTAATCTGGTCAAATGTGCTCGTTGATGAAAACGATGTCCCGCACTGGGTTGGCCATGGAGAAACAGCCCCGCAGCGCGGGTCTAATTTCATGGGTGAGTGGTATGAAGGTAAAGTGGACCATGAAGGCAATGTAGTCCCCATGTCCCACAAAAATTCTCGCTGTACTCTGCTGGCTTCAGCTATAGCCAATCATGCGACTCAGGTTGCCGAGGACCCACAGGGTGCACCTGTCAAGGTCCTCACATATTCCGGACGAGACTCAGATACGATGCCTCCGGTATGGGTGGCCAAAACTGCCGATGAAGGCGTTGTTATTGGGGCATCCATTGTCTCAAAAGCCACAGCAACAGAAGTCGGCGCCACAGGCGTTCGCCGCCAGCCTTGGGCTAACGCCCCGTTTATTCCAGGCGCCCTGGCGGATTACATGAAAGCCCAATTCATATTTTTCAACTCAACCAAGTTCAGCAAGGTTGGTAAACCTGTCATGGCCGGCCTGAACTACTTCCTTACCCATGAAAATAGAAACGGCCCAGGGAAAGGACTGCTTGGTGAGAAGAAAGATGTCAAAGTATGGCTGGGATGGCTCGAACAGTATGCCCATGGTGATGTCCAGGGCATCTCAACACCCATCGGCATACTGCCCAGATACAGCGAATTGCAGCCACTCTTTCAGACTCTCGGCAAAGAATATCCCAAATCGCTCTACGACATGCAATTTGCCCTGTATGTTGACAAAATCATCGATCGTATTGATATGCAACGTGAAGCCTACAGCAAAGAAGCTGACATCCCGAACCAGCTCTTTGAAGTCTACAGCCGACAAAAAGCTGAGCTTACCCTTCTTCGCGAAAAATTTGGCTCGATTGTCGCTATAGATTTACTTGCCTGATATTCCTTTCAGAATAACCGGGTTGCTCAGCCCCTTCCAAGGGCTGAGCAACCCGGTTAACCCCCTCTATCTTCTTCTCATTCCCGCCCTGGTCTTACTCTCAAAGTAATCCCTCTCCGTTTTCTTCGTCAAAAATATGGCCTGCCAGATTCACATCCAACTCCATACACAATCGATGTCGTTTTCAGCTTTCCCCCTGAGCATGCCATAGTGCACACGGAATTTATAATTTTAAAAACATTATTTAACGGTATTATTTTATCCTCATATTACATTTACAATATCAAAATTTTCACCTGTCGGTAATTAATTATTGATAGTCGATTCCAGACTCATTTTCCCCGGCCCCGCCTCAGTCCTCAACATGCCAGGTTGTTTCCTTCAAAATTTTCTGCACCCGAATTTCTCATTCGACGGCAGAGACATTAATTGGACGGAAAATTAATTTGCATTCTTGCGGAGGAGTACTTATTTTCTCCACGCAGCGTAATTGTCAAACAATTACAGGCGAAAAGCATCAATCGTAACACATCCGATGTTTCCCCGACCTCAAGTGGAGGTTGGGCCGTCATCCAGACAAACCAGATGAGGAGAAATTTTTTATGTCCAACCAAGATCAACAACCACCATGGGGTCGAAGGAACAAACCTCAAACACCCGAAGAACTGGTGGCCCAGCTGATAAAAAAAGTTCAGGATTTTTTCTCCGAATCGAAAAAACCTGCGCCTGAAGGCAATGGAGGGGCACCGTCAGGTCTTCCCTCAAACCCGTTCGCCAATATCGGTAGAATCCTGAGCATCCTGATGGTGCTCATTGTCCTGCAGGGAATATATCTGTCATTTTTCAAAATCTCCCCCGGTGAAGTGGGTGTAATCCTTCGCCTCGGACAATATATGCGAACCACAACATCCGGTCTGCATTTCAAGATTCCCTATGTCGACCATCTCTTCAAAGTCGACACGGAGACCATCCGGAAAGAGGAGTTTGGTTTTCGGAGCAGGGTCCCCGGTCAGCAGACAAGCATTGACAGGACTGGCTATGAGGTCGAGTCTCTGATGCTCACCGCTGACAAGAACGTCATTAACGTGGCCTGGATTGTCCAGTACAAGGTGGAAGATCCTTATTCCTTCCTGTTCAAGGTGCAGAACGTCCAGCAGGCAGTCCGTGACGCCTCGGAAAGTGTAACGCGTCGCGTCGTCGGTAATATGGATTTTGATTATGTTCTCAGCTACCGCGAGCTTCTTGCAGCCGAGGTCAAAAAAGAACTTCAGGTCCTGCTGAATACCTTCGAGGCAGGCGTCGGCGTGGTCACCGTCCAGTTCCAGGATATCAATCCACCTGATCCGGTCAAACCGGCGTTCAACGAAGTCAATGAAGCCGATCAGGACATGAAACGTCTGGTGAATGAGGCCCAGGAGACCTACAACAGGGTCATCCCGAAGGCGAGCGGTGACGCCAAGAAAATCGTGCAGGAAGCCTACGGCTATGCCGCTGGACGCATCAATGACGCGCAAGGTGAAACTGGAAGGTTTCTCGATATTCTCAAGGAATACAAGAACGCCCCTGATGTAACGCGCAAGCGTATGTATCTCGAGACAATGCAGGAGATCCTGCCGGGAGTACAGTCAGTCTATGTGATAGATAAAGACAATCAGTCGCCCTTGCCGCTCCTTAACCTGACCGGCGGGAAAGACTTGCCTCCGACCACGTCCAAATAATTGACGGACTTATATACAAAGGATACTCACATGAAACATATAGTACGCTTTATTCTCCTGGGTTTGGTTGTTCTTGGGATCATCGTTGTTTACGATGGTTTTTATATCCTGCCAGAGGGTCAGCAGGTTGTTCTCACCCAGTTCGGTGCGCCCGTCGGCAAACCGGTTACTGAAGCAGGGCTTCATCTCAAGATTCCGTTCATCCAGATTGCCAATGTTTTCGAAAAGAAAATTCTCATCTGGGATGGTGAACCGAACCAGATTCCTACCAATGACAAGACCTATGTATTTCTTGACGTCACCGCCCGTTGGAAGATCTCCGATGCCCTGAAGTTCATGCAGGCAGTCAAGACCGAAGCCAGGGCGCAATCACTGCTCAACGACATCATCGGCGGTACTACCCGCGATATGGTGAATAAGAACGACCTCATCGAGATCATCCGCAGTTCGGACTGGTCCGAGGCAACGATGTCGCCGACAACTGAAAACATGGGCGTAAAGCCCAAGCAGGGACGTGACAAGATTGCCATAAGCGTTCGCGACCAAGCTGCAAAAATGACCCCGCAATACGGCATCACCCTCATTGATGTCATGATCAAGCGGGTTAACTACATCGATTCAGTCCAGCTTACGGTTTTCAACAGAATGATATCGGAAAGGAAACGAATTGCTGCGGAGAAGCGCTCGATGGGTGAGGGCCAGAAGGCCGAGATTCTCGGTAAAGTAGAACGGGAACTCAGACAGATTCTTTCAGGGGCAAACAAGGATGCCCTTGGCATCAAAGGAAAGGCAGATGCCGAGGCCACCAAAATCTATGGTTTGGCATATAACCAAGACCCCGAATTCTATGCCTTCCAGAAAACTCTCGAAAGCTACAAGTCGATAGTGGGTAGCAACACTTCGCTCGTTCTCTCATCAGACAGCGATCTCTATCAATATCTTAAGAGTGTAACCGGGCAACGGTAAGAACATTTGCAAAAACGGGAGAGGATAAGAATTTTCCCCTTCCGTTTTTGCAGGCCAGGGATGCATCTCCCTTTAAAAAAAACTAGCAAAGTTGCGGCTATATCAGTCGATCGTTCCCTTCTCAATCGAAGTATTTCCCGCCCTTGGATATGATGGCGCCTGTTCTCTGATGAATCTGATGCGGCCCTTGGCCGCGAGCAACTGCTGAAACTTGAGCAGGTCCTCCTCAACATCTATGTTCTCCACACCCAGCTGATCAAAACGGCAGTTACATCTGCTGAGCTGACCGTCACACCAGGGACAGATCTCAACAGGACAGCCTAGTTGATGCAATTCGCCCTCGAGGACCGAGCAGACCGGGCATTTCATTTTTCCTAGACGGGTTTCTGATCGGTATTCTTCAAGTTCTTGAAGATGCAGACAGGCTTTATCGAATTGATCCTGACCTGTATAGCCAAAAAAGGATAAAATTTCGTTTTCAATAGCCGTACCTTTTTCCCCCAGAAAAACAACCTCGCGCTCAGTCACCAGATAGAGATATTCAAAATTCGCTGTAATCACGCCAAGCAGCAAGACTCCCTGATGCGAGTCGATCTGCACCAGTCTGCTGACCGGTTCCTCTCTGGCCTCAGGCAGAGAGCGATAAAATTCATGCAGCAGACGCAGAGCGACCCGGTCGTGCTGATATTGATTAACCAACGTAATGGCCTGATTAATCATGTCCTCGGCAACAGCATATTGAACAAACAACTCTATCTCTTTGAGTATCGTACTCATATCTGTATCTCTCGCATCATATTCACATCAAATCAAATTTCTCAAAAATGAGTTTCAAGGCTCTTGATCTCTCTTGCGGAAGGGTCCGCATCCATCTAAAAGACTCTTGTTCCATATTGTTACAGCAAACTCTAGCGGGCACATCACTTCGCCAAACTATCCCCAACCGTGCAATTCACAACCAGCGGCACATCGAGCGGCAGCGCCTGCTCCATGGCCGACCGGATAGAGCCAAGGATAGTTTCAACATCCGCTGACGGCAGTTCAAACACCAACTCGTCATGGATCTGTAGCAGAAGCTTGGCAGAAAGTCCTTCTTTTCCAATCACCCGGTCGACGGCCAGCATGGCCAGTTTAATAATATCAGCAGCCGTCCCCTGGATCGGTGTATTGATCGCCATTCTTTCAGAAAACTCACGCCGTACCCGATTACTGCTATTGATCTCTGGAAGGGTGCGGCGACGGTTCAACAGAGTAGTTACATATCCGTCTTTCCTGGCCTTGGCGACAATGTCGCTCATAAACTGCTTCACACCTCCGTAGACACGGAAATAGCGATCAATAAAGGTCTGGGCTTCTTTTCTGCCGATATTGAGCTGCTCGGAGAGACCAAAGCTGCTCATCCCGTAAACAATGCCGAAATTGATGCTCTTGGCGACCCGCCTCATCTCGGAGTTGATGAGAAGTGGCGAAACACCGAAAATCTCCGCCGCAGTCCTGGCGTGGATGTCCTCACCCGCCCTGAAGGCACGTAGTAGGGCAGTATCCTGAGAATAATGCGCAAGAACACGCAGATCGATCTGCGAGTAATCAGCCGAGAGAAACACCAGACCTTCAGCCGGGACAAAAGCCTGACGGATTCGATTGCCATCCTCCGAACGAATAGGAATATTCTGCAGGTTCGGATTGCTGCTCGACAGCCTGCCCGTGGCCGTGACCGCCTGGTTATAGGAGGTGTGCACCCTGCCGGTGAGTGGATCCTGCAGAGCAGTCAGCCTTTCCACATAGGTTGACTGGAGTTTTGCAAGAGTCCTGTACTCAAGGATCTTGGCCGGAAGCGGATGTTTATTCGCCAGTTTCTCCAACACGCTGACGTCTGTTGAGTAGCCGGTTTTGGTCTTCCGACCGTAAGGAAGCTGAAGGTCATCAAAGAGAATCTGCCCCAGTTGCCTGGTCGAATTGATATTGAACTCCCTGCCCGCAAGGCTGTAGATCTGACGTTCCAATTGAGCGAGCTTGTGCATGAACTCCTTCGACAGTTCCGCTAAAACCGCTGGGTCAATGGTTACTCCGGCAATTTCCATGCGGGCCAGAATCGGTACCAGCGGCATCTCGACATTGGCAAAGAGGTCGAAAAGCTGCAGATCTTCAAGGCGCGGGGCAAATTCACGCCAGAGAAGCAAAGCCCCATAGACGTCCTCGCAACTGTACGAGCAGGCAGTCTGCAGGTCAACGTAGGCGAAGCTGTCAGGGCGCTTATCGCCCGCAACAGCTGTCTCAAAGGAGGTGAGACGGATTCCCCTTTGGAGACAGAGATCATCAAGCTTCAGGGACCTGCCGGATTCCTCAAGAAGGTAGGCGGCAATAAGGGTGTCACACAATGGCCCCGCCAAGGCCAGAGAACAGCTCTGAAGCATGACGGTGTAATCATATTTGAGGTTGTGGCCAATTTTCATCAATGCCGGCGAACACAGGAAGGGGCCGAGACTTTCGACGACCTGGGAGAGTTCCAGCTGGTCTGTCAGCAATTGCCCAGCCTCATCCCTGTGACCGACCGGGATATACCAGGCCCTGTCAAGATCGACACACAGCGAAAGGCCGACAAGTTTTGCGGTGCGGGCATCGAGAGATGTCGTTTCAGTATCAAAAGCGACCAGTTCGGCTTTTTCCAGGATTTTGACGAGGTCAGCGAGTTCCTTGGCTGTCTGTACACATTGAAAACCCGCAGTGGAGACATCTCTGTAATCTTCAATTTCTTTCAGAAAACTCGAGAATTCCAATTCCGTATAGATCTCTCGAAGTTTGTCTGTATCAGGAGATCCAAGCATATATGCAGACAGACTTTCAGGCACCGGGATGTCAGACTTGAGGGTGATAAGCTCCTTGGCCAGATAGGCCGACTGGCGTCCCTCTACAAGGCGGTCCACCATCTTTGCCTGGGGAATCGATCCAATATTTTCAAACAATCCATCGAGTGACCCGAATTGGTTAATCAGCTTTTCAGCGGTTTTCGGGCCAATGCCGGTTATCCCCGGCACATTATCCGAGCTGTCCCCGATCAAGGCAAAACAATCAAGAAGCTGCGCTGGAATGACATTGTATTTTTTCTGGATCTCTGAGGCATCCATAAACTTGGCCTTCATGGGATCCCACATGACCACATCATCACCCACGAGTTGCAGCAGATCCTTGTCCCCCGAAACAATAACGATCTTATACCCTGCATGCTGCAATCTTCGTGAAGCCGAGGCAATGAGATCGTCCGCTTCAACCCCGACCTGCTCCAGCGCACAGATATTCGCAGCGGCTACGTATTGCTTGATGAAGGGAATCTGTTCAGCAAGATCAGCCGGCATGGTTGGCCTGTTAGCCTTGTATTCCGGGTAGATTTCGTGACGGAATACTGGCCCTCTGCTGTCAAAGGCAACTGCCATATAACGGGGGTTTTTCTCGCGGAGAAGACGACGGAGGATATTGATAAAGCCAAACACCGCATGGGTTTGCATCCCTTTGCTGTTCGACAGGGGCGCCAACGCATGATAGGCTCTATAAATATAGGCGCTGCCATCAATTAGGTATATTTCTTCTTTCACCAGGTGCGACTCCCTCAATTTTTTGCTCCGGAGATATTCTCCCTTTAACATTTCCTGATATCTCTATACCGTATCAACTGCGCCCACGCACCGTGAATTGGAGAGTTCGTTTCTTTTCCAAGCAATACTTTCACGATGAAGAGTCATCCACCAGAAGCACATCCAGGTAATTCGCAGAGAATGCCAGGCTGCTGAAGTGAATTCCTCGATAAACAAAAAAGGCCGTGAACACAAAGATTCACGGCCTTTGAATTGATTTTATAGATCGACTGCAGTTATCTCGCCGATCTCACCCACGAGGCCTGTGGCCCTTTGTCACCGAGGGTTTCACCAAATACAACACTATCACCCTCGGACAAATCTTCCATAGTGATATTCTTCAGAGCATTCTCGTGAAAATACACGTCTCTTTCATCGGTAGAGGTAATAAAACCGTATGATTCGTGGGGCGACAGTTTTCTGATGACACCGAGTCTGTCTCCTTCCTGCCCGGCTTCACTCTGCTTTACACTTTTGCGCTTTTTTCGCAGGATCTCCTTCAGTTGAGCGGTGAGGACATCAAATGCTTCAATAATAGAGGTGCGTACGCTTTCACCTCTTCTACTCACAACAACAGTGTCATTTGGAACAGTGGCAATCAATTTGATCTCAAACCCTCCCTCTTTGTGATGGGTTGTGGCCTCAATGCTGACACGGAGATGAAGGACAAAATTCGCATAGTGACGTACTAATTTCTCCTTCTCTTCCTCGATCTTATCCTGCCAACTTTTACGCAACTCAACATTCCGGGCCTCGATCTTCAGTTCCATATAGTCCCTCCGTCAAAAGCTCTGACAACGGCAGGCGCCGCTGCCACACTCATGCGCCCCCAGGCGCTTTCCCGGACAAGGTGCTCTCGAAAATTGGAGATGGCGCTAGCAGCACGCGTCTCATTCGAGAGGACCATTGCCTATGTTTTCATTATATTCTCCTTCAAATGATAATCAAGTAAGGGTCACCTCTTTTTTCTTTTTCATTTTCAATATATGGGCTTTTCCTTAAATAATAGCCGTAGTTATGGCGAAACCTCTTTTATTCCTGTACACTTCTTAGTCTCATTATTACCCAACATGTCAAAAGGAAAAACGATGGATAATCATAAGAAAGGAATCCTTCTTCTCAACATGGGGGGACCAGAAAAACAGCAGGATGTCGCGCCATTTCTTTTCAACCTGTTTTCTGATCGTGAGATTATCCAACTCGGCCCATCGTGGCTGCAACGACCACTCGCCTGGTACATTGCCCGCAGAAGGGCTGGCAAAAGTCGCAAAGCCTACTCCCTTATTGGCGGAGGATCTCCGCTGAAAAGGCTGACGCTGCAACAAGCCACCTGTCTCCAAGAGGCCTTACCAGATGAAGAAAAATCCTTTGTCACAGTCGCCATGCGCTACTGGCATCCAAGGACAGAGGAGGCAGTTTGCCTTATGCTCTCGAAGGGTGTGCAGGAAATCCTGGCTATCTCGCTGTACCCGCATTTTTCCAGGGCGACAACAGGCTCCTCAATCGCCGAACTCAAACGTGTCATGAATCTTTCCTGTCCCGAGATCCCCTTGAAAATCGTCGATCGATGGCCTGATCACCCGCTCTATATAAAAGCGCTTGTCGAAAACATCCATCAGGGTCTCGAACAATTTTCCGGCGAGAATGTACAGATTGTCTACAGCGCCCACAGCCTCCCGGTGTCTTTCATCAATGCGGGAGATCCCTATGTGGATCACCTGTTGAGTACAATCCGGGCAATTGAAAAGAGAACAGGGTTGACCGGCAGGCTCTGCTATCAAAGCAGAAGTGGCCCGGTGGAATGGCTCACCCCCTCCACCCCCTCAATGATCAAGAGCCTGGCAGAGGAAGGTTGCCGGAATATTCTCATGGTACCCATCAGTTTTGTCTCCGACCATATCGAGACCCTGTATGAAATTGATATTCTCTATAAACAGCAGGCCGAGGAACTCGGCATCCGCCTTCGATCGTCAGTTTCCCTGAACACTCATCCCACCTTCATCGCCTGTCTCCGGGATCTTGCCCTGTGCGCCAGAAACGAAGGCTGATCTCTCTTGCAAGAATAAGGATACAGACAATGCCCCAAACCGTTCTCACCCAGCAGAGAACCGGCCTTTACACTTTCCAGGTGGCTAAATGGTCGATTTTCTCCATTTTGATCCTGACCTATATTCTGGTCTATTTCCATCGCATGGCCCCGGGTGTTGTTTCGGAATATCTTATGGCGGATTTCCAGGCAACTGGTGCCAAACTCGGAACCCTGTCTGCCCTCTACTTTGTTGTATATGCCTGTATGCAGATACCTTCAGGAGTTGTTGCCGACACCCTTGGCACCCGGATATCGATTATCGCCGGCAATGTCATCGCCGGCCTGGGATCTATCGCTTTCGGCATGGCCGAATCCTTCACGATGGCCTGTGTGGGGCGATTTTTTGTTGGTCTCGGGGTCTCGGTCGTCTTTGTCAGCATCATGAAGAGCAATTCCGTCTGGTTCCCCGAAAGGGCCTTTGGCATGATGAGCGGTTTGACCTTGCTGATAGGTAACCTTGGTTCTGTTCTGGCCGCGGGGCCGCTCTCAACCGTTCTCAGCATATTCGCCTGGCGTTCCGTGTTTATTGGCATCGGTAGTTTCTCGCTGGCGCTTGGCCTGTCGGCTTTTTTCATCGTCCGCAATCGTCCTGAAGATCTTGGTTTTCCTGCGCCAAACTCCTTGGCTACTGAAAAGGCTACCGACAAGCAGATCGGTTGGCTGAAAAAACTTGGCAGTGTAGTCAGCGTTCTGCACATCTGGCCTGGTTTCTGGGTGCAATTCGGCATGGTTGGCAGCCTCTATACTTTCATGGGACTGTGGGGCATTCCTTACCTCCGTGACGTCCATGGCCTGCAAAGATCTTCGGCAGCCGATTACATGACCATCATGCTGCTCTGCTTTGCCTTTGGCTCCCTGTTCTTCGGCTGGTTCTCGGACAAAATCGGCAGGAGAAAACCGATTCTTTCAGCCTGCGCTGTCGGTTATACCCTGACTTGGTGTCTGCTGGCCTTCGCCCCTGCCTCATGGTCAGCTGGCTTAGCTGGCTATTTCATCTTCGGTTTCATGGGATTTGCCGGCTCAGGCTTCGTTCTGACCTTTGCGGCGGCCAAGGAAGTAATCGATCCGAACTTGTCTGGTATGGCCGTGAGTGTGGTCAACACCGGCTGTTTTATAGGGACGGCCCTGATGCAGCCTCTTTTCGGCTTCCTGACAGATCTTTCGTGGAACGGCAGGATTGTGGATGGTATCCGGATATACTCGCAGGGCGACTATAGCAACGGTTTTTTTTTGATGCTGGCCTTCGCTGTCATAGCAGTCATCGGCTCATGCAGGATCAAGGAGACGTTTTGCCGAAATATTTCTTCTCGTGAATAGCCGAGATGATGACACTCTTCAACCGGTCTGAGTCCAGGCACAGATCCGCCGTTCTATTCGATCGAGAAGGAGATAGAGACTGAAGCCAAGAGCAGCCATGCAGATGATTCCAGTATACAAGCCAACATAATCCGCCCGGCCCCAGGAATCCATAATGATGTATCCCAGGCCCGTTGTGGTGGCAAATGATTCGACAAAGAACAGAATCGCAACGGCAGTGCCGATGGAAATTCGCATGGCCGTCAATATTTTTGGCACAGAGGCGGGAAGAATGACATGCCGGTATATCTGCCATTTTGAAGCACCCAGGGTCTGCATTGCAGAGAAGTAGTTGCGGTGAATGTTTTTGGCGGCATCTCGAGTGGTTACCAGAATCTGGAAAAAGACGATCAGGGCAATAAGAAATATTTTGGAAAAATTGCCGATGCCAAAGCATATAATAATCAGCGGCAGCAGCACGACATGCGGCACAGGGTAGAGCAGGTAGATAAAGGGTGATAGGCGTTTACCCAGAGACTTCTCCGCGCCTATAGCCAGACCAAGAGGCACAGCAGTAAACAGGGCCAGCAAGATGCCCAGAAGAGCCCGGCTGGAACTGATGGCCAAGTCATCAAGCAGACTCCCGTCAGCGAGCTTTCCGAAGGTATCGAGAAGCACCACCCAGGGCTCTGGCAAAGCCATGGATTTCAACAACAGGGCCGAGATCTCCCATAACACAAGGAGAATCAACGCCGCGAAGAGAATATCACGCTTCCTGCCCATCGTATTCGCCCTGAAGTATTGCCCGCAATTCGGTGCATTGGTGAAAATAATTCTCGGTCTGCCGGTAATCAATACAACCGGCCTCGGAATTCTCGACGATACGCAGAACCCTGCCTGGCCGCCTGCTGAGAACAATGATCCGTTTTCCGAGGAAAACTGCCTCTTCAATAGAGTGAGTCACCAGGACGGTGGTTATTTTCTTACTCTGCCAGACATCCAGAATAAGATTCTGCAAACGTTCACGCGTAAGGGCATCAAGCGAAGACAGCGGCTCATCCATGAACAGGATTTCCGGATCAACGGCCAGGGCCCGCGCCAGGGCAACCCGTTGCTGCATGCCGCCTGAAAGCTGACCGGGATAATGCTCACCGAAGCCAACCAGTCCCATCTCGTCGAGCAGCTGTTCGACCCGTCTGTGGACACGATCCCTATTTGCTCCCTGAATTACCAGACCAAGACCAATATTCTGGCCGACCGTTTTCCACGGAAAAAGGCCGAAATTCTGCAGGATCGTGCCGCTGCGGGGATTTCCGGTGATCTCAATACTGCCGGCAGTAGGTTGCAACAAGCCTGCGAGCAGAAACAGCAACGACGTCTTGCCGCAGCCAGATGGGCCGATAATAGCGCAACTGCCACACGCTTCAACCCGAAAGGAAATATCCTGCAGCACCGGATTGACAGCAGATCCATGCCGGAACCCGAGGCCTGCAGATTTGACCTTGAGCATGCTCAGTTCCGGCTACTCAGGAAATCAGTGGAGACAATGCTTCCATAAGGGATTTGAGCGGTAAGCCCCTTTGCCGATAGCCAATGGATGACCGGTTTGTAGAGCGAGGGACTGAACGGGGCCGGCAAGGGATAGGTGGGAATCGGATATGTTTTCGCAAGATTTGGCGGAATACGGCCTTTTTCGACAAAAAGATTCCGATATTTTTCGGGAGCCTCGTTGATCACCTTGACAGCCTCCGAATACGCCCTGAAAAAAGCAGCAACATCCTCTCGCCGTTTCTCAAGCACCTCACCGCGGAAGACGATAACGGTCTGAGAAAGGCTCTCGTCAACTCCCGCATCACTGACAATCACCTTCGCGCCCTTGCCTGCCGCGATAGATGCCAGCGGTTCCGGCAGAGTTGCAGCCTTGACCGAATCAGAGAGCAGCATCTGCATACGGATCGGCATCTTCGTGACTTCAATTTTTTTGATCTCACTGTGGGTGAATCCGCTTTTTTCCAGCATCCTATCGGTGACGTATTCAATGATCGTTGAATTAGATACTGCGATCTCCACATTCTTCAGGTCTTCAACCTTGGATATTCCGGACCCTGGAGCCGCAAGAATTGCAAAAACTCCCTCAGCTGGCGTCTCTCCGAGGCACAAGGAAGTGATCTTCAGCATCCCCCGGCCTTTGTCAAAAAGGATTGCCCCAACGGGATCATCAATCGCACCGTCAATAGCGCCTGCAGCCAATGCACTGTCGCGCTCCAGAGCGCTCAAAAAAGGTATCAGTTCTACTTGCAGATTTTCTCCGGAATAAAACTGCTCCTGCTCCGCTACGTAAAAAGGCACTGAATCCTCAATCTGCAGAAGTCCCATTTTCAGTGGTTCAACAGCAAAAGCAGGCAGGGCGGCTGCCAGTATGAATATTGCGGAAAAAACAATTCTTTTCATAGGATTCACCAGTTTTGGTTTTAAAATGTCTGTCTGTAAGCGCAGCCTCAGAGTGCAGTTACTGCTCTCATTCTGAAAAAAGTTATCGGAACAGGTTCTTAGTGAGGTTTTTTGGCCTTATCGAAAAAGCAAGGAAATGTGCCGAATCATCAACTTTCATCAATTTTGAAACCGCCGCATCCTGACATTCATCAAGAGCGCGATGCCCATCATGGTTGTCAGGAGCGAAGATCCCCCATAGGAAACAAGGGGAAGAGGTATGCCGAC
>JFJP01018689.1_pt1 | contig 15583 bp, 6 predicted proteins | sample 431651 | NCBI WGS metagenome assembly JFJP01 (sample SAMN02602958, study PRJNA72255) | Microbial mat metagenome, whole genome shotgun sequencing project. | biome: fresh water; feature: sink hole; material: water; isolation source: purple microbial (photo- and chemosynthetic) mats found in... | reverse complement strand
TCGGCTATCAAACCGAAACCTCGCCCAGCCTGCTGAAGCTGAAACCGGCTACCGGCGGCCAAATCGAGTTTGTAATGGACGGTACGGAAACCGTCCGTATCCGTGGATGCGGCACGACGCTCCGTCTCGAAATGCCGGCCGAGCGCTGGACGTTCGCCTATCAGCTACCCGGAGGGTGGGCGTTCAACTTCTCGCCATATTCCTTGCAAATCGGACTCGATGTGCTGCGTGGTAGCCTGACGATGGACGCGCCTTGGGAGAAAGGACCGGGTTTCTGCTGGGAGACGACGTACGCTGTCGCAACCATCGCGCCCGGTAATGACGGCACGTTCGAGGTCGCGCTTGACCATTTTCTGACGGCGTGGGACAAACCACAGCGTCCGGCGTTTGATGCGTGCCAGCAGGAGGTGGAAAATGAATATGCGGTGTGGACGAGAAACCTACCGGGCTGCGAGCCGGGTTATGAAGCGGCCCGCGATCTTGCCGCCTACGTGAACTGGTCCGCCGTCCTCGCCCCTGCCGGGAACCTGACTCGCCCGACGATGTTCATGTCGAAATTCAGTATGTGCAACGTCTATCACTGGGATCATGCGTTCAACGCGATGGCGCATTGCCGCCACCAACCCGATCTCGCGTGGGATCAGCTCCTTGTGTTTCACGATCAACAGGACGCCAACGGCAAACCGCCGTCGAGCATGAATCGTCATGAGATCCGGTACACCATATCCAATGCGCCCGTGCAGGGCTGGGCGTTGCGGCGGATGCGGGACGATAATCCCGGCATGTTCACACCAGAACGGATGGAGGAAGGTTACGATTACCTTTCGCGTTGGACGAATTGGATTTGCGGGCAATTTATCTGGCCCGGTGACCGGCTGCCGTTCTACCACCACGGCTTCGACAGCGGCTGGGATAACTCATCCATCTTCATGCAAGGCGTGCCGGTGATTTCGCCCGACCAGCCAGCGTATCTCGTCCTGCAGATGGACGTACTCGCCGCGCTCGCCAGCGCGTTGGACAGGAAAGCAGAATCCATCGAGTGGAAGCAACGTGCCGATGTGATGGTACAGGCGCTCGTCGATGAGTTGTGGCGCGACGACCATTTCGTCGGCGTTATCCGGCCGTCCGGCAAGGTTGTCGAATGCCAGAGCCTCATCACCTGCATGCCGATTGTGCTTGGCAAGCGCCTGCCGGCAACGGTGGCCAAGCCCCTTGTGGCCCGTGTACGCGAGCACCTTACGCCCTACGGTTTGGCGACAGAGAAGCTCGACAGTCCCGACTATCAGGAAGGTGGTTACTGGCGCGGGCCGATATGGGCGCCGTCCACAATGCTCGTCGTCACCGGGTTGCTTGACATCGGCGAGTGCGAACTGGCGACAACCATTATGCGGGCTTTCTGCGATATGTGTCGCGAGCACGGGTTCCACGAGAACTTCAGTCCGAAGACCGGTGAAGGCCATCACTGTTCCGCCTACACATGGACATCGAGTGTATTCATGATCTTCCAGGAGCTGTTGTTGAAGGGAGTGCTTAGGTGACAACGGTGAATTCGCTTGCGGGCGCATGGTCCTGCCGCCTTGATCCGGAGCGTCGCGGTATCCGCGAGAAGTGGCAGGCAGGGACGTCTGAGCAGTGTCGCATCCAGTTGCCGGGGTCGACGCAGACCAACGGAATTGGTCCGGCGTATACGGTCAGGCAGATAGGCAACCTTACCCCTTCCACCGAGTACGTCGGCCCTGTATGGTTTTGGCGGGATATCGAGTTGTCCAACGAGAATTGCTGTCAATTCGTTGAGCTGTGCCTCGAACGCGTCTGCTGGGAGTCCCTCGTCTGGCTCAACGGCGTGCCACTCGGAACGCGGGACTCCCTGGTTTCCCCGCACGTCTATGACCTCAGTCCGGCGGCGAAGCCCGGTATGAACCGTTTGACCATCGTGGTTGACAACGCCAACCTCAAGAACAACGCTTTCGACGCATCCATAAAAATGGCCGAGGCCGAAGAGCTCGTCGTCGAGGACAATTCGGAAAAACGATTGCATTGCGGGGGACACCACACCCTTTTCGGCGGATTCGTCTGGAACGGGATCACGGGTGGGATAGATCTGAAAGTCCGGCCAAGAGTGCGGATCTCTCCCCCGCAGGCCTATCCGGACGTTGATAAAAAACGGGTCTTGGTGAAATGCGCCGTGATGAACGACCTCGGCGTTCCGGTACCGGCGAAGTTGCTTGTCGAGACGGCTGGCCGGTTAACCGGGATCGATCTGCTGGTCCAGCCGAGCGTCATGCCGGTTGAAACGCAGATTGACCTGAGTCACGGTCTCCGCCTCTGGGACGAGCACCGGCCCGAACTATATGAATTGAATGTTCGACTTGAATCCTCAGCCGGCGTAGACGAACACGAGACGGCGTTTGGCATGCGCCGGTTGTCGGTCGTCGACAACCAGATCGCCATCAACGGAAAAAAGGTGTTCCTGCGCGGTGCATTGGAAAAATTTGTTCACCCGATCACCGGATACCCCCCCACGGACTTGGCTTACTGGCTGAAGATCTTCGACGTCCACAAGGACCATGGGCTCAACCACCTGCGGTTTCACTCCTGCTGCCCGCCGGAAGCTGCATTTTCCGCCGCAGACCGGCTTGGTATCATCCTCAACGTCGAATTGCCCGGTGCCTCGGGGGGAGAGACGGATGATTCACCGACGCAGGATTATTTGCAGTCGGAAGCGCTCCGTATTCTCGACGCCTTTGGCAACCATCCCTCGTTCTGCATGTTGACGATGGGAAATGAAGTCCTCATCGACGAAGTGGCCGAAAGCAAGAGCCAGGGGCGTCTGATGCAGCGCGTGGACAGGTGCCGGGCGCATGATCCGCGCCACTGGTATTGCTGCACGGCGCATGCGTACACGGCGGGTCGGTACGACGATTTCTATGTGACCGCCTGGCCGAACGGGCCGACTGCCGCAGCAAGACACAGCGGCGAACCGTTGCGCGGATTCCGTTGGAACGGAGGGGACGTGGTAGACGAATCGCGTTTCAATACGCGGCCACCGGAAACGATGATCGATTATCGCGACGGAATTGCCGGGATTGACAAACCGGTGCTTACCCATGAAGTGGGTATGTGGGCCGTATATCCGGACGTTTCCGAAATCCCACGGTACACGGGCGTCATGAAGCCTTTCAATCTGGAGATCATCCGCGAATTCATGAGCGAGAAGGGAACGCTTGGTCTGGCCGCCGATTTCGTGAGGGCATCCGGAGAACTCAGCCTGCTTCTCTACAAGGAGGAGGTCGAGTCGGCCCTGCGAACCCCCGGACTTTCGGGTTTCCAGCTTTTGGGCATCCACGATCATCCGCCGCAGGGCACGTCCACCATTGGAATCGTCACGGCGCTGCGCGAATCCAAGGGCATCGTTGCTCCCGCCACGTTCAGGGAGTTTTGCAGCGCCACAGTGCCGCTGGCACGGCTTCCAAAGCGCATCTATGCCTCGACCGAGAATTTTGTCGCGGTTGTTGAAGTTGCCCATTATGGCTCCTCCGATTTGCATTCCGTCAACGCCGGATGGCGGCTGTCGTCGGTACCGGAGGGCGTTCGTGTCGAGGGAAGGTTTGAGACGACAACGCTGCTTGCCGGAAGAAATACCGAGCTTGGGAAAATATCGGCGGATCTCTCCGTCTTCGGAAGCCCTTCAAAATTGCGTTTCGAGGTGATTCTGGAAGGTACGGATGTCCGCAATTCCTGGGATTGCTGGGTTTATCCGTCGCCTGTCGTCGAAGCGTTGGAAGGAGTGCAATGGGCCACGCGGTGGTCGGACGAGTTGGCCGCTTCCGTGCGCGGAGGAGCGGTTGCCGTCCTGGAACTGGGACGCGAACAGATTCCCGGCGCCGTCAGGGGATGTTTTACGCCCGTGCTTTGGAATCCGATCATGAAGCGAAAGCATTTGTCGCAGACCATGGGGATCCTCTGTGATCCGGCCCATCCGGCGTTGGCGTCATTTCCAACGGATTCGTACAGCAACTGGCAATGGTGGGATGTGCTTCGACCCGCGCGCGTGCTGGATTGTGACGTCATGCCGCCGCAGCTGGCGCCGATCGTGCGCATGGTCGATTCCTTCATCGGCAACCGTTGTCTTGCCCTTTTATTTGAAGCCAGGATGGGGAAGGGGCGTTTGCTGGTCACCTCGCTTGACCTTTCCAGTAGCCTTGACGACCGACATGCAGCGCGGCAACTTAGGACGAGTCTGTTGGCCTACGTGAAATCGGCCGCCTTTGCCCCTGAAATAACCGTTGAACCGCAGGACATCGAGCGGTTGATCGAGTTCCATCGGTATCCCCCGGCGGTTCCGAGCCGAGGTGATGGCCCGTTTTGATCAGACGCAGGAAAAGGGCACCACTGTTCCACCTGCACATGGACATCGAGTGTGTTTATCTAAAGAATCGCAGTCGTTCACAAATCGTGTCGCAGCTCTTGAGGAATGAGATAGAGGGATATTAATAATGACCGAGAGAGATATTCTGTTGCCGTTGCGTATAACCCATAACGATACGAAGCTTAACGCTGGTTGCAGAATTGGAAAAAACCGGGTCTAAGGCTAGGGGATAAGAGAGAGTGAAAAATACAGCGAATGGAATGGCGTACAGTGAGGAGCACGAACATGGATTGTATCAATCTAAGCGGGGAGTGGCGGTTTGAAATCGGGGACACGGACGCATGCGGATTCTCTCGCGAGTTGACCGGTAGGATCAGGTTGCCGGGAACGATGGATGATGCCGGTCTCGGACCGAAGAATACCAAGCCGGTCACGCTGGAAGGTCCTTACCGGCTTCATGATTATGCAGGGCCTGCCTGGTATCAAAGGGATATTGAGATTCCCGCCGCTTGGAGCGGCCAGCGTATCACGCTGTTTTTGGAACGTTGCCGATGGGTCACGACGGTCTGGGTGGATGACCGTCTCATCGGGGCGCAGGACAGCCTTATCGCCCCGCACGTCTATGACCTCGGATTGGCGGTTTCGCCGGGAAAACATCGCCTCACGATATGCGTGGATAATTCGGTCCGGCATCACCTCGGCGAATTTGTGTCGGCGCTCTTCGGCGGCACCTGGGGCAACATGAATGGCATCGTGGGCCGCATAGAAATCGCTACCACACCGCCGGTCTGGCTGGACGCCGTGCAGGTGTATCCCGACGTGGACCGGAACCTTGCGCGAGTTACCGTGCGGATCGGCAATGCGACCGGAGAATCGGGCCGTGGAATGCTGACGATCGGGGCACAGGCGGTGGCGGTCGCCTGGAATTCCACCGGAGGACTTGTCGACGTCGAGGTTCCGGTGGATGCTCCTCGCTGGGATGAGTTTGCTCCCCATCTGACGGAGTTGACCGTGGCGCTGGGGGAACACCGATGCACGGTGCGTTTCGGCATGCGTAAGTTTGCGGCGCGCGGCACGCAGTTCACCTTGAACAACCGCCGGTTGTTTTTGCGTGGCACGTTGGAGTGTTCGGTATGGCCGTTGACCGGCTATCCGCCGACGGATGTGCCGTCGTGGCAGCGGATTTACCGGATCATGAAGGATTACGGGATGAATCACATCCGGTTTCACTCGTGGTGTCCGCCCGAAGCGGCGTTCACGGCAGCGGACATAGAGGGCATCCTCGTGCAGGCGGAAGGGCCGCAGGCCAATGTCGGTGCCGGCGCGGATGCGGCGCGGGACCAATTCATCGAGGCCGAGTTCCAGCGCATCGTGGACACTTATGGCAACCATCCGTCGTTCTGCCTGATGACGCTCGGGAACGAATACGGCGGTTCGGACGAGGTGTTGACGCGCTGGCTGGATATGCTTATCCAGCGCGACCCGCGGCGCTTGTATTCGTCGGCCGCCTGTGCGCAGAAGACCGCCAACCGGCAATGGACGGTACATGCCGACGGGCGCGGCATCCCGGCGGCGGCGACCGCGCGCGACTTGCGGGCGATCGTGGCTCAGGACAATCGTCCGCTCCTGGGGCATGAGATCGGGCAGTGGATGTATTGGCCGGACTCGCGGGAAATTGAAAAGTGGTCCGGCGTCATGGCCTTGAAGAATTTCGAGTGGGTGCGCGACGATCTCAAAGCGAAAGGGCTGTTCGACCTTGAACCGAAGTTTGTCGAGGCCAGCGGCAAGTTCGCCACATTGCTTTACAAGGAGGAGGTCGAGGTGTTGTTGCGCACGCGGGGCTACGGTGGCTTTGCGCTGCTCGACCTGCATGATTATCCGACGCAGGGCACGGCGCTCATCGGGCCGCTGAATGCCTTCTGGGTATCGAAGGGATTCATCACGCCGACCGCCTGGCGGCGGTTCTGCTCGGCGACTGTGCCATTGCTGCGGATGCCGAAGCGGACGTACGCAGCGGATGAGACGTTCACGGCTCCGGTGGAGCTGGCGCATTACGGCCCGGTGGATCTGGTCGGTGTACTACCGGTCTGGCGCATCAAGGATGAACGCGGCCGGGAGGTGGCGGCCGGTCAATTGCCGAGCGTGGATGTCCCGACCGGGACGCTGACGGCACTGGGAACCATCACGGCGTCGATCACGTCGGCGGACGTGCCGGGCAAGTTGACGGTGACGGTGGAGTTGTCCGGTACGGAATTCGCCAATGACTGGGATCTCTGGGTATATCCGGCGCAACCGATGCCGCAGCCACCGGCGGGCGTGACGGTTTGCAGGAGCTGGGCGGTAGCGCAGGCCGCGTTGGCCAACGGCGAGAAGGTGGTGCTGTTGCCGGTGGCGCCGGCCGCGCCGTCAGGTAAGTTCCTGCCGGTTTTCTGGAGCCCGGTCTGGTTTCCGGACCAGAAACCGAACACGATGGGGTTGCTGTGCGACCCGCGGCATCCGATGCTCGCGCAGTTTCCCAATACCGGCCACAGCGATTGGCAATGGTATCCATTGATGGAGAATTCCCGGCTTTTCGATCTCGATGAAACGCCCCGCGCTTACCGGCCGACGGTGCAGGTCATTGATAATTTCGCCCGCAACCAGAAACTGGGCGTGGTGTTCGAGGCAAGCGTGGGGCAGGGGACCTTGCTGGTTTGCGGTTTTGATTTGCCAGCCTTAGCCCACGATCCGGCGACCCGGCAATTCTGTGCCAGCTTGTATTCCTACGTCGCTTCATCGGCCTTCCGTCCCGCGCACGAGCTGAGCGTTGCCACACTGGACCGGATTCTGACCGGCATACCAAAGACCAAGCTTCAGGCGCTGGGGGCCAAAGTGCATGCGAGCAGTTGCGCCAAGAATTTTTACCCGGACAGCGTGATGGACGGCAATCCATTGACGGCGTGGCTGCCGAAACGCATCGGCGCGACGTTCCCGCACGAATTGATGGTAGAGTTTCCCCGGCCGGTAGAAATGACCGGATTCACCTACCTTCCACCTCATCGGCTAAGTCAGGGGTGGATCAAGGATTATGCGGTTCACGTGAGCGCCGACGGCGTGGACTGGGGGGCACCGATTGTCCAGGGAACGTTTGTTTATGCGGCACATGGGCGGCAAACCATCCGGTTTCCCCGCACCGTCAATGCGCGCTGGATGAAACTTGTGGCATTGAGCGGACTTGATCCAGCAAATCCTTCCGTGGTGGTCCCGGAACTTTCCGTGTTGTCTGAAGAATGAAAAAGTAGACAGGGAAGACCATGAAAAAATCCGTTATGAGTAATCAAGGCAGGTCTCCTGTATCCCTCTCGCCGCCGATGCTGGCGGGTTATGAAAAAAACGCTTGGCAACCCGTAGAACGCGGCAAGGAGGTGCTCGGTTCAACCCCGCATGTCATTTACATACTGCCCCATTCCCATACCGATATCGGATACACCACTATCCAGACTGACATCCGCTACTTCTCCGTGGCTCCCAACTATTTTGACCGAATCGGGGACATCCTGGTGCAGTGGGAAAACAAGCCGTTCTGGTGGATCGGCCCGGATGGCGAATCCAAGGTGCTCGTCTGGATCCCCTTCATGGGTTACGCAACCTCCCATATCTGGAATCAGCCTGACGAAAATCGCACGCGGGAGTTATGTGCCAAGCTTGAGGAAAGTGGCTATCCCTATGACATCGCCTACCTGCGATGGTCCGGTCATAGTGACAATGCGACGCCGGACGCCTCGATCTGCGATTTTGTCCGTGACTGGAACAATGCCTACTTTTCTCCGCAGTACGTCATTTCCTCCACGCACGAGGCCTTCGCCGAACTTGAAAAACGTCATGGCGACGCCCTGCCCAAGGTCAAGGGCGATTGGACTCCCTATTGGGAAGATGGCGCGGGTTCCTCCGCCGCGGAAACCGCGCTCAACCGAGCCAGTTCGGAACGGCTTACGCAGGCCCAGGCATTGTGGGCTATGACTGCTCCCCAAGGCTATCCTGTTAAACGGTTTGAAGAAGCTTGGAACCAGGTCCTGCTTTATTCCGAACACACTTGGGGGGCGCATTGCTCAATCCATCAACCCAACATTCCCTTCACCACCGATCAATGGATCATCAAGCAATCCTATGCGACTGCCGCCAACCTGCATTCGCGCCAATTGATCCTGGACGCGGCGCAGTTCTCCTCCGATGTCATTTCGGTCCATGGCTCCCATCCGGTGGATCTGTATAACACCACCGCGTTTCCACGGAGCGAGGTAGTGGTGGTTTCCCAAGAGGTTTCACGCGGCCTCTCTTCGCTGATAGACGCGCAAGGCAACGTCGTTCCGGTCCAGCGCTTGAAGGATGGGACTCTCGCCGTCTGGGTGGATGGGTTGGCGCCCTTCTCGGGAAGGCGCTACCTGCCCGGACCAAACCCGGCGACGAGCGTGCCCAACGACCTCCGCGTGACGTCCACCACGCTCGAAAACGACCGGATCTTCATCCGCCTTGATGAGAAATCAGGAGGGATTGTCGACTTGAAAGTCAAGGGGGTTGAACGGAATTTCGCCGATACCGAAGACGGGTACGCACTCAACGATTATCTTTATTTCAACGGTGCGGATGTGTCCAAAGTCCAGCGTAGCGGCTTCGCCACGATCACCATCCATGAAACCGGCCCGCTGGTTGCCTCACTGCTCGTCACCTCGGAAGCGCCGGGCTGCCATGCGCTCACCCGTGAAATCCGTTTGACACACGGCAGCGACTGTGTCGAGATTCTCAACCTCGTGGACAAGCAGCGCCTGATCGCCAGGAAATACCGTGAGCCGGAAGGCAAGGAGAGTCTCAACTTCGCGTTTGCCTTCAATGTGCCAAGTGCTCAAATCAGGATGGATATTCCCTTTGCCGTTTTCCGTCCCGAAGCCGACCAGATTCCGAGTGCCTGCAAAAACTGGCTTACGGTGGGCAACTGGGTTGATATCGCCAATGAAACGTGCGGTGTCACCTGGATCACGCTCGATGCCCCCCTGGTGCAAGTCGGCCACTTGTCCGCCAATTTGCTGAACTCGCAAACCAATCCCGATGTTTGGCGCAAGACGATCGAGCCTTCGCAGAAACTGTTCTCCTGGGCCATGAACAACCACTGGGGAACCAACTATCGAGCCTACCAGGACCAGCCGACCCTCTTTCGTTACATGATTCGCCCCTATCAGGGAAAGCAATGCAACCTCCAGGCAACCCGAGCCGCCACCCGTTACGCGCAACCCCTGCTGGCCATGCTGGGACGCGGGACGGCCCCATCCGCCCAACCGCTCGTCACGGTGGCTTCCGATGCCGTGACCATCACCGGACTTAAGCCTGCCGACGACGGCAAAGGCTTTGTCTTGCGCCTGTTCAACACCGCGGACCAACCAGCGGAAGCGATCCTTTTCGCTCATGGAATGCGCTATTACAGGAGTGCGACCGATGAAAAAGTAGGCAAACCAATCAAAAACAACACACTCGCTGTCAAGCCGTTCGAACTCATTACGGTCAGGGTAAAAAAGCCTAAATGAATCTTCTCAAGGATATCAGTACTGTTAAATTCCAACCCCAGCGGCTTTTCGACTGGGCGCGGATTGCCATGGAGGTTGTTTGCGTATGAAAAATGATAGGATTCACCCATCGATGATCCCGGCTCAAGGTGAGACGGGTATGTCACTGTTCACGGATGCGCACAAGCTGCAGGCTGTGCATGACCGGGGAATGCTTCAGTTGAAATCGAACCTGAAGGAGTTCGCGCCCGGGATGTGGATTCTGGTCGAGGGGGGAGGCTATGGCAACGCCTGGCTGGAGACCCAGCCCATGGGCGGGGAAATGTATGCCCGTCACGACCTGCAGACGGCTCTGAACAACCAAGTGATTTTCCTGCGTGGCCAGCGCGATGATGGACGGCTCCCCGGGATGGTTATTCCGGGCAGCCGGGTCAAGGAAAAGGATTGGTTGAACAAGGGTTTTCCAGAGGGGTACGTATGGAAGGAACCGCATGGAATCGTCGCGGATTACGAGATGTTCCAGGGTTATTGTTTTCCCGAGCCGGCGTGGCGCATGTATTTCTGGGCGGGGAAGAACCGTGATTACCTGAAGCAACTGGCGGCTGCGCTGGAAAAGCACGATGCGTACCTGTGGCGGACCCGCGATTCCAATGGTGATGGCTTGCTGGAGATCTGGTGCGAATGGGATACGGGGGAGGATGGCAGCACCCGGCTGATAACGCGCGGCGCCCATCATAACTGGCCCCACGAACAGGCTCCGGGCTCGGATGCGCCCGGATTACCGGCGCTGCAGGAGGGGCACCGGATGCCGATCCAGTCAATGGATGCCATGGCTTACAGTTACAGTGGCCGTGAGGTGCTGGCCAGGATCGCCGTTGAACTGGGCTCGGGGGAGGAGGAAAAATGGCGCCAGGCGGCCGAGGACGTGAGGCGGCGGGTCATTGACAAGCTCTGGGATCCGGCAAAACACGCCTGCTTTGACCGCGACCGCGATGGCAATGTGCTGCCTGAACTTGTCCACAACAACCTGCGCTGCATGTGGTACGGTCTGTTCAATCAGGACATGGCCGATGCGTTCATCAGGCACCACCTGCTCAATCCCGATGAATTCTGGACGCCGGTGCCCCTGCCTTCAATTGCCCGCAACGAGTCCTTGTACTTCAGCAGTCCCCGAAACAACTGGAGCGGTCAACCGCAGGGGCTGACCTACCAGCGGGCCATCCATGCCTTGGAGCGCTACGGCCACCATGCCGAGGTGGTGCTGCTGGGACGAAAGCTGCTTCCGTTATTGTCAGCGAACGAAAAATTCTCCCAGCAGCTCGATACCGAGACTGGAGCTCCCTCGCTGTCGAACAGTGACGGTTACGGACCGATGATCCTGGCGATGCAGGAATATGTGGCCCGCATGCACGGGATTTGCATCGATGTCGAAAACAGGCAGCTCTGGTGGACTGGAATCGAGCCGGAAGAATGGGGCGATATTAAGGATTCCGTAGAGGGAACTAGAGGCAATCTAACCTACGTCCAGAAGTGGAACGGGCATGTTTATGAGCTGAAGCTTCGGCGCAGCACTCTTTCGGCCTTTATTGACGGCAGGGAAATGTTTACAGTAAGCACTGGGGTAAGGGTGGTATCAGATCTTGAAGGAAAGGTGATCTCGGTGGTGGGGGTGGACCAGCAGCCCGTTGATGTGAGCATCCCGCAGTCCGGTAATTTAATAAAGGCGAAGGTTGCGTCAAATGAGGTTTGGAATCTTGAGTCGGGTAGGCTTGTGATGGCACGAAAGGTTCCGTTCGACTATCCGTACCAGCGCCATGTGCTTTGAGGTGACAGTATGAGTAAAAGGAATATGTCAAATACGAGTTTGAACGCGAATGGGAATGCGCTTACCTTCAGCGATCCCGACCATGTGACGCCTGCTCCGGACTGGGCCGTGGGACAGGCCAACCGCGAAGCGGATTTCGATGCCAGGCCAGGGTTCCAAGCACCGCCTCCGGGCTTCGGCATCGTGCCGTTTTTCTGGTGGCTCGGCGATCCTCTGACAAAGGAGCGGCTGAAGTGGGAACTGGAACAGATGAAAGGCATGGGGGTTTCCGGTTACCAGATCAATTATGCCCACGCCGACAAGGGGGGGAAGAGCTACGGGCTTTCCTTGCCGAGCGAGCCTCCGCTATTTTCTGAAAAGTGGTGGGAGCTGGCGGGCTGGTTCATGCGTGAGACGAAGAAGCAGAATGCAGCGATCAGCCTGAGCGACTATACGTTGGGGCCCGGCCAGGGTTGGAGTGTGGATGAGATCGTTGCGGCGCATCCGGAGATCGCCGGGCAGCGCCTGCGTCTGGTGAAGGGAGACGCACCGGTCGGCGCTCTGGTCACCACAACGGTCAGCGGTCCGGACGGCGCCCCGGAAACTGTCTCCGTCTGCGCCGAGACGGTGGCACTCTCGTTTGACCCGATGAGCCCGATCTCGGGCCGGGAGTACGTCGCCCGGTTCTTCGCCAAGTTTAGCGATCATTTTCCGGCCGAGGCGGGGAAGGGGTTGAACTTCTTCTTCTCCGATGAGCTTTCCTTCGGGATCAGCGGACGTCTTTGGAATGCCGCGTTTCCTGAAGAATTCAGGAAGCGGAAGGGCTACGACATCATCCCCGAGCTGCATGGCCTCTTCCTGGACATCGGGTCGCGCACGCCGAAAATAAGGATGGACTACAACGACGTCATGGTCGCTCTGACCGAGGAGCATTTCTGGAAGCCGGTGTTCGACTGGCACCAGGCGCGCGGCATGACTTCAGGGTGTGACCATGGCGGCCGCGGTCGCGACGTGACGGAGTTCGGCGACTATTTCCGCACGCAGCGCTGGAACCAGGGGCCGGGCTCAGATCAGCCGCAACTTGGCAAGGTGATCATCAAACCGAAGGTCGCGAGCTCGATTGCCCATCTTTACAAGCGGCCGCGCGTCTGGCTCGAAGGCTTCTATGGCAGCGGCTGGGGGACGTCGGCAGCGGATGTCGTGGATGCGACCTTGGCCAACTACGTTCTGGGCTACAATCTCCTCTCCCTGCACGGCATGTACTATGCGACGCACGGCGGCTGGTGGGAGTGGGCGCCGCCGGACAACACCTTTCGCATGCCTTATTGGCATCACCTGCGGGGCTTCATGGACTGTGTCCAGCGCCTGAGCTTCCTTCTGAGCCAGGGGTATCACCGCTGTGATGTCGCCATTCTTTATCCGGTGGCGCCAGTCGAGGCGGGCATGGATGGCCAAGCGTCGGTCAAATGTGCCTTTGCCGCTGCCGAGGCGATCTATGGCCGGTCCATCGACTTTGACTTCATGGATTTTGAGTCTCTCGCCCGTGCCAAGGTGGTGGGCAAGGAACTCCACGTTTCTGGTGAAGTCTTCAAGATCCTCGTATTTCCCGCCATGAAGGCGGTCCGGCACACCTCGTTGGTCAAAGCCCTGGAATTCAAGCGGGCCGGCGGCATCGTGGTCGGCATCGATGTGTTGCCGGTCGCGAGCGAACGCGTGGGGATGGACGATCCGGAAGTCGCAGCCATGGTCAGGGAGATCTTTCCGGGCGGTCCGGTAGCGTTGGCAGCGGTTGCTGATGGAATCAAGGATCTGGATTATGCCGGGCCGGGCTATGTGATGCACCGCGTGATCGGCCGGCGTCAGCTCTACGCCCTCTACAACGCACCGCAGGGGGCGGAAGTGACGTTCCGGGCAACGGGCAAAGTAGAGCTCTGGGATCCCTGGACCGGCGAGGCACGACCCCTGCCAGTCGTCTCCCAGACCTCTGCCATGACCACACTCCGGCTGCCGCTCTCCGAAAAGGAAATTCAACTGGTCGTTTTCAGTCCAGGCAAGCCGACTACCGCCAAACCGGCAATCGGCAATCGGCAATCGGCAATCGAAATTGAGGGTGACTGGGAATTTGAACTGCAGCCCACCAGCGACAACCGCTTCGGCGACTTCCATTGGCCGCCGACCAAGGCCAGAATTGGTGCCGAGATCCGGCACATCGATTATTGCGAAGGCGATCCGGCCAAGGATTCCTGGCAGAGGGTGACCTGCACCTTCGGTCCCCAGTTCATCCGGCATGAGGAGATGCCGGGACCGGTCATGGCGGATTTCGCGGAAGGAAAGCGTATCGATTTCTCGTGGCGCTACGGCATCGAGAATGACCCGGGGCACCAGGGATACCATGGCCTGAAAGCGGTGGTCCACAATGACCTGTTTGTTATAGGGCAACAGGAGGATACCTGGACGGGTTCTAATAAGGTCACCTACAAGGATGACGGCTCGCGTCCATTCCTGCAGACCACGGTGTTTGCGCCCAAGGCCATGACGGCATACGCCGTGACCGGTGACCTGAAGCCTGCCAGTGTCTGGCTCAACGGCACCCCTGTTTCCGGCGACAAATTGAAACTCAAGGTCGGATCCAACACGATTCTGCTGAATTATGACCAGCCGGGGCGTGCCTACTTTGTGGTCTCAAAGAGCAAGCCCGGCAAGATCGCTCCGGTCGAGCCAGAGCTGGTGCCGGGGAAGCAGCTCGAATTCGTTTCCGGACCGCTGGCCTCGCACTGGTGGCAGAAGCCGGAGGTGATGCCCTTCGACGTCAGGTCGAGCGAAGTAAACCCGGTCGGCTGGTACAAATTCGTGTCGCCGCCGGGATTCAAAGCGATGACCATTTCAGCGCACGGAAAGATCCAGGCTTGGGCTGATGATCGGCCGATGAAGGCGGGCAAAGGAAAGTTCACGGTTTCGAAAGTGTCCGGGAACCCGGTGCCCGTGCTGATACGGATCGAGCAGGAGCGCGGCTACTATGGCGGCGCGGCATTCATGGAACCGATTAAGCTGCATTGTATACCCGGAACGATCGCCCTGGGCGACTGGTCGAAGATCGACGGGCTGCACAGTTATTCCGGCGGCGCGTGGTACCGGAAGGAGATCCAGATTCCGAAGGCGAAGCGGGTCGTGCTGGACCTGGGCCAGGTGGTCGCTTCGGCGGAAATACATGTGAACGGGAAGCTTGCCGGAGTCAAGGTTGCCCCGCCGTGGTCGCTGGACATCACGACGTTCGTGAAGGCCGGGAAGAACCGGATTGAGATATTGGTCTGCAACACGTTGTCAAACCATTACACGAGCGTTCCGACGCGTTACAGGGGTACCCTCGATTCTGGGCTTATCGGACCCGTAGCGCTGGACGTAATCGGGGTAAGGAAATGACGGGCATGGAATACGCCCCGATCAGGCGCACCTTCCGGAATGTACTGGAATATCCGGCGCAGGGTAGTGTATGTTGTTTTTGTGTTTTTTCATACTGCCCGTTTGCAGACAGAACATCACCAAGCCAACACTTTTAAAAACTATGGGATGCTAGTGAAAATGAAATTCAGTACAGAAGCAGAGATCAAGGATGGCGGAGAACATATTGACATCGACTGGTACCGTGTGCCGATTGATAGGCAGGTCCTGCAGCAACTGAACCGGCGCAGTGACCTCAAGGGGCTGGTCCAGTCGGTCGGTTTTCTTGCCCTGCTGGCGCTGACGGGATCTCTGGTCCTCTACAGCGCGGGGAGGGGGATTTGGAGTTGGGTTCTGGTCCCAGTGCTGCTGGTCGTGCATGGAGCCTTCTACCATTTCCTGCTCAATGGATTCCATGAACTGTGTCATGGAACGGTA
>JFJP01038818.1_pt1 | contig 15584 bp, 10 predicted proteins | sample 431651 | NCBI WGS metagenome assembly JFJP01 (sample SAMN02602958, study PRJNA72255) | Microbial mat metagenome, whole genome shotgun sequencing project. | biome: fresh water; feature: sink hole; material: water; isolation source: purple microbial (photo- and chemosynthetic) mats found in... | reverse complement strand
GCATATCCAAGGCACAGAAACACATTCGAAACCTACAAGAATTACAACACATTACAGCCAAATCACATCTTTAAGGAATAGAACATGAATTATTAAAAAATGATCCTTTCGTTAACAGATATTTCTGTGAATTTTGTACAGAAAACAATATTTCAGTAGAGATTGATGAAACTATTGATAAAAGTGATTTGATAATTATTCGTGTAGATAATTATTATAATCACTTAGTTAAAAACCCAGACTGTTCTCCTGATTGTCTAATAATTCAAAGATGTGATGTTATGGAATATAATATTTATATAGTTGAATTGCGCAATATAAATAGCCCGGATGGTTTTAAAATAAATGAAATCGTTGGAAAATTTATAACTTGCCTTGATGATTTTATGAGCATTAGATTTGCAAACTATTTTCATAACACAATGTTTAGTTTAAAAAATATAAATTTATTGTTTATAACCGACCCTTATGGTTTTAAGTCCAATCCAAACAAACAGAATAAAATGCATGGCCACAAATTAGATGCTTTAATGGCACAAAGGATTCCTAAATATTTTAATAAACATTTGTATATTCAGCCTAGATTACCTAATCCGACAATAAAAAAATGCCTATAACATGTCACTTAGCGCTATCTTTTTGAGATGTTTTATTGCATTGTACGGCTCAAAACACTTTAAAAGTACTGCTGAAGTGGCTCTTTGTTAAATCAAAACGGTTTTTCAACCTTTTTTGCTAAAAAGCATCCAACGGCAAACAGCAGCCAGAAAGTATGCTGGATTTCAATGCCTTGTCCGTGATTATCTACCCAATTTGTGCCATTTGCCTTCCCAATCCACAAAAAAGTTCCAAGAACCATAAAAACCCAGAAAGCAGACTGCTCGCTTGAGCCCTGCAATTGTTGAAACCCTACCAAGAGCCTGCTGAAATAGCCCCCAACCGATTGGCTTCCAACAAATTAAGTCCCTTTTCCATTGGCCAGGTGCGAGATTTTGAGCGACTCGGGCATGATGGGTTTGCGTTTGTGATGCCCGGAAGCAGCTTGACTTGGGCCGTTTCAGGACATCTTTCGCGACAAGGCGCAATCCGGGCAACCGATGGCGCAATAGGGCCCAGCTCATGGATTGGGGAGTACTTCACTTCATCGGCAACGCCATCTAGTTCACCGACAGCGAGGGCAGCGGCATCGCCAGCGAGAAGCTCGAAGGAGAACCTGGCCTCCATCCCGAGCATGGTGGCCAAGATCGACAGCACCTGGCTGGACGCCCAGATCGAGATCAAGCGGCTGGTGGGCTGATGCGCCAGCGGATTTGGTCGTTTCGCAGGCAAGCCGTAAATTGCGGGTTGAAGTCGGCCTTGCGCAAGCGCGGCGGTCTTCCCGCGGTAGAATCATCCCAAAAAAACGAACGAACTTGCTGTCCAAGAAGACGAAATACGCGATCAACGCGCTGGTTTACATCGCCAAGCACCGGAGCGAGCAGCCGATTCCGGTGAGCCGCATCGCGGAGGAGCAGCACATCCCCCTGAAGTTCCTCGAGTCCATCCTGACCGAGCTCAAGAACGCCCGCATTCTGAACAGCAAGAAGGGCAAGTACGGCGGCTATTCGCTGAACGGCGAGCCCGACGAGATCCACATGGCCCGGGTCATGCGGTTGTTCGATGGGGCCATTGCCCTGCTGCCCTGCGTTACCTACGAGTTCTACGAACGCTGCGAGGAGTGCATCGACGAGCAGACTTGCGGCATCCGCCAGATCGCGATGGAAATCCGCAACGAGACGGTCAAGCGGCTGAAGGAGGCCACTTTGGCCGAAATCATCAAGCGTGAGGAAGCCCTCCGGGGGTGATTTTTTTATTTTCATTTCCTTGTTGATTGGTAGGAGTAATAGATTTTATACCTTTGTCTTAAATCCTATTGATAAGGTCGGAATTGAAGGATTTAAAACCAACGATTACTCCCATGAAAAGAAGAATAGCGATGCTTGGCCTCATGGTGGCTCTGACCAGCCTAGAGGCCCTTGCCCAAGCCACCCTGACCGGGAAGGTGCTGGACGCGGAAACCGCTGAAGCCCTGGTCGGGGCCACGGTCCTCGCGACGGGGGGCGCCAATGGCACCATCACCGACTCGGAAGGCCGGTTCGTGCTCAGCCACGAGGGCCAGTATCCCCTGGTCCTGACGGTTCGTTTCCTCGGCTACGAGACCGCGGAGCTCGAGCTGGTGAGCGGTCGGGAGCTGGAGGTCCACCTGCACCCGTCGTCGGAGTCCCTCGAAGAGGTGACCGTGACGGCCAGGCGGCGGAATGAGCAGGTGCAGGAGATTCCGATCCCGATGGCCGTCATTGGCGCGCGCGAGCTGGACAACTCCACCTCCTTCAACGTCAACACCGTGAAGGAACTGGTCCCCTCCGTCCAGCTCTACTCGTCGAACCCCCGGAACACGACGCTCAACATCCGCGGCATAGGTTCCACGTTCGGGCTGACCAACGACGGCATCGACCCCGGCGTCGGGTTTTATGTGGATGGCGTCTATTATGCCCGCCCCGCCGCCGCCACGCTCGAATTCATCGACGTGCAGCAGATCGAGGTGCTCCGAGGCCCGCAGGGCACGCTCTTCGGCAAGAACACGATAGCGGGCACCTTCAACATCACCAGCCGCAAGCCAACTTTTGCCCCTTCGGGAATCTTTGAGCAGTCGTTCGGGAATTTCGGATTCATCCAGACCAAGGGCTCGGTCTCGGGGCCGCTGGCCAAGGACAAGCTGGCCGTCCGCCTTTCGTTCACGGGCACGCACCGCGACGGCACCCTCTTCAACGTGGCCACGCAGTCGCGCACCAACACGCTCAGCAACCAGGGAGCGCGGGGGCAGTTGCTCTTTCTGCCCACCGCGAGGACAAGCATCACGCTCGCGGCCGACTACACGCGCCAGCGCCCCGACGGCTACGCGCAGGTGTACGCGGGGACGGCGCCGACCCAGCGCGCCGACTTCCAGCAGTTCGAGCGCATCATCGCCGACCTGGGCTACGACCTGCCCAGCCGCGACCCCTTCGACAAGCTGATCGACCACGACACTCCCTGGCGTTCGAACCAGGACATGGGCGGCGTCTCGGCGAACGCCGACTTCGAGTTCGCCGAGGGCACGCTGACCTCCACGACGGCCTGGCGGGGCTGGAGCTGGGACCCCTCGAACGACCGCGACTTCACCGGGCTCTCGGCCATCGCCAAGTCGCAGGCGCCTTCGATCCACCACCAGCTTTCGCAAGAATTGCGCTACTCGGGCCAGTTCGGCGGCAAGCTGAGCGGCACGGTGGGGCTGTTCGCCTTCTACCAGAAGCTGGACCCCGACGGAGCCCACACCTTGGAGGCCGGGCCGCACCAGTGGCGGTTCGCGCAGAACAACCTGAATCCGCTCTGGCAGACGCCCGGCCTGCTCGACGGGCTGCGGCAGGACACGAGGCCCCGCTTCCGCAACTTCAGCGGCGCCCTGTTCGCCCAGGCCGACTGGGCAATCGCCGAAAAGCTGGTGGCCACCCTGGGCCTCCGGCTGAACTACGACCAGAAGGAAGTGGACTACCAGAGCACAGTCTCCGGCGGCCTCGCCACCGACGACCCCGCCCTGCTCGCGCTGCAACGCCAGGTCTTCGCGCCGCTCGCCTTCCAGGCCGACGTCGAAGATTGGAACCTCTCGGGCCAGCTCGGGCTGCGCTACGTCTTCAGCCCGACGATGATGGCCTACTCCAGCTACTCCAACGGGTTCAAGCCGGTCGGCCTGAACCTGGGGGGCATCCCCACCTCCGACGGCGAGCCGGAGCTAGAGCTGGCCGTGATCGAGCCCGAGCGGGTGAACCACTTCGAGGCAGGGCTGAAAACCCAGCCCCTCAGCGGCAGCGTGCTCAACCTCACCCTTTTCCAGACCGACATCTTCGACTACCAGACCACCGTCCGCTCCGCTGAAATCGGCGTGATCCGGGGATACCTGGCCAATGCCGAGCAGGTGCGCACAAGGGGGGCCGAACTGGAGGCCAGCCACAGCTCCGACCATCTCCGCTTCACCCTGTCGGTGAGCTACACGGAGGGCCATTACGTGAAGTTCACCAACGCCCCCGTGCCCCTGGAGGAGACCGGGAGCGGAGGCAACGAGCTCAAAGACATTTCCGGGGAGGTCTTGCCGGGCATCTCGAAGTGGTCGATGGCCACGGGCCTGGAAGGATTCGTGGAAGGAAGGCTGTTCGGGCAGGAGGGCGCGTTCTTCGCGGGAGCCGATGTCTTCCACCGCTCCGGCTTCTCGTCCAACCCCACGCCTTCCCAATACTTGAACATCGACGGCTATGTGCTTGTCAACGCCCGCCTGGGGTTCAGGACCCCGCGCGGAGTCAGCCTCTACGTCTGGAGCAGGAACCTGGGCGACAAGGACTACTTCGAGCAACTGCTTCCCGGGGGAGGCAACGCGGGCCATTACGCCGGGGTGCTGGGCGACCCGAGGACTTACGGAATGACTTTGAGGTACAGCTTTTATTGATACACCCCCTCTCGCGCCCCTTGGCCTAAGAGGACAAAACATCACAAAATGTCACAATTGCTTTCAGAATTGACCATACCTTTCTTGCTGGCGATGTTTCTTGCCGTCAACATGGGCGGCAGCGGCACGGCGCCATCTTTTTCGGCGGCCTATGGCGCCAACGTGATCAAACGCACGATGATTCCGGGCCTGTTCGGCGTCATGGTGCTCGCGGGCGCGCTGATCGCCGGCGAGGAGGTTTCGCTGACGCTCGGCGACGGATTGCTCGAGCATTCCTTTTTCACCCCATTGAACACCTCCATCGTCCTGCTTTCCATTGGCCTGTCGCTGCTGTTCGCCAACCTGACCGGAGTCCCGCAGTCCACCAGCCAATCGACGGTGCTCGCGTTGGCGGGCGCGGCCACGGCCCTGGACGGCCTGAACACCCACAAGCTGTTCTACGAGATCATCCCGGCCTGGGTCATTTTGCCGATCGTTTCCTTTGTGTTGATGTATGGATTCACGAAGTGGGTCTTCCCCTTGCTTCGCAAAAAGGTGTTCTCGGCGGAATACCCGAGCCTCGCGAACCACAGAGGATTGAACGCGCTGCTGATCCTGTCCTCGCTCTACGTGGCCTTCTCCATCGGGGCGAACAACGTGGCCAACGCCGCCGCGCCCATCGCCTCGCTGACGGCCAACGAGATAGGCCTGGACACGACCAGAAACTTCACGCCGATCATCATCCTCTCGGTCTTGATCGTCGCTCCCTGCTTCGCCATTGGCAGCTCGCTCCTGGGGCACAAGGTGACCGAGAACACCGGAAAGGAGATCGTGGAAGTAACACCGTTCCAGGCGACCGTCATCGCGCTCATCACGGCCAGTCTGCTTTTGCTGGCCTCCATCACCAAAGGCATCCCGACCTCGCTGGTGCAATTGAACGGAGCTGCCTTCATCGCGCTGAGCATCATCAAGAAAGGGTTCAAAGAGACCTTCAGCAACACGACCGTCAAACGGTTCTTCACGGTCTGGGCCATCGCTCCGGTTTTTTCTTTCGTGATGACTTACGTGTTGATCCTGATGCTAAATTGAAGAATGTTTTGGTTCTTGGAGCATTTTTGTGAAACAATGTCCTGCGTTTGCCGCTGGGGCCAAGTTTCCTCAAAAAGGGTTGAAGAGCCCATGATTTTCGATAGAGCCGAAAACTGGGAAACGCTTCCAAGCGAAAAGCCCCGTCCCGAGACCTCGGGACGGGGCTTGCGGTTGTTCGGTTGGCTTTCGACGAGCCCGGCCTGGGCCATGCGGATGAACTGCCCGCCCTCTTTGGGGTCTTCCTCGGTTCCCTGGGTTTCATCCGGGGCCATCCCTGTCCATTCGTGATGGCCGCGAACAGGCCCATGCTGCCCATGGCACAAGCCTTCCGCCAAGCGACCAAGCCCCTCCGCCCCAGCATCCCGCGCCCCCGAGGCGACCCAAAGCGAAGTCCATCCTCCTGGCAACCAAGCGTTTTGGGCTCTCCGTGCGAAATGCGCCCGTGGGGGCGAAAAAAATGCGAAGGCATTTGCTTTTCGAAAGCAAAGTTTGTATCTTTGGCTATCGTCAATTTCAAAACCCCGATGAACAAGCTACCCTTCAAAACTTCGGATGTTCAGGACCAACGCAGGTTGTTGCTGGCCTACGGTGTCCGTCGCTTCCCAAACGTACAAAACCTGCCGATTCGAAAGCTTGAAGACTCGGCGCAGCTTCTCGAGCTGTTCATTTAGTTCCTACTTGAACAATGGTGCTTTTGGGAAGGAATTGAACATGGTGGAAGCAATGACGTTGGAGGCAATTTTAATCAAAAGAAAAGTTTAAGAAGAGTTGCGTCATAGATGTTACTTATTAACCTACAAACGAATATGGAACCAGACAATTTACAAGAAAAAATTAGAGTTTCAAAAAAAGGAACTCAAACAACCATTAGTGGTAAGGTTATCGGCTTTGACTATATTGATAATGATACAGGCTCGGTTGTAATATACATTCCTTCATTAGATATTAGTGGATATGGTGAAAACCATGTCGAAGCTACTGAGATGATTGAATTTTGTTTGGAAAATTATTTGAAAGAGTTGGTTAAAAATTCAATAAAAGAGATACATAAAGAATTGTCATCTCTTGGTTGGAGAAGCCAAAAATATAAATCAAAAGACTTTAGTCCTATGCACAATCCTATGTCAAAACTTAATGAACTAGGGATTACAGATTATAGGCAGAAAGATTTTTCAATTGCGGCATAAATAGATGGGAGATTTTCGTCCAATAAAAACAAAATGTTGGATTAAATATCTTGAGCATCTAGGATATTCGTTTAACCGTGTAAAGGGTAGTCATTTTCAATACACTATGGAAGGAAAAAGAACGATTCCTGTTAGAGAAAATGATAAGGACGTACCTGCATTGCATCTAAGGACATCATGTAAATCTTTAGGTATCAATATAGATGACGTATATGACTGGATTGAAAAAAACTGCTAGCCAATACAAAACTGCCTACAACAGCAGCTATAAATCATTTATTTGTAACGATTTATAGCTTCAAGCGTTAGAATCCCTAGAAATCGAACTGTACGCTTGAGCCCAGCAACCCATGAAATCCTAGCGGAAGTCTGCTAAAGATTTCCCCAACCGCTTGGTTTTCAAGATGAACAAGTGTCGGCAAATCCTGCGTTGCCCTTGGGCCTAGGCCTTCCAAGCAAAAAGCCCCGTCCCGAGACTTCGGGACGGGGCTTGTGGTTGTGCGGGTGCGGCGCGGCTTAGCGCACGGTGTAGTTGGGCGTCTCTTTGAGGATGGTGATGTCGTGGGGGTGGCTTTCGACGAATCCGGCCTGGGTCATGCGGATGAACTGGCCGCGCTCCTTGAGGTCTTCGACGGAAGCGGTCCCGCAGTAGCCCATGCCGGAGCGGAGGCCGCCGACGAGCTGGTAAACGGTGTCGCACAAGGGGCCTTTGTAGGTGACGCGGCCTTCGACGCCTTCGGGCACGAACTTCTTGTTCTCTTCTTGGAAGTAGCGGTCTTTGCTGCCCTGCTGCATGGCGCCGATGGAGCCCATGCCGCGATAGACCTTGTAGCGGCGGCCTTGGTAGAGCTCGGTCTCGCCGGGGCTTTCCTCGGTTCCGGCCAGGAGGGAGCCGAGCATGACGGTGTCGGCACCGGCGGCCAGGGCCTTGACGATGTCGCCGGAGTACTTGATGCCTCCGTCGGCGATCAGGGGCACGCCGTGGAGGCGGGCGACGCGGGCGCATTCCATGATGGCCGTGATCTGGGGCACGCCGACTCCGGCCACGACGCGGGTGGTGCAGATGGAGCCGGGCCCGATGCCGACCTTGATGGCGTCGGCTCCGGCTTGGATGAGGTCCTCGGCGGCGGCGGCGGTGGCGATGTTGCCGGCCACGAGCTGGAGGTCGGGGTAGGTCTGCTTGATGTGGGCGACCATGTCGAGCACGCCGCGCGAGTGGCCGTGGGCGGTGTCCACGACGACGACGTCCACCTTGGCCTCGACCAGGGCGGCCACGCGGTCGAGGGTGCCGGCGCCGATGCCAATGGCGGCTCCGGCCAGCAGGCGGCCGTCGGCGTCCTTGGCCGAGTTGGGGTACTGGATGGACTTCTCGATGTCCTTGATGGTTATCAGGCCGATGAGGATGCCTTGGGCGTCCACCAGGGGCAGCTTCTCGATCTTGTTCTTTTTGAGCAGCGACTGGGCCTCGGACATGGAGATGCCGAACTTGGCCGTTACAAGCCTGTCTTTGGTCATGGCCTCCTCGATGGTGCGGGAGGTGTCCACCTCGAAGCGGACGTCGCGGTTGGTGATGATGCCGACGAGCTTGCGGTTGTGGTCGGTGATGGGGACTCCGGAGATGTGGTAGTGGTCCATGAGCTGCATGGCGTCTGCCACGGTGTGCTTGGGCGAGAGGAAGAAGGGGTCGGAGATGACGCCATGCTCGGAGCGCTTGACCTTGAGGACCTCTCCGGCCTGGTCTTCGATGGGCATGTTCTTGTGGATGATGCCGATGCCGCCCTCTCGGGCCATGGCGATGGCCATCTTGGCCTCCGTGACGGTGTCCATGCCCGCGCTCACGATGGGGATGTTCAGGCGGATGCCGCGTGTCAGGCGGGTGCTGATGTCGGTTTGCCTGGGCAGCACCTCCGACCTGGCGGGCAGGAGCAGCACGTCGTCGAAAGTCAGGCCATCAAAACTCAAAATCTTTTCCATGGTTGGTAAGGGTGGTGGGGTGGGTTTTCGGGGCGGCTCGGGTTTGCCGAAGGCCTGGCGCGAAGATAGGAAACTTTGTGGAGCCTCGTGGGCGGCGGGCCGGTTCAGGCGGGCTTGGCGGGCCGAGCGAGCAGGTCGGCGTGCTCGATCGTGTCCAGTTGCCGCGGCTCGATGGGGCGGAAGTCGAGGTCCAGGATGGCGTATCCGTGCCCTTGGAGCAGTTCGACCAGTTGCTGGGGCGAGCGGCCGAGGCTGCGCAGCGGACCGCGGGAAACCTCGAAGACGACCAGGCCTATCTTCTTCTGGGCGAGCAGGCCCGCGGCGCCCTTGAGCACCTCCCACTCGAAGCCTTCGACGTCGATCTTGAGCAGGTCCACGCGCTCGATGGCGTGGGCCTGGCAGTAGCTGTCGAGGCTGAGGGTGCGGACCTCGATGCTGCCCACCTGGGGCGAGGTGCGCACCGGGCCGAGCGAGTGGTGCCCGTATCCTTCGAGCAGGTTGAGGCGCGCCATCCCGTCCTTGTCGGAGAGGGCGGCCTCGACGACCTCGACGTTCGCGCAGCGGTTCAGCTCGAGGGTCTCGCGCAGGCGCCGGAGGTTGTCGGGCGCCGGCTCGAAGGCGTGGACCCGCTGGGCAAGCCGGGCCATCCAGGCAGTGGTGATGCCGATGTTGGCGCCCACGTCGAAGGCCGTCTCAATGTTGCCGAGGCGGTGCTCCAGCTTTTCCATCATGGGCACGGCGTCGCAGGAGTTGCCCGAGGTGATGATGTACCGGAAGTTGTCGTGGGCGGCGCGGCGGGTCAGGATTCCCAGTCGGTCGCGGTGGTAGAAGGGCACGGAGTACTTCTTGATCACGTGCGAGAAGATGCCGAACAGGATTTTCTCGCTGATTTTTGACCATGTTTTCATGCGGGGGGATTTGAGGTTGGGCAGTCGCCGCTGGCTGCTGTTTGGGCACGCGAAGGTAGGCTTTTTGGAGGCTGGCGCAAGGCCCTGTTGCTTGCCCTGGGCCAAAAGTGCGGCGTGTGGCCATGCTCGCGCGGCGCCGGGTATGGCTTCCAAAGGCCTAAAATGTTATATTCGCTGGACAGATCAAGCTTTTCCCAACCTTCAACAACCCTTTTTTCATGAGCATGAGCAAATTCCATCGTCGCACTACCCGTTGGGCTTGGACGCTGGCGCTGATCTTGTCGGCGATTCCGTCGGCTTTCGCGCAGCAGCGGCCCGAGTCCGCGGACCTTTCGGCCTTCCGCTTCCGCTCCATCGGCCCCGCCTACACGGGCGGCCGCGTGGCGGACATCGCCGTCAACCCCGAGAACCCCTACCAGTGGTTCCTGGCCGTCGCGGCCGGGAACGTCTGGAAGACCGACAACGCGGGCGTAACCTGGACGCCCATCTTCGACAAGTACGGCTCGTGGTCCATGGCCGACGTGGAGCTGGACCCCAACAACCCCAGGGAGGTCTGGGTCGCCACGGGCGAGTACAACAGCCAGCGGGCCATTGGCTACGGCGACGGCGTTTACCTCTCGCAGGACGGCGGCGCCAGCTTCACGAACATGGGCCTCAAGAACACCGAGCACATCGGCCGGCTGGCCATCGATCCCCGCAACTCGCATGTTTACGTGGCCGCGCAAGGCCCGCTCTGGGGGCCGGGCGGCGAAAGGGGCCTCTACAAGTCCACCGACAAGGGCCAGAGCTGGCAGCTCATCCTCCAGTTCGACGAGAACACCGGAGCCACCGACATCGTCATCGACCCCGAGAACCCCGACATCCTCTACTGCGCCGCCTACCAGCGCCGCAGGCACGTCTTCACCCTGGTCAACGGCGGGCCTGGCTCGGCCATCTACAAATCCACCGACGCTGGCAAGACCTGGAACAAGCTAACCAGCGGCCTTCCCTCGGTCGATATGGGCCGCATCGGGCTGGCCGTCTCTCCCGCCAACCCCAACTTTGTCTATGCCATCATCGAGGCGGCCCACGACGAGAGCGGGGTCTATCGATCCACAAATAAAGGTATCACCTGGGAAAAGCGCAGCGACTACGTCAGCACCTCGCCCCAGTACTACAACCGCCTCTATTGCGACCCCGAAGACCCCATGAAGGTCTTCTCCATGGACACTTACAGCGTTTTCAGCACCGACGGGGGCAAGAGCTGGACCAACCTGGGCAACAAGAACCGCCACGTGGACGACCACTGCCTTTGGATCGACCCCAGCAACACCTCCCGCTGGATCATCGGTGGCGACGGCGGCCTCTACGAAACCTTCGACCACGGGGCCAACTGGGATTTCAAGGCCAACCTGCCCATCACGCAGCTCTACCGCGTGGCCCTGGACAACGACGTGCCCTTCTTCAACATCTACGGCGGCACCCAGGACAACAACTCGTTCGGAGGCCCCTCGCGCACCCGCGACGCCGACGGCATCGTCAACGACGACTGGTTCGTGACCAACGGCGGCGACGGCTTCCAGAGCCAGGTGGACCCCGAGGATCCCAACGTGGTGTACGCGCAGGCCCAGTACGGCTGGCTCGTCCGCTACGACAAGGCCACCCAGGAGGCCACCAGCATCCAGCCCCAGCCCCCCGCGGGCGAGGCCTACCGCTGGAACTGGAACTCCCCGCTGATCGTCAGCCCCCACGAGCCGGCGCGCCTCTACTTCGCCGCCAACAAGCTGTTCCGCAGCGACGACCGCGGCAATTCGTGGACCGTCGTCAGCCCCGACCTCACCCGCCAGATCGACCGCAACACGCTTCCCGTCATGGGCCGCGTGCAGAGCGTGGACGCCGTGGCCAAGAACGCCTCGACCTCCTTCTACGGCAACATCGTGGCGCTCGACGAGTCGCCCCTCGAAGAGGGCCTGCTCTACGTGGGCACCGACGACGGCCTCGTGCAGGTCTCGACGGACGGCGGCCAGAACTGGACCCGCCACGAGCGCTTCGCCGACGTGCCCGCCAACACCTACGTCAGCGAGCTCCTGGCCTCGCGGCACGACGCCTCGACGGTCTTCGCCTGCTTCGACGGCCGCAAGGACAACGACCTGCGCCCGCACGTGCTGGTCAGCCGCGACAAGGGCCAGTCTTGGAGCAAGATCGAGACCGGCCTGCCCGAGCGTGGCACCGTCTATGCCCTGGCCGAGGACCACGACAACCCCAAGCTGCTCTTCGCGGGCACCGAGTTCGGCCTCTACGCCAGCTTCGACGCCGGCAAGAACTGGGTCAAGTTCTCCGGCGGCATCCCCACCACCCAGGTCCCCGACCTGGCCATCCACCGCCGCGACGACGCCCTGGTCTTGGCCACCTTCGGCCGCGGGTTCTACGTCCTGGACGACATCGGGCCCCTGCGCGAGCTGGAGCCGGCGCTGTTCGACAAGGATTTCCACTTCTTCGCCGTGCCCGACGCCCTCCAGTTCGTCACCGACCGAGGAATGTCGGCCCAAGGAAGCTCCTATTTCACGGGCAAGAACCCCGAGGTGCAGGCCACCTTCACCTTCTTCCTCAAGGAGGCTCCCAAGTCCTTGCGCGAGCAGCGCCGCGAGAAAGAGGCCGAGGCCATCGAGGCCGGCCGCGCCATCGCCTACCCGAGCTGGGACGAGCTCCGTGCCGAAGACCAGGAGGAGGAGCCCTTCGTCCTGCTGACGATCAAGGACGCCCAAGGCCAGGTCGTCAGGCGTATCCACGCGCCCGCCAGCCCCGGCATCCAGCAGTTGGGCTGGGACTTGCGCTACCCTTCCACCGACCCCGTCCGCTCGGCCGATGAGCCTTTCGACAACGATGCCCGCGGAACCTGGGCGCCTCCGGGCCAGTACACCGTCTCGGCCGCCCTGGTGGTCAACGGCCAGGCCCAGGCCCTCGGCCAGGAACGCTCCTTCGCGGTCCGATCCCTCGATGCCGGCCAGCCCGACGCCGACGCCCTGGCCACGGCCGAGTTCCGCCGCCAGGTGGACGAGCTCGGGCGCAGCGTCTTCGGCGCCGCCGCCCTGCTCGAGTCCATGGCCAAGAACATCGGCGCGGCACGCTCGGCCCTCTACCTGACCCCAGGGGCCACCGACGAGCTCATGCGCGAGGCCAAGGACATCGAGAAGCGGCTCGTGGAGCTCGAAATCAAGATGAGCGGCGACCCCACCATAAGCTCCCGCAACGAAAACCAGCCCCCCGCCATTGTCGAAAGGCTCGAAACCCTGCAATGGAGCTACTACCGCTCTTCCGGGGCTCCCACCCAGACCATGCGCGAGCAATTCCAGATCGTCTCCCAGGAGTTCGAACCCGTCTATGCCGAGCTCATCGCCCTCAAGGATGGACGCGTCGCCGAGCTGATGGGCCAGATGGAGAAGATCGAAGCTCCCTACACGCCCTCCCGCACCCCCCAGTGGGATCGCTGATGCCCCGCGCATCATTCCAAAAAGGCCCGCGCATGACCCGCGCGTGGCCTTTTTTTGTTTTTTTGGAATGCCCGCCCGCCGCTCGGCCGAGGGCTTGGGCACGAATCTTGGCATCCCGTCTCATCCTAAACCACCGACAAAACATGAACCTGTCCCCTGGAAATTCCAAGCAGCGCCTGCTCGACCAGCGCTACCTGCGCATGGCCACCATCTGGTCGGAGAACTCCTATTGCCAACGGCGAAAAGTCGGCGCCCTCATCGTCAAGGACAAGATGATCATCTCCGACGGATACAACGGAACCCCCGCCGGATTCGAGAACATCTGCGAAGACCAGGACGGGCTCACCAAGGACTACGTCCTCCATGCCGAGGCCAACGCCATCACCAAGGTCGCCAAGTCCAGCAACAGCAGCCTGGGCGCGACGCTCTACGTCACAACCTCCCCCTGCCTGGAGTGCGCCAAGCTCATCATCCAGGCCGGGATCCAGCGCGTGGTCTTCAACGACCGCTACCGAAAGACCGAAGGCCTGGACCTCCTGGGCAGGGCGGGCGTTTCCGTGCTGCACCTGCCACTGCCCTGAGACCCGCCTCAAACCAACAGCCCTGCTAATCAAACACATACGCCCAAACATGCAAAACCGAAGCCTGGCCACCCTCATGCCCACCGCGCTGGCCCTGATGTTCGTCCTAGGGATGCTGACCGCCAACTTGTTCCACGAAGACCCACTGACCAGCGACACCGAGCCTCCCAGCATCTTCAAGCCCGCCCGAAAGGACAAAATCAGCTACCTCGTGGACATGATCCTCCACCAGTACGTGGACACCGTGAGCCAAGACTTCCTCGAAGAGCTCGTCATACCCTTGATCCTCGACCAGCTCGACCCGCACTCCACCTACGTCCCCGCCCGCGAGTTCGCCCGCGTGAACGACCCCTTGCAGGGCAACTTCGACGGCATCGGAGTCCAGTTCAACCTCCAGGAGGACACCATCCTCATCGTCCGGGTCCTGCCAGGCGGGCCCTCCGAGAAGGCAGGGCTGCTCGCCGGCGACAGGATCATCCGCGTCAACGACACGCTTTACGCGGGCACGGGCATACAAGACGACGACGTCATCAACGCCCTCAAAGGGAAGAAAGGATCCTCGGTCATGCTGCAAGTCCTCCGTCCCGGCGTCGATTCCTTGCTCTCGTTCCAGATCACCCGCGACAAGATCCCGCTCCAGAGCATCGAGGCCGCCTTCATGCTCACCCCCGACGTCGGCTACATCCGCCTGAGCAGGTTCGCCCAGACCTCGCACCAGGAGTTTCTCGAGGCCGCCGAAAAGCTCATCGAACAAGGCATGACCCGCCTCGTCTTCGACCTGCGCTCCAACGGCGGGGGCTACCTGCACATCGCCACCCTGATCGCCGACGAGTTCCTCGAAAAGGACAAGATGATCCTCTACACCCAAGGACGCACCCGCGAGCGAGAGGAGACCTACGCGACCGACAACGGCATCTGCCACGACATGGAGCTCGCCGTCCTAGTGGATTCCTGGTCAGCCTCCGCCAGCGAGATCCTCGCCGGTGCCCTGCAAGACAACGACAGGGCCATCATCGTCGGGCAGCGAACCTTCGGCAAAGGCCTCGTCCAGGAGCCCATCCAGTTCCCAGACCAGTCCATGGTTCGACTCACCATCGCACGATACTACACGCCAACTGGCCGATCCATACAGAAACCCTACGACCAGGGAAATGAGGCCTACCACCAGGACATCTACCATCGCTTCATGTCCGGACAGATGGAGCAGCAGGACAGCATCCACTTCGCCGATTCCCTCCGCTTCACCACTCCAGGCGGAAAGGTCGTCTATGGCGGGGGAGGAATCATGCCCGACGTCTTCGTTCCCGTGGATTCTATTTCCGCCTCCCAATACTACAACCGCGTCAACGAGATTGGCTTGCCCTACAAGTTCGTCCTGAACTTCCTCTCCCAGCACCGCGACAACATTTCCAAGCTCGCAGAATTCTATGCCCTCGAAGGCTTTCTGGACAGCCAGCCCCTTCTCGAGCAGTTTCTCGCCTTCGCGAAAGCCAGCGGCTTCAGCCACCGCGACGACATGTCCAAGGATGACAGAGAACGACTGAGGGTTTACATCAAGGCATATATCGCCCGAAGCATCTTCGGGCAGGAGGCCTTCCACCGAGTCCTGTGGGTGCAGGACCAGCCCTTGCGTCGCGCCATTCAGTCTCTGGGGGAATGAATCCGGGGCCTTTCTTCCCGTTTTCGGCAATTCTTTCGGACCGTTTCGGCCTATTGGGATCACAGTTTGGGCCTTGCCAGGCCACTTTTCTGCCCCTTGTGGCCCCGTGCGGGGCGGAAAAGTCGTTTTTCTCCAAAATTTTTCCTTCTGGTTTCCAGGGCGTTGCGTCGAAAAGTTCGAGAAAAGGGAAAAAATGGGCGTCGGGGATTTGGCGGAATGGGAA
>JFJP01040367.1_pt1 | contig 15585 bp, 16 predicted proteins | sample 431651 | NCBI WGS metagenome assembly JFJP01 (sample SAMN02602958, study PRJNA72255) | Microbial mat metagenome, whole genome shotgun sequencing project. | biome: fresh water; feature: sink hole; material: water; isolation source: purple microbial (photo- and chemosynthetic) mats found in... | reverse complement strand
TTGTTTTTGTTTTTCATCGGAGTTCGATGACCCGAGAGCTTGCTCGAACTGGCGAAGCATTTTCAATTGCATTCGCAAACTCGTGTTTATGTCGATTTCATAGAAAAAAGTATTTAATCAAAAATAAGAATTTTTTTAATAAAATAAAGTTTTACTCTCTATTTTTTGTATCAATAATTATAGTAACTGGACCATCATTTATAAGTGCTACTTTCATATCGGCACCAAACTGTCCTGTTTGTACTTTTTTTCCAATTTCTTGTTCGATTTGAGTGATGAAATTTTCGTAAATCGGAATGGCAATTTCTGGTTTTGCTGCTTTTATATAGGAGGGGCGATTTCCTTTTTTGGTTAAGGCATGAAGTGTAAATTGACTCACTACAAGAACATCGCCATCAATATCTTTTAAAGATAAATTCATTACCTCGTTTTCATCGGCAAAGATGCGAAGATTGGCAATTTTTGTGGTTAACCAAATAATATCTTCTTGAGCATCAGATTCTTCAATTCCGATAAGAATTAATAAACCAGAATTAATATTTGCAACTATGTTATTGTTTATTTCAACTGATGCTTCTGATACACGTTGTATAACTGCTTTCATATTAATTGATTTGTAATTTGTTATTCTTTGTGAGATTCCTACGGACACGAGAGCTCTGCTCGAACTGGCGAAGCAATGACAAACTAGGCGAACTGAAAACTGCGACTGAAAACTGCTTACTTATTCCTAGTTGCATCACTGGCAATTCTGTCATCATTATAAATGTCGGTTCTATAATGTTCGTCATCGCCTTCCAATATTTTTAGGTAGCTATTGTAGCGTGTCCAAGAGATTTCATCATTTTCCAATGCCTCCTTGATGGCGCATTTTGGTTCTTCTTTGTGCAAGCAATTGTTGAATTTGCATTGGTCTTTTAGTTTAAAAAATTCAGGAAAATAACCGCTAATTTCTTCTTTTTCCATGTCAACAATGCCAAAGCCTTTGATTCCGGGTGTGTCGATAATTTTTGCTCCGAATGATAAATCATACATCTCTGCAAATGTTGTGGTATGTTGACCTTGCATGCTTTGTTCAGAGATAGTTTTTGTTTTTAGGTGTAAACTTGGCTCTAAAGCGTTAACCAAAGTAGATTTACCCACTCCTGAATGTCCAGAAAACATGGTTGTTTTTCCAATCATGAGTTCTTTTAATGCTGAAATCCCTTTGCCTTCTGTTGATGAAACTCGCAAACATTTGTATCCAATTTGTTGATACACATGTTGCATGTATAGTTGTTCATCTAAAGTGGCATCGTTTAGTGTGTCTGTTTTATTAAAAACCAAAATAGTTTCTATACCATAAGCTTCTGCCGTAACTAAAAATCGATCAATAAAATTAAAGGTTGTAGGCGGATTATGAACTGTAATTAAAAGAAAAACATAATCTAAATTGGAAGCAATAATGTGCATTTGGTGCGACAAATTGACCGATTTCCTGACGATATAATTTTTTCTATCGTGAATAGTATTTATAACGCCAGTTGTAGTGTCTGAAGATTCGTCTAATTCATAATCAACAACATCGCCTACAGCAATTGGATTAGTACTCTTGATACCTTTGATGCGGAATTTACCTTTTATGCGACATTCCAAAAAAGAACCATCTTCGGTTTTTACGGTGTACCAACTTCCAGTAGATTTATAAACTAATCCTGTCATATTTAGGTTTTAGGTTCTGGGTTTTAGGTTCTATGTAGGTGCAAAAGTAAACAAATCAAAAATCAAAAAACGTTAATCAACATTCAAAAACCTCAAGAATTAAATATTTTCTCTTGATGTGTAATACTCTCTTGATGAATAGCTTTAAAAAACTGAATAATAAATTCTTCGCTCAATCCTTTATGGCTTCCGTCATTAACCATTTTTTCTAGAATTTCGTTCCAACGTTTGTTTTGTAAAACCGCTACGTTTTTCTCTTTTTTTAAGGCTCCAATATCTTCAGAAACTTTCATTCGTTTTCCGATTACATCCAATAATTTTACATCAAATTCGTCTATTTTTTCTCTAAGTTTACTTAAACGTTGTTGGTACTCATCAGCATCATCAGTTTCTTTTCTGATGGTTAAATCAAAAATTATTTGTTTTAAACGTGTTGGTGTAACTTGTTGAGCAGCATCACTCCAAGCATTATCAGGGTCTATATGTGTTTCTATAATCATTCCGTCATAATTCAAATCCAAGGCTTCTTGCGTTACTTGAAAAATCATGTCGCGATTTCCTGTGATGTGTGATGGATCAATTATTAAAGGTATATCGGGAAATTTATTTTGAAAATCTATGGCTATTTGCCATTCAGGATTGTTACGATATTTTGTTTTTTCATACGTTGAAAATCCTCTGTGAATTACACCTAATTTCTTGATATTGGCATTATACAATCGCTCTACACCACCAATCCACAAAGCCAAATCTGGATTAACAGGATTTTTTACCAAGACAATTTTTTCTGTATTTTGTAGAGCATCTGCAATTTCTTGAACAGCAAATGGATTTACTGTTGTACGTGCACCAATCCACAAAATATCAATATCGTGTTCTAATGCCAATTTTACGTGAGCAGCTGTGGCTACTTCAATTGCCATTTGCAAGCCTGTTTCTGCTTTTGCTTTTTGCAACCATTTTAATCCAATTTCACCTACACCTTCAAATCCGCCAGGTCGCGTTCTTGGTTTCCAAATTCCGGCTCTAAAAACCGATACTTTTGAATCTTTTAATTCACGTGCAATTTTCAAAACTTGTTCTTCTGTTTCTGCACTGCATGGTCCCGCAATTACTAGCGGATGTGGTAAATTAAAGTTATTTAACCACGTTCTCATTTCTTTGTTGTTTTCCATTTTTGATTGTATTATTGTATAATGTATTGTTGTATAATGTAACTGCCTGAAGCGATATACAATATACAATTTTACAGTATACTTTTATTTTAATATTTCTTTAATTCTATTGGTATTCTGCATTTCGTTATAAACTTGTTCGAAATTATCATTTTCTAATAATTGTTTAAAATTGGATAAATTCTCAATATATTCTTCTAATGATTTTATTACTTGCTTTTTATTTTGTTTAAAAATTGGTGTCCACATGGCTGGCGAACTTTTGGCTAATCGAACCGTGCTTTCAAATCCTGAACCTGCCATATCAAAAATATCTTGTTCGTCTTTTTCTTTTTCAATAACCGTTTTTCCTAGCATAAAAGAACTTATATGCGACAAATGCGATACATAAGCTATGTGTTTGTCGTGCGATTTCGGATTCATATATCGAATGCGCATTCCGAGTTTTTTAAACAAATCCATGGCTTTTTCTTGTAACTTGAAAGTTGTTTTTTCTACTTCACAAATGATGTTGGTTTTACCCTCATACAAACCTTTAATTGCAGCTTTTGGTCCAGAAAATTCAGTTCCTGCAATTGGGTGACAAGCCATGAAATTCTTCCTTTTTGGATGATTTTCAATTGTTATACAAATCGGATTTTTAGTGGAACCAACATCAAAAACCAAGGTTTGTTCACCAATTTCATTCAAAATTTCTGGCAAAATCACTAAAGCAACATCAACTGGCACAGCAACGATTACTAAATCTGCGTTTATTAATTCATTCACAGTTGCTTTTTGATCGATAATTCCAAGATTTAATGCCTCTTCAAGATGTTTTTCATTGGCATCAATTCCTAAAATGGTAGCATCATCATATATTGATTTTATGTCTAATGCCATTGAACCACCTATTAATCCAATTCCTATTATAAATACTTTCATTTTTATGGTATTAGGGTGTGGGTTGTAGGCTAAAAATCCTCACAACTTATAACTCACAACAATTAACTAAATCTTTTTATTGCTTTTACAATATTTTCTTCTTTAACGCACAATGAAAACCGAATATAACCTTCTCCCTCGTTACCAAAAATAGTTCCTGGAGTTAGAAAAATATGTTTTTCATATAATAAATAATCAATAAATTGTTCTGATGGTATTTCTGCTGGTAATTTTGCCCAAACAAACATACCCACCGTTTTTTTATCGAAAATACAATTCATTCTTTCAGCTAATTCAAAAATTAAATTTCTTCGTTTGGAGTAAATTTCATTTTGGCTTTCAAACCAATCTTTTCCTAATTTTAGTGCAGCAATCGCACCTTTTTGAATTCCATAGAACATTCCCGAATCCATATTGCTTTTTACTTTTAGAACAGCATCAATTAAAGTAGCGTTTCCTAAAACCATTCCCACACGCCAACCTGCCATATTGAATGTTTTGCTTAATGAATTTAACTCTAGTGCAATTTCTTTAGAACCTTCAATTTGAAAAATCGACAACGGATTATCGTTTAAAACAAAACTATACGGATTGTCATTTACAATTAAAATGGTATGCTTTTTCCCGAAATCAATTAGTTTTTGATACAATTCTAAAGTAGCATTAGCACCTGTTGGCATATGCGGATAGGAAACCCACATTAATTTTACTTTTGATAAATCGGTTTGTTCTAAAGCATCAAAATCGGGTTGCCAATTGTTTTCTTCTTTTAAATTATAATACACCGGTTTAGCCTGCACTAATTCTGTTACAGAAGCATAGGTTGGATAACCTGGATTGGGAATTAAAACTTCATCATCTTCATTTAAAAAAGCTAAAGCAATATGCATAATTCCTTCTTTCGAACCCATTAAAGGTAAAATTTCGTCAGCAGCATTTAATGCTACATTGAAATTGTTTTTGTAAAAATCTGCAAAACCTTGACGCAATTCTGGTAAACCTTGATAACTTTGGTATTCATGTGCTTTTTCATCGAACATAGCCTTTTGAATTGCTTCAATTACAGAAGAGTGTGGTGCCAAATCTGGACTCCCAATTCCCATATTGATTATTGGTTTTCCTTCAGTTAGGAGTTTTCGTACTTCTTTCAATTTTCTTGAGAAGTAGTATTCTTGAACAGATTCTAATCTTTTTGCTGTTTGTATCATTTTTTCACACGAATTATCACCAATTCAAAATAGTAAAATTATCACTAATTGCATTTTGAAATTGATATCGCTATAGACTGTTGTTATTACTTTTGTTTTTTGTTTTTGTATTCTCCCAAAACCTTAAATTGATTGGTCATTATTTCTAAAACCTTAACAGCTTTTTCATAATGTTTGTATTTTTCAAAAACTACATCTACAAAGAATGAATATTGAAATGGTGTTTCAATTATGGGCATCGATTGAATTTTTGTTAGATTTAATTTGCAATTCGTCATAACATTTAAAACGGTTGCCAAACTTCCTGGTGTATCGTCTAATTCAAATTTTATAGATGCTTTATTGATTTCTCCTTTCCTACCTCGACTTTTTTCTTTACTAATGATAAAAAAGCGAGTCATGTTGTTGTTTACAGTTTGAATTTCTGACGCGATTATATTTAAACCGTATAATTCTGCAGCAACTTTGCTTCCAATTGCGGCAATATTTTCTAATTGATTGTGATGAATTCTACGAGCAGTTTCGGCAGTATCTTTATCTTCAACCAATTTTATAATTGGATATTTTTTCAAGAAATCCATACATTGCAACAATGCCATTGGATGGGAATGAACTTCTTGAATATCCTCAAATTTTTGTCCGTTTAAAACCATTAAATTTTGAACAATATTCAAATAATACTCGCCAATAATGTGAAAATTATTCTTGTCAATTATGGCGTAATTTGGAATTATTGAACCTGCAATAGAATTCTCAATAGCCATTACTGCCAATTGTGATTGATTATTAATCAAACTATCGGCAAGCGCTTCGAATGACAAACATTCATCAATTGCAATATTCTCTTGAAAATATTCTAGAGCTACTTGATGGTGAAATGATCCTTTAATTCCTTGAATGGCTACTTTTTCTTTCATTATAAATTTCTAATGTGAGGCTCTGAAATTAGAGATTCTGAAATGAATTCAGAATAAAAAAAATCCCGATTTGCATCGGGATTGTACTTTATATTTGTTTTAAATTTACTTTTTAACATATAGCAATACTAATCCCTTTTTCTGTACGAAGAAGAAATAAAAGAAATAGTTGTAATAGGTTGCGAAAGTAGTTTTCATTTTCATTTTTATGTTTTGCTAAAGTAATAAAAAATGTTATACAAGGTTTATTTATTTAAAAAAAGTTACGGAATCGTTTTCGTGAATTTGTTTTAGCCACGAAATACTCAAAGTAGCACTAATATGTTTTAAATAATAGTAGCACTAATTTTTTAAAATCATAAAAGTTTAATTTAAACGTTATTAACCTTATTGGTTTTAGATTTCCTTTAGTATTTATTACATTTGCTTTAAATATCAAATTATGTCAATAGAAGTTCAAAATATTTCAAAAAGTTATGGTACTCAAAAAGCATTAGACAATGTTTCATTTTCTGTAAAAAAAGGAGAAATTGTTGGTTTTCTTGGTCCGAATGGCGCTGGAAAATCTACTTTAATGAAAATTTTGACTACTTATATCAATTCTGATGAAGGAAAAGCTTCGGTAAACGGCAATGATGTAAACGAGAATCAGAAAGCGGTACAGCAATCGGTTGGGTATTTGCCAGAGCATAATCCGTTGTATTTAGATTTATATGTTCGTGAGTATTTAGAATTTAATGCCGATGTATATAAAGTGGCTAAATCAAGGATTGAAGAAGTAATTCAGTTGACCGGTTTATCATCTGAAAGTCAAAAAAAAATTGGCCAATTATCTAAAGGTTATCGTCAACGTGTTGGTTTGGCAACAGCTTTATTACACAATCCAGATGTTTTAATTCTAGACGAACCAACAACTGGTTTAGATCCAAATCAGTTGGTTGAAATTAGAAATGTGATTAAAAATGTGGGTAAAAACAAAACCGTTTTTCTTTCAACACACATTATGCAAGAGGTTGAAGCTATTTGCGATAGGGTTATTATAATAAATAATGGGAAAATTGTTACCGATAAAAAACTAGATAAATTGGTTTCTGATGTTGTGGAACAAGTTATCGAAGTAGAATTTGATAAAGAAATTAACGAAGCTTTATTTTCAAAATTATCCGATTTAAAAACGTTCAAAAATACCCATAATAAAGTTTGGGAATTAACTTTTGAAACGGCAGAAGACAAGCGTTCATCTGTTTTTGATTTTGCTCAAGAAAATGAATTGCGAGCACTCCAATTGACTTTGAAAAGTAAAAATTTGGAACAAATTTTTAGAGAGAAAACAGCTAAAAAATAGTATTCAGATTGCAGATTACAGATTACAGATTGCAGATTGCAGATTACAGATTACAGTTTGCAGATTGCAGATTACAGATTACAGATTATAGATTGCAGATTACAGATTACAGATTACAGATTGCAGATTGCAGATTGCAGATTACAGATTATAGATTGCAGATTGCAGATTACAGATTTTATCCTTTTTTATTTGATTTATTAAATGAAGTTAATGAACTACATTTGATGTGAAAAGCTGGTTTGACTTCTAATTATAAATAACGTGTCCTTGATATAATTCTTCTACATCTACAAATGGTGGATTATTTTTTAGAATTATATTTCCTGTGCTTACCATTTTTCCTACTATGCTTTGTATTGGCTTCACAATCATATCATTAGACCCTCTATGAAAAACTTTGATAGTTTGTGCTGTTAAATTAGAAGCCTCAATTCTTCCATCTCCAGCATAGAAATTAAAGAATGCTTGGTTTGTACTTCCCGAAATAAAATATCTAGCCACATTATTGTTTTCAATAACTAACTGACTATTGTTTATGTTAATATAAAAATCACTAGTTCCTGCTCCTTCTTTACCATCACCATCTTTATCTAAAGCAAATAATCTTAAAATTGGGTAGGTTAACACACCATTTGATGAAATATTTCGTTCGCTTTTAGAATAAATATCTTCTATGTTAGGTGCAGTGATGTATACTTTAGTTTGTGCGTATTCTCTAACCCAATTGCAAGACGAATTCTCTTTAAGCTTCAAAGTGTTGCCTTCTTGCTTAACCTCTACGTTTTCAATTATATTTTCTCCGGTAACAATTTCTACTTTATATTCTGTTCCTTGAGTTATAATAAGTTCTATTCCAGCATAAACCTCAACTCTTGTAAATGGCGTAACTTCTATATTTTTTGTAATAGAATTTCCAGCAGATTCTATGCAATCACTTGGTTTTTCGCAGGATAGTAAGGCTATAAATAAAACCGTTGCAATTATTATTTTCTTCATGTTATACTTATTTTATAAACGTACACCAATACCAAACTCTAGTGCTTCGGCAAGAAACAAATGGGTTTTTATGGTAAATCCGGCAAAAATTTTATTGGTGATATAATATTTCATTCCTACTCTATCATAAATGGGGATTTCATTTTTGAATGGATCATAAACATAATATCCTATTTGTGCTTCGAGTGAAATTCTATTAATAAACAATTCGTGACCGATAAAAACTCCAACTCTTTTGTAATCTGTATTTGGATCTAAATTTAATTCAGGATAAGCAATAGATTTGTATTTAATAAAATCTTTGAAGCTTGTAGTAAGAAAAACTTCTGTGCCAAATTGAATGGCGCTTTTTCTATTTAATCGCTTGTCAGCATAAATACCTATATGGTAAAATGGATGTTGCCCACTTCCAATAACAGCACTTTCATTAACCCCCGATCTAAAAACTAAATTATATTTTATGGGTTCTTTATATGTTTTATTAATCATTGTTGAATCAACACTATTGATTTTTGATTCCTCAAAATTATAGTTTATTCCTAGATTTAAACCATAAGTATTTACACCACTATTTGGAGATTTTGTTCTTCCATTTGAATAGTGTGTAAATAAAATTCCTGCTTCTATTCCAAATCGGTCAATAATGTTTTCCTTTTTGAAGAAAAGCCCAAGATTAGTATTTGCCATTATCTTTGATCCAAAAGCTTTATTCTTGCTGTTTTCAACTTTATCATAAGGTGTTGTTGTATAGGCAACCCCTTGAGATAAAAGCAATTTTACCTTTCTATTCAGAAAATAAAAATTATATAAAGCTCCCAAAGAATAATTACTTCCTATGTAGGGATTATTAAAATTTTGATAAAGAAAAAAAGCACCATATTCTGGATAATTGTATGCGGCATGCCATTCGCTATTACCTTGTGTTTGTTTAACAAAATCAATCATTAGCCCACTTGGATGCCCTTTAAGATGATGTAAATCGGGTGTGTGAGGTAGAACATTACCTCTAAAATAAGTTACACTTATAGCTGGTGTATCTTGATTATTTTGCGAAAAGCAACTTAAAGAAATCAATAAAAATAGATAGTAAAATCTCCTCATTTTAAATAATTAATTCGCACAAATATAGCAGAATAAGTTATAGAATTAAATCTTTTTGATTTAGAGCAATTATTAATACCATAAACTTTTGTACTATTATATAAATATTATTGGTATAATTTCTTGGTTATTCAATTTATTTTAAAAAATCTCTTTAGCAATTGCCTTTATATTCTCGGCTTTCCCCATAGAATAATAATGCAAACAAGGAATTCCGGCAGCAACAAGTTCCTTGCTTTGTGCAATACACCATTCAATTCCTATTTGTTTTACGGCATCATTATCTTTTGCTTTTACAACCGCCATAATCAAATCATCGGGAATTTCTAACGAAAAACGATGCGGAATTAAATTCAGCTGTTTCTTAGTAGCAATGGGTTTTAGCCCTGGGATAATGGGTACAGTAATTCCCGCTTTTCTACATTTATCTACAAAATCGAAGAATTTTTTATTGTCAAAAAACATTTGGGTTATGATATAATCGGCACCATTTTTTATTTTTTGTTTCAAGAAATGAATGTCACTATCCAAACTTGGGGCTTCCATGTGTTTTTCTGGATAGCCCGAAACGCCAATACAAAAATTAGTACAAGCCGAATTTTGCAAGTCTTCGTCAAGGTAAATTCCATTATTCAAATTATTGATTTGATTTACCAAATCTGAAGCATATTCATTACCGTCTTTTTCGGGTTTAAAATAGGTTTCGTTTTTCAAGGCATCACCACGCAGAGCCACAACGTTGTCTATTCCAAGAAAATCTAAGTCGATTAGAAGATTTTCGGTATCTTCTTTGGTAAAACCTCCACACAAAATATGTGGAATAGCATCAACGGAGTATTTGTTTTGAATACCCGCACAAATACCCACTGTTCCAGGACGTTTTTTGACCACTTTTTTTTGCAAAAGTCCACTAGGCAATTCTTTAAATTCATATTCTTCCCTATGGTAAGTTACATCTATAAATGGCGGATTAAACTCCATCAAAGGATCGATACTATCAAAAATAGATTGAATATTTTGTCCTTTCAATGGCGGAAGGATTTCGAAGGAAAACAAGGGTTTTCCGTTGGCGTTTTCTATGTGTTGTGTTACTTTCATTTTTTTAAAATTGTATATTGTATATTGTATAGTTGTATAATGTAAAAATGTATAATGTAAAAATGTATATTGTAAAAATGTATATTGTATTGTTGTATAATTTTAACTATATAAAATCCTGAAATGAATTAATTTTTTTTTTTTACAATATACAATTCACTAATCTGCTACATTCGGTGCTAGCCATTTTGTGGCTGATTCGGTTGAAATTCCTCTTCGCTTGGCATAATCTATTACTTGATCTTCTTTTATTTTTCCTAGTCCAAAATACTTACTTTCTGGATGAGCAAAATAGTATCCCGAAACAGATGATGCGGGCCACATTGCCATACTTTCGGTTAATGTTACTCCAATTTCTTGTTCTACATTTAGTAATTTCCAAATCGTAGGTTTTTCTAAATGGTCTGGACAAGCAGGATAACCTGGCGCTGGGCGAATGCCTTTGTACTCTTCGGAAATTAAATCTTGATTAGATAAATTCTCATCTGATGCATAACCCCAAATTTCTTTTCTAACTTTTAAATGCAAATATTCGGCAAAAGCTTCGGCTAGTCTATCTGCAAGAGCTTTTACTAAAATGGAATTATAATCGTCTAATTGTTTTTCAAATTCGGCTGCTTTTTCATCAACTCCAAAACCTGTGGTTACACAAAAACAACCTATGTAATCTTGCTTTCCGCTGTCTTTTGGAGCAATAAAATCGGCTAATGCCATGTTTGGTGCGCCAGCTGTTTTTAAACTTTGTTGTCTTAATGTTAGCAGATTTATAGCCCCTTCTTCGGAGGGGTTGGGGATGCTTATATCATCATCATTGATGGTATTTGCAGGGAAAATCCCGAGAATTCCTTTGGCAATAAACCATTTCTCCAATACAATTTTATCTAACATCAAAAGTGCATCATTATACANNNNGTATTTGCAGGGAAAATCCCGAGAATTCCTTTGGCAATAAACCATTTCTCCAATACAATTTTATCTAACATCAAAAGTGCATCATTATACAAATTTGTAGCTTCTGTACCTACAACTTCATCAGTAAGTATCTTTGGAAATTTTCCAAATAACTCCCATGATTGAAAAAAAGGTGTCCAGTCAATAAAATCAACTAATTCTGATAATTCAACCTCAATAGTTTTTGTTCCGATGAAATTTGGTTTCACAGGAGTAAAATTTTCCCAATCTAATTGTAATTTATTTTTACGTGCGTCTTCAATAGATATGTAATTTTTATCTCGACTTCGGCTCAAATATCCTTCACGCAATTTATCATATTCTGCTCTAACAGTTTTGGTATATTCTTCTTTGGTTTCGGCTTGTAGCAAATTACTGGCAACAGTTACCGCTCTTGAAGCATCGTTAACATGAACAACTGTTTCCTTATATTCGGGTGCAATTTTAACAGCAGTATGCGCTCGAGAAGTCGTTGCACCACCTATCATAATTGGAATTTTGATATTTAATTTGTCTAATTCTTTGGCGAGATACACCATTTCGTCTAACGATGGAGTGATTAATCCACTTAGTCCAATGATGTCTACATTATGTTCAATGGCAGCTTGAATGATTTTTTCGGGCGGCACCATTACTCCCAAATCGATGATTTCAAAATTGTTGCATCCCAAAACTACTGAAACAATATTTTTTCCAATATCGTGAACATCACCTTTTACCAAATCGATGATTTCAAAATTGTTGCATCCCAAAACTACTGAAACAATATTTTTTCCAATATCGTGAACATCACCTTTTACCGTTGCCATCAATACTTTTCCTGCCGAAGAAGATTTTCCTTCTTTTTGTGCTTCAATAAATGGAAGTAAATACGCAACCGCTTTTTTCATAACACGAGCCGATTTTACAACTTGTGGCAAAAACATTTTTCCACTCCCGAATAAATCGCCTACTACATTCATTCCTGCCATCAAGTTTACTTCGATAACTTCTATGGCTTTCTCAGCACTTAGTCTTGCCTCTTCAACATCAATTTCTATAAATTCGTCAATTCCTTTTACTAATGAATGTGTTAACCGTTCTTGAATAGAATCATTTCGCCAAGCCGCTATTTCTTTTTCATTGGCTTTAAAATCGCTTTTAAAACTCTAATGAATGTGTTAACCGTTCTTGAATAGAATCATTTCGCCAAGCCGCTATTTCTTTTTCATTGGCTTTAAAATCGCTTTTAAAACTCTCGGCTAAATCGAGTAATCGTTCGGTTGCGTCTTCTCTTCTATTCAACAACACATCTTCAACATGTTCTAATAATGTTTTGTCTATTTCATCATAAATCTCGAGCATTTCAGGGTTTACAATTCCCATGGTCATTCCGTTTTTAATGGCATGATAAAGAAATGCCGAATGCATGGCTTCTCTAACTTTATCGTTCCCACGGAACGAAAACGAAACGTTGCTCACGCCACCAGAAATTCCGGCATAAGGAAGATTTTCTCTGATCCATTTGGTAGCTCTAAAAAAATCTAAAGCATTCAATTTATGCTCATCCATTCCGGTAGCCACCGGAAAAATATTAGGATCAAAAATAATGTCTTGAGCAGGAAAATTGACTTCATTGACTAAAATATCATAACTTCTTTTGCAAATTTCAATTCTTCGTTCATAAGTATCGGCTTGCCCTTTTTCGTCAAATGCCATGACAATTACTGCAGCACCATAGCGCTTAATCAACTTAGCGTGATGAATAAAAACAGCTTCGCCTTCTTTTAAAGAAATGGAATTGACAACGCCTTTGCCTTGAATAACTTTCAATCCGGCTTCAATGATTTCCCATTTAGAAGAATCAATCATCACCGGAACACGAGCAATATCGGGTTCGGCAGCAATAAGATTTAGAAATTTAGTCATGGCATAAACGCCGTCCAACATTCCTTCGTCCATATTGACATCGATGATTTGTGCGCCACCTTCTACTTGATCTCGAGCCACCGAAAGTGCTGCATAAACGCCGTCCAACATTCCTTCGTCCATATTGACATCGATGATTTGTGCGCCACCTTCTACTTGATCTCGAGCCACCGAAAGTGCTTCGTCATATTTCTCTTCTTTTATTAATCGGAGGAATTTTCGAGAACCTGTAACGTTAGTTCTTTCGCCAACGTTGACGAAAATAGAATTTTCATCTATAAAAAGAGGTTCGAGACCTGAGAGTTTTAGGTTGATTTTGTTTTTCATTTTTTATTAAAATTGGATAATTTTAAATTCAATTTTTCTCTTTCTATTTCGTCTATCAATTCTTGTTCTGTAGGTAAATAGGGTAAATATTTAGTTGCAAATAATTGTGAATTTTGGTTTAAAACAGAATATTTTGCAATTGTTTTATCAGTTTCTGTACATAGTAATATTCCAATAGTTGGATTATCAGACTCTTGTTTTCTTAAATCATCATACATGTTTACGTACATATCTAATTGTCCAATATCTTGATGAGTAATTTTATCTGTTTTTAAATCAATAATTACAAAACATTTCAATATAAAATTGTAAAAAACCAAATCAATGTAAAAATCAGAAGTATCAGTTCTTATTAATTGTTGACGTTCTACAAAAGCAAAACCTTTTCCAAGTTCTAAAATAAATTTTTGGATGTTATCAATTAATGCTTTTTCTAATTCTTGTTCAGTATAACTTAAATTGCTGGGTAAATTTAAAAATTCTAATACAGTAGGGTTTTTAATAAAATCAAATTGATTTAATTGAGTTGATTTTTCAATCATTTCATTTTCAATAACTTCTTTGTTTTGTGAGGATAAAAGACGTTGGTAATAAAGTGTTGAAATATTTCTATCCAATGTGCGAACAGACCACATATTTTCTGCAGCTTCATTTAGATAATAATTTCTTGCTTCTTCATTTGAAATTTTTAAAACAAGCTGAAAATGAGACCAACTTAATTTGGCAGACACTGTCTGCCAAATTGAGTTTTCTGAAAAAGTAATGTAAAAAAGTCTAAAATTTCTAAGATTTCTTTCAGAAAAACCTTTGCCAAATTCATTTGTAAGTTCAATAGATAAATTTTTAATAATTTCACTACCATAAGAGGCTCTTTCTTTACCGTTTTGTTCTTCTAAGACTATTTTTTTTCCTATGTTCCAATAGGCATCAACCATTGCATAATTAATTGCTTGGTAGGTTTTTTGCCGCGCTTGTGCTAAAATTTGTTTTATTTCTAAAATATATTTCATGGCTTTTAGCTTAGATTATTATCAGCTTTTCTCGGTTTAAACTCCCCAGCCACATCGGCAATTGCTTTGATATGTTCTGGGGTTGTGCCACAACAACCTCCTATGATATTGATTAAATTATCTTTTAAATATTCTTTGATTAAGGCTTGCATTTCGGTTGGCGTTTGATCATATTGACCAAAAGCGTTGGGCAAACCAGCGTTTGGATGTGCCGAGATATTCAATTGCGTGTTCATAGCCAAACGTTGCAAATAAGGTTTTAATTGGTCTGCTCCAAGAGCACAATTAAACCCAATACTTAATAACGGAATGTGTGTAATAGAAATTAGAAAAGCTTCCACCGTTTGCCCCGAAAGTGTTCTGCCAGAAGCGTCTGTAATTGTACCCGAAACCATGACTGGAATATCGAGGTTGCGTGCTTCTTTTACTTCTTCTATGGCAAAAAGTGCCGCTTTGGCATTGAGTGTGTCAAAAATGGTTTCTAACCACCATCAATTAAAGCTTCAACTTGTTGCTTGTAGGCAATGCGTAAATCGTCGAAAGTTACGGCACGATAACCTGGGTCGTTTACATCGGGGCTCATACTTGCTGTTCTGTTTGTAGGTCCAATGGAACCTGCTACAAAACGAGGTCTGTCTGTAAATTCGTCAGCAACTTCTCTTGCTATCTTGGCTGATTCATAGTTTAATTCGTAAACTAAATCTTCGAGATGATAATCGGCCATTCCAATGGTTGTGCCCGAAAACGTATTGGTTTCTACAATATCAGCGCCAGCTGCAAAATATTGTCTATGGACTTCTTTCACCGCTTCGGGCTGTGTGATGGAGAGTAAATCGTTGTTTCCTTTTAATGGATGAGGAAAATCTTTGAAACGTTTGCCACGAAAATCTTCTTCAGAGAAGTTGTTGCGTTGTAACATGG
>JFJP01038817.1_pt1 | contig 15586 bp, 25 predicted proteins | sample 431651 | NCBI WGS metagenome assembly JFJP01 (sample SAMN02602958, study PRJNA72255) | Microbial mat metagenome, whole genome shotgun sequencing project. | biome: fresh water; feature: sink hole; material: water; isolation source: purple microbial (photo- and chemosynthetic) mats found in... | reverse complement strand
AAGTTCTATTAATTTTTCTAACACCGGCCCACTATAATTTTTTCTAAAGATTCTATTCAACTTTTTGAATCTTGCCATTTTTTGTTTAAGAATGATATTAAACATCATCCCCCCAAACTTCTTCTTTCATTCCACTATAAGCACTAATTAAGCTATCAAACATTTGCTCTAATTTTTTGTATTGATCTTTTGTTAATTTTTGAGTGTTTAAATAATCTATTAAATTGTCTATTTCACTACAGCTATTCCAGCTATAAGCAAAAATTTTATCTCCATTTATCATAAATTTAGTCCCTCATTTCATTTTCCTAATTAATAATATTAAACCCACTAGAATAACAGCGTACATTTAAGCCTCCTCTTTTACGCTGCTATGCTCTTCTTCCCACTTTTCTAATTCAGCTTGGCACACCTCGTAATGTTCAACATCAAAATCTTCGTCTATCATAGCTCCACAGGTCGGGCATATATTTATTGACATAGTTGTGTTTCCTCATACATCTCAACGGCCTCGTCTATTGATGCTTTAATTGTTAATAGCTCTTTCACTAGTTGCTCAGGGTCTAGGTCGCTTATACGGTCGTTTTCGATTCTATTTTTGATCTCTTCAATAGTCATAGATGCTTTTTCTAGGTTAGTTTGTAACATTTTGTAGCTCCTTTTTTTCTAGTTCTTCAACAAAGTCATAATCATCTATTGATAATGAGTCTCTATTAAGATAATCAACTCTAACGCTATATATTTGCACGAACATGTTTTCTTCATCAACTCCAAATAAATCTCCATCAAAGTTGTAAAAGAATCTTTTAATTTCTAGCATTATAAATTTTCCTCTCCCATTTCGCGCATATGCTCTGCTTCCTCCTCTGGAGTTAGATATTTGAGCTTGTGTGATTTGTTGATGAGCTTCAGCTCGCTAATGGTAGCTCCAAGCCCCTCATTTCGTTTCTTTCTCTCATCAGCCTTAACAATATTTACGTAGTCATTGAAGTCAGCGATTTGTAGTGGTTGTGACATAATTTTTTTATCCTTTTATTAATTTATAAGTCCCTCATCTCATTTAATACCAATTTTTTAAATTATGGTGGTCTAAAGCCTGCTTAATTCCTCCATAGCGCGCAATAACATAGTCTCTAATCCATAAGAGTTGACAGTCTTCATCGTCTAAGGTGCAAGCCATTTTGCTACATGGTAGGGCTTGAGCTAATGAACAAGCGCCGGAGCTTGGATTGATTGCGTACTTGTTAAAAGAGGATTCACGGGCTATCAATTCGGCAGCATAAGTCCACTCAGAGCCAAAGACAGTCTTAATCTTGGCTGATAAGTCAGGATTAGCGTTTATTAGCTTAATGGTCTTGGCTCTTGGTGTGAATGTAACTGTTGGCGTAACAATAGCCATAGCTTGCACAGGCTTTTCAATAACAAAAGCTTGTTTTAATCGCTCAAGGCTTGCCTGATCCATCTTTTCAATGTATCCGAACAAGGTGGCGATAGCGATGCTTGTCGCTAAGGTGGCTATAATGAGCGCCCATGTTAATTTGTTAATTGTTTTCTTTTTTAATCTGCTTTTTGCTTTCATAATTATTTGACCTTCTTATTAGTTTTTATTAATTTTTTCCATTTCTTATGCTCTTCGCGCAAGTCTTTGATTGCTTTATCCATTGAGTCATAGATGTCGCTCAATTCGTCATCAAAGCGCTCTTTGTTGAGCATCCAAGTGGTTTGATCTTGATTTTTACCTAGCATTATTTGGTCTCCTTCAATAACTCAATCATTGCATACTCATTTATAGCGCCTTTTGCTTCCTTAGCAGTCAAGCGACCATAATAACCACTATTTACCTGAACTCTCCAGCCCTGAGTCTCTAACAATTTTTTAATTCTCCACTCTGAGCCATACATTCCATTAAAATAATAAGTTGAAAATCCTTGCTTATGAGCTTGGACTAAGCAAAAGATTTCGCCAGTGTTCCCGCTTATTCCCGCGGTATATCCTGTTTTGATTATGAGTGCATTTTGCATATATTTTTACCTTCTGGCATTTACGCCTGAATCTAAGTGATTCATATTTGTTAATATCTCTATATTACCACTTAACAGATGCATTGCAATAGGCAATTACAACTTTACAAGAATGCATAAAAAGTCTATGCTATTGATATGACTAAAATCCTGTCAAAAGACCCAGTAGCACCATATTCGCCCATTACAACTAAGATAGACCCAAAATTGGCCGCAAGAGAGGCTTTAAAGGGTAAAGAATTGACCACCACTGCGCCTAATAGGTTCGTGGAGCCAAAACGCCAGCTTATAACTCGCAAAAGTCCAAAACAGCAAAAGATGATTAAACAGACGATGAGCGCTTTGTTACAGTCCAACAATAATAAAATGATGGCAGCAAAGCTGTTGAATATAAGCGATGTCGCCTTGTACAAACGCCTTAGGAATTATCCAATTATATTAGAGCAGCTTGATCAGTGGCACGAGCAAACGGTCGCCTTGGCTAAGAAGGAATTACAAGCTACTTCTTATGAAGCGGTTAACAAAGTAACTACTTTAATGAAAGAATCTCTCTCTGAAAGAATACAATTAGATAGTGCAATTGAAGTGCTAGACCGTAGTGGAATCACTAAGCCAAACACACAAGTACAAGTCAATGTGCTTAATGACCTAAGAAAAGACAAAGAAGAATATAATATATAGTATAGTGGGGGTGTTACTCCCCTACTCCCAGCTTGTTAAGTATGTATAACAAGTGGCAGGGGGTACCTCTTGCTTACCCCACCCGTACCCTATCTAGATAGAGAGTATCTTGTCCCGCATGTCCCTGCCCCTCATTTCAATTAAGGCCTAAATAAAAATGTTATAGGAGATTACAAACTCCCCTACGGGGTGGTACTTGTGTTACTTCGTGGCAGGGGCGCCGTGTGTATGTTTCCCAAAAGAGAAAGGGTTTTTAAGCCCTAAAGAGAAAACATAATCAATTTATGATAGAGGAGGGGGCTTTGTCAAGAAAATTTAGCTGGGAAAAATTTTGTAGTTAAAAAGTGTTTTCAAGTTTTAGTTTTAGCTTCAACAATTCTTCTGGAGTCTGTTTTGGATAGCTTTTGTATACTTCTGGATCAGACATTTCCATAGCTTTTTTGTAAACATCTGGATAATCTATTTCTAACCACTTGGCTGCAACGATTGCTGACTTATGCCACCAGTTGAGATGACAGTGCATACATAGGGATTTTAGGTTCCAGCTGCAGAATTCGTAGTTAGGGTATTGGCCTTTGGGGAGGATGTGTGACGCGTGGAGGCCTGAGCCGTCGTAGGTCTTGCCACAATGCCAACAAGTGTTGTTGTCACGACGTTTTATGTAGGCGGAGACTAGCTTCCAAAGCTGGGATTTGATTTTGGTTATTGTTAGCTTTTTAGTCACACTTAACATTAGCATAAAACTCCAACACAAAGCAACTGTCACTAGGATATTTTGTATAGTTCGACAGTCGAAAAATTCCCTAATTTTGAGAATGGAGAACACAGATTTATCCCTGTTTGACATTTCTCTCCCATTATGCCTATAATAGACCTGTAACTAGTAACACTAGTAACACGATAAGAGTTTGTTCTCCGCTCTCAAATCCAAAGGATTTTCGATCGTCGAACCATAAACAAACATCAGACACAGGTGGCACGGGGGGTTTAAGGGGGGGAACACTTTTTTTACTCAATTACTCCATTTTAGATTGATACAAGTAACAGGTTTTCTTTTTTTGGTTCTTTTTTTCTTTTATTTTACCTAGTTTGATACTGTTGACTTTTATTTTTAAAAGGAGTACTTTTAATCTATTAACAATTTAAGACCGTCTAGCGAAAGCTAGCATCCCTACGTGCAAGCGGGATTAGTCAACAAACAAACAACCAGTTCTTTACTGGGTACAGCAATAGCTTGCACAAGTTTGTTGACCTGTATCCAGTAAATAGCTGGTTTTTTGTTGGAAAGTAGTTATGAACCTAGAAAAAATACCATCCGAAATGAAGGAATACCCCCAATGGGTACTCTGGCGTTTTAAGGAGGTAGAGGGTAAAAATACTAAAGTTCTATATAATCCAAATACTAAAGGACTCGGTGATTCTACCGATCCGAAGAAGTGGGCTGATTTTGACAAGACTGTTGAAGTCTTTAATGCTGGAGGATTTGATGGGATAGGTTTTGTTTTTGACCACACTAGATGCCCAATAATGGGGGTTGATATAGACCACATTGAAACTCCAGAAAGAGTAAATGTCGCTAAGGAGATCTTAAAGAAATTTGATTCTTATTCTGAAAAAAGTCCATCAGGAACTGGCTGTCATATTTACATCAAAGCTAAAAAGAATGTTACTAAATGTAAAAACACTAAAATGGACTTAGAGTTTTATGACTCTGAAAGATTCTTTACTGTCACTGGAAACTCTTTCGGCAGCAATACAACCATAAATGATAGGCAGGAGTCACTGGAATGGTTTGAAAACAAATTTTTTCCTAAAAAAGAGGATTACATAGCTCCTCAGCAAAGCATTGTTAATTTTTCTGACAGAGAAGTAATGGATAAAATGTTCTCTGCTAAAAATGGACAAAAGATTAAAGAACTTTTCTATGGGGCTGGAAAAGATACTTATGAATCTCTTAGTTCGGCTGACCAGGCTCTAGCCAACCACATAGCTTTTTACACTCAGGACCACGAACAAATTAAAAGAATAATGCTCGCTTCAGTTCTTGTTAGAGAAAAATGGGAGAGACCAGATTATCTATATAGGCCAATTCAAAATGCTATTGCTACGGCTAGAGAGTTTTATACTCCTAAAATTAATGTTTTTAATTCAACACCAAACATTGTCGAGAGAATAACTGATTTTGAGATTATCCCTTTTAATGATTTACCAGACACCTATCAGGATGAGGACTGGATTCTTAAAGATTTCTTCTGTAAAGGAGGTCTATTTAATCTCTCTGCTTATAATAAAACTGGTAAAACAGCTTTTTTAACCTGTTTTTATAAGGCTATGGCTGATGGAAACGAGTATTTTATTGATAAAAAGATTAAACCAGCAAAGGTTTTACACATTTCTGAGGAGTATGAGCGTTCTTGGATTAAAAAGAAGAACGATTTTAAGAAAGCCTCTGTTGATATTGCAATGAATCCATTTAAAAAGAGCAATAATGTAGAGGAGTGGAGACAAAAATTAGAGGTTGTTTTAAAAATTTGTAAAGAAAAGGGCTACGAGATGGTAGTTTTTGACACCATTGATCAATTCTGGGGAGTTCAAGACGAAAATGACAGTGTAGACACCTCAACAAACATTGAAGCCCTGCGTATTTTAACTAAAGAGGATATTTGCGTAGTGTCGGTTCTTCATACTAGAAAAAACGGAGGAGTTGTTGGTAAGGATACTAGAGGTTCTGGTGCTATAAATGATAAAGTTGATGGAATAATTTCTTTTAACAGACTTGATGAGGAGGATATAACTGACAATCGTAGAGTAATCTCTGTTGGAAATGGTCGTTTTTACGATGAGCCTTTTATTTCAGTGGTTGAGTTTGATATTGAAAAGAAAATGTACTTTAAAGTCGCTGATAGTACCTACGAGGCTAAGAAAGTTGATGACGGAGAGATTCTGATGCCTTTTATTCCACCAGGTGAATATATGGCTGCTCCAGTTAGTCAAATTTATGAGGAAATGAAAAAGTCTGATGAAAGACATCTAAGTGCCAATAAAATTAAGAACGTCTTATCTGAGCTTGTCTCAAAGGGAATCATTCTAAAAAAAGCAGAAGGAAATATTAGTTTATTCTGGAGGAGATCAGTGACGTGATTAGTCAAATAGATTTAGAGAAACTATTATCTAAGAATTTTGACGAACTTACAAAAGATGAGGTCGCAAAAATTATTAATGGTTTAAAAGATACTCTTTTTAATCTCCAAATTAGAAATCCTTACGGAGAAGAGTTTAAACAAAAAGTTTATGTCACATATCAGAAGTTTGGGTATTATTATAAATACTATGAGGATGCCTTTATTAAGGAATTATTAATTAATTTATTCTAAGAAAGGAATAATGAAAATATTAAACTTATACGCTGGCATAGGTGGGAATAGAAAACTTTGGTCAGGACACGAAGTTACTGCTATTGAATACGATTCAAACATAGCTAAGATTTATCAGGACTTCTTTCCAGATGATAAGGTCATAGTTACAGACGCTCACCAGTACCTATTAGATCATTACAAAGAGTTTGATTTTATCTGGTCAAGCCCTCCTTGCCCTAGTCATAGCCGTTTAAGGTTTATGAATAAAGTTACAATTTATCCTGATATGTCCTTATATCAAGAAATAATCTTTTTAAATACTTGGTTTAAAGGTAAGTTTGTAGTTGAAAATGTAATCCCGTATTACGAGCCACTAATTAAACCTAGCCTAATAATTCATAGGCATTGCGTCTGGTCTAATTTTGAAATAGAACATAGAGAATTTGAGAAGCTAAAAACCTGCAAACAAGATAAGGAAAGAGAGTTTTTACAGGAAAAACTAGGTTTTAATTTAGATAAATATGTCGGAGTAGATAAAAGAAAATTACTAAGGAATTGTGTTATTCCAGAAATGGGAAAGCATATTTTAGATAACCTAATTAGCCCTTGTGTTAAGTAGTTAAAAGTAGTAGTATTTAAGTAATAATAAAGTCGCAAATCACACAAATTAACAAACTACACAATTTGCGCAAAATATACAGAAAGGACAGCAATGTCATTTTTTCCAGACGAGGTACAGGTTGAATCCACCTCAAGATATACTAAGTTAAACAAGGGCACAACCACCCTTAGAATGCTTGGAACCCCACTTTTCTACTACGAAACCTGGCTCAACAACGATGATGGTTCTCGTTCTCCAAAGAGATTTGCGATGGATGAGGAAATCCCATTGTCAGAATGTGGTCCAGACGGTGTTAAACAAGTTATGAGCATCAAAGCTTACAACTACAACACCAAGAATATCCAAGTATGGTCAATCTCCCAAAAAACTATTCTCAAGGCTGTTAAAGCTTACAGTGAGAATAAGAAATACGGCGATCCAACTGGTTACGACATTAACATCGAAAAAGTTGGCGAAGGTAAGCAAACTCGCTATAATGTTATTGCAGATCCTAAAGAAGAGTTGTCTAAAGCAGTTGTCGAAGCTGACAAAGCCCAAAACGTGGACTTGGATGCCCTCCTCATTAATGCTGACCCATTTATGAAGAGTGCTGCTCCAGCAACCGTGGACAAGTCAGAACTTAACATCGAGGTTGCAAAAACCGATGGTGTTGATGAGACGATTCCTTTTTAGTCCGCTGATGAATCAGGAGAGAGGCGAGTTTGTTACTTTACAGCTCGCCTTTTTTCGTGCTACGATAGATTTGTGTTCAAGCCTGGATATAAAAAGTTCATCGAGACTTACTTCGATATCACCAATAAGAAAAACGAGTTAATTCCGTTTAAGCTTAATGAGATTCAAGACCGCTTTATTTCAGCAGACGCAGATGAACATCGCAACGTAATTTTAAAAGCTCGCCAGCAGGGATTTTCATCTTTAATCCTGGCAATTTTTACCACAGATTTTTTACTCAAGGACTTTTCTCACAGTGTTATTGTGGCTGATAACCGCGAAAATGCTGAGGGCCTGCTGGAGCGTGTCAAACTTTATATAGAATCTTACGAAGCAAAGAAAGGGTTTAAGATTAATCTTAAATACAATACAAAAAATGAACTATACAACAAAGACACTAGGAGTAAGTACACCATCGGAACAGCTCAGAACGTTGAATTTGGCCGTTCCAAAACAATCACTAATCTACATCTCTCAGAGGCGGCGTTTTTCCCAAATATGCAGAAGCTACTCTCCTCTGCTCTCCAAGCGGTTACTGAGGATGGCCAAGCAATTATTGAGACAACAGCTAATGGCTATTCATTCTTCCGCGACTTCTGGGTCGAATGCAAAGACGGAAAGAGAAATTTTAAACCTAGTTTCTACGGAGCCAGTGAGTTCTACTCACCTGAGTTCTTAGCCAACAAAAAACTTGAGCTTGGTAGAGATTACCAGCAGGAATACCCAGAAAACTGGATGGAAGCTTTCCTTGCGTCTGGTGATACCTATTTTAAGAAGGAAGCTCTGGAAAAATATCTGAAAGAATCGATTGACCCAATAAAAACCTTTAAATATGGATTCTATGACTTCGATTGAAATTATTAAACAATATCGACCACTTAAAAAAGGAGAGTTCTTCTGTGTTGGTGTTGATACGGCTGCTGGGGGTATTGACAACTGTGTGGCTCAGTTTATTTCTAAACAAAATAATGACATTCCTCTAGTTTATTGTGAGAATATCACAGCTACTGAAATGACCCCAAAGATTAAGACAATCCTAGAGAAAGTCTATGATAAAACTGGAGTGAAGCCTTGCGTAGCTTTTGAGCGGAACAATGGTGGAGTTTTTGAGATGGAACGCCTGTCTCGTCTCAACAAATTTGACAAATACACAATGTTTGAGATGCCTGAGTATGGCAACAAAGATTCTGAAGAAAGAGAACCATACAAAATTGGCTGGGAAACTAACGCAGCCACTAGACCAAAGATGTTGTCTGATCTAAAAGAAGCCATTGATAATCATTTCCTTAAAATTTATGACAAAAAGACCATAGAAGAGTTGTTTAGTTTTGTTATTGTCCAGACTAGAAGTAGATGGAAAGCCACAGCCGATGTTGGTAAACATGACGATTTGGTCATGGCGGCCGCAATTGCTTATCAGCTCTATCTCACTCAAGAACCATCCTCAAATGTTTCCCTGTCAGATTTGCCTAGTGAAAATTACTTTGATTCGGAAGGATTCTACTAATGTTTGAAGCTAATCCACACAACTACGAATTTCACCAAATCCTTGATGACGATATTGAAAAACTTGACGGGGGACTGCTCACCTTCACTGTCAGAATTAATAATGGTATTGTGAGCGATTACATTCTTATAAAATATGATAAAAAACTTAGACTTCCACAAGTTGATCGAGATGGAGATCAAAGAACTTAAGTACGGAACCATCACTGTCAATGTCGTGGTAAAAAAAGGTGTTGTTGATTTAAGAACTTCTAATATGGTTTCTCAGAGGAGAATAAAGTTCAAAGTTGACAAATCTTGTAACTAAGCGCATCATATTGCCAATATAGGTCGTACAACATTTGTATTGTAGACACTTTTCCCGTGGGAGAGTGTCTTTTTTTATATAAAATATGCTAGATTCAGTCGCAAAACTCGTAAATGGTAGATTCACAGAGTCAGATAATTCTCTTGTGAGCAAGAGAGAAAAATGGCTCGACATGGAGGAAATGTTCCTCGGTGTTTTAAATGACCAGATCTCTTCAAAAACTAAATCACAGGTAGTGGATCCTCGCTTAACTAATCATCTCATTGATCGCAGTGCTCGTGTGATGGCTCAGATGGGGTCTGGTAAATTAAAAGGTATTTCCCAAGATGATGTTGGTGGAGCTGAGCTCTTAAACCTTATCCTTGAAAAATATGTCGTGCCAAATGCTACTGCCCAATATGATTTGTTGACCAAAATGAGAATGGTGGATATGTACTCTGGCCTTTATGGCAATTTCTTCGCTTTCGTAGACTGGGATGTTAAAGCCAATGGCTATGCAGGACCAGATATGTGGCTCTTAAATATGCGTGATGTTTTCCCACAGGTGGGAGCAACTTCGCTCAATTCAAGTGACTACATTATTGTTCGTAGCTGGAAATCTATTGAGTTCTTTAAAGACCTCGCTAAAAGAAAACCAGAAGGCTATAAAAACCTAGATAAAATTGTTGCAGAATTAGAAAAATCATCTGGAGATAGTACCAGTAAGACTCAAGACCAAAAAGATGTCAGAGAAGATAAAGAATATCCAAGTCAATCTACTGACAAGAGTGGCGGCTACTACTCAATCCTCTCTATGTACGAGAGAGATCGCTGGGTTGACTATGTTCCTCAAGCTAAACTTGTAATGAGAGATCAAAAAAATCCACAAGACAATGGATTGCTCCCAGTTGTTGGCAAATATTCAATGCCACTTCTGAGTGACTTCTTTGGCTTTGGTGATTTTGAAAGAGGTATGAGTTTAGCCAAGACTGGCAACTCACTCTGGAATTTGTATATGGATGCTGTTAAAGTTTCCATTTTCCCACCAGTACTTATCAACAAAGACAGCATCGCAGACGCTTCAAGTATCAAATACGGTGCTTCTGCTAAATGGCTGGTTAGAAATAACATCCAGAACGCTGCTAGAACTCTAGCTCTAGCCCCACAGGGTGTTTCTACTTTCAATAGTGCTTTTAGTATTGTAAATGCTTCTTTGCTAAACATTTTTGGAACCACTGATACCGCCGTTAATGAAAAGACCGACCCAGGCTTTGGCAAGACTCCACAAGCTCTCAAAATGCATGAGCGCAGAGAGAACGCGAGAGACAACATTGACAGACACTATATGGAAGTTTTCCAGAACGAAGTCTTTTCAAGATTCGCTAATCTGATTGTGAAGAATCAAAAATCCACCACAACCTTGCGTATGTTTAGAAAAGAGATTGAGTCGATGGCAATGTCATATCCAGAAATTAACGATATGTACGACCCACAAACAGGCGTGTTGAAAATTAAGTCTAAAGACTTTAACTCAACAATGTACGACTATGAAACTGTCTCTGGCTCTACCTACCAGATTGATAGAGAGACCACACAGAAATCCCTAGAGAGTTTGCTTAACCTAGTAACCACTCAACCACAACTTGTTGAGATGTTGAAGCAAAATGGAAAAGAGATTGACTTAACAGAACTCTTAACCAAGATTGTAGCTAATTCTGGACTCCAAGGATGGCAAAAGATTCTAGTTGATTACAACCCAGAATCAGATAAGAACATTGCTGGAGTAATTGAAAAGAATAACACTGAATTTTCAGCATTTATGCAACAGTTGCAGGGCGGCGGCGGAAACCCAGGTGAAGTTCCTCCAATGCAAGGCAGTCCTCAACCTCCACAAGGAGCAATGCCACAAATGCCACAAGGTATGCCACCACAAGGAATGATGTAATGATTGATGCAGCAATAAAGCCAGAAATATTTCAAAGTCCTTACGAGAAACTTGTTGAGGATAAGGCAAGAGAAAGAGGAAATAGCGAAGAAGAAATAGTCTTGAGCGACCTCTCGCATACAAGTGGATGGAAGCTAATCGTGGATGAAATGGACGCAATTATTAGTGAGCTGGAGGGTTCCTTAGCAACTCAAATGGAGGCAGGAGCAAGTTTTGAAGATATTGGCAGATCCGCAGTTGTTAAAGAAATAGTAAAAAGCTACATAATCAGAATAAAGAACAAAACAAATGATGCAGCAGAAGCAGTACGAGGAGAAAAATGAAGAAGAAGAGGAATTAATAAAACCTCTTTCTGAATCTGGAGATATCGAGAGCCACCCTAGTTTTAAGTTTATACCTAAGGGGCATCACGAATGGAGACAGGAAGGCTACTACTTAGTATGTAGAAGCTGCGACCTAGAGCACGCAATCTGGATCGGAAACAAATATATGATTGTTGGCATAAGAGAAGATGGTATGCCGCTCATTAAAACAAGAAAAGAATTGGGTTTTATATAGGCCCGTGGTTAACTGCTTTTCCACGTGCCTATAAAGAACCTAATCGACGGATTAGAGTCTTTAAGTATTCTCGCATTACTTACAGGTGCGTTAGCAGTTAGCTCGAAAGGACAGAAATGCCCGATGAACTAAAGGCGGAAAACGAAACGGTAGAAAGTGTATCTACCCCAGAGGAAGCGCCAACCACTGAAACGAACACACCAGAACCTGAAGTGGAGGTTGCTGAAGAATCCGAGGCTGACGTAGCCGAGGAGCCTGAAGCACCAGAAGCTGAAGAGTCTGACAAGGTTAGCAAGAAATCTGCTCAAGGCAGAATCAAGCAACTTAATAGCGAACTCAAGCAAGAGCGACTTAAAGCTTCTCAACTTGAGGAAAAAGTGAACAGCATAATGCAGGAGAATGAAACCAATCCTTTCTCTCCGATAAATATGCCGATGCCGAGTCCTAGTCAAGGGCGATTTGCCCAGCCAAACACAAATGGCGAAATATCATACGAGGACTATCAGCGCGACGTACAGCAAAATGCCCAGATGGCTGTAAAGGCGATCTTAAGCCAACAACAGCTTAAACAGGAAGCGTTGGATGTGGTGAGGGAATATCCCGAACTGGATCCAAACAGCGATAGTTATGACCCAGATTTATCTGACGCCATAACCGAATCTGTTGAAGCTAGACACAGACTTAGTCCCAACTTTTCCCTCAGAGAAACAGTTACAAAACTGATGAAGCCTTATAGGAAAGCTGGCGAGAGCGTTACAAGTAGCGAGAAGAGGAACTTAGTTCAACAAGTTGCCAGTGGCGCGATTAGACCTAGTGCTAATCCAGCCCCAGTAACCAAGGAATTTAAGGACCAAAGCATTGAAGAGATGGAAGCTAAGCTTGGCAAGGTATTTTAGTAAAAACATATTAACTAAGGAAACAATACTATGGGAACAGTTGAAACAACCTCAACCTTAACCAAAGAGATGTCCACCTACTATGAGAAAGTTTTTCTCAAAAGAGCTGAATATCCTTTAATTTTAAAAGAGGGTGCTCAGATGAGAACCCACAGTCAAGGCGATGGCAAAGTCCTTCGTTTTAACCGTTACGACGGTCAAACGATTGATACCACAACTTTAACTGAAGGTAACAACCCATCTGTGTGTAACATCACTTCCTGTAACGTAGATGTTACCTTGGCCGAATATGGTAGAACTTTCAAAATGTCTAAGTTCTTAACCCTGACTTCTATTGACGTCAACAACAAAGAGAAAATCGAGTTGTTAGGTCAAAACATGGGAGAGACTTTAAACAGATTGGTTCGCAATGAATTAGAGAGTGGTGCAACCACCGCTTTCCCTAACAGCAAAACTGCTAGTACCATTGCCGCCAGTGATGTTTTAAGTGCATCAATCATTCGTCAGACTGTTAGAACTTTGGAAATCAACAAAGCTCCTACCTATTCAGACGGTATGTATCTTGGTAAGGCACAACCATATACCAAAGCTGATCTCTTGAACGACAGCACTTGGATTAACTCCAAAGTGTATTCTGACGTTAAGAAATTGTACGCTGGTGAAATGGGTGAGCTCTATCAAGTCAGATGGTTGAACAACATTGATGGTTACACCGAAAAAGGTCAAACCGCAACTTCTTCAGCTGTCGACACCTACTCTAACTACATCCACGGCAGCGATGCCTTCGGCTGTTTCGACTTGAGTGGTGATATGCCTCGTCTATACATCGTGCCTAATTCACCAGACAGCGGTAACCCTGCTGGAAGAGTGAGTTTCGCATCATGGGCTGGGGTCTATGCAGTCAAAACACTAAACAGCAACTGGTTGATTAAACTAGTTACTGGTGCTACTGCCTAGTATCGCGTCACAACGAAACTAAGAGAACGGAGACTGATCACCTCCGTTCTTTTTGTTCCTTTACAGCCTAATAAGATTTGTGCTAGTATTAATTACTATGGACAAAGGTAGACAAGCAGATCTCTCTCTATTACAAAGCCAATTACGCAACGCCCCACCAGGAGAAGCTCGAAAAATTGAGAGGACGATGTATAACATTCGTCACGAAAGTCCTCTTCAAGCAAGCATGAGAAAAGAATTGATTCAAGCCCATAGAAATGGTGATACTAGAGCTATTAAAGAGATTGGTGAATACGTCGCTGGGAATAAAAAATTCTCAAATGATAGATAGCACATTCAGGTCCGCCAATACCGAACCATCACAAAGCCCAAAAGCAGAACCTCAGAAAGTTGACACTACTCAGACTGCTAATAGCGCTGAAGTCCCTGTTCCCTACTTAGATTACAAAAATACTAATCACAAACCATTTACTGTTGAGTATTTTGAACTCGGCAATATGTGGGATGACAAAGATGGTGGCTTCCAGAGTGAAATCAACATCATCGAAGATTATATGTACCACCTTATTGGTGATGGCCAAATTGCTAATTCAACAGAAGCTGTTAGTGAAAAGATTAAGGCTCTTGAGAAACAAGCAGGCATCAAAAAATTCGACACCACAACAAACAGAATTGCTAAAATTACAGCATTTACCAAATTCCTAAAGGAGGTAGAAAACCTATGAAATGCGGACTTGGAGTAACTACCTACAATCGCCCTGCCTATTTCAAACAATGTATTGACCACATTATTAAAAATACTAAGTCCAGTGTGGACTTCATCGTCGTGGTCAACGATGGATCAGGAGAAGAATATGAAAAAGAATATCAAGAAATTTATTCAAAACTTCCTAAAGAAATTAGGATTATCCACCAAAAAGAAAATGGTGGCTGCTCGAAAGCGAAAAATATCCTCCTTAAAGAAATGATTAAGGAAGGGTGTGAGGACTTGTTTATTTGTGAGGATGATATTCTCATAAGAAACCAGTTCGCTATTCCTCAGTATATTAAAGTGGCCAGAGAGTATGGCTTTCACAATCTTTGTTATGCTCTCCATGGCCCTATTAATATTGGCAAGCGATTACCAATCCCTGGTGAAGTAGCCTACTACCCAGACTCCGTTGGAGCCTTTTGCTATTACACAAGGGAGGTAATCGCTGAAGTTGGTGGATTTGATGAAAATTTCCACAATGCTATGGAACACGTAGAGTTGACAGACAGAATATCTAGAGAAGGTAAAACCTTATCTTTTTCAATGTTTGTTGATATTGCTAACAGCGATCAATATATCTCTGAGATAAAAGGTTCCATTGAGAACTCCTCTATTAGACCAAAAGTAGAAACTCCAGAAGAGACTCTTAAGTTTAGAAAAAATATTTATGAGGCTCTAAAATACTGGAAAGAAAAAGATGGGGAGAGATTCCCACTATGGGATTTGTACTTTAATTTTAAGAAGCTACTGGAGGGTGAAAATGAAAATAACTAAATGCAGAGCTTGTGGCTCTGAGGACTTACAATTAGTAATTAATCTTGGAGACCAGTATCTTTCTGATTTTAGAAAAGATGATTTAAAACCAAAGAAGTATCCTCTTGAAATGCTAAAGTGTGCCAAGTGTCACTTCTGTCAGTTAGCTGAGGCAGCTCCTTTTGAAGAGATGTACACCGAGAACTATGGATTTAAAAGTGGTGTAAACGACACTATTAAGGCGGACTTAAAAGACATCGCTGATCAGGCTAAAAGTTATATTAACAGAGAGACTGTTACTGTGCTTGATATTGGAAGTAATGATGGTCAAGGCTTGTCTAATTATGCTCCAAAAGATTTTAAAGTCGGAATTGACCCAATTAAGAAGCTCTGTGTCGAAGCTACACCAAAAGCTGACTTTATTATTAATGATTTTTTTAATAAGGAAAAAATTGAGTTTATTTTAGGAAAAGGATTTAAGTTTGATATTATTACCGCTATTTCGATGTTCTATGATGTAGAAAATCCAGACAAGTTAATTGC
>JFJP01020448.1_pt1 | contig 15588 bp, 15 predicted proteins | sample 431651 | NCBI WGS metagenome assembly JFJP01 (sample SAMN02602958, study PRJNA72255) | Microbial mat metagenome, whole genome shotgun sequencing project. | biome: fresh water; feature: sink hole; material: water; isolation source: purple microbial (photo- and chemosynthetic) mats found in... | reverse complement strand
TGCATGTCTCGCAGATCGCCCAGTCGGCAGGGCTCGCGATGCCCGACGAGCTCGCCATGATCGGAGTCGACGATGACGATCTGGTCTGCGTCCTGGCCAACCCGGCCCTGACCAGCGTGCGCACGGACGGCGTGGGTGTTGGCATGGCTGCGGCCCAGACCCTCGACCGCATGCTGACCACGGGCGAGATCCAGCAATCACGCCGCCTGCCCCCCCTTGGCGTCACCGTGCGTTCGTCGACCGAGGGCCGGCCGATTGCAGATCCGGTGGTGCGCGCGGCGGTCGCCTGGCTGCGCATGCGCGCCGCCGGCGCCGCGCCCCTGGAGGAGTGCGCGCGCGCCGCCGGCGTGTCGCTGCGCACGCTGCAGGCCCGATGCTCGCGCTTCCTCGGCCATGGTCCGGCCGAGGAGTTGCTGCGCCTGCGGCTCGAACATGCCGCCCGACTGCTCGCCGAGACCGATCTGCCGCTGAAGGCGGTGGCGCATCGCGCCGGCTTCGCCTCCGCCAGCTACCTGTGCACAGCCTTCTCGCGCGAGCGCAACATGACTCCCGGTGCGTGGCGCAAGAAGCACCAGGATGGCAAGGTCACGGCGCTGAGCGCGTGAGCCTCTGATCGATTCGGCTGGCCGGGCTACTTCTGGCCCTCGGGCACGATCACCGCCTCACGGGCGCTCGGTTCGACGATCGAGGTCAGGCGTACGCCGAAGTTCTCGTCGACCACGACGACCTCGCCCTTGGCCAGCAGCTTGCCGTTGACCAGGATGTCGAGCGGCTCGCCGGCCAGGCGGTCGAGCTCGATGACCTTGCCGGGGGTCAGTTCGAGGATGTCCTGGATGAGCATGTCGGTGCGGCCGAGTTCGACCGTCAGGGTGACCTGGATGTCCCTGACCAGTTCGATGTTCGGCTTCACCGCCGGGACGCCGGCGCCCTGGCCGAGATCGGGGAGCGTGGCCGGTTTGACGCCTGATGTCGTGTCGTCAGCCATGGCTCATTCCTTGTCGAAGGGGGTCTTGCCGGGCGGCAGCACGCGCTCGACCTTGAGGCCGAGGTGCCGGCCGCTGCGGCCGTGGGTGCAGAGGAAGCGCAGTTTGCCGCCGACGATGCCCTTGGCCGGTTCGCCGGTGCGCTGGTCGAGCACGATGATGTCGCCGGGGGCCATCTGCATGACCTGCTCGACCGAGACGCTGGCGGTGCCGAGCTCGGCGCGGACCGGCAGCGTCGAGTGCTTGATCATGCGGTCGAGGTGCATGCGCTGCCCCTCGGTCGGCTCGCGCTTCATCGCCGCGAAGCGGAAGCGGTTGCCCAGGCGCTGCATCACCGTGTCGATCGAGATGAAGGGGATGCAGAAGCACAGTTCGCCCGGTTCCAGCTCGCCCGGGGCGGCGATCGAGAAGGTCGAGACCAGTACCATCTCGCTGGACGGGATGACCTGGACGAACTGCGGATCCATCTCACGCGACTCGACGATGGCTTTGAACTCGGCCAGCTCGGCCCAGCCTTCGGTGACGCGGTCGAGGAAGCGGCGGATGACGTTGTCGAGCAGGCTCTGCTCGATGGTGGTCAGGGCGCGCATCTTATCGAGCGGCTTGCCCGGCCCGCCGAGCATGCGGTCGATGAGCGAGAAGGCGAGTTTCATGTCCATCGTCGCCAGGGCGCGCTCGGGCAGCGGGGCGAGGGACAGGACGTTGATGACGGTGGGATTGGGCAGGCTGTTGCGGAACACCTCAAAGGTGAGTTCACCCAGCGAGACGATGTTGACTTCAAGGTTGATGCGCAGGTAGGTCGACAGCGCCATGGTGAGGGTCTGGGCAATCGCCTCGTGCATCCGCTGCAAGGCGCGCAACTGCTCGCCTGACAGCTTGTTAGGACGGACGAAGTCGTACTCCGCGATGCGCTTCTCACGCTTGCGCTTGCCGGCGCCCGTCTCCTCGACGGTGCTGAGCAGGGCTTCCAGTTCTTCTGCTGAGAGGATCTCGTCGGCCATGGCTCTGGTCCTACGCGCTTTCCGTGCCTACTGGGTGACCAGGTTGGTGACCGTGAGCTCGAGGATGAACTTCTCCTCGGGCTTGCGCGCCGAGTCGATGGTGGTTCGGAGCATGCGCTCGACCGCCAGGGTGAAATCCTTCTTCATCCGCTCCTGGATCCGCGGGCTGCCGAGGTCCTCGAGCTGGTAGGTCTTGACCGTCTCCTCGAGCTTGGCCTGGATCAGCCGGCGGACCGAGGGGTCATTGAGCGAAGCGTGGTCGGCCTTCGGCACCCAGACGCCGACATCGAGGGTCAGGTAGCGGGTGCCGCCGGAGCCCGAGATGTTGCCCTTCAGTCCGATCGGATCGATCTCCTTGCCGACCTTCAGCAGGCCGGAGCCGCCATGTCCGTCGCCAGCGTGGGCATCACCGCCGTTGGCGTCACCACCGTGGGCGTCACCAGCGGGCTGACCGTGCTCTTCGCCCGGCTTCTCGACCGGGGCGGGCGTCAGCGATTTCAGCACGTACATCATCCCGCCGACGCCGATGCCGACCAGCACCACGACCGCAGCGACGATCGGGATCAGTCCGCCGCCGCCCTTGGCCGGCTTGGCGGCCTCCGCCGGCTTGGCGTCCTTCTTCTCGGATTTCTCGTCCTTCTTCGCGTCATCAGCCATGGTGGGCTCCTACTGCTGGGCGGTTGCGGGTTGCAGCAGATCGGTGACCTGCTTGGCGCGGCGTTCATCCTTCTTGGCCAGCGCGAGCAGCAGCGCGGCGCGGTCCTTGTCGCTCGAGCCGCTCTCGGCCATCGCCTTGAGCAGGTCGGCGACCTGCTGCGGCTCCGATCCTTCGAGGTAGGGTAGCACCTGCTCCGGCTTCATGAAGCTATAGAGCTGGGCCAGCCGCTTGAGCTGCGAGTCGGTGGGCACCGCCGGTTTCAGCTGCATGAGTTCGCGATGCAGGGCCACCGCCATGGGGTATTCGGGGTCCTGCTGCGCCAGCTTGAGCAGGTTGGCGGCCTTCTTCTGCTCCATGCGGTCGAGGATGCGCGCGACCTCGCGCGGCTCAAGCTTGCGCAGGGTCTGCCAGGCGTCGTTCTTCTGCAGCTCATAGAGCTTGGCCAGTTCGGCGTAGCGCGCGTTCTCCACCTCGGTGGCGAGGTTGGCGCGGGCCACCTCGTCGGCCTGCATCTGGGCCCAACGCGCGCGCTCCTCGCGGGCCGCGCGTTCGGCGTCGGAGCCCTCGACCCGCTTGGCGTCGAGCTGGCGCGCGAGGCGGGCGAGGTCGGTACGGGCGGCGCGGATCTCGGCCTCGCGCGCCTCGATCCAGCGTTCGCGCTCGTCGAGGGAGTCCTTGCGCCGGCGCAGCTCCTCGACCAGGGCGTTGGCATGGCGGGCACCTGCGATCTCGGCGAGATCGGCGAGCAGCTTCTCCTGGTCGAGTCCGGGAGTCTCGCGGACCACCGGAGCCTCCGGCGGGCGGGCCTTCATCTGCGAGATGTAGTTGCGCTCCTCCGGCGACAGCAGGATGTCGCGGATCTTGACCGGGGTCAGCACTCCGGCGTTCTTCAGGCCGATCAGTGCGGTGAGGCCGGCGGCGATGATCACCACGCAGAGGGCGGCGAGCCCGTAGACCAGGGTGCGGATGAATGCGTTCATACCACGGCCTCCAGCCGCGCCCGGGCGGCATGCTCGTCGTTGGCCCGGCCTTCGCGTCGCAACTGGCGCCTGCCCTCGGCCTTGGCGTCCCTGGCGCGGATCGCCTCGATCGCTTTGACCTCGCGATGCGCCGCCGCCAGGACGTCGCGTGCTGCATCGATGACCTTGTCATGCGCCGCCAGGCGGGTCTGGTCGGCAGCGATGGCGCCGAGCATGGCGCGGCGGAAGGCGGCAAACTGCTCGCGCAGATCCAGGGGGACTTCGCCGGCCGAGCCGTCGGCGAGGCGCGTGCGGTCGGCCTCCAGGCGTTCGGCGAGGGGCAGGCGCTCGCGCTCGAGCCGGCCGACCTCGCGCTTGGCAGCGTCCTCGGTGGCGCGGCGCAGGTCCAGCACCACGGTCAGGCGGGGCTTCATGCGGCACCCACGATCTGCTGCAGCTGGGCGAGGCTGGTCATCCGGTCGCTGGCGGCGCCGATCGACTGGCGGATCCAGTCGATCAGCCTGGGATAGGCGGCGATGGCCTTGTCGACCTTGGGATCGGCGCCGGCGCGGTAGGCCCCGACCTCGACCAGGTCGCGCACGCGCTCGTATTCGCTCCACATCTCCCGGGCGCGCATCGCCAGCCGGTATTCCTCCGGGCTGGCGAGGTCGACCAGCAGGCGCGACACCGACAGGGTCGGGTCGACGGCCGGGTAGATCGACAGGCCGGCGAGGCGCCGCGAGAGGAAGAGGTGGCCGTCGAGGATGGCGCGCACGGCATCGCCGACCGGATCGTTCTCGTCGTCGCCCTCGATCAGCACCGAGTAGAACGCGGTGATCGAGCCCTCGCCGCCGCAGGTGCCGGAGCGTTCCAGCAGGCGGGGGAGGATGGCGAAGGCGGAAGGGGGGAAGCCGCGCGTCACCGACGGTTCACCGGCGGCCAGCCCGATCTCGCGCTGCGCCTGGCACAGGCGGGTGACCGAGTCCATCATCAGCATGACGTCGAGGCCGGCGTCGCGGAAGTGCTCGGCGATGGCGTGGGCGGCGTAGGCGGCGGCGAGGCGCTCGACCGCCGGGCGGTCGCCGGTGGCGACGATCACCACGCTGCGCGCCACGCCGGCTGGACCGAGGGCCTTCTCGATGAATTCGCCGACTTCCCGGCCGCGTTCGCCGACCAGCGCGATGACGTTGACCGCCGCCTGGGCGTGTTTGGCCATCTCGCCGAGCAGGGTCGACTTGCCCACGCCCGAGCCGGCGAAGATGCCCATGCGCTGGCCGCGTCCGACGGTGAACAGCCCATCGACCACGCGCAGGCCGGTCTCCATCACGGTACGGATCGGCCTGCGCGACATCGCCGGCGGCGGCTCGGCCTGGATGCTGCGCCTGGCGGAACCGGGGATCGGGCCCTTGCCGTCGATTGGATTGCCGACCGCGTCGATGACCCGGCCGATCAGTCCCGGTCCGACCGGGATCTCGAGCGGACCGCAACCGGCGATGACGCGGTCGCCCGGACGGATGCCGTCCACGGCCCCGAGCGGCTGCAGGATGATCTCGCCTTCGCGGAAGCCGGTGACCACGGCGGTGCGGGCCCCGGCGCGGGTGTGCACGCTGACCGTGTCGCCCACCGGCACGGCCGGTCCGCTGGCGACCACCGCCAGGCCGACCACGCGCAGCACGACGCCGCTGGCCTGGCGCACCTGCGCCCGGTCGAGCTGCCCGTGGTAGCGGTCGAGGGCGAGGGTGGTCACGGCTGCGCCTCCACCGGCGGCGAGCCGTCCTCGCGCATGGTCAGCGGCGGGCGCGGCGCAGCCGCGAGGAGGTGGGCGGAGGTACGCTCCCAGCTGGTGTGGACCGAGGCGTCGAGGCGGGTGCCGCCGGCGGACAGCACCAGGCTGCCCGGCTGCAGGCTGGCGTCTTCAGCGAGTTCGAGCCGTTCAGTGCCGGGCACCGCCGAGGCGGTGGCGGCGAGGCGTTCGCGGATCACGGCGGCGTCGGCCGGGGCGCAGTGGACCACTACGCGGCGTCGGTCGGGCACGTCGGCCAGGGCGGCGGCGAGCACCTCGCGCATCCAGGCCGGATCGCTGGCCACTTCGCGGGCGAGGATGCGGTTGGCGATGGCCAGGGCGAGGCGCACGGTCTCGCCCTCGGCCGCCTCGACCACCTGGCGTTCGAGCACCGCGAGATTGTCCAGCGCCTGCTCCAGCGCACCCGCGGCGCGTCCAAGGCGCTCCTCATATTCGGCGCGGGCGGCGGCGATGGCGGCCTCGGCCCGGGCTTCGGCGTCGCGCACGCGCTGCTCGGCGGCCTTGATCCGCACTTGCGCGGCGCGCTCGGCCTGGTCGCGGCCCTCGGTGCGCAGGCGCTCCTCCTGGTCGAGCGAGGCGAGACGGGCGCGCTCGGCGCTGGCCGCCGCCAGCGAGGTCGCCTGTCCTGGCACTGCAGATGAACGGATGAGGACCATCGGAGGTCAGACCATCGCTTCCTGGGCGCCGCGGTCGATCTTGATCTCGCCCTTCTCCTCCATGCCGCGGACCTGGGTGAGGATGCGCTTCTGCGCCTCCTCGATCTCGTGCAGCGGGCGCGGGCCCATGTTCTCGAGCTCCTCGATCATGCCATCGCGGGCGCGGGCCGAGAGGTTGTTCATCATCTTGTCCTTCACCACCGGCTCGGCGGCGCGCAGGGCCAGGGCCAGGTCGGCCTTGTCGATCTGCGACAGCACCTTCTGCATGTCCTTGTCGTTGATCTTGGCGAGGTCCTCGAAGACGAACATCAGCGCCTGGATCTCGTTCGCGAGCTGCGGATTTTCGCGGTTCAAGCGGTCGAGCACGCCCTTGGCCAGCGAGGGATCGCTGATGTTGAGCATCTGCGCCACCGTCTTGTAGCGCTTGTTGCCCTGCTCGTCGGTCATCGCCCGGCCGAGCGAATAGGCGCGGACCTCCATCATCTCATCGACCTGGCGGACCAGCTCGGCGGGCAGTTCGGCGGTGGCGGCGATGCGCTTGACCACCTCGTAACGCAGGTCCTCGGCCATGTCCTTGAGCAGGACGGCGGACACCGACGGTTCGAGGTGGCTGACCACCAGGGCGATGACCTGGGGATGCTCGCCGCGCAGGAGGGTGGCGACCTGGCTCGGTTCGAGCGGCAGCAGCGAGCGGAAGGGCTCGGTCTCGCGCGACTGGCGGCGGATGCGGTCGAGCAGCTCGCGCGCCTTCTCCTTGCCCAGGGCGCGTTCGAGGATGTCCTGGATCATCGGTTCGACGCTGACCTTGTCGCCGCCGACCTTCTTGTTGAAGTCCTTGAGCAGATCCTCCATCTCGGCGCCGGAGAGGTCGCCGAGGCGGGTCATCTCCTCGGACAGCATGGCGACCTCGCGCTCGTTGAGCCGCGTCATCAGCACCGCCGCGGTCTCGCTGTCGAGCGACAGCATGAATGCCGCCGCCCGCTTCCGACCCGTCAGTTCGCGTTTCTCGTCAGCCATGGCGTATTCCTCAGGCCTGCTCGTAGAGCCAGCGTTTGACGATCTGGGACGCGGTGTTGGGGTCCTCGATCACCGCCTTCTTGATGTTCTCCTTGAGTTCATTGCGCCGGCTCTTGACCACCGCCTTGATCTCGTCCTCCGGATCGATCTCGGGCTCGGCTGCCTTCTTCTTCTTGTGCTCGGCCTCATGGACCTCGCGCGAACGCGCCTCGGCCTCGGCCCAGGCGGCGTGGCTGCGCTTGAGCTGGCCGCGCGCCACGATCAGCAGGACCAGCGCGACGACGCCGACCAGCCCGTAGCTGATCCAGTCGGAGATCCCGCCGGGCAGGCTGATCGGCAGCGACATCGCCGCCTGGGCGATGGCCTCGCTGGGCGCCTCATAGAGATCCATGCTCTGCACGGTGCTGGAGAACCTCGACCCGATGTTCTGCACATCCGGCTGCTTCGCAACGATGTCCTTCGCCGATTCGAAGCCGATCGCGCCCAGGACCACGCTTTCGAAGCGCTTCTGCTCGTCAGCCGGATAGGCGGCGCGGCTCTTCACCTTCTTGCCGGTCGGCTTGCCCTTGGCGTCGAGTTCATCGACCTCGACCTCCTTGAACGGCAGCAGGATCGACACGGTCATGCCGCGGATGCGGCCGACCTCGTCTTCCAGCGTGGTCTTCTTCTGGCCGACGAAGAAGGCGGTGTTCGCCTCCTCGGTGGTCTCGCTCGCCAGCTGGGTGCCGGTGCTGGCCGCTGGCCTGGCATCGTCCCCGGTGTTGGCCGAGCTGCCGGCCAGGCCGCCGGCCCCGCTGCCGACCGGGGTCTTCTTGTCGCTGGTGGAGGTCCGTTCGGTCAGGGCCACCGTCTTGGTCGGATCGAGCGAGGATTCGCTGCGTTTGGCGAAATCGAGCTTGACGCTGACCTTCACCTGGCCGCGGCCGGGTCCGAGGATCGCGTCGAGCTGCTCCTGCGCCTTGCGGGTCAGGTGCGCCTCGCGGGCCATCTCCGCCTCCAGCGTGGTATTCGCCATGCCGGCGGAGGAATCAGCCTGCTTCGGGGTCAGCAGGCCGCTGTTGTCCATCAGTTCGATGCGGTCGTGGTCGAGGCCGGACACCGCGCCGGCGGTCAGTCCGATGATGCCGGCGACTTGGCGCTCGCTCAACCTGCTGCCCTTCATCACGTCGAGCTTGATCGACGCCCGCGGCTTGCCCTCGTCGTCGCCGACGAACGGGCTCGGTGCCGGGCGGTCGATGATGACGCGGGCCGACCTGACTCCCGGGATCTCGCGGAAGCTGCGTTCCAACTCGCCGGCGACGGCGCGATCGTAGTTGCGGTGCTCGCGGAAGGTCGACTCCATGAAACCGCCCTTGTCGAGCAGGGCGAAGCCGGTGCCGGCGTCTCCGAGCATCTCCTTCTGCGCCAATTCGTTGCGCATGCGGTAGATGTACTTGCTGGGCACCAGCACGGTGCTGTCGTTGTCGGCGGTCTTGAACGGCACGTTCTGCTGTTCCAGGAAGGCGACGATCTCGGCCGTCTTCGCCCGCGACAGGTCGCGTGCGAGCAGTTGGTAGCTCGGTTGCGACGCCCCCCAGGCCAGTGCGACGACCAGGGCGACCGCCCCGAGCGATGCCAGCACGATGGTCGCCTTCTGCGCCACCTCCAGGCGGCTCCAGATCTGCATCAACTGCTGCCAGAATTTGGACATGGTAGACCTCGCGGGTGAGGCAAAGCGCACGGCGTTCCAAAGCCCGCAGGACGGGTCTGTACAGTCCTGTCCGGAGTGTGTGCGCCCATGACGAGCGCAGGCGTCAGCCCAGCGAGTCTCTGTAACCGTCGTCCTCGCGATACGCGAGCGCATGAAGCGCGAGCGGGGGGTCCGGGGACGCGGCCAGCAGTCCCCGCAGGGGATCCAAGGGGGCGCCCTTGGTCGGGGGTCCTAGGGGGTCGAGACCCCCTAGAGGCAAACATGCCGAGGACGGGACTCGAACCCGTAATCCCTTGCGGGAGGCGGTTTTTAAAACCGCTGCGTATGCCGTTTCGCCACCTCGGCGGAGATCAGGGAGCTGCGGTCGGGGGCTGGTGACCAGTCCCGTCGATGCAGGCCGAGAGGGCCGCGTCGAGCGGACCCTGTTCGCTCGGCAGTCCGCGGGCCTCCAGGGTGGCCGCGGGTGCCTGTTCGCCGAGGGTCACGAGGATCACCGCGGTGAAACGCTGCTGCTCACCCTCCACCCAGGTCGAGCGGAACGCGCGGAGGTGGCGCTCGCCGCGGTCCTCTTCGGTCATGCCCAGTTCGATGAACCCGGGGCGGCCACGGGCCTCCTCGAGCAGCACGTTCCATTGCGCCTCCTGGTCAACCGGCGGTCGGACGACGCGCACGCTGATCGATGCGGTCTCGCTGCCCGGGTCGTTCCAGGTGGTGGCACCTCCGATCGGTTGTCCGCGACGCCAACCGGCGGGAGCGGCGACGCGCAGTCCGGACTCAAGGTCGATGAAGTCCGCCGCCGGGACGCTGCCACCCGCCGCCGCCGAAGACCCGGCAGTCCGGCTCTGCGGTTGTACGCCGAGTTCGCGGGCGATGCCTTCGTGCGACGGGTCGGCACTGAAGCCGGCCTGGTAGCAGCGCCACGAGCGCTCGCGCGAGCGCGGGAGCAGTTCGGCGTTCTCATCGGCCCAGCGACCAAGCTTGTAGAAGCCGTCGGCGTCCTTCCATGCCAGCGCGCCGAAGCGGTCCTCGTATTCGCGCTCCAGGGCCTGGGTGCGGGGCAGCCACTGGTCCTTGTACAGGGAGTAGCCGAGCCCGCGCATGCGCCTGGCCAACTGCTCGGCCTGTGGGCCCCCGTGTTCACGGATCCAGGCGGGCGAGCAGACCCGGGCGGCGAGGCCATGGTCGCGCAGCTGGTTCAGCGCCAGGTCGAGGGCGCGGATGGACAGCGCGAGGTCCTTCCGGTCGGCCGATTTCTTCGCCAGGTCCTCGACCACGGCGGTGAGCAGGCTGTCGGCAGTGGCGCTCCAGAAGTCGGCATTGCCAGCGGATCGGGCCTGGTCGCGGCACCAGCTGACCGCACCCAGGCGGCGGTCCCAGTCGTCCTCGGCGATGCCGGCCAGGCGATCCTGGAGGAGTCGCGCGTCTGACGGGGCGATGGCCGTGTGGCGGACCGTCATCGACCGCGCCTGCCCCTTCAGTGCAATGCCGCCGAGGAGATAGAGATTGTCCCCGTCGAGCTTGCCGGCGAGGGCCTCGCCGGCGCCTTCGATGACCAGGTTGTCCACCCGGTAGAGACCGAGCTTCCCGCCTGGCAGCTTGCGCAGCTTGCCGGTCAGGGCCACATCCTGGCCGTCGCCCAGGCCGGAGCCCAGTTCGTCAGCTGCGACCAGGATGAAGGTGCTGCCCTTGAAGACGACAAACTGCCGGTCCTTGCCGCGCACCTGGGTGGTGAAGGAGGGTTCCCACGGTGCCGCCCCGGCAGCGGCGGCCGGAGCCTCGCCAGCAGGCAGCAGAAGGCTGCAGGCGCAGGCCATGACGAGCAGACGGGTCAGCATGGGGAACCTCCGACGTGCGGCAGGATAGGCGGCGAGCCAGGGGGCCACAAGCTGCTAGCGGCTGGCGAGCGCGAGGCAGGTACTTGCAGCCGCCGAGGTGGTCACTATGACTCCCGCCTCGCACCGAGGAGGGTGCGTCGCCGGTGCCGCTGGCGGAAGACGGTGTGGGGGTATAGCTCAGTTGGTAGAGCGTCTGAATGGCATTCAGAAGGTCAGGAGTTCGAATCTCCTTACCTCCACCAAGCAGAAGGCCGGTCGCAAGACCGGCCTTCTGCTTTTGACTCAAGACTGGTCGATATGCAGTATTTCGGTGTCGTGGCTGCGTTGCGCGAGCCCGCGCTCGATCTCGCGCCGCTGACGCCGGGCGAGCTGGTTGCGCATGTTGTCCACCGCGTCAGTGAAGCGGTAGACCGGCTTGGCGACGTAGGTGATCCGTACCACGCCGTCATCGACGCGGCCGCCGGCATTCTTGACCTGCTGCAGGGCCCGGGCGCGGATCGCGTCCCGCTCGGCCTCCAGCCGGCGGATCTCCTCCGTGATAGCGACGTAGCGGAGGAGTTCGTCCATGCCTACTTGGGGGCGGCCTGGAAAGCGGCAGGATCGGCCGGATTCTCCTTGTCGAAGGACTTTTCAGCCTGACTGGAGGCGTTGTTGTTGGCGTCGACCTTCTCGGCGTGGGTCGAAGCCGGGCGGTCATCGCCGCAGGCGGCGAGAGCGAGAAGGGGGAGGGCTGCGAGGGCTGCGAGGAGCTTCATGGGCGACAGCTTGATGGCCTGGAACGGAAATGGAACGACCCGCCGTGAGGCGGGTCGTTGCGCAGCCTGACGTCCGGAACGACGTTCAGACGTCGGTGCGGACCTTGGGCAGATTGTAGATCGAGCTCTTCTTCTCGGAGCTCCACAGGCCCTTGGCCTTGAGCTTCTCGATCCGCTCGATGCGGCTGAGCACGTTGCGCTTCTTGGCGAAACCGCCCTTGCTGGCGAACGATCCGTGCATGGTCATGGCTGCATCTCCTGCGAGGGGCGGAACAATAGGGGGGGCGTCGCCCCGATCAAGTGCGAGGTTCGATGGTCTGCTGGCGGCCGCAGTGGGTGCAGGCGGCGAGGTAGGCCTCGGCCTGGACCCGGGCGGGGAAATCCTTGCCGCAGTGCTGACAGGCCACCGGCCGGGTGGCGCCGGTGTTGGCCTTGCCGCCGACCACAGCGGTACGGTGGGCCTCGGCCATGCGGCCCTTGACCGCATTCTCGAGGTGGGCCTCGATCCAATCGCACAGTTTCAGCGCCGGACTGCCGGTCTTGGCCAGGAAGCGGTCGCGCACCTCCTCCACCGCTTCGCGCAGGGGGGTGGCGCCGCGATCGTGGTAGAGGTCGCGGAAGGCCTCGCGCAGGTCGGCGACCTCGCCCTCGCTGAGTCCGTCGCGGCGCAGGCCGATGACGTTGATGTTGCGTGGTTCGGCCGGGTTGCCCTCGGCCATGACATACGGCGGGACGTCGAACCGGACGCCACACATCGCACTGATGATCGTCAGTTCGCCGACGGTGACGAAGTGGTGCATGCCGACCATGGCCCCGATGATCGACTTGCGTCCGATGCGGCAGTGACCGGCGAGTTGCGCGCCATTGGCCACTACCACGCCGTTGCCGACCTCGCAGTCGTGGGCGATATGCGCGTAGGCCATGACCAGGACATCGTCGCCGACCCGGGTCGCCATCGCGCCGGTGGCGGTGCCCTTGGAGATGGTGACGCATTCGTGGATGCGGCAGCGTTCGCCGACGATGACCTCGCTGTCCTCGCCCTTGAACTTCAGGTCCTGCGGGTCGGAACCGACCACCGCGCCGGGGAAGATGCGCGTCCCGATGCCGATGGTGGCGCGGCCGTAGACGCTGGCATGGCTGACCAGTTCGACGCCGGCGGCAAGGCGGACCCTGCCCCGTACGTAGCAGAACGGACCTACGGTGGCGTCGGGATGGACCTCGGCCTGGGGATCGACGACGGCGAGCGGGTGGATCGGCATGGAGATTCCCAGGCTAGATGCCGCCGAGGGTCGGCGCAAGCTGCCGGCGTGGACCGCATCCCCCAGGACCTGCTCGTGCGGCTGTGCCGGGCCGAGGGCCTGGCGCACCTCGCCAGCCTCGACGCGCCGGCGGCGTTCGATCCCGCCGGGCTCGAACGCATGCTTGCCGATGGGATCGGCGACCTCGGCTGGATCGCCGAGGAGAGCGACCTGCGACTGCGGCCGACCGGCATGCTGCCGACGGCACGCTCGATCCTCTGTGTGGCATGGCATTACGACCCGCCGCGTCCCACAGCCGGCCTGCGTCGCGCCGCCTACGCCGCCGGCAAGGACTACCACGTCCTGCTGCGGCCGAAGCTGGGCCGCATCGGCCAGGCGCTGAACGCCGCCTGCGGCCAGGCCTGGAAGCACCGCGCCTGCGTCGACAGCGCACCGCTCAACGAGCGCTCCCTGGCTAGGCTCGCCGGGCTCGGCTGGCTCGGGAGGAACGCCCTGTTGATCAGCCCGCAGACCGGCTCGTACCGGCTGCTCGGATTCCTCCTTACCGAAGCGCCGCTCGCCATCGTGCACGGTGGCCATGGCGAGGACCGTTGCGGCAGCTGCACGCGCTGCGAGACGTCCTGTCCCACCAAGGCCCTGACCGACGGGCGCTGTCTGACCGAGCGGTGCATCAGCTATCTGACCATCGAGCACCAGGGCGTCATCCCGCGCGACGTGGCAGCGCAGTTCAACGGCTGGTGGTTCGGCTGCGACATCTGCCAGGAGGTCTGCCCCTGGAACCGCTTCGCCCCGCCTGGCGAGGACCGCCGCCTGGCCGGGATCGATCACGAGACGGACCTGCTTGCAGTGACCGAGGCGACCTTCGATGGCCATTTCGCCGGCCGCGCCATCCGCCGGCTCAGCTGGTCGCGTTTCCGACGGAACCTGCTGGTCGCCCTGTGGAGCCTGGGACGGCTGGGCGAGGCACGGATGATCGCTGCTGACGGACAGGACCTGGTGCGGGCCCAGGCGCTGGAGCTGGGTCTGGCTCCGGTGTGAAGGAGTCGGCTGAGGCCTGCGCCGGCATATCCCTGGCCGGCCGCTCGGTGGAGATGCCCGCCCTTTCCACGCGGCGGGAGTGTGCATCCTTGTGCACGGTGCCCGACTTCACCCATCTCCACGTCCTCTCGCACTATTCGCTGCTGAAGGCGACGCCGAGCGTGCCGCGGCTGCTGGAGGCCGTGGAGAAGGGCGGCATGGACGCGGTGGCGCTCACCGACGTCGGCAACCTGTTCGGCGCCTTCGAGCTGCAGACCGCGGCCAAGGACCTGAAGGAGAAGCACAAGAAGACCGCCGAGGAGCTGGCCGCCGCCGCCGCAGCCAAACCCGACGACGTGACGCTGGCGGCCAAGGCCCAGGCGGCGGCGCACCAGCACGGCATCACCGCCCTGCTCGGCTGCCAGGTGGCGATCGCGCCGCTGGGCATGCGCGAGAAGTCGCGCGGCAACCTGCAGCTGGTGCTCATCGCCGCCAGCGAGAAGGGCTACTTCGACCTCTCCGAACTGGTCTCACTGGGCTGGAAGCAGGGCTTCTACTTCGAACCGCGCGTCGATCTCGAGACCATTGCCCGCTACAGCAGTGACCTGGTGTGCCTGACCGGGGCCGGGGACGACGGCTTCCTCAACAGCCACCTGCGCCGCGGCTCGGCCGAGGAGGCACGGCGCCAGCTCGGCCTGCTCAAGGATGTCTTCGGCGACCGCCTGTGGGTCGAGCTCGCCGACCACCTGGTCGACGGGCCGGTCAGCCTGCGACACGGCAACGTCCAGCTGGCGCGCGAACTGTCGGTGCCGGTGGTGGCGACCAACTGGGTGCACTACCTGGGCGCCAAGGACGCCGACGTCCACGACGTGATGCTGGCGATCTCCGACGCGACCACGCTGGCGGATCCCAAGCGCCCGCGCATGCCATCGCGCGAATACTGGCTGAAGTCCCCCGATGAGATGGCGGCGCTGTTCAGCGATCTGCCCGAGGCGATCGCCAACACCCGGGCCGTGGTCGAGCGTTGCGCCAAGGCCAAGATCCCGACCGGCACCTACCACCTGCCGACCTATCCGTGCAAGGCCGGGCAGAGCGAGGCCGAACTGCTGCGCGAACTGTGCGAGGCGGGGTTGAAGCGGCGCTACGCCACCACCACCGACGAGCATCGCACGCGGCTCGAGTTCGAGCTGAAGACGATCATCGAGATGGGCTTCCCGGCCTACTTCCTCATCGTCTCCGACTTCATCATGTGGGCGAAGCGCAACGACATCCCGGTCGGGCCGGGTCGCGGCTCGGCGGCGGGTTCGCTCGTCGCCTACTGCCTCGGCATCACCGACATCTGTCCGCTGCGCTACGGGCTGCTGTTCGAGCGCTTCCTCAATCCGGGCCGCAAGTCGATGCCCGACATCGATATCGACTTCTGCCAGACGCGCCGCGAGGAGGTCCTCGACTACGTGCGCGGCAAGTACGGCGCCGAGGCGGTGACCAACATCATGACCCTCGGCACGATGAAGGCGCGCATGGCGATCAAGGACGTCGCCCGCGCCTACGAGTGGACGCCGGAGGAGTCGCAGGAGCTGGCCAACCTGGTGCCGAAGGACCCCAGCGGCAAGCACGACCTCTCGGTGTGCCTGGGCCGCAAGCCGCTCGACAAGGCGAGCAACACCTTCGGCACCGTCGATGTGATGCTGAAGCGCTACGACTCGGATCCGCGCACCAGGCAGGTGCTCGATGCCGCGCTGTCGCTGGAGAAGCTCGGCCGCTCGCTCGGCGTGCACGCCTGCGGCGTGATCATCGCGCCCAAGCCGGTGCACCAGCTGGTGCCGGTATGCGTGGTGAAGTCGAAGCCGTCGACCCAGTTCAACATGACCCAGGTCGAGAAGGCCGGTCTGCTGAAGATGGACTTCCTCGGCCTCAAGACGATGACGATCCTGAAGAAGTGCGTCGACATCGT
>JFJP01002218.1_pt1 | contig 15588 bp, 12 predicted proteins | sample 431651 | NCBI WGS metagenome assembly JFJP01 (sample SAMN02602958, study PRJNA72255) | Microbial mat metagenome, whole genome shotgun sequencing project. | biome: fresh water; feature: sink hole; material: water; isolation source: purple microbial (photo- and chemosynthetic) mats found in... | reverse complement strand
GTGGTCAATACGGCTAACGCGATAGAGCTCTTCAGAAAGTTCATTTTTTCCTCCTTGGTTCAACAAACAGTAAATCCGGAACGAGTTTTCAACTTTCTCTCAGTGCTCGTGCCAGCCGGTAAACATCATCTTGAACATCTGGCCGACGGTTTTGCCGGTAGTGCCCAGATAGATGTGAGACAACATGAACAACAGAATGGCCGCCGCTGACAGGTAGTGCAGCATGGCGACCGGCAGCAGCCCGTCGAAACCGAACAGCTTGTCGGGGGCGAATTCCGGGTAGAGGTAAATCAAGCCGGTAATCACCACGACCGGCATCAGCAGGTACATCACGTTCCAGTAGGTCACCGCCTGCAGCACGTTGAAATGCTCTTCCTTCGTCGGCTCGTGTGGCGACGGGTCGCCACGGAAGATTCCGAAGGCGTACCAGTTGCCTTGTGCAATCAACCGTTTCAGGATGCCGGGAGGTTTGGGAACGAACTGCCACCAGTTACCGCTGACGATGTTGCCGATGACGAAGAAGAGGTAGGCAACGATCAGCGCGATACCGGCGATGTTGTGAATCCGGACCGCCAGCGAGAACTCGACCAGGACAAGGTTCGGATCGGCAAAGTGCAGGCTGATGCCGGTCACGCCCAAGGTGATAATCAACAGGGCGTTGGTCCAGTGCCAAATGCGGATCCACGGCGAGATCAGGTATTCACGATTAGCCACGGTTCTTTCTCCGACGAATGAGGCGAGAGATGATCCGCCCGAGTCCATGAGCCAGCAAACCCAGGACCATGGCGCCGAAGGCGATCATCAGCAGCGTGTCGAGCACGGGATGGCGGGTTGCACCGAGAACGTAGGAGTTGGAGAGAATCACGCTGTTGGCAAAGCCCAGTTTCTCCTGCTCTTCCTTGACCAGATGACGATACAGCCGGGTCTTCAACGAACTGTTGGCGCTGTGGCAACTCAGGCATTTCCTCTCGGCTTTTTCCTTGTCCACAATTTCGTGCGACAGCGTCTTGGTCGGCGGCGTGTGACATTCGACGCAGCGCACGGCCTGCCAGTGCAGGCGAGTATTCGGCAACCACTCGTGAATCGTGTCGATATCCGGCCGCGTCTTCTTGAGCGAAGTCTTCTCGTCGTCTGGCGCGAACTTGGCGAAGGTTAAATCGGAATCATGGCAGTTCAGACAATGGCGATTGTCTTGCGCCACGATCTTGTGCGGATCAATCAGTTTTGAAGCGATCAGGTCGATGTGCGGGCTGTGGCAAGTCGTGCAGGTGAACTTGTCTTTCAGGTTCCTGGCGTGAACGGAGGCATCGAACTGCTGCTCGATGCGCATCACCTTGACCGCATGACACTCATCGCAGGCGCTCAGGTTCTTCTTGGCGTCAGCGTCATGCGGGAATGCGCTGTAGCCGGTCCCGTGGCACTGCTTGCACTCCATAAGGCCATGATTGGAGCCGTTAAAAATCTTCGGGTCGTGAACCAGCGTACGCAGCTTCACGAGATCCATGTCTGCGTCCGTCTTCGGCGGGCTCTTCACGCCCTCTTCAGTGTGGCAGGCGAAGCACTCGTTGTTGGATTTGCGGACCTTCTCAAGCAGCTCCGGCGTCATCAGCGCACTGGTTTTCTCCTGGGCGTGAACCGGCACGGCCATGGCGGCGATGAACAGCAGCGTGGCAGCGATAAAAAATGGTCGGATATACAACCGCATTACATCTCCCGTTCCGGATTTCCAAACCCTGCATCCGTTGCGCAATTAACATGCCACCAAGGCCAGTCGTCTCAGTAGATGAAGCACAGAGTCCTTCTGAATACGGCGGTGTTTTGTCAGTTGAATAGTGCGGAATTTTCCGGAAGTGTCGAATTCTCCAAGGAAATCAATGGAGTGAAATCTGACATGAAGGTAAAATGCCGAAAACCAGGCCGCTGGTTTCGCCTCGGATGGGGTAAACAACGCCTGAAAACCTCACAACCTCAAGGCACCAATCCTGCTCAATGAATTTTTGTTACCGATAGGTAACAAAAAGACTTGCCTGCTTCCACTATGTAGACTTATCGTTAAGACAATCGATTTTTCGCCACGTCGGATGAAATGCGCGGCGACAGCCTGAACAACCGTGGTACAGCGGAAGTCGGAGTTGGGATGCACTCCCTGTGTTTTGTGAAAACTGGCTACAAATCGATGCAACTGAAAGGGCACGAAAATTGCGCACTGACGCACAGAGATGGATTGTTGAGCCTGACGCCGTGCAGCGTAAGCACAAAATAACCCGAGGAAATGGCTAGTTCGGGCTTTCAACAAGACAAGACGTGGGCCAAGCTGTTTTCGATCCAGCAAGAAGCACCGGTGATTGTTACCGTTTGGCCACAAAGGACAAAAATGAGTGGAATGTGGTTACCGTCCAGTAACATTCCCCGCCAGTCCCGCTGGCAACGCGCGTTCCATGCGGCGCTGTGTGGTGTACTGCTGATCCTTCTCCCGGGCTGGGCGAGCAGCACTGAACACGCGGGCCCGCCCATCCGGTTTGGCGTCACGCCGGCCATCGTTCATGATCAATACGGCGTGCTGGACGATTGGCGGATTTACCTTGAGCGCAAACTGCAGCGCAAGGTGGAGTTCGTTTCGCGCGACAGTTACCGCGAGACCATCGACCTGATTTCGCAGAAGAAGCTCGATTTCGCCTGGGTGTCCACCCTGCCCTATGTCTATCTGAATCGACGGCACTACGCGAGTTTGCTGGCAACACCCTTGTATCGCGGCCGGCCGTATTACTGTGCCTATTTCATCGTGCCGGCCACCGACAAGCAAACCACATCGCTACTCAGTCTTGAGGGCAAGGTTTTTGCCTACGCGGATTCGTACTCGAACACGGGCTATCTGGTTCCCCGATCATTTCTGCGTCAATCCGGAAAGGACGAAAACAGGTTTTTCCGGAAGACCTTCTTCACCTGGTCTCATCGAAAAGTCATTGTCGCAGTCACCGAAGGGCTGGCCGATGGCGGATCGATTGATAGTTTTGTCTGGGAAACGCTTTCAGTCATCCACCCGGAGTTGACGAACAAGACGCGAATTGTCGCCAAATCGGAGGAATACGGCTTCCCGCCTATCGTGGTAAACGCCTCCGTCAGCAAACAGGACATCACGACGATGCGCAGCGTACTGATTGACATGTCCAGGGACCAGGACGGCATCGCACTGCTCAAACGGCTCAATGTTGACGGCTTCATTCCGGGCGATACCAAGCTGTACGACAAAGTTGCCAAACTGCAGCGTTCGTTCGAGAAACCATGAAGCTGTTTGATCTCAGTTTTCGTGTAAAGCTCCCACTACTGGGAGGGCTGCTGATAGTCGTGACCGCTCTCGGTGTATCGGCAACACTGATGGTCGCCGCCTATGCGGCGCTCAAGGACGACCTGCGGGTCAACACGGAAATCCTCGGTCGCGCGCTCGCGCCCAGCCTGCTTCAGGAAATGCTGCATGAGGATATCTGGCACGCCTTCGAAACGCTAAGAGCGCCGACTCGCCAGGCACCGGACACTGGCGCGGTCAAGGCCGAAACCCTGCTACTGGTCGACAACGCGTTGAACGTATTTGTCTCATCCCACCCCAGAACAGCGCCGGTCCTTGCTCCGCTGCGCAGCCTCGGGCCGGACTACGGCCTGCTGGCCGACCGAATTCCCGAATCGGGGAAAAACGACACCCGGACCGTCGACCTGCCCGCCTCGGACTATCTTTATGTGCTGACGCCGATTGTCGATGACCAGGTGCGTTTCGGCACCCTGATCATTGTCGTCGACAAGAATTTTTTCCTGCCACGTTTTTACGCAATAGCCTGGTATGGCCTGCTTGCCGGCCTGCTGGTGCTGGCCCTTCTGCTTCCCGTCAACTGGTACTGGGGACGGCGCATGGCGCTGCCACTGACTCAACTGACGGAGCGCATGGGCGAGATCGGCAAGCGTTTGCCGGCCAATATCGACCCCGGGCTCTATAACTACGGCGACGAACTGGGCCGCCTGTTCACCGTCTATAACCAGATGCTGGTCGAACTGAGAACAAAGGAGGAGATGGAAAAGCAGATCGTCCAGTCCGAGCGTCTGGCGGCGCTGGGGCAACTGGCGGCGAGCATGGCTCACGAGATCAACAACCCGTTGGGCGGCATGCTGACTGCAATTGACACCCTGAAATACCATGCCGAACTCGATCCGCAGACGAAAAAGACCATTGATCTGATCGAGCGCGGTCTATTGCAGATCAAGGATACAGTGGGCGCCTTGCTGGTTGAGGCACGCCTGAAGAGTCGCAACCTGGGGGTGCAGGATATCGACGACGTCATGACGCTGGTCATGCCGCAAGCGCACAAGAAAGCCGTGCAGGTCGACATGAACAACACCCTTGTCGCCGATGTTCGCCTGCCGGCAACCCTGATACGCCAGATCCTGATCAATCTCCTGCTTAACGCCGTGGAAGCATCGCTGCAGGAGGGGCGCGTTACTTGTACGATCGAAATCCGTGGAGGCTTCCTGCACCTTCGGGTAACGAACGGCGGCAAACTTCCCGAGGCCGAGCAGATCGCCCATTTGTTCGAACCGTTCTTTACCCTGAGCCATGGCGGGCACGGGCTCGGCCTGTGGGTCACCTACCAGATCGTGAATCAACTCGGCGGCAAAATCGCCGCATCAAAAGAAGGCGAGCAAATGCATTTCACTGTGGATATTCCGGCGGAGGTCGTCACGTGAACTCGCCATCGCCTTATCGCATCTGCCTGGTCGAAGACGACGCCATCATGGGTGAGGCGCTACTTGACCGCTTCACCATCGAAGGCTTTGCCTGCGACTGGCACAAAACCGGCCGTGCAGCACTGCAGGCGATTGGACGCAAGCCATACGACGTGGTGATCTGCGATATCCAGTTACCCGACATTAACGGTGAAGACTTGTTCGTTCAGCTGAAGGCGGGTGAAACGACGCTGCCGCCATTTGTCTTCATCACCGGTTACGCTGCCGTCGACCGCGCGGTGCGTCTGCTCAAGCTGGGTGCCCACGACTACCTGACCAAGCCGCTCGATATTCACGCCCTGCTGCAAACGGTACGCGATCTGTGTTCCCGCTCAAGGCCGCCATCGACCGGCGAACATACGCTGGGCATCTCCAGCGTCATGCGCTCGATCGAGGCCATGCTGCCGCGACTCGCCGACAACAAAGGGTCAGTGCTGATCACCGGCGAATCGGGTGTGGGCAAGGAGGAAGTTGCGCACGCGTTGCACCGCTTGAGCGACACGAGCAATAACAAGCCTTTTGTTGCCGTCAATTGCGGCGCGCTCACGGAATCCCTGCTCGAAGCCGAACTGTTCGGTTACGTGAAGGGTGCCTTCACCGGCGCGATCCGCGACAAGAAAGGCGTTTTCGAACAAGCCGACGGCGGCACGCTTTTTCTCGACGAGATCGGCGAAATGTCGCCGGTGATGCAGGTCAAACTGCTACGCGCGATCCAGCAACGCAGCATCGTCCGCGTCGGTTCCGAGACGACCGTTCCGGTCTCCATCCGGCTGGTCTGCGCAACGCATCAGGATCTCAAGCAAATGGTCGAGGCCGGCCGTTTCCGGGAGGATCTTTACTACCGGATTCATGTCATTCATCTGCACATCCCGCCGCTGCGCGAGCGCAAGGACGACGTCCTGTGGCTAACCCAACGCCTGCTCGGCACCTGGGCTAGTGAAAACGCGGATCAGCGCACACTGCATCGTGCGGCAGAAAAAGCCCTGCTCGATTATCCGTGGCCGGGGAATATTCGCGAGCTCAAGCACTGCCTTGAGCGCGCCTGCATCCTCTCGCGCGACGCCGTAATTACCACCGAGATGCTGTTTGGCAGCACCTATTCGCTTCCACCCGCCGAGCAACTGCAATCAGCCAACTCACTCAACGATTATCTGCAAAGCTGCGAGAAGAAATACATCGAAGAAGCCTTGCGTGCCAATAACGGCCGCATCGGCGATACGGCCGCGAGCCTGAAAATCAGCCGCAAGAATCTTTGGCAAAAGATGAAAAAGCTAGGCGTTCAGGATACCGACGACCGCACTTCCACGCCCTGATCGTGACTTGCCAACGCGACACTTCCGCCACTCGTCTGAACTGGTCGGAGTGGCACCAGCTGTCCGCTCAGAACCAGCTTTCAACCTTGCTTCTCGCCGGCACGCCACCGGCGTGCACCACGACACCATCGATCACGACGCCCGGCGTGGACATCACGCCGTAACCCATGATCGACGGCAGATCCTCGACTTTCTCGAGTGCGATCTGCACACCCTTTTCACGCGACACGGCTTCAACCAGCGCCAGAGTGTTTTTGCAATTGGCACAGCCTGTGCCGAGAACTTTCACGTTTTTCATAACAATTTCCCTTTAAAAAATCAGAGCAAAAAATTGAACACATAGCCGACCAGCAGAATGCCGGTGGCAACAACACCTGCGAAGGTGGCAATCAGCGTCGGTTTGAGCGCCTTGCGCAGAATGATCATTTCCGGCGCCGACAATGCGATAACGGCCATCATGAAGGCGAGCACGGTACCGAGCGCCGCGCCTTTGCCGATCAGCGCCTCGACAATGGGGATGATGCCGGCCGCGTTGGTGTACATCGGTACGCCGAGCAGCACGGCAGCGGGTACGGCCCACCACACGTCCTTGCCCATGAAGGAGGCCATGAAATCTTCCGGCACATAGCCGTGAATCGCCGCGCCCAGACCGATGCCAAGCAGGATGTATGGCCACACCTTGCCGACGATCTGCCTGACGTGATCGCGACCGGCTTCGAATCGTTCGACCCAGGTCATCGCTTCGCCGACATGCGGACTGACCTGTCCGGCCTGAATTTTCTGCACCCAGTCTTCAAGAAAGCGCTCCATTTTGAGCTTGCCGATGACGAAGCCGGCCACGATGGCGACCAGCAGCCCCATCATCAGATACAGCGCCGCCACCTTCCAGCCGAACATGCCGAAGAGCAATACCAGCGCCACTTCATTGACCATTGGCGCGGAAATCAGGAAGGAGAAGGTAACGCCCAGCGGCACGCCGGCCGAAAGAAAGCCAATGAACAAGGGCACGGCGGAACAGGAACAGAAGGGTGTGACGATGCCAAGCGTGGCCGCCAGCACATTGCCGACGCCGACACGCCGGCCGGAAAGCAAGGCGCGTGTGCGTTCCGGGGCAAAGAAGGTCTGCACGATGCCCATGACGAAGACGATGCCAGCCAGGAGCAATAAAACCTTCGGCGTATCGTAAAAGAAGAAGTGCACCGCCTCGCCAAATTGTGTTTCACGACTCAGTTGCAGCGCGGCAATAACGGCGTTGGCAAACTCCATCAGATAGCCATAGGCAAGAACCCAGAGGGCTATCGCGACCGGGATACCCACCAGCCAGCGGGTGAGGACGGGGGAAATCGTTACTTGAGATTGTGCGGACACGGGACAACTCCATTCGCTTGTTCAGGATGTTCTTGAACGGGTAGACGAATGAAGGTCGAAAAGGATGCAGCTGCGCGTGTGCGCTGACCGGCAATTAATGCGATGCCCTGCAACCCGCATGAAATGGCGGTCTACGCGAGGGCACTGTGAAGACACCCTGTCGACGGCCAGTCCTGACCATGTATTTGTATGCCGCTCGTCCTGACCGTTACAATGGGTCCGGCACAATGCGCGACGCCCCCTGCATTGCCACCCCCGAAAAATTCGACCGAGGCCTCTTTCCTCTTTCCTCTTTCCTCTTTCCCCTTTCCCCTTTCCAACTTTCCAACTTTCCTTACCCACAGCATACCCATGATCGACTTCCGTTTATGTAGCCTCCCGTCGCCGAGCGCACGGGTTCAAGCAGGGGTGCGCCGGCAGTGTTCCGGGCACCGGTTAAAGAAACGCGCAAGCGGAGGTACCACATGACGGAAAAGCCGCTACTCATCGGCATCGTCGGCGGCAGCGGGAGCGGCAAGACCTCCGTCGCCCAGGAACTGATTCGGCGCCTGGGCCTGGCCCAGGTCGAAACGCTTCTGCTCGACATGGACGCCTACTACGCGCCTCTGGAAGTGGTCCGCGGACGCTTCGGTGAACGCCCCATCAACTGGGATCACCCTCACGCCTTCGACCTCGAGCTGATGGCTTCGCATTTGACGGGCCTGAAGCGCAGCCAGCCGATCCGGAAGCCCATCTATGATTTCTCGACCAGTGATCGCGTTGGCTGGAGCGAGGCCGTGCAGCCGGGGCGCGTCGTGGTGCTGGAGGGACTGCTGCTCTTCGCGCTACCCGAACTCCGCGACCAGCTGGATGTGAAGATCTTCGTCGATACAGACGCGGATATTCGCATCCTGCGTCGCCTCCAGCGAGACACGCTGGAGCGCGGGCGCACCCTGGACAGCGTCATCCAGCAGTATCTGGAATCCGTCCGCCCCATGCATCTGGAGTTCGTCGAGCCAAGCAAACGCTGGGCGGATCTGATTGTGCCGACGGGTGTTGAGAACGAACGGGCGCTGGAAATGCTGTTCCACCATGTTCTTGGCGTGCTGGCGGTCTGATCCGGGAGATACCTCTGGCCAACGTCCACTTCCACCAAAGCAAAAATGGACCAGACTCGATCAGGACCCAAGACAAGCAGGGTGACCCTCTTCGCCTGGAAATGCCTCTGGAAGCCGCATGAATTGGCGTTCTACAGCATGCCGCCCTGAACAGCCGCGCAGATATTGACCGGGGCGGCATGGCATGGCGAGAGCGCCATTTGGCGGGGGTTGCAGAGCACCCCTGGTTTTGCGCGCTACACGATCCGGCTTTTCTCCAGCCACTCCAGCAGTTTTTCGAAAGTACGCTCCGGCTCCATCGGCTTGACCAGGAAGTCGTTCATCCCGGCCTCCAGGCACTGTGCCTTGTCCTCGGCAAACGCGTTGGCCGTCATGGCCAGGATCGGCGTATTACGGTAGCCAGGGAGTTGGCGTATTTGTCGCGTCGCCTCAAGGCCGTTCAGACGCGGCATCTGCATGTCCATGAGAATAAGTGCGTACGCTGTTTCACCCGCCTTGCGAATGGCCTGGATGCCGTCCTCGGCGGTATCGACCAATAGTCCGGTGTCTTCGAGAAGAAACTGAGTGATGGCTATGTTGACCGGTTCGTCGTCGACGATGAGCACCCGGCTGCCGCGGTACCGCTCGCCAATCAGGCGCTCGGCGTCGACCACCATGATCGGTGGCACGGTCTTTTCGCTCACGGCTTTCTTGAGCAGGCGAACGGTGAACCAGAAGGTGCTGCCGATGCCCGGTGTGCTGGTGACGCCTACTTCGCCGCCCATCAGTTCGGCAAGTCGCCGGGTGATCGCCAGGCCCAGCCCGGTGCCGCCGTATTTGCGCGTGGTTGAGTTGTCGGCCTGTTCGAAGGCGCTGAACAGCCGGGGCAACGTTTCGTCGGCGATGCCGATGCCGGTATCCTGCACTTCAAAACGCAGGACGATGGATTCGGCACGCTCTTCCAAGGCGAGAGCGCGCAGCGTGACGCGCCCCCGTTCGGTGAACTTGATGGCGTTGGTGGCGTAGTTGAGGAGCGCCTGCTGCAGGCGCGTCGGATCGCCTTGCAAGTTTGGCGGGAACGCGGTGGTCTCGACCAGCATCTTGATGCCTTTGGCCTGCGCCCGTTCGGCCAGTATCGTGCGGACATTCTTCAGCAGGTCGGCCACCGTGACTGGCGCGTCCTCCAGAACGAATTTACCGGCTTCGATCTTGGACAGATCGAGGATGCTGTTGATCAGGTTGAGCAGGTGCTTGCAAGCAGTGTCGATCTTCGCCAGCCGCTCCGTCTGCAATGGGGTGACGCCACTGCGCTGCAGGATGCTGGTCATGCCCATGATAGCGTTCATCGGCGTGCGAATCTCGTGACTCATGTTGGCCAGGAAAGCGCTCTTGGCGATGCTCGCCGATTCGGCAGCATCTCTGGCCTGCGCCAGTTCGGCGGTACGTGAGGCAACCAGTTCTTCCAGGTGATGGCGGTGCTGGTCGAGTTCGGCTTCGGCGTGTTTGCGTTCGGTGATGTCCCGGATAATGGAAATGACTTCATCACCGGTCGAATGCACAAAGCGGGCCTCGAAGTGCATCTCGCGACCATTGATGGGCAGGGCATAGGTCAGCACCTGTGGTTCGTCCGAGTCGATGGCCTCGGCAAAGGCCTTCATGAACTGAGCTGCAATCGGCTCGGGCAGCAGATCCGATGCCTTTCGATGGAGAAAGGCCTCGGGCGGTGCAATGAGCAAGCTCGGATCCGACACATGGACAGCGAGGTATTCGCCATCGCGATGGTTCTTGAAGATCAGATCGGGGATGGCACTGATCAGTCCACGGTTATTGGCCTCGCTCTGGCGCAGCGCGTCGTCCGCTCGCTTGCGCTCGGAGATGTCGCGCAGGAAGGCGAAGATCTCTTCTCCGGAGGCGCTGTAAGTCGAGCTCACCTCTACCTGCCAGACTGACCCGTCCTTGCGGCGATGCGTCGATTCAAAAATACTGCTGCCGTGTTCAATGAGCTGCCGGATGTGTTCCGTAATCTCCGCAACGCTGCCGTTCGCCTTCAGATTGGCGACACTCATCGTCAGCAACTCGTCACGCGTATAGCCGGACTGTTGGCAATAGGTTTCGTTGACGTCAAGCAGACGGCCCCGGGTATCGGTTCGCCAGAAACCATCCTTCGTCGTCGCCAGAACCCGGCTGAGCCTTTCCAGGCTGCTTCGCAGGGCCTCTTCGGCCTGCTTCTGTTGCGTTACGTCAATGAGGCTGGCGCGCAGCAGTTTGCGATGCAGGTACGGTATTCGAACCAGACTCACGACGCAAAGCAGATCGCGCTGGTCAAAGGTTCGAATGGCACGTTCAACGCGGATGGTTTCGCCGGCCATGGCCCGCTCGATGTTATCCGCACGACTCTCTTCCCAGGGTCGTCCGTCCGGTTGTGCTGGCGTATAGAAGCGACCGAGGTTGCCGCCCAGGAGTTCCTCCCGGGAACAGCCAAAGAGACTTTCTGCGCTGGGATTGGCATCGATAACACGCTTAGTATCGACGTCGAGTACCAGAATGGCTTCCGGTGCCTGCTCGATGAGCAGGCGAGCGCGTTGTTCAGCGATGCGTCGATGACGGTTTTGAACAATCAGCGCAATCACCAGCGTCGTGAGCAGCGCGATGAGCAGGCCGCCGGCAATGATGTAGTGACTGAACTGAGTCCATGGCGACAACGGTCGATTGACGAATACCGTAGCACCCGGCAAGACGCCGGGGTCCGCCCCCCAGCGCTTGAGCTGCTGCCAGTCGAACATCGCCGTGCTCGGGTTTGAAGTGAAGCTCACCGCTTCGCTCAGCCGGGTCGTGCCGCGCAACAGATCAATGGCCATCGACGACAGCTGAGCCGCGTCATTGGCAATCCGCGTCACCATGCCGCCGACAAAACCGGTGCCGATGGTCGTGTCGTAAAGCACAAAGGCCGGCGCTTTGGCGAATTTGATAATTCGCGCATACGATTCGTTGGGCAGAAAGATGTTGCCTTTGGCATCCTGCAGGATGCCAACGCCCATGATGATGGTGTTTTCCGGAACCGACGACAGTCTGGCGTCAATCTCGTCAAAACTCAGGGCGCTGGTATCTTCGATCTGGAGCTTGCCCTGCCACGGCGCAAGGTCGTCACGGATATTGGTCTGGCGCGACCGCTCGAGCTCGCTGTTGCCCTGGATCACGATCAGGCGCTCGGTGCGCGGAAAGAGATCGAGCGCCCGCTGCAGGGTGCCGCGATAGTCCAGCCGCGTGGTCTGAAAAACAAACTGCCGATCACTGGTGTTTGTGCCCGCCGGCAGTTGCGCGTAGGCGCTCAGCACCGTTGCCCGTGGTGCCAGCCCCGAAGCGTCGCTGAGCAGAAAATCGAGCGCCGGTTGCTGGACGCAAAAGACGAGGTCGAAATCCACGTCGCGATACTTTTCCTTGAGCAGGGCGGCCAGAGGCGCTCGCAAATCACGCGCGGTGTGCGGGAGGTCGAGGTACTCGATGTGGATGTCGGTGCTCTTCATGCCCCCTTTCTTGAGGCCTGCATTGAGAGCGGCAACGTATTGATCAATTCCCGGTCCGCCGAAGGCGACCGAGACCAGAATCAGCGCCTGCTTGTCCAGAGTTTTCGTGGCGAGGACAGGGGTAGTTGCCTCCGAAGCCAGCCCTGTGCCGCACACGGCTGACAACAGGATGAAAATGAAGTGCAGCAGGCGCTTGCGCAAGAGATCGGTCATGGAGATTCCGCTGAAGTTTCTAGTTGTTCGCTTCTGAGCCGCGATGATCGCGTTCCAGCCAGTAGAGCACCGTGCTGAAGACTCGGTCAGGATCGATGGGTTTGATCAAAAAGCCGTTCATGCCGGCTTCGAGGCAGCGGGCCTTGTCTTCGGCGAAGGCATTGGCGGTCATGGCCACGATCGGTATTTTCAGGTAACCGGGGATCTGGCGGATCTGGCGCGTCGCCTCCACGCCGTCCAGTACCGGCATCTGCATGTCCATCAGAATGAGTGCATAGTCCGCGCTCCTGACCTGGCGGACGGCTCCGACACCGTCCTCGGCCGTATCGACCAGTAGCCCGCATTCTTCGAGGAGAAAGCGGGTGATGTCCAGGTTTATCGGTTCATCGTCGACGAGCAGGACGCGGCAGCCGCGATAGCGCCGGCCGATGAGCCGCTCGTTATCGTCAACCCCGTCAGTCCCGTCAGAGGGCAGGATTAATTCCAGGGCTTCTTTACGGGCCAGGCGCGCCGTGAACCAGAAGGTGCTGCCGACGCCCGGCGTCGTGTCGACACCGACATCTCCATCCATCATCTCGGCCAGCCGCCGCGTAATGGCCAGGCCAAGCCCGGTGCCGCCATATTTTCGCGTGGTCGAGTTGTCGGCCTGTTCGAAGGTGCTGAACAATCGTGACAGCGCTTCAGCGGCAATGCCAATGCCTGAATCCTGAACTTCGAAGCGCACCACAACCGCGTCAGCGGTCTTGTCTTGCGCTACGGCACGCAGCGTTACGCAGCCCTGTTCGGTGAACTTGATGGCGTTGGTGGCGTAGTTGAGCAGCGCCTGTTGCAGGCGTGTGGCGTCGCCGTAAAGATCCGGCGGGAAAACGCCATGCTCGACCTGCAGCTTGATGCCCTTGGCACGGGCGCGCTCGCTCAGGATCGAGCGGACATTCTCGAGCACGCTATCAATCGCGAGCGGCGCATCCTCCAGAACGAATTTGCCGGCCTCGATCTTCGAGAGGTCGAGGATGTCGTTGATGAGCGCCAGCAGGTGCTTGCCGGCCGTGTCGATCTGCTGCAGCCGCTCGGCTTGCGCCGGCGTTACGTCACCGCGCCGCAGGATGTGGGCCATGCCCAGGATGGCGTTCATCGGCGTGCGGATTTCGTGGCTCATGTTAGCCAGGAAAGCACTCTTGGCGAGGTTGGCCGATTCGGCGGCGTTTCTCGCCTGCTCGAGTTCAATGGTACGGGAACGTACGAGCTCTTCGAGGTGATGGCGGTGTTGTTCGAGTTCCGCTTCGGCGTGTTTGCGCGCGCTCAGATCAATGTCCAGACAGAACAGTTCCGGCACGCCGCCATGGTCATGCGTCACGGCATGGCTGGAGAAGACGGGCACCGGGGAACCGTCCTTGCGTTGCAGCAACAATTCGCCAGCCGGAATCGGCTCGCCCGTTTGCTTCATGGCTTGCATCGCGCCGCGAACGCCATCCTTCATTTCGGGCGGGATTATGAGTTCGAACAGATCTCCGCCCAAAGCCTCGGCCTTGCTGTAGCCGTACAGAAGCTCCGAAGCGCGGTTCCAGAAGATCACCGTACCCTGCAACGTGTACCCTTGAACCGCGACGTTCGGAATGTCCTCCATCAACAGGCGGAAACGCGCCTCGCTTTCGCGCAACGCGCTCTTCTGTTGCCCCAGGGAGTCCAATAGCCGATTGAAGCCGGCGATCAGTTGGCCAATCTCGTCGGGTCGCCTGATCGGCAAGGCTTGCGGGGGCGTGCTGGATTCCGACATGGTGGCCAGTGTCCGCGCGGTGTTCAGCAACGGCGCCAGTTGGCGCCTGAGTATCCACCAGGTCAGACCGGTTGCCAGCAGGGTGAGCAACAGCGTGGCCAGCAGCATGTGCTCTTGCATGGAGCGAATCGGGGCGAACGCTTCGGCGGTGGGCAGCGAGACTACGATGTACCAATCCGCCACGGGAATTCCCTTGGCCGAGGTCAGCACTTCGACACCGCGCGTATTGACGTAAATAGCTGAGCCCTCGTAGCCCTGCTGGTAGCGATCAACGGCCGGGTTCATGCTGGGGGCGAGCAGCGAGTTCATGATGCGCCCCTTATCGGTCGCCGTGACAATCAGCCGATGCTGCCGAGCGATGAGAATATAACCGCCGGTTTTCCCGTAGCGACCTTCGGTGACCTGTCCCCAGATTGGTGACTCCCGAGAGCGCCCCGATCACTTGCCCTTGTTCGTTGCGGATCGGTACCGTCATCCCGAAAACCGGGCTTTTCAGCACTTTGCCCAGGGTCGGCCGGCTCACCGCTGATTTGCCCTCCCTGAGCGCGGCGGCGATCGTCTCGTTGTCCATGAAGTTGAGGCCGATCCGTCCGCCCGATAACGGGAAATCGCCAATTACCGTAGCGTTTAGATCAAAGACGTTCAGTCCGGCGTTGAACAGCATCTGCAGAACCGTCTTGCTCTCCAGCATGGCCTGCATGGCGGCCGGGCCCTTCTGCATAGATTGCGCGGTTTTTCAGGGCCTCGAGCCGGAGTTCAAGTTCGCTGTTAACCTGATTGGCTAAAATGGACGCCGTCGAATACTGCTGCTCTCCTAACAGGCGCTCCATATCCTGGCGCAACATCCGACTGGCGTAAACCGAAAGTGCCCAGAGACTGATCAGGAAAATCGCCAGCGTGGCCAGAGTGATCCGGGTTTTCAGAGAATATCTTGCGCGGACAGGCGAAACCATGTGGTTTATTTCCTTGATCAGCGACGCCATTACGGCCAGGAGCGCCTGTTTTATTCGTTCCTGATAATCTTACTCCGCAAAAGTTGCGCTGGCATAACTACTGGCAGGTGAGTGCCGGATAGTGAACCACACCGCTTTCAACACAGAGATCACGGAGACACAGAGAACACAGAGAACACAGAGACCAAGAATTCGAAGGATTTTGATTTCTCTGTGAACTCTGTGTCTCTGTGCACTCTGTGTTGAAAGCGGTTAGCTGAGTAATTACGCGCGGGCGAGCATTTAGCCGCATTGTGACTGGCGCGGCCAGAGCATGCCCGACATCCGTCGCCGATGTTGGGCTTCGTAAACTCAGCCCAACCTACGAACTGGATCTACGGCACCGCGCCGGGCAATGCCTCTGGAAGCCGCATGAATCGGCGTTCTACAGCACGATGCCGTGCAGACGCCCTAGCGACGGCCTTTCCGCGGTAGGCTACTTCAGCGAGCCCGATAGAAACTGCTGTAGACGTTCGCTCTTCGGATTCGCGAACACTTCGGACGGATGGCCTTCTTCCTCGATGCGCCCCTGATGCAGGAAGATCACATGGTTGGAAA
>JFJP01039749.1_pt1 | contig 15590 bp, 12 predicted proteins | sample 431651 | NCBI WGS metagenome assembly JFJP01 (sample SAMN02602958, study PRJNA72255) | Microbial mat metagenome, whole genome shotgun sequencing project. | biome: fresh water; feature: sink hole; material: water; isolation source: purple microbial (photo- and chemosynthetic) mats found in... | reverse complement strand
ATATCGAAGTTTGCTTTGTTGCGCAGCAGGCGTTTCATAGCCCAATCAAATCTTATATGTTGGCTCATAGCTATGTTGCGTTTTTCGTTTTTGCAAAGTTACTACTTTTTTAGAAAAAGTGTATTCTTTTTTGCGAAAATTGGCTAACACTTCAGGGGGATACGTCTGATATACAATGTAGTAATCTGCGTTAGGGATTGTAGCGGATAGCCCGCAGCAAAGCGAGGACTAGTAGCGAAAAGCCCGACGCCGAGGGCTTCAGCCCGAGGGTGAACGCCCAAAGTATAAAACTTTCATCCATCTGTTCTTTTTGGATAAAGAAATTTGGTAAAGCAATACTGAGAATTTTAGACATACTGAAAGAATAAGTACATTTGCGGCCATGAAAATCTGTAAATTCTGAACAATGGCACAAATTGAAGAAATGAAGCAAATAGCGGCGCAAGTACGGCGCGATATCATACGAATGGTTAGCGCAGTACAATCGGGTCACCCGGGTGGCTCACTCGGATGCACCGAATTTATGGTTGCCCTTTATTTTGATGTAATGAAACACAATCCTTCTCATTTTAATATGAATGGCAACGGCGAGGATGTGTTTTTCTTGTCTAACGGACATATTTCGCCGGTATGGTATAGCGTATTGGCTCGAAGTGGATATTTTCCTGTTCCGGAGCTCAATACTTTCCGCAAATTGGATACCCGCCTGCAAGGACATCCTACCAATGCTGAACATCTGGAAGGGGTACGCATAGCTTCCGGTTCGCTAGGGCAAGGTCTTTCGGTGGCTTCGGGTATGGCTATGGGCAAAAAACTGGATAATGATACTAATCTGGTTTTCTCGCTGCATGGCGATGGTGAGTTGCAAGAAGGCCAGATATGGGAAGCTGCCATGTTTGCAGCGTCGCACAAACTCGACAATATGATAGCTACCATAGATTTCAACGGTCAGCAAATAGACGGTGCCATCAGTAAAGTGTATCCTATGGGCGATTTGAAAAGCAAATGGGAGGCGTTTGGCTGGTTGGTGGTGGAAGCCGAAGGCAATGATTTAACAAAAATCTGTGCGTCTCTGCACGAGGCTAAAAAGCTCACAGGCAATGGTAAGCCGGTGGTAATAATCATGCATACAGAAATGGGATACGGAGTAGATTTCATGGTAGGAACTCACGAATGGCATGGAAAAGCCCCCAATGCTGAGCAAACCAAACGTGCACTCGATCAGCTGCCTGTAACGCTGGGCGATTATTAATTTTATTCCTAATAATTTTTAAAATAAATAAAGAATATGGACATTTTGAACGATGATACCAATCCTTCTTATACACCTGAAAATACAGCAGAACCTATAGACAGGTTTATTGCATTTCTGATAGATGCTTTGATTGTAGTAATGCTGATGCGCATAATGCCTACCATAGGATTTATTCTGGGGGTGTTCTATTTGCTGGTGCGTGATGCACTTCCGTTTATGGATGGGCAAAGTGTGGGTAAAAAACTTCTGAAACTGAAAGCTGTGGATGCGCAAACAGGTGAATCCTTGGTAAATAAGTACGACAGAAGTGTATTGAGGTCTGCCAGCTTACTTATACCTGTATTCAATCTGGTTGATGCACTCATGGTTTTGAGTACGCATCGTGAGCGTTTTGGCGACCGTTGGGCAAAAACCAAAGTGATAAAACTGAAATAATTTTTTTACCTGAATACCTATGATTCCTTTGCGCACTGTCAACTCACTCTGGAAACTTGCATTTATACTCCTGTTCATTCTGAATACGAACCTGCAGGTCGCCAAAGCTCAAACCAATAAACCAAAAATAGAAACTACACGCATATTGTTTATCTTCGATATGTCGCGCAGTATGTTGGGTGAATGGCAGAGTGGCCGGAAAATAGACGTTGCAAAGCGAATGATGGTGCAATTGCTGGATAGCCTCAAAAATGTGCCAAATGTGCAAGTTGCCCTACGTATGTATGGTCACCAAAGCCCTATCCCCCCGCAGGATTGCTCGGACACCCGCCTGGAAGTGCCTTTCGGCCCCAATAACTGGGATTTGGTAAAGAACATAATGCTAAATACCACACCCAAAGGAACTACGCCTATTGCGAATTCACTGTTGCAGTGTGCTGACGATTTTCCACCATGCTCTACATGTCGCAACATAATAATACTCATCACCGATGGTGTAGAGGCCTGCGATGGCGACCCATGTGCAATTGCACAAACGCTTCACAAAAAGGGAATCACCATAAAACCTTACGTGATAGGCATTGGTCTGGATGTGGAGCTCATAGATGCATTCAAATGCATAGGTACTTACTACGATGCACGTACAGAGAAATCTTTTCAGGAAGTGCTTCAAACTGTTGTTAATCAGGCAGCTATACGCACTACTTTGCAGGTTAATCTGCTAGATGTAAACGGACAACCTACCGAAACCGGAGTGAATATGTCTTTTTACAATTCCAAAACCGGAGAATTGAAATACAATTACATTCACACCATCAATGACATGAATGTCCCTGATACTGTAGAAGTAGACCCTACAATCAATTACAAGATTGTTGTACACACCATTCCGGCAACCATTATCGACAACATAAAAATAAGCCCTGGAAGGCACAATGTAGTGAGCAAAACTGCTGCTCAAGGGTATATACAATTGGTTGAAGATGTGAGCAATGCATACAAAGAGGCTATGGCCACCATTAGCGAAACGGGCGAATGCAACCACGTGCACATACAGCAAATGGGGGAAACTGAAAAATACCTTGTGGGGAAGTATGATGTAGAGGTGCAAACCTGGCCTCGCCTGGTGTTCAAAGATGTAGAGGTAAAGCAGGGACCATAGTTTTGCCAGCCGAAGGCTTTGCCAGTTTGTATCAAGTATCAAAAGGTGAGGCCATTTGGGTGATGAACCTCAATAAAACAGGAACAAAAACAGTTCCGCTATTACCCGGAAAATACTTTGCGGTATTTCGACCTGTAAAAATGAAAAAGACATTGTACACTCAGGAGAAACACTTTGAAGTAAAATCTGGTTATTCAAATCATATAAAATTTTGAAAGAAAGTATATTACAATGAAAAAATACGAATCAAACGAATTAAAGGACACCCGCTCTGGATTTGGAGCAGGGCTGGTAGAGGCTGCCCGAGCCAATGAAAACATAGTGGCATTGTCGGCCGACCTTACTGAGTCAGTAAAAATGGATGGTTTTGCTAAAGAATTTCCGAACCGTTTTTTCAAGGCAGGCATTGCAGAAGCCAATATGACTGGTGTAGCTGCGGGTCTGGCTACTGCCGGAAAGGTTCCCTTCATCGGAACTTTTTCCGTATTTGCAACAGGTCGTAGTTACGATCAGGTGCGCCAGTCGGTAGCGTATTCAAATAAGAACGTAAAAATATGCGGATCGCATGCCGGACTAACCCTTGGCGAAGATGGTGCAACCCACCAGATACTCGAAGACCTGGGCCTCATGAAAATGTTGCCCAATATGGTTGTCCTCAATCCTTGTGATTTTAACCAGACAAAATTGGCAACCATAGCCGCTGCAGAATACGAAGGGCCTGTATACCTGCGTTTTGGTCGCCCCAAAGTGCCCAATTTTACACCAGTCAATGCCGAGTTTAAAATAGGCAAGGCCATAGTTTTTGAAGAAGGAACAGATGTGAGCATATTTGCCACAGGCCATATGGTATGGAAAGCACTGGAAGCTGCCGAAATACTTGAATCGCAGGGCGTACATGCAGAGGTTATAAACATTCACACCATCAAACCCTTAGATACCGAGGCTATAATAAAATCAGCAGCCAAGACACGTGCAGTAGTATCAGCCGAGGAGCATTTTATATACGGTGGTTTAGGTGAAAGCATAGCAGGTGTATTAGCGAGGCAACTGCCTACTCCAATTGAAATGGTAGGCGTAGCCGATACTTTTGGCGAAAGTGGAACAGGTGACGAACTGATGGAAAAATACCACTGCGATACCCAAGACATAGTATCTGCAGCTTTAACTGCCATCAGTCGCAAATAGTTTAATCCTTTTTTTCACTATCCAGATATCTGGTAATCAAGCGTGGGAATGCATATTCAGTCAATGAGTCTACAGGTATGCGTTCCCATTTTTTATTTGGCATAAATGCAGTGTCTTCCGATAATTTCACCGATACAAACCATCCGAATAAATGCCTATGAGTAAGTATGTGCTTGAATGGTCCATGAATGTTTGTTATGACAATACTTTCAGGTAGATTCAATTCTTCATTTAGTTTTTCTAGTATTTGCAACTCGCTGTCAGGCCTGCTTGCAAGTTCAACCAGTGGGAACTCATAAAGGCCAGCCCAGATATCTTCGCTTCCGCGCCTGTTTATAAATGTAAATCCATCTGAAGTATATATTTGAGCATATGCTAGAAATCTTTCTTGTATGCTCTTTTTAGCGCCTTTCAACGGGAATCTATCCGTTTGGGTATGTTTGTATGCAAAGCACACTGTACTCAGCGGGCAGGCCTCGCATAGTGGATTTACAGGTGTACATACCAATGCTCCCAGCTCCATCATTCCCTGGTTGTGCAGAGCAGGTTCATTGGGGTGTATTATTTCGTTGGCCAACTGAAAGCCAATTTTCTTGCCCTGACTAGAATCTGATGTGTGTTCTATGCCATATACACGGGCAAGGACACGATACACATTTCCATCTACCACAGCATGTTTTTTTCCGAACGCAAAAGATGCAATAGCTGCTGCAGTATAAGGCCCGACGCCTTTCAGCGACAGAATTTGCTCATATTCCTCGGGGAATTTGCCATCGAATCTATTCATGATATCCGATGCAGCATGTTTCAGATTGCGTGCACGACTATAATATCCGAGTCCTTCCCAGTGTTTAAGTACATCATCTTCAGATGCTTCAGCGAGCGATTGTATGTTTGGGAAACGCGCAATGAATTTATTGTAGTATTCCAAGCCTTGATTTACCCGTGTTTGTTGGAGTACAATTTCTGAAACCCAGATATAATAAGGGTTTGAGATGTTTCGCCAAGGCAAATCGCGCTTGTTTTTGAGGTACCAAGGAAGTAAAAATTGATAAATATGCATAAAGTGTAAAAAACTTAAATTTAAGTTGCTGCAAATCTTGCATATTTAATAAAAAATACAAAACTTTGATGCCGCAAAAAAACTGAAATATTAAAACACATGTTAAACAATGAAATATTTATTTTTAAAAATTCTTATTCATTGTGTTTCAGTAATAAATAAAAATTATATCTTTGCAATCCGAAATTAAACTAATTGGTTGAAAATAAAAGGTTTTGAACAATGACTAAAGCAGACATCGTAAACGAAATCTCGAAAAACACAGGAATCGAGAAAGTTACAGTACAAAAAGCTATCGAAGCTTTCATGGACACAGTTAAAGGCTCATTAGTAGCAAACAGAAATGTATATTTGAGAGGTTTTGGTAGCTTCGTAGTGAAAAAAAGAGCTGAGAAAACTGCTCGTAATATTTCAAAAAATACTACGATCATTATTCCTGAGCACAACATTCCTTCTTTCAAACCTGCAAAATCTTTTGTGACTAAGGTGAAAGACCTGTCTCACCGTCATAAATAATCTAACACTTCATCAGGAGGAAACATTATGCCCAGTGGAAAGAAAAGAAAACGCCATAAAATGGCTACCCATAAACGTAAAAAACGTTTAAGGAAAAACAGACACAAGAAGAAAATTCGCTAGTAGGCTTCTTCTTTAACAAGCTTACATACAATGTATTCCAAAGGGAGCCGCAAAGGCTCTTTTTGGTTTTACATAGGTTGCATTATTCATCTGCTGAATAGCAGAGTATTACGATTAGATTATACGCATACAAAATTGGTTGACTCCCGTTTCCTGCCCGCAGTTTCATACTGCTTACGAACCGTGTGCCATATTCAAAAACTGGTATGCTTATCTTTTAATGAATGTTTAAAGAGTTGAACATGAATAAAGGATATATATTGTGACAAGTGATTTGGTAATCCAGACTACACCCACCGATATGCACTTCGCATTGCTCGAAGATAAGCAACTGGTGGAGCTAAGTAAAGAAAAAAAGAATAACCGGTTTTCGGTTGGTGATATTTATTTAGGAAAAGTAAGAAAAATAATGCCCGGGCTCAATGCCGCTTTTGTGGATGTGGGCTATGAGCGCGATGCATTTTTGCACTACCTCGATTTAGGCCCTCAATTCAAAACTCAGGCTGAATATCTGAAAGCTATTCTAGGTAAAAAAATGGCTACCTATTCGCTCGATGTGGTGCCTTCGTTGCCTGATATTGATAAGAGAGGCAAAATCTCTGATGTAATGACCGAAGGCCAAATTATTTTGGTGCAGGTTGCTAAAGAGCCTATTTCCACAAAAGGCCCAAGAATAACATCTGAACTGTCTCTTGCGGGAAGAAATTTGGTGCTTATGCCTTTCTCAAACAAAATTTCCATTTCACACAAAATAAAGGGAAAAGAAGAAAGAGACAGGCTGAAAGATTTGATACAGAGCATAAAACCCAATAACTACGGTGTCATAGTGCGTACTATGGCCAAGAACAGAAGGGTTTCATCTTTAGATTCGGAGCTTCGAGAGCTGATAGAACGTTGGGAAAATGCTATGTCGACCCTTATTGGCAAAGCCATACCTCAGCTCGTGATAGGTGAAATAAACCGCGCTTCTGCCATTCTTCGTGATATGCTCAACAATGAATTCAACAATATTTTTGTTGACAACAGCGAGATATTTAAAGAAGTACGAGACTATATTTCAAGCATTTCGCCAGAGCAGGAAAAAATTGTGAAGCTCTATTCGGGCAATATTACCATTTTTGAACATTACGGGGTAGATAAGCAGATAAAATCTTTATTTGGCCGAACTGTAACATTCAAAAACGGTGCTTACCTGATAATTGAGCACACTGAAGCACTGCATGTGATAGATGTAAACAGTGGCAACAGAACCAAGAGTTCGATGGACCAAGAAGCCAACGCACTGGAAGTAAATCTGGCAGCTGCTGAAGAAATAGCCCGCCAGCTCAGGTTGCGCGATATGGGCGGTATTATTGTTATCGATTTTATTGATATGATAACAGGTGAGAACAAAATGGCGCTGTTTGAACACATGAAAAAGCTCATGGCTGCTCATCGCACAAAGCATACCATTCTGCCACTTACCAAATTTGGGCTCATGCAAATCACACGCCAGCGTGTGAGACCCGAGCTCAATATCGAAACCAGTGAAACCTGCCCTACTTGCGGAGGAAGTGGTGAGATTGTTCCAAGCATATTATTGTTTGACGAAATTGAGAATAATCTGAAGTATATACTCGATAGAAAGGCTTATAAAAATATTACAATCAAGCTGCATCCATACATTGGGTCATACCTTACCAAAGGTTGGCTTTCAATACGCTTGAAATGGATGATCAGATATAAGCTCTGGATAAAGGTAATTACAACTTTTTCAGTTACATTCAACGAGTATCATTTTCAGGACGAGGATGGTGAAGAAATAGTCGTATAAACATAGTTACATATATTAACTTTTGTTAACCAGATTAAATATCTATACCCGGTACTTTTACTTTCATAAATTTCTTAGTAAATATAATATTTTTTGTTTAATAAAATATTGATAATGAGACGTCTGATAGTAATTTTTGTTTTTGTGATGTTGGTAATATCACTCGCTGATGCACAAATACTGCAACCAGTAAAATGGAAATTTAGTACCAAACAAGTGTCAAACACCGAAGTAGAGCTTATAGCTCAAGCCGCTATTCAAAAAGGTTGGCATTTGTATGGCCAATATTTTGAAGATGGGGGACCAATTAGACTCTCATTTACCTTCAAACCCGGAGAACAATATGAACTCATAGGCAAGGTCATTGAAAGTCCGAAGCCTACCGCAGAGCGAGATGAAATATTTGGAATAGATGTGCAGTATTTCTCAGGTGCTGCAACTTTTACACAAAAAATAAAGGTAAAATCCGCTAAGGATTTCACCATAAATATGATTCTTGAAGGGCAGGCATGCCAGGACGATGGCATGTGTGTTCCACTCGACGAAGAATATGCCTTTAACATAAAAGGAGCTACGATAAAAGTTAGCAATACAACTACCGGAAATAATGTAATTATTACCAATTCGCAGACTGATACATCAATTAGTATGGTAACAGACACTCTGCCTGAGAGTAAAAGTTCTGCTGATAGTGTGGTGGAAGAAAGTTTGGTAGAGGAAAGTGTAATTAAAGAAACTCATACTTCGCCCCTAGATGGAAGCCTCATGACCTTATTCTGGTTTTCGTTTATTGCAGGTTTAGCTGCCATACTTACACCATGTGTTTTTCCAATGATTCCGATGACGGTTTCATTTTTTATGAATAATTCTAAATCAAAATTGCAAGCAAGGTTGCAAGCTCTGTTTTATGGATTTTCTATCATATTTATTTACACTGTTATAGGTACCTTGGTGGCAGTCACTTTGGGTGCCAATTTTGCCAATTGGCTAAGCACGCATTGGTTGCCCAATGTGCTGTTTTTCATCATATTTGTAGTGTTTGCCGCATCGTTCTTTGGTATGTTTGAAATTACATTGCCAAGTTGGATGATCAATAAAGCGGATTCTGCAGCCGATAAAGGTGGATTTTCCGGTGCATTTTTCATGGCATTCACTTTGGTGTTAGTTTCATTCTCATGCACAGGACCTATAGTAGGCGCTATTTTGGTGCAGTCGGCGGCAGGAGATGTGATAGAACCAATCATAGGTATGTTTGGCTTCTCGCTTGCATTTGCTTTGCCGTTTACGCTTTTTGCGCTGTTCCCTCAGTGGCTCAATGCATTACCAAAGTCGGGAGGATGGCTAAACTCTGTAAAAGTAGTTTTGGGTTTCATCGAATTGGCGCTTGGTCTCAAGTTCTTGAGCGTAGCCGACCAGACTTACCATTGGGGATTGCTCGACCGTGAAATATATCTGGCCATCTGGATAGTTATATTTACACTGATGGGCTTATACCTACTGGGTAAAATCAAGTTTGCACATGACTCTGATGTGAAGCATATTTCCGTTCCACGTTTATTCTTGGTGCTGGTAACATTCACATTTGTGGTTTATCTTATTCCTGGCATGTTTGGTGCGCCCTTGAAAGCACTTTCCGGCTATTTGCCTCCTATGGCTGGTCATGATTTTGATATGACTGCCATTGTTCGACAAAATGCTCATACTACAGCAAATTTTTCGGACAACAATAAATCTCTTTGCGATAAGCCCAAGTATGCTGAGTTCTTACACTTGCCACACGGCCTGCAAGGTTACTTTGATTATGAGCAAGGAATGGCTTGTGCCAAAAAACTTAACAAACCTGTATTTATTGATTTTACCGGGCATGGTTGTGTAAACTGTCGCGAGATGGAAGCCAATGTATGGTCAGATCCACGGGTGCTTCAACGCTTGAATGAGGAGTATGTAGTGATAGCTTTGTATGTAGACGATAAAACAGAATTACCTGAAAATGAATGGATAACTTCACGTGTTGATGGAAAGGTGAAGAAAACGATAGGTAAAAAATTTGCTGATTTGCAGATAGAACGTTACAAGGTAAACGCACAACCATACTACGTATTGCTTAATACCGAAGGCAAAGAGTTGGTTGCACCTCGTGCATACAACCTGGATGTGGAGGAGTTTATTGAGTTTCTGGACAAAGGCATTGAAAATTTTAAAAAGAATTCTCAAAAAAATTAATTTTGAATAGTAGAATATGAAATACAGATGTACAGTTTGTGGGCTAATTTATGATCCTGCTGAGGGCGACCCCGATAGCGGAATAGCCCCGGGAACACCATTTGAAGATATACCCGATACATGGGAGTGTCCTGTGTGTGGTGTTACCAAATTAGATTTTATACCACTTGACGATTTGTAATATTCAATAGATAATACGATATAAAAACAATTGGGTTATAAACAAAAAACGGCGGTACATGATAAGTATCCGCCGTTTTTTAGTATACGTATATCAAATTCGTTTATTTTAGTACACCAGATTCTATCATGGATTCTTTTATCATTTTCCAAGTGTGTTCAATATCAAAATCCAGTCCCACAGAAAACCTGATCAATCCTTCAGAAAGCCCCATTTCTCTTTGGGTTTCAATAGGAATTTCGCTCGATGTGCTTTTGCCGCTATTGCTGAACAATGTGCGGAAATAACCCAAGCTCACCGCCAAATAACCAACACCTCTGTTTTGCATGGCCTCCATGGTTTTCCAGGCTAAAGTGGCATCCATGAGGTCAATGGCCATCATACCTCCAAAACCAAGCCCTTGATTAAGAAATGACTTATATAGTTCATAGTCGGGATGAGAAGGCAGTCCGGGATAAATAACTTTTACACCGGTTTCCAATAATTTTTCACTCAAGTACAAGGCATTTTTGCTGTGCCAGTTCATACGCACATGCAGGGTATGCAGGTTTTTGAGTATATTGTTTGATCTAAGTGGGTCTAAAACAGGCCCTAGAAGCATTGCTGTCCCTGTATTTACATCTATCAGATCATTTATGAATGCTTCATCAGCACAAATGGCGCCAGCTACACAATCATTTTTACCGTTAATAAATTTGGTCATACTATATACCACTATGTGTGCTCCCAGTTTGTATGGTGATATAAGCATAGGAGTGAAGGTATTGTCAACCAATAGTTTGATACCTGCATTATTGGCCATTTCGGCCATTTTGGGAATATCTGAAACTTGGAGTAATGGGTTGCTTACAGTTTCGGTATAAATAAGTTTGGTATTGGGTTTTAAGGCTTTTTTTATCGCATCCAGATCTTTGGGATTTACAAAAGTAACTTCGATGCCATATCTCGGAAGCCAGTTTTTGAGGAAGGCATAAGTGCCGCCATAAGTAACCACACTAGAAATAAGATGGTCGCCGGCGTGGCAAAGATGCAGAATAGCGTTAGTAATAGCTGCCATACCCGAAGCTGTAACCCAAGCCGAAGGTGTACCTTCCATAGCTGCTAAAGCGTCAGACAGGTATTTATTGGATGGATTCCAGTGGCGTGAATACAAAAAGCAGCCTTCTTGCTCGCCTGTAAAGGTGTCTTGCATGGTTTTGGCTTGCAGAAAGGTAAAAGTAGAACTATCGGTGATAGAAGGATTTACATCACCAAATTCGCCAAATTGTTTCAAATCGAAAATGGCACCTGAAGGATTGAAATTCATAGCTTTATGTGTTAGGTGTTTTATTGTCGAAAGTTTCCAGATTTATTTGCCGGTAAATGGGTTGATCTAATGAGATGAAAGTTTCAGTTCTTTCAACACCAGGAATATTCTGAATTGTATTTAGCAGAATTTCCATCAGATGGGTATTATTGAGGCAAAACAATTTAACCAACAGGGCATAATGTCCGGTAAGGAAATGTGCTTCTACAATTTCCGGTATTACTACCAATTTATCAATTACATCTCTGTATTGTTTGGCGCTATTGAGATATACACCAATAAAGGCACAAAAATCATAACCCAACTGCCTTGGGTTTATTCTGAAGCCGGACCCTTCAATAATTCCTGCTTCTTCAAGTTTTTTTACTCGCTGGTGCACTGCTGCACCAGATATACCACATTGTTTTGCTATCTCCAGAAATGGAATGCGGGCATTTTCTATGAGGTATGACAATATCTTCTTGTCAATTGTATCCAGATCGAATTTTTCTCTGTTGTCCATATGTTATTTACATATTGTAAGCTGTGGTGTAAAAATAGTAAAAAATATTAACGATATTGATAAGAATGCGTTATATTTTATAACATATTTTACAAATAGGCTTACTACCACGAAAGAAGAAATGGGCAATTTCAGATGTTAAATTTTTCTCTTATACTATCAATCCAAGGGAATCTGGAATTTCTATTTTCATAATATCCTTTGCCATATCTACTGCCGTAGGCGTATTTGGTACCATATCCGTATTTGTACCCATACTGGCTCGAGTATACCACATCGTTGAGCAAAATGCTCACCTGCGAAAGATTTTTGTTGAGCCAAAGCTCGTCTATGAGCTGCAATGCATTTTTATTAGAGTAGTTTTGGCGGAGTACAAAAATGTTGGCATCGCAATAATTGGCGATGAGCAAAGCATCTGTTACATAAGCTATAGGTGGAGTATCTATAATTACATAATCGTATGTAACTTTCAGCATATTTATAAGCTCAGCCATTCGGTGTGTTTCTATTAGCTCAGCTGGGTTTGGAGGTATAGGACCCGGTGGGCATAAAAATAAATTTGGGACATGTGTAGGGAAGATAATATCTTCGATGCTGTTTTGTTCTATGAGATAGGTACTTACCCCAAAAGTATTGGAAATATTGAAGACTCTATTGATCCTTGGTTTTCTTAAATCGAGGCCTACAATAACTACTTTTTTGCCAGACATGGCTAGTATTGCGGCCAAATTGGATGAAATAAAAGTTTTTCCTTCGCCACTCGTAGTGGAGGTGATGGCTATAACTCGGTAGTCTCTCTCTACAAGCAGATAATTGATGTTGGTACGCAAGGTTCTGAATGATTCAGAAAGCGGCGATTTTGGGTCGACGAATACTGGAAGCATATCATTTGTTTCGTTTTTTCCAATTGTACCAATAATAGAAATTTTTGTTACTCCTTCAATATCGCTTTTGTCAAGTATTTTATTGTTAAGCAAATCTTTGAGAATAACGAAAATAAGAGGAATAACGAAACCAAAAATGAGGTATCGGCTGCGCTTGCTGCTAGAAGCTGGTGTCACAAGGGTGGCTTGTGTATAATTTGCAGCATCAATTACACTGGCGTCCGGCTCATTGGAAGCTTGGGTTATGCCTGCCTCCATGCGTCTTTGCAAAAGGTAGGTATAAATATTGTCGTTGAGCTGAAATCTTCGGGAAATATTTTTGAGCTGGCGCTCAGTTATTGGTAACTGATGCAGTTGGGTGTATATTTCAGCCAAAGTTTTTTGTTTTTCTTCTAATAGAGTTTCCAGATTGGTAATGTTGCGGGCTATGATTAATTTGATAGCTTCAGTAGTAGATTCTATTTGCTTTTTTAGAAGTTGTATTTCAGGGATATCGGTTTTTACACTAAGTCTAATCCTTTCGTATTCAGAGTAAAGAGCATCTTGCTTATTTATAAGTACATAAAGCCCATTGTCTTCAATGTTCAAAATCGCGGGCAAGTAGAATATTCGTGTACTGGGATTGGTGTTTATTTCGCTCAGAAAAAATTTCAGAAATCTTTTCTGGTTTTCCATTTGAAGTTTTTCTATTTGTATCTGTTCGTATTTATTGAAAAGTACCTGGCTTTCTTTTTGAATATCAATTACATCATTCTGTCTCTTAAATTCCTGTAAACTATCTTCTGCTACTTGCAAAGAGTCGGTTACACCTATAAGCTGTTCGTCAATAAATTGTATTGTCTGTATGGCTCGTTTATTTTTATCATCGAGCCCTTGCTGTATATAAGTAGCAATAAGTTTATTCAGGTAATCGGCTTCTTTTTGGGCTACAGTGCCTTCTATCCAAGCCCAGAGTAAAGAACTATTGGGGTATTGAGGCTGTATCTTAAGTTTGCTTTTATAAAAGTTGGCTAATTGATCGATTGAAGTAAAATGGAAGTAATATTTTTTATTTAGATCAAAGGTTCTGTCTTTATTTCGTAATATTTTGAATTTAAATCCATTGGAATCTATCCATTGGTCATAATTGAAGGTTATGGGTTTACCATCTTCAAGGCCAAATTGAAGGTTGAAAGTTTCTTCAGTTAGAGGAGTAATGTAGATGTTGGTATATATGGGCTGATTGTATGTTACATCCCAATGTGCGAAAAATGGTGATCTTTTGTAAAGTTCAGTATCTTTAAACCTATCTTTTTCAAAATATGCAATTTTAAATGAGTCAAGACTTAATATGGTTCTATATGCTATATTGTATGACTGAATTGTGGCAATTTCGTTTTGTAAATTTTTCGGGGAACTGAAAATTTGCAAGCCATTCAATATTTTTTCTGATGGGTCAGCTTGGTTTTTAACCAATATGGTTGTATGCACTGAATAAATAGGTACATCAAATTCTTCCATAAATTTGGACAGGAAATAAGCAGCAAGTAATGAAATAACAAACAAATACCAGTATGCCAATATCTTATAAAGAATTTTCCTGAAATCGAAATTCTGAGTATGCTCAGTTATGGGCGAGGTTGGTTGCATTTTTATTTGAGCGATTTAATAAGTGTGATGGTTGTAATGGAAGCCGTGATGACTGAGAAGTAAAATTGATAATCGTTAAAGTATGAACGCCATAATTTATATTTCACAGGTTCAGCGATAATGATATCATTTGGCATGAGAAAGAAATCTTTACTTTCAAGTATTTTCCTGTCGGTAACATCTACTCTGTAGGTGATGTAACCATCCATAGTTGTGCGCATTATCAGCAATTCTTTCCTTTTTGCGTATTCAGTAAGCCCCCCACAGAGGGTAAGGGCTTGCAGGAGGTTTATTTTGTCAGAGTTTACCGTAATTAGCCCTGGTGCATTTATTTCGCCCAAAAAATAGATATTGTAGTTGAGTAAATACATATTTACCCTCGCATATTCAAAATTTTTCGAAGCTTCATTTTCCAGCAAGGTTTTAGCTTCCAAAACGGTAAGCCCACCTATTCTAATTGTGCCTATTATCGGTAATGTAACTGTTCCAGAGTCAGTTAGTTCGTAGCCTGAATATTGTATAAATCTACCACCTGAATTATTTGTGTTTATATCATTATTGAAGTGAGAATTCACTTGCTCATTCAGCGTAATAATCTGTATACTAAGCCTGTCATGTGGTTGCAAAGTATAGGTTACATTTTTTCTTATGTATTGAAAAATAGTATCTTCGGTGTAATTTTTAATTTCATTATTTCGGATATAAGTAAATCTGTCTTTGTTGCAAGCAGAAAGCAGGACTACAGCTATTATCAGATAGATGATATTTTTCACAATACTTTTTTTTTAGAGTTACTACAAAGTTAAATCTTTACCCAAAACACTTGCCATAATACAGCATAAAGAATGAAAAAATAATTGCCGATGATTCATTTTTTTTTTATATTTAAGTTCTAATATATTTCAAATGACACCAAAGGATTTAGAGATATTTCGTATTCGCCACAATGGGTTGAAACCAAAAGCCGGGATGATTCTGATATCTGAACCTTTCTCGCAGGATATGTATTTCAAGCGTTCTGTTGTGTTTCTAACGCAGCACTCAGACGAAGGAAGTGCTGGGTTCATACTCAATAATCCGTTTGTATTGCGTATCGAAGAAATAATACCTGAGCTTAAAAATTTTAACGTTGAAGTATCTATTGGTGGGCCTGTGAGTTCCGATTCTTTATTTTATGTCCATAAGCTAGGCGATGCTATTCCTAATAGCATTCATATAATAAATGATTTGTATTGGGGAGGAAATTTTGAGATACTGAAAGTAATGATACAATCGGGGATGGTAGAGTCTAACAAAGTGCGTTTTTTTCTGGG
>JFJP01027350.1_pt1 | contig 15593 bp, 15 predicted proteins | sample 431651 | NCBI WGS metagenome assembly JFJP01 (sample SAMN02602958, study PRJNA72255) | Microbial mat metagenome, whole genome shotgun sequencing project. | biome: fresh water; feature: sink hole; material: water; isolation source: purple microbial (photo- and chemosynthetic) mats found in... | reverse complement strand
CCAAGAATGCGAAACAAACAAATTAACTTCTCAAATTATTGATTCTAATGCAGAGGTCATGACTCAAAATTCAATAATTGAGAATTTTTCAAAACCTTTTGATTTAAGTTCGATTGATGAAATAAATGAGCAAAAAGAAAAAGAAAATAAGAAAAACATTTATTGTAATTCTTCAGGTGTTATGATGGGTGAGGAGCAAAATTTCAAAAAGAAAACCAGCATTGATGTTTTTCTTCACTACAAAAATACTCCCACTAAAAAAAATTTGGATGAAATTGAATCAAGAGAAAAATCGAATAAGAAAATAGAAAATCTGCTCGAAAGCATAAAAAAAGAAACCAAGAAACATCAAAAATCCATTTCGGAGATCAATTTCATTCAAAAAGACAATCCAACTAACATTTTCAAAAATGATAATATTAATGTTAATATCAATTCTTTAGATTCCAATTCTCATGCAACAAGGGAATTTCAGTTCCAGAACTCGAATAAAAAACAAATTTTACTCGAGAACAATGAGCATATTTTAAATTCACATCATAATTATCATTTCCAACACAAACAGACTCATGAGAACACAAACAATAAAACTTATAATTTTGTTGAACAACCGAAAAAAAATTATCAAGAAAGCTTTCTTGAAAAACCAGGGGATAATTATGAAAAGAGCCAAAAACTAAAGCGAGATTATTTGTGCGAAAAAGAGAATCAAATTAAAGTCCAAAAAAATGAAGACCATCCTAAACAAGATATTCTAATTGAAAAAAATAAGAATAAAGAAAGTGAAAAAGAAAATTTGACAACTAAATATATTTCTCAACAAAACAATTTCCCAAAAAAACAAGAAAATTTAGACAGAAGTGAAATATTTCAAAATAAAATTATTTCCAAAGAAGAAATTCCCTCCAAAAAAGATATTCTTCGACCAGAAAATACTCCAATTCTTCACAACTATACCGAAAACATAAAATCTCATATTAAGATCAGCACTCTTTTGAAAGAAAAACCAAACAGCAAAAATGAATATCAAACAAACCCGAGAATTGCAGCACGTTTGAATCCATTTCTTCCCAGGGAACCTTCTCAAAATTCAGAAACTACCTCTCAAACCCATAACAAAAGATCATCTTCCTGTTCTGCTGGACAACATAAGGATTATGAATCTTTGGTTGAAGAATGTTTGAACAAAACAAAAAACGCATTGTCATCTTTGGAAAGTGTTTCATTTCCAATGAAAAACAAACAAAGCAATAAGATTGCAATACCAGCTCAGTTCTCCAAAGAAATTGAAAATGTTCGTGGGGAAATTTTTCACACCAAAATTGATCAAATGTTTTACAATGCTTTGAATAGAAGTGAATCATTGATTTCAAAGCATTATATTTTAAAAAAAGGATCATTTGGTGTGAAACCTTCTTCTAATGGTGATTATGTTAAATACAATGGGGATTATTTAAATAATCAAAAGCATGGGTTCGGATTGTTGAGCAATCATTTGGATCAAAAGATATACATAGGAGATTGGAAGTTTGATAAATACCATGGACAAGGGGTTCTTTACAACGTTGATTTAAATGACATCATTGCAAAATCAGAAATTAATTATGAGAAAATTATTTTGGCGAAAATCCCCTGGAAATTATATGAGGGAGAGTTTCAAAATGGGGAGTTTCATGGAATGGGAAGCATAAGTTTCGTTTTAGGAGAAAGAATGAATGGGAAATTTATCAACGGAAAATTAGATGGTGAAGGATCATTTTATCAAAAAGATGGAAAAATTATCAAGGGTGTTTGGGCCGAAAATATTTTGAAAAAAATACTATAAGTTTATATAAATTAAAACTATGATTTTTTTCCCTCTCTCTCTCATATTATTAATGAGAGCAAGAATAATTCATTTAAAACAATAACTGTTAAAATTCTTAAAAAAAAACAGAGAAAACCACTAAAATTAAAAAAAACTAGCAGTATTTTAAATTAAAATTAAAAAATCATAATTAAAAAATGGTCGAAAAAGCAGCTAAAGTAGTAAAAATTAATATCCATTCTTCAGCTTTCCAACATGACCAAATGATTCCTAAAGACTACACAGGACAAGGCGCAGACGTAAGTCCACCTTTAGCATGGGCTCCAATTCCAGTTGGCACCAAAAGTTTAGCTTTAATCATTGATGATCCGGATGCCCCTGCTGGAAATTGGGTGCATTGGATGGTGAAAAACATTCCTCCTGAGGTCAAAGAATTTGATGAAAGTAGTTATGTTGGAGAAATAGTAGCAAATTCATGGGGCAAAAAAAAATATATGGGACCTATGCCACCAAAAGGAACTCATAGGTATGTCCATAAGATCTTTGCTTTGAATATTGAGAAAATGGAAGCAACTAATTTAGCTGATTTTTATAAAGAGGTGGAAAAACATAAGACAGCTGAAGGAAGTTTGGTGGCAAAATATAAAAAAACTTAAGAATAAAATTAATTGTCATATGGAAGAATTGGAAACAAATAAAACTATCGCAATCTTAAACAATTAAAAAAGCTTCATAAATTAAACAAATGCATTTTTTACAAATTTTCAAAATTAAAAAAAAAATCAAAATATTCCCATAAACTGGGAAATTAATAAATTAAAATCACAAGAAAAAAATAAAAATAAAAGAAATTTTGGCATCTCAAAATAGAGAACCTTCCTGATTTTCATCTTCATTTTCTTTTTCCAAAGCAAATCCATTGAATTTCTTTAAATTCTCAAAATTTGGGTAAGTTTTTTCAAAATTCTTGGCCAAATTCAAGATTCGTGAGGCTGTCTCATAGAAAACATCTTCTTTGACGTCAAGCAATTCTCTGACTTCTTTGGATTTGGCATCAACAGGAAATTGCTGATCTAATTGTTCAATGATTTTGAAGGCAACAAAAATAGTTGATGCTGCTAATTCATGATAATTTTGTTTGGAAAGAAAAGAATAATCATGCATCATCATTTTTAAGAGATATAGACTGACTTTCTCTAAATATTCATAACTTTTCTTATTGATAACATTCTTCAACTTCAATCCATTCAAAGCCAAATTCATAAATTCATAAGGAGTAGGATTATTTAGATTATAATTCAAAGTTTCGAGAACCTCCATTTCTTTATTTTTTATTTGTTCAATCGTGAGCTTTCTATGAGCTATTTTGTCAATAATCGTTGGCAATTTCAATGGATAAATCTCTTCATATTTGTTGGATATGAACATGCAAGCAACGCCTATCAAATGAAGATCCGTAACTTCAAGGCACCTTTTTTGTTAAAATATTATTAATTATTTTTTTTGTGAAAAATGAAAGTACTTTTTGGAATGTTTAAAAAAATTGTCCATAATTGTAACAGATAAAAAGAATGTTTGGTCTTGGCATTTATAACTGGATAAAACTTCAACCATCCAATCCACCATTTTCGCTCTCAGATTTGCAGGAACATTGTGATTTTCTAAGCATAATCTGTTATTGTTTGCAATCTAATTTTTAAAATAATTTTTAATGAACTAATTTTCATTAAATAAAACCTCATTTTCTCTGAGATTCTTGATGATTTCCTTTGAATAAATGTTATTTAAATTAACATTTTCGAAATCTCTATAGTTCAAATCATTATTTTTAGTTTGAGATTTCGATTTTTTGTCATCTTTCAGAGAAATTTCTTTGAACTCTTTTACCATGAAATCTTCTTTTTTGTCAACTTTGAAAGTTTTTTTGTTTTTTTCTGTCAGGATTTTCTTCATTGCATCCTTGGAAAAGTCTTGAGATTTCATTAAAATGTTCGGCACTTTGTACATTTTTTCTGAAACATCATTTGAATGCTTAGCCATTGAATTTTTTGATGCATTGAGAGTATTTGGGTTGTTTTCCTTGTCTGAAGGAAAACAACTGAGAAAGGATTTAGAGGAGAAGCCTAAAGGATTTGATTTGAACATGACTGAAGCAAACAAACAAAAAAGTTTTCGTTAAATTTAAGAATTTTTTTTCTAATTTTTCTAGCTGTTTGCTAATTATAGAAGAAAAAAAAATCGTGTTTTTCCGTTAATAAATAAAAAATTTTCTGAATTTCTAATTATTTCTCAAAAACTGCTATTTTTGTTAAAAAAAAATTAAAGTTTTTGATTTATTTTTTCTTGCTAAATTCCGAAATTTTCTTCACCAAAGCTGCCTTTTCTTTAATGATTTTTTCATTTTCTGAATTTATCTCTTCCTTTTTGTGATTTATAATTGGTGTTGTGTCATTGCTTATTGTTTTATTCACAGGTGTCAAGGTATTGCTTTTAGTTTGATAAATTGTCGTTAATGAATTGTTTTTGAACTTCCTAGGTATTTTTTCATCGTTCTCATTGAGTAATTCTGAAAATGAAGGGATTTTTTTATTTTTTTTTTCCTCGACAAGATTAATTTTCAGAGCAGGAGTTAATCTTGCAGAAATTGTAAAACTTTCCTGTTGATATTTGTTTTTAATAATGAGTTTTAAAGCATTATTTCTAAAATTGATGAAATTGATCTTGCTTTTATGAAAATCCTCCAGTTCTTTTTTTATCGATTTGATGAAATCTTTTTCTTGTAATGTTTCAAAATTACTATAAACTTCAGAATTATCAATTAAATTATCGATATTTTTCAAATATGTAACAAAAACCGATAATTCTGTATTATCCAAATTATTTTCCAAAAATTCCTTCATCAAAGTTTTTTCCCGCATGATTTTATGCAAAAGCTGCTGTTCTGAAGACATAGCATCTTTTCTCTCAAAAAATTTAAAACTCGTAGGGAATTCAACGTTTTTTTCTAACAAAATTTTAAAAGCCAATGAGAAATTTGGATATTCTTTCGTTTTATTATAAATTTTTCCCCAAACAAAAAAACATTCTTTTCCCAATTCTGTGAATTGCTCATGTAGATTTTCCTCATTTGCTTCAATAAGTATTTCTTTTGTAAAACTTAAATAAACTAATAAAGCAAGATTTCTGATCAAACTATTATCAACAAATCTAATAAATAAAGGAACTGATAAATCCATCCCTTTTTTTATCATATGCAAAGCATTAAACTTTGCAAAAAAAGAAGTAGATAGATCCTCGAAAATCAAATTGCAAGAAAACACCACCATTTTGATAATTTCTTCATTATTATTAGCCATTTTATCTAAAAAAGGAATAATTTTATCTGCGCATCCATTTTTTGAAAGGATTTTATTCATATTTTGAGCTTCAGCTAAATTAGCATCCTTAATTTCAACATGTTTCAGTTTATAAAAATTGCTCATTTCTGTAATTTCTATATGTTGGCAACTAATATTTGTGCGTCTGCTGCCGTTGATTAGGTTGCTGTCGAAATCCAAGTCAATTTCCTTCAAACTCATGTTTTCATTTTTAATATTAAATTTGAAAAATTTCTTTAAATCTTTTCTCAAGATTGATATTTTTATTCCATCACTCTCCATTTTTTTATAAAGCCTCATAAATTCTCGAAGGAAATTTTGGCAATCATGCAAAAGTGTGTGCTTTTCATGAGGTTCTTCATTCACCCAGAAATCTAACATCATATTATAATATTTTAGTTTATCATAAGTTTTTTTTAGATAAATCTCATTCATTTTCTTCTTCTTTTTTATTAGTTCTTCTCCTGATTCTATCAAGATCTGTTGGATTTCTTCAATAAAGGAGTTTACATCTTTTAAGCATTCATCCAAATTTTTTTGAAAAATTGGATTAAGGAACAAATCAACCTTGTCCAGAACTCCAGTTAAAGGATATTTCTTCATACTTTTGAGGAAATCTTTGAAATCTTCTTTCATTTTATATTGGATGAGATCAGATATTTCTTGCAAAAGTTTTTTTTCTTCAATGAGACCGTTCAATTTCAAATAAAATGGCGGGTTTTCTGAGTTAGATGTGATTAAAACAATAATATTTTCTTTTAAGAGTAAAATATTGTTCAAAAGGTCAGTTACGGTGTAATAGTCAAAAGAACTTTGAAGACAATCCATCGGAATATTTGAAAAAAAATCTTTTAAATATTTTTTATGAAGTTTCAAATATTTTTGCAGGTTTTGCAAAGAAGTAAATAAGGAGCTTGTTCCTGTGCTTTCCATTGATGAAATATTTTTCTGGAATTTATGTTTGTTTTTATATAAAAAATAAAATAAAAATATCTTTTTGTTAATAAAATTCACTTATGAAAACCTATAAATATTGAAAAAATAGTAATAATTTATCAATTTTTATACATATTATTAAATTTTTTGTAATAAAATTCACTTTGAAAAACATATAAATATAAAAAAAAAATATTAATAATCTATTAATTTTTTTTTGGTTGTTGAATTATTAGAATTTTCTTTCTTATTGCTTAAAAATCCTCTTTTTAAATCGATTTGAATCCAATTAGCTTTATCTCCCAAGCTCCATTCAAGTTTTTTCTTTGAATAATACCTTTCATTTTCATTTTGTAAAAACACTTTCAAGTCTTTCATTTTTCTCTTCTGAAGCAATAAGAGTCTAATTCCGGAAATTTTCTTAATGACTTTCATTTGAACAAAACCCAAAGCAATAATAATTATTGGATTGAACAAAGAAATGATAATTATTCCGAAATTCACATATAAAAAAATGAAATAGAGCAAAAGGGTGATAAGAGTCAGCAAAAAATTATAAAGACGAACTGTATTTGTGCAGGGATTCAGATTTTTTTTATTTTTTAACGAGAGCAATGTGAAATCTAAGTGGCAATTATCAACATATTTTAAAAGAATTGAACGATCATGATCCTTAAATAAGTATGTATATGAGAATGTATCCAAAGGAATAATTAGTTTCGATTTGCTTCGTAAGGGGATGGTCATATGAGTATGCAAATAAACTGTTTCATCGATTTGGGTAGCTTCATCCATTTTTAACTTGAAATTTAGATATTTTTACAAAAAAGCTCGAAATTTTAAATAACCCTTTTAATTTAATTCAAAAAGAAATTTACAGAAAAAATTGAAGGTTTTCTTTTTAAATATTATTTCAGCAAAATTTTTGTTTCTTTAATATTTTTTTTGAAACTTAAAAAAAAATTGAAAGACTCTAAAATTTGAAATCAAAATTCCTTTTATATAAATTCAATTCTTGAAGAAAATATTCATAATAAAAAATTTTAATTTAATTTTTCATGAATAACTCCAAAAAAATTTTAGAACAAAACCCTCAACCTCCTAACGAGAAGCTGAATCTTTCAAAAAAGAAACAATTGCACCGAAGAACTCAATCTAACTCTGACTTTGCTGCTTCTCGAGTAGAACCTCCATTGCGTTTATCATCTTTTCTAAATATAGACAATAATAAAATCCTAAACAAAGTGACTTCTTTAACAGAAACCAATTTTGTTCAAAACAATGAGTCTTGTGGACAGCAAAATGAAAATAAAAAAGGCTTAGAAGATAAGCAAGTGATCATTGAAACCTTAGACTTAACTCCTCAAGAACAAATGAAATTGGCTGGCACTGCCGGTTATGGAACTATTAATTCAGGCTTTTTCAGATTCGGAAAGAATAGGACATTTGAAAATTGCCCTAAATATTTGGAATTGATGTTAGCTGGTATGGCACTTTCAAACGAAGAAGAGAAAAAAAATAATGATTCGTCAGAAATCGACATTTCTCCTCTCAAAGAACATAGCGTAAATATTTCAATCAATTATAACAAAATCAATGAGGAATCTATTGAAACTGAATCAGAACGCAGCAAAAGAAGCTCAATTTGTTGCAAATTGTCTATTTCCAAACAAAAAAAAGACAGCAATGTTAAGTCCGATTTTATTGAAGCCATTCAAGAAATTTTGCAAGCAGAAGATGTCAAATTCAAGACTTTTAAGAATAAATTAAGGAAAAAAGGTCATTCAAAAAGTTGCTTCAGTTTCAACCTATTGGCTTTCAATTCGAAATTAAAGAGCTATTACGATAACAAGAAATCAGTCAGCATTCGAAAGAATGAAATCCTTAATTCAGATAGTCTATCAAAATTGAATTCTTCTCATACAAACTCCATCACCAATTTTTCAGCTACAAATCATAATCAAAATTTGAGAAAAAAAAGTGATGAAAGCTTGATGATAAACAAAATAAACTCCTCTCTTAAAAAACACAAAAAAACATCAACTTCAATTTTTAACTCAAAAATAAAAACCCCTTTAACGCATGAATGTTTAATAGAAATTCAAGGATTTGACAAGAAAATCAAAGAATTGGAAAAAAAAATCGTCATATTACAAGAAAAAACAGAAGATTTGGAAAAGGAAAATAAGAGCCTTTCCTTGAAAATCATCGATGTTTCAAATGAAAACAAAACAGGAGATTTAGTATGTATTAATTTATCCCAATTTTTTTTAAGTTTTCTCTCAATTGAAAAAAGGAGAAAGAAGAATATAAAAAAACAATTAAAGAATTAGAAAAAAGGATCAAAAGTAATGAGAATAACATTATTAAAATTTTGAATTTGATGGTTCAAACTGATTCAACAATGATCACTGATTTCAAGAATGACTCATTGAATTCCTTATCACAGTATTTATTTATTTTTCAAATTCAAATGACATAAAAGTATTTCTAGGCTTGAAATATCAGTTTTTTCACATAATATGGGGAAATCGATAGAAGAGCCAATTAGTGTGAAAAACCAACTAACATCCATTCCTAATACTCCTAAAAACCTCATCAATCTGATGAATGTTAGCGCTGAAATCAAAACTTCTAAAAAAAAATTAAGGAAAAAAGTAAAAAAAAATGTTATTTTTTTTTTGTTAATTTTTTTGTAAGTTTTAGGATTCTTCAAAAAAAATTAAAATTTTCCAATTTTTTCCCTAAGGTTTATTTTCTATTTTGTTTTTATTTGCCAAAGAAACAAATGTCAATATTATTAATAAGAACAAGTCTACTATTAGAAAAAAACTTTAAAATTTTTTTTATCAAAAATAAAAAAACAGAATTTAATCATTTTTTTCTTTCATTCTTCTCAAATTAATGGTGAATTTTATCACCAACTATTTTTCTCCCTTTCAATTTTTTCAGGATTATGTTCATTTTCTTTATTTAATTGATAAGTTTCTTGTAACAAAATTATTTATCGCTATCTTTTCCGACCGAATTAAAAGCATTTTGAATTTGTTTCTGTTCCTTCAATTTTTCATCTTATATTTTGGAATTAGAATCCATTGAAAAAAATTTATTTAAAAATTTTTATTTAAATTATTTTTTAAAATTAATATATATTTATTGTGCTCCAAATTTTAAATAACATAGCAATTTCATTTACTTTTAAATAAATCTTTTTGATTAATTTTCGGCTTTTTTTCATTGTCAATTTTAAAATTTCTCTTTTTTTCCTGGATATTCTGGAGCAAGAGGCTTACAATTTCTTGAAAATTGAGAATCTTTTTGCATTTATCACCTCTTTTTGAGTAATTGAGCAATAATTAAAAAAATTAATATTAAGAATAAATTTATGATTATAACTTTTGATTTTCAAATGGAAATTGCGAAGACTCCTTAAAATTTTTCTGAGTTTTTCGATATCATGGGCTTTAAATATTGAAAGCTCAAAATCTCTATTTTCGATTAATTTAATTTCGTATTTGATCATTCTATTTTTGATTAAAAATTATCATAGTAAAAATTTTAAAACTGGTTTGAAATGCGATTTTACCAAAATTTAATGTTTTGGTTTTTAGGAAAATAGTTATTTATTTTTTATTTTTTTTTGAATTTTTTATTCGCTCGAGAAATTAATTAAAAAAAAGCATTAAACATTAGAAATGAAAATTATTTCTTAAATTCATAAATGTATAATTCAGAACTAATGTCTGAAATGAATATTTTATTATTATTTGAGGTTTCAATCCAATGAGGCTAGATTTTTTAAAAAAAATTAGCTTTTAATCGATCAAATTATTTTTACTTTATTTGGAATTTCAATTTTTTTGACAAAACTCGGAACCCCAAATGGATTTTTATTATAATTATCCCACATAGCAAACGATAGATCATTACTCACAGACACTATGATTTCTTGATTTTGGCCGAAATTAGCAAAAACACTTATAAATTTAAAGATATATAAATACACGAAAAAAAATTATAAATGAAAAAAATTACGATCGTATTACTTTTCCTAAATGTCCATCAATGATGTATTTTGGCTTAAAATCAATAAAATTTATGAAAAATAATTATTATTAGATTAAACTTTTTTGGGCTCTTTCATATTCAAGCAAAAAATATGTCCAGTCTCACATGATGCAAGTAAAGTTTGATCGTTTCCATATAACGAATAAATCAATGGGGGACACAACAATTTTCCTGGGATGCATTTTCCAGCAATTTCATTCAAATTGACATTTTTCATCGGAATTTTTTTCTCAATATCCCAAAAAATAACTAAACAATCAAAACCAGATGTTACACCTTCAAAAAACAATTAAAATTGATAATAATTCATAAATTTTCATACATATTGGCTCTCCGTTTTTGTAAATAAAATCTGTCGAAAATGAAATCTAAATGAAATTATGAGATTTGATAAAGAAATAAATTCATTTTAAAAGACATTTTGATGTTGATTTCCTAGAAAGGAAATTTTTTCATAAGTTTTTGGATTGATAATTGTGGTATTTCCTCTAAAAAAACATTTTTAAACATAAATTTAGTGATCATATATACGAATCATCACAACAAGCTATATATTTGAAGGTTTTATCAATAGATAATTGGTTAATTTCATCAGTTTCATAGTTTAATAATTGATCATACTCATTTACTATTATTTTATCTGTTCTTGAATTAAAAGCCAAAATCTAATATAATTTTTGAGAAAAAATATAGCATAACAAAAAAGAAAAGACCTTGTTGCCTTTGCTGACTAAAATATCATTATTTTCATTAAAAATAACATTTCCAACATCCCCTTCTTTCTGTAAAGCCAAAGAGAAATATTTTACTGAGGAATTCATTCTTAAATCCCATAATCGAGCACTATTATCATCTGATGAAGTCGCAATAATATTATGAGATTCTTCTTTTGTATTGAGGGCAATAGATATAATTGAATCTTTATGGGCTAAATAATTATATTTACAAAAGAAAAAGTTTCGCTGCTAAATATTTAATAGAAAATCAACCTTTTTTTTTAGTCATGTAAATTTTATTATCCTTTGCTTTCTCCATCTTTTGCAAATTTTTTTTTTTTTAATTAATTTTATAAGTTATTCTTAAAAAAAAATTAAATTAAACTTTTAAAATAATTGAAAAATTCAAATCGATTATGGGAAAACCTTTAACTTCTGAATTAGTTCTTCTTCGTTCCAAATCGGATAACTTATATACTGTCAAAAATCTGAATTTATGGGGAAATGAGATTGATGATATAAAATTATTAAGACAAATGCCAAATGTAGAAGTTTTGTCATTAAGCTTGAATAAAATTTCAAGCCTTAAAGAATTTGCCACGTGTGCTAAGCTCCAAGAATTATATCTCAGAAGAAATAATATTACCGATATTTCAGAAGTGCGTTATTTGTCCCATCTGCAAAATCTGAAAATATTGTGGTTATTGGATAATCCATGTTCGGAAATAGAGAATTATAGAGAAATTGTGATAAAATTTCTTCCAAATTTGGCTAAATTAGATAATACACAAATTAACAATGAAGAAAGAGTCAATGCTTCCAAAAAAGTTTTCAATTTCATGGAAGATGGAAACGATCCAGAAAACAAAATTAAGCAAAATTTGCCATTGTCTGAAAAAAGAGGCAGTTCTAATGAAAACAACAACTTTGACAAAAATTACAACAACAACGTTAATTTATAAGATTTAATTTATTTTTATTTTTTTTAAAAAGCAGCTTAACCAGCAACAGCCTTTAAAAAAAGAAAATTCACAAGTAAAATTATGATATTCTTAAATTTATTTTAATATTGATGAAGCTTAATAAAAAAGAACGCGATCTTCAATCAGATTTCACAGTTTTTCAAGACAATTCAAATAAAGCAGCTCCCTATCAAAAAAATGAGAATATTCTTTCAGGAGTATTTTTCTTTTTATATTCAAATGTGTATTTTTGAAAAGTACAACAATAAAGATAATGATGTTGGGGATTTTCTCCAAAATCTTCACGAAAACGCCATAAAGCCGCCATCAAACAATATGGCTAATAAGAATGAAAACATACTTTGTGCAGTTTTAGCTTTGCTTAAGGAATTGGATGAGACAAGTTTGGAATTAGTCCGAAGAGAGATAGACAGAAAATTGAGTAAAATGTGTTAAAATAAATTAAAAGAAAAACTTGTTTAATAATTTTTAAAAATTTAAATAACATTTAAATAATTAAAAAACACATTTTAATGAGTTCCCTTGAGAATTCTCAAACAAAGCAAGCTACAAATCTCGACTTAAAGGTTTTGCTTAAAAAAGCTAAAGAACAATTTGAATCTGAAAATGATTTCAAACCATTCACTTCAGAACCTTTTAAAATTCCAGATTTAAATGAAGAGAAACCAGAAAAACTCAATAATCCCGAAGAACAGCTGAAATTAGTGCAAGAAATCAAAGAATATGAAGAGGAAGTGAAGAAAGCGAAGGAAGAAATCAAAGAAACGAAGGAAGACCCAACTTTGGAAAAGTATGATTTCTTTCGTTTTCGGTTATTTATCTTTAGGAAAAAGAATGATTAAAGAATGCAAACAAATCAGAAAGGAAGCAGAACAAAAACTCTATATGAAGAAAAAAGAAATGGAAATAATGACTCGAATGGATATGAAGACAGTAAATCAATTGCTTTTGAATGAAGATGTTAATTTTTGAATTTTTCTAGAATTTGATTTTAATTCCTTTTTAACAGCTCTCAATGATAACCCAGCATAAAGAAATGGTTGAAAATTTAAAGGTTAAAATCAATAATTAAATATCTATTATAAATTGAAATTTTAGAAAACTGAAGAGCCTCAAACAGGTTCAAAAAATAGAGATAAAGAGGACAAAATTTTCGAAAATTTACGTATAAAAAAACTCATCAAATGAAAAAAAATTAATTTGGAAATTGAAGCCAGAAGATTGCCAATTGTTTTAAAGGAAAATTATAAGAATGAAAAAAAAGAATTTTACCAACCCATAACAGATAAAGTGTATTTTTTTAATTTATCAAAGCATCAATAATTTTTAATAAATTTTTGAAGAGCGAAAGAATTACATGAAGAAATCAGAAAAAATAAAGAAAATGTGAATAGATCCAAAAACATTGAAGATCATGAAAAGGTTTTAAATAATTATTGTTTTGATTTTTACTCTAAATATTCAGTTGAACGACATGTACCATAAAGAATTCTCCGGTTTTCTTCAAATTCAGCCTAAGGTTGAACAAAATAGGCAAGAAATTATCAATAACATGGCTGAAGCTCATGAAATGATGTCAGCTTTGAAAAGTTAAAAAAATAAAATTATTAATTAAAATTTTTAAAGACATTCCAAATTTAAACGCTCCCAAAATTTGGAGTGCAAAACCACCTACTCAAAAAGAATTAGATGAAATAAAATTTTATATCTCAAGAAAAGAAACTTTAATGAAAAATAAGTAAATTTTTTTGAAATTTATAAAACAAAATAAAAATAAAAAAGTTGGAGACTTGATTTAGAACAACCTTTCAAAAGAGATATCACCAAAGAAGTAGATGAATATTTACTAGAGAAAATGTCTTATTACTCTATTTTGTCGATTTTTTTTTTTTTTTTTCAAAATTGTATAGAATTTTTTTTATCATTGCAATCTAGATCGACAAACTGGGCACAATCCATTGATTTTTAACCATTTCTTTATGCAATCATCATGGAAAAAATGCCTTTATAATTTTTTTTCATATTTGTTTAAAAAAAATGCTTACATTTCATTGCAAGGAAGTGTTATTATACTGTTTCCATCTTCATATTCCACCCTACAAATAATACAATCTGGATCTGCACCATCAGGAGCCTCAGCTTTCACATATTTCTTCACATTCAATTTACTAATAATTTGCTATAAAAAATAAAAATTTATCAAATAATAATCTGAGTTTTTCATTGCCCTGTCAGCTGGCTTTTGTTGAGATCCTCCAAAATAAATCAGCAAAAACAATAAGCAAGGCAAACATAAACAAAATGAGATCACAATTAAAATTGGGTAAAATATATAAATATATCCCAAAATGATATAGGCCAAAATAAGACTTTTAAGCTCCTCACCTCCTAAAATAATTATAAATTTTTCGCTTTTTAGAGAATTATAAAAGAAAAACTACCATATAAACAATCAGGTTTTTGTAGAAAATAAATAAGATGCGCCCATAAAAGAATCGCTATATAAAATCTATGAAATTAAAAAAAAGAAGGATTTATCAGAAAAGCAAAATTTGAAATTTCTATTACATTTTATTAAGCTCTTTGATTATTAAAAGTAGCTTGCACTGACTTTCAACAAGATCTTGATGTTGATTGTCAATATTATTTTGTTGGTTCATTTGCACATTTTGTCCATCGTCAAGCGGTTGATATTGAACTCTTATCTGATTTTCATACTCGCTGATCAAACTTCTTCTATTAGTAAAATATCGAGAAAAAATCAGATAAAATGCCACATAAAACAAATTTAGGCTGTCGTGAAGCATCATTAAAATTATCCAATTTGTGATATCAATTTGATCACAAATATCACTAAATTTTGATAAAAACACAGAAGAAATGACTATTTTTATCACGGAAATAATTGCTGAAATGAATTTCAACATAATAGATCGATTTATTATTTGATTGACTTCGTTCTGCATATTCCTTTCAGCTTGAGCTCGAGCCTTAAATTATTTTTATCAATATTCAAATTATTCTTTTGAAAATAGATTTTTAATAACATCTGCTGGGGCTAAAGGTGCCTGAGCTAGTGGTATGTTTTCATTCGGTAATTGCAAATTAATATCATTTTGTTGATTTTGTATGCTTGCATTTTCAACGAGAAAAGGTTCATCATTAATTTCTTGAGAATTCATCACAGTATTTCAACTCCCAATTTTTTTATTTAAAAATGAATATTGGCTTTTGTTTTTTTGAATCAATTTTTTAAAAAATTAATAATTTGAAACTCAGAATATTGTTTGATTCTTTTTTATGATGTTTTGTTTGAAAAATTAAAGTTTTTTAAAAATTTACTGTTTCTAAATATAGGATTATTTTTGTTTGTTTATTTTTAAAAAAATATGATTTCATTCTTAAATATCATTTGGAATTGACCTAAAAAATAAAATAAAATATAAAATTATTTTGAATTTATTACTTGAATGAGATATCTAATTTTGACTTGGTTTTCATTATAAACTATATATTCATTATAAGGTAAGTGTCTAGTTTTTGTTGCGGATTCTTTTTCATAATTAATAATTTTGCCTACAGGCATAATAGTGCCATTCGCCAAATAAATATTTTGTTTAAAGTTAGGTCCTTCAACTCCTTTTCCCATAACAGATTGGTATTTGCCTAAATCATTTTGTTAATTATAATTTTAAAATAAAAATAA
>JFJP01020520.1_pt1 | contig 15594 bp, 11 predicted proteins | sample 431651 | NCBI WGS metagenome assembly JFJP01 (sample SAMN02602958, study PRJNA72255) | Microbial mat metagenome, whole genome shotgun sequencing project. | biome: fresh water; feature: sink hole; material: water; isolation source: purple microbial (photo- and chemosynthetic) mats found in... | reverse complement strand
CGCACCCGCGTGGTCGAACTGACGCCCTCGACGGTGGCGGCGATCTCGGGCGGCGAACGCTTCCGCTCGATCGACGAGACTCCCGATCAGGCCATATCGATGGGCATGTCGCAGATCCTTGACGCGCACCGCGTCCTGATCATCGCCACCGGCATCGGCAAGGCCGAAGCCCTCGCCCGCATGGTCACCGGTCGGGTCGGTCCGGGCATGCCGGCCAGTCTGCTGACGGCGCACCGCGATATCACCCTGGTGGTCGATGCGGCTGCCGTTTCGGGACTTGATCCCGCCCTGATCGAGGAGCTGGCGTGAGTTCAGCCCCGTCGCCCGCGCCAGGTACGGTGCCGGCTCGTATCTGCCCGCCCGCCAGCTTGGCCGAGGTTGCGACGCGCATCGCCGGCAGCTGCGAGCTGGTCGAGGCGGCGCGCCAGGTCGCCCGCCGTGCCGACAACGTGCTTGGCCTGCTGCTGCGCGCGCTGACGCCGCAGGAGATCGCGGTGATGACCGCCGCCGGCTGCCGCGCCGACGACTGGACGCAGGTGCAGGTGGCCGAGGATTTCGACTGCTTCCGCGTACGCCGCGTGACCTTCCGGGGCCGCTGCGCGATCGGCCGCTGCGCCGGCGATGTCGAGGTGATGCCGGGCATCAAGCTGCCTTCGGGCCTTTCCGACTGCACCCTGGTCGATTGCCAGGTCGGCAACGGCTGCCTGATCGAGAACGTGCGCTTCGCCGCCAAGCTGGTGGTCGAGCGCGAGGCGGTGCTGCTCGACGTCGGTGCGATCACCTGCAGCGGCGCCGCCACCTTCGGCTGCAAGCAGGCGCCGTCACTCGGCTGCGAGACCGGTGGTCGCGAGGTTCCGTTCTGGTGCGGCATAACCGTCGATGACGCCGCCCTGGTGGCGCGCCGGCGTGCGGACAAGGCCGGCCTGCTGGCGGTCGGCAATGCCCACGCGGCCTACGTCGCCGCGCTGACCAGCCCGGTCTCGTGGGTGCGCCGCGGCGCCCGGGTGGTGCATACCGAGCGCATCCACGACGTGTGGATCGGCGCCGGCGCGGTCATCGACCATGCCCTGGAAGTGCAGGACGTCGCCGTGCTGTCCACCGCCGACGAGCCGACGCGCATCGCCGGCGGCGCCGCCGTCACCAGTACGATCCTGCAGCCGGGGGCGCATGCCACTGGCGGCAGCATCGTGCGCCACAGCGTGGTCTGCGAGCACGCCGCGGTCGAGGAGCACGGTTGCGTCGAATCCTCGCTGATCGGGCCCAACACCGCCATCGCCAAGGGCGAGGTGACCGCTTCGCTGGTCGGCCCCTTCGTCGGCTTCCATCACCAGTCGCTGCTCATCGCCGCCTTCTGGCCCGAGGGCAAGGGCAACGTCGCCTATGGCGCGATGGTCGGCAGCAATCACACCGGCCGCGCCCCCGACCAGGAGATCTGGCCGGGCGAGGGCACCTTCTTCGGTCTCGGCTGCGCCATCCGCCTGCCGGCCGATCTCAGCGAGTCGCCCTACAGCGTCGTGCAGATGGGCTGCAGCACCCTTCCCCAGAAGGTGCGCTTCCCGTTCAGCCTGATCAGCGTGCCGGTCGAGGCCCTCGATGCCGAGGACGACCGCGTGCCGCGCGCCTACAACGAGATCGTCCCGGGCTGGGGCCTGTGGGCCAACGCCTACGGCATCGTGCGCGCCGAGCTGAAGTTCGCCGCCCGTGATAAAAGCCGCCGGCACAGCATCGACTACAAGGTGCTGCGCCCCGGCATCATGCGCCAGGTCAAGCAGGCGCGCGATCGGCTGCGTGCGGTCGATGGTTCCAAGCGGGTGTGGCTCGAGGACGACATCGACGGCCTGGGGCGCAACTTCCTGCGCGAGGAGAGCCGGCGCAAGGCGGTCACGGTCTATGACCAGGCGCTGACCCGCTACGCCCTGCGCATCCTGCTCGGCGAGCGCGAGGGCCGCATCACCATCCCCGGCTCTGCCGAACTGGCGCACGAGCTGCTCGACGAACTGCTTGCCGCGACCAGCTTCGCCGAGCGCATGCAGCGGCTGATCGAGATCGAACGCGGCAATGCCGGCTTGGTCGAGGACAGCAAGCGGCGTGACGACGAGCGCGGGGCGCGCATCATCCCCGGCTATGCCGATGCGCACATCGCGGCGGCCGATGATCCGGTGGTGCGTAGCGCCTGGGAACGAGTGCGTCGCACCGAGGAGCGCGTGGCCAAGGTCCTGGCGTGACGACGGCGGACGCGGATGGCGGCTTCCAGTTCGGGGGCGGCACGATCATCCCATCGGATGTGTCGTTGCTCATCCTCGACTGCTTCGAGACCCTGGTCGAGATGGCTGGACGCAGCTACGTCGCACGCAGGGGGATTGCCGATTTCATCGTCTATTTCCAGCAGCTCGGCGTACCCATGATCGTCCTGTCGGATGGCGACCAGGCGGCGGTCGAGGCGGCGCTCGGGCAGGCCGGGCTGACCGGGCGCTTTCTGGCCGTGATCGGCGCTCCGCTCAGTCTGCGTCAGCATGAGGATGGGCGGGTGCTCAAGCGGCTCGACACGGTGGTGAAGCGTTTTGCCGCGCCGATCGAGCAGGTGGTGTTCATCGGCGACAGCCCGCTTGATGGACTGGCCGCGCGTCAGCATGCCGTGCCGTTCATCCGCGTGCCGCGCTCTGAAGACCAGACCTTCACCTTTGCCAGTCTGATCAAGGGGCCGAGCCGCTATCGAAGCGGGGAGTTCTCGCAGGTGTTCCTCGAACGTTATCTGAAACGCCGCCCGTGAATCCCCACCCGCGCAATCAGCCCAGCGCAGCCGACCTCGCGCATCTGTTCATCGGCGGTCTGATCCGCTTGTGGACCCTGATCTGCTACCGCGTGACCGTGCGTAGCGCCGCTCCGCTGCCCTGGGGGCCGGTGCTGTTCGCCTGCAACCACCGCAGCTTCCTCGATCCGCCGATGGCGGGCATGTGGAGCCGGGTGCCGGTGTGCTACTTCGCCCGCGCCAGCCTGTGGAAGAATCCGCTCATCGGTGGGGTCCTCGACATCTTCTCCGGCATTCCGGTCGATCGCGACAACCCTGGCGCCAGCAGCATGAAGGGCGCGATCGAACGTTTGAAGGCCGGCAAGCAGGTGCTGGTCTTCCCCGAAGGCACGCGCACCCGCACCGGCTACCTCGCCCGGTTCAAGGACGGCCCCGCGCTGTTCGCCCGCCGTGCCAATGTCCCGGTCATCCCGGTCTATGTCTGGCGCACCGAGCGGTGCTGGCCGCGCGAATCCAAGCTGCCCCGCCCGTTCGGTTCGCGTCTCGAGGTACGCTACGGCCGCCCGCTGCGCGCCCCCGCCGACCTCCCACCGCGCCAGCAGGACCGCTGGATGATGCTGCACCTGGAAGCGTGGATGCGCTTGCAGGAGCGGCGGATGCTATCTCCATTGCCCCGAGGGGTTAGGGGTTAGGGCGGATTGCCCCTCATTGCCGCAGGGGTTAGGGCAAGCCGCCATTGCCCCTCATTGTCGCAGGGGTCAGGGTTGATTGTCCCTAACCCCTGTGGCAATGCTGCCTTTCCCTAACCCCTAACCCCTAACCCCTGTGGCAATGGAGGGGCAATGCTCCTAACCCCTGTGGCAATGGCGAGGCAATGCCCCTAACCCCTCGCGGCAATGCAGGGGCAATGGCGCGCATTGATCCCCCGCGCCGCTCCTGACGATCCCGCCCATGCCTGACGCCGGTGAACGATTCTGGGACATCCTCGGGGCCTCGGACGATGCCGCCGAACTGCCTGCCGTGGAATGGCGGCGGCGTCTGCACCGCTTCTGCGAGAACTGGATCTTCGCCCTGATCATCGCCTTCGGCATCCGGCATTTCGGGGTCGAGTTGTTCCGCATCCCCTCGGCGTCGATGGAACCGATGCTGCTTGGCGATCCCGGCTTTGGCAAGGGCGACTTCGTCATCGTGGACAAGCTGACGGCGCGTTTCCGCACGGTGCAGCGTTGGGATGTGACCGTCTTCCAGTACCCGGTGCCCGAGATCGAGAGTCCGAGTGGCGGCCGCGCCCGGCCGGCCATCTCCGCCGACGGCCAGCGTCTCGACGACCCGCTGCTGCGTCCGCTGCTGGGCGGGAATTTCGTGAAACGTGTCGTGGTCCTGCCGGGTGAGGAATTCTACGTCCAGGGCGGCGATGTGTTCCTGCGCCAGGACGGCACCTGGACGGTGGCGCGCAAGCCGGCCGACCTGCAGGAGCATCTGTGGCAGACGGTCTATCAGGCCGGGGCCCAGCCCGGCTACCGGCCTTGGGCCGCTGACTCAGCCGGCGCCGTCGAACTGACCGGCGACCGGATGGAACTGAAGCCCGGTGGCGCAGCGATCCGCTTCACCCAGCCGTTGCGCAACCTCTACCTCAAGGATGGTGCGGTCGCGGTGCGGCGAGCTGCCTCCGGTGCGGCCTACGTGCGGGTCGATGGCGTCGGCATGACCCGTCCCCGCTTCGCCTGGGATGGTGGCGAGGGCAGCATCTGGGACCTCGACCGCTGGGAGCTGAAGCGGTTGACCAGCGCCGACATGGACGACCCGTCGCGCGGCACCGAGATCAACCGGCTGATGCAGGAGTGGACGGGCGATCTGCGGGTGGGCGGCCGGGTCGAGCGGCTCGACGGTTCGCTCGCCCTGGAACTGGTGGCCCAGAATCCGGGTTCGGCTATGCATCGCCGGCTGGTCCTTACCCTGCAGTCCGATGGTTGGCGCCTGCGTGGCGAGGGAGTGGCGGCGGGCCTGTCGGCCCAAGGATCCCAGCCGCTGGTCGGCACCGAGATCGATCTGGCGATCATCGATGGCGAGGTCGTGGTCCGGGTCGGTGGCAGCGAGGTGCATCGATCGGCCGTCGCCTGGTGCGATCCCAACCTGCATCGTCCTGCGATCCTCTGGAGCGGAGACGGATCCGGCGTGTTCACCGGCCTGCGCGTCCAACGTGATCTGCACTACACGCGCAAGGGCCTGCTCGACGTGGCCCCCCAGGCGGCCGATCCCGACCGGGTGCTCAGCCAACTCAGTGAACAGGTGCCAGCCGGCGAGGGGCGCGACAACCAGTTCGCCAGCCTGGTGCGGCTGCCGCGCGAGGTCCGCGCCCAGTTGCTGCGCAAGCCGGCCGACGAACTGACCCGGGCCGAGGCCTCGGCCGCCTATGGTTCCGGCCCCGAGCATCCGGCCCGCGCCCCCGCCAGCGGCTATCTGATGCTGGGCGACAACAGCCCGCTCTCGCTCGACGGTCGCGAGTGGGGTTTTGTGCCGGCCGAGAACCTGCGTGGGCGCGGCTGGCTGGTGGTCTTCCCGCCGCAGCGCTGGAAGGTCATCCGGTGAGCGGGGCCGATATGCAGCGGAACCCGGAGTCCAGTGGTGGCCAGGCCCTCCCGGGTTGGCGTCTGAACGTGCAGAACACCAGTTTTCCACATTTCCTGATCGACCACGAATGCGTGAAGGTTGTGCGTGGAATGCTACAAGAATGTGCTGTTAGCGTAATGTTCATCTGCAACAACATGATACAATGGTCTTTACGTGATCGGTCTGGTTCGACCTCGTTTCCCTTGGCTCGGGCCGGCGGCAGAGCCTGCTCCTGAGCCCACGACTTATCCACAATGGCATTCTTCTCTGTCGATGGCCTGTCCAAACGCTTCGGTTCGCGCACCGTGGTGCAGGGCTTCAGCATGCGCGTCGAGCCCGGCGAGATCGTCGGATTGCTCGGGGCCAACGGCGCCGGCAAGAGCACGACCTTCCGCATGGTGGTGGGTCTGTACCGACCCAACGCTGGCTCGATCACCTTTGCCGACACCGATGTGACCGGCTTGCCGATGTCGGCCCGGGCCAGGCTGGGCATCGGCTATCTCGCCCAGGAACCGACCGTCTTCGCCGGTCTGAGCGTAGCCGACAACGTACGCATCGTCCTTGAGGAGCACTGCCCCCCGGCCGAGCGCGAGGCCCGGCTTGGCCAACTGCTTGATGAGCTCGGGCTGGCCCGGCTGCGCGACGCCAAGGCGGCCGGCCTGTCAGGCGGAGAACGCCGGCGCCTGGAGATCACCCGTTCGCTGGTCGTGCAGCCCAAACTGCTGTTCTTCGACGAACCCTTTGCCGGGGTCGATCCCAAGAGCCGCGGCGAGATCGTGCGCATCATCCATGACCTGCGGGCGCGTGGCGTCTCGGTACTGATCACCGACCACCATGCCGAGACGATCCTGCGCCTGGTCGATCGTCTCTACGTGATGAAGGACGGCACCAACTTCGCGGCCGGCACCCCGGCCGAGGTCATCGCCGATCCGGCGGTGCGCGAGGCCTACCTGGGACACGATTTCAGCCTATGAGGTTGGACTCCATCGCAGGTTCGGCGTTCGGCGTTCGGCGTTCGGCGTTCCGCAGGATCCGGCGTAGATCGCTGTACACGGAAGCGTCGGGTTCCCGACTGTCGGAACGTCGAACGTCGAACGTCGAACGTCGAACGGATGCGTCCAAATGCTGAAACTCCGCGCCATCGTCGGCGCCAGCGCGCGCCTGCGTGACGAGGCCTTGGCCCCGTTGGTCACCGCGTGGACTGGCGCGGTGCGTCGCACCGCCGATCCCGGTGAACTGCGCGCCATCCTCGCTGATGTCGATACCCCCAGCCTGTTTGGCGATCCGACCCTGTGGGTGGTGCGTGGCAGCGAGGCCTGGATCAAGCAGAAGGCCGCCGACCTCGCCCCGCTGGCCGGAGCCGAGGCCCTGGCCGGGGCTCTGATCCTGGTTGCCGCCTCCCTGGATGGCCGCACTCCGCTCGCCAAAGGCCTGGCCGCCGCCCATGCCATCAGCGAAGCTGAGCCGCCGTGGGCCGGGCTGCGCTGGGGCGAGGCGACCTCGGCGTGCAAGATGTGGATCTCAGAGCGGCTAGGCAGCCATCCAGCCGGCGTGCAGCGTACCATGCTGTGCGCCGATCGCCTGCATGCCCATTGCGGCGAGGATGCCGACGCCCTGTTCGCCGCCATGGACGTCCTGATGGCGTATGCAGGCGAGGGCCCGGTCACCCCTGAGGCGGTCGAGGCCGTGGTCGTGGGCAGCGCCGAGCGTCCGGCCTGGGAGTTCAGCGGCGCGGTGTTGGCGGGGAATGCGTCTAAGGCGATCGACCTGCTGCATGCCGGCCAGGGTATGGAGCCGGCCATGGCCCTTGCCGTGCTGCATAACGAGTTGCGCAAGCAGCTTGCCAGCCTGGCCAGCACCGACGATGCCGCCGCCGGGGCCCTGGCCGGACTGAAAGGGCGGCCCAATCTGCGCATGGTCAGGCGGCAGGCCGAAGGCATCGGCCGGCCGGCCCTGGTACGGTTGCTGGCCGGGATCATCCGGGCCCAGCGCCAGCTGCGTGGCGGGGCCGCCGATCCCATGCTGGAAGTCGAGACCCTAGTGCTTCACGCACGCCAACTGCTGGCTGCCGGGAAACGTTAAGCCAGGTCTGTTCTGGCGATTAGTTTGCGGCAGGTCAGCGATGGACATCTTCTTCTGCGATGAATGCGGTGCACGCGTCACCGACCTGGATCTCCGGGCCGGCAAGGGCATGCGTCGGGTCAACGACACCATCTGCCCCGGCTGCGTCGATCAGGGCCTGGCCCCGGCGTGGATCGGTCGGACCGCCGCTCCGGCGTTGGCGGCGGCGGCCCCGCTGCCGGCTGCCGGACTGATCGATATCGCCCGTGATCGGGCGCAGACTGAATCGGACGATCCCTTCGTGGTCGATGAACCGCCCTCGGCTCCCGTCCGGGCGCAGGTGGCCGAGACCGATGCGATCCCGGCCTCGGCGGCGCGCGCCTCACGTCCTCAGCCCATCGCCGTAGCCGGAGACGACCTGGCTGCCGCGGGCGGTGGATTCGGGGCCCTGATGGATGGGCCGCTGCCGCCCCCGCCTGGGCTGGTCGATGAACCCGAAGAGGTCCAGTCGCGCCAATCGGACAGCGACCCCGAGCTGGGCGGTCTATCAGGCAAAGCTGCCGCCTCCGAAGCCGACTCCCCCTTCGACTACATTTCGCCCGAGGATGCGGCCAACCCCGCCAAGAGCGAAACTGCCGAAGTGGTCGCGGTGCCCAAGGGCACCCCGGCCCCGGCCAAGCCGACCAAGTCGGCCAGCGGCCGTCAGAATGCGCAGAAGCGCAGCGGTACCTCGACCAGCAAGCGGACCCCGACACCGAAGCCCGCCGCGACCCGGCGCACAGCCAAGGCCGGTGGCAGCAAGAAGGTGATGATCTTCAGCCTGATCAGCTGTGGCGTCATGGTGCTGATCTTCTTCGGTCTGGTGCTGCCCAACATCAATCAGCCGAGCAAACGCGGCGGCGTGATTCGCAGCGAACCGCTCAAGGATCTGGGCGATGTCATCCGCGAAGCCGACCGCGTCACTGCCGATGCGGTGCGCAACCCCGACGACCTGGGCAAGCAGTTGGCCGGCAAAGAGGCCCTGCAGCGCATGCGCGAAAAGGCTGATGAATTCGCCAAGGTCTCGAACTGGAGCGACGATGAGTTGGCCCAGCAGATGAAGAACCTGAACTTCGATGACGTCCAGTTCCGCACCAAGGCGATCTCGGACCGCATCTTCATTCTCAAGCAGCAGGGCGGGCACTGAACCCCGTCGTCCGCGACGAGCCGCGCACGGCAGCCCTGCGCGCCCTGATCGCCCTGCAGCGCGGCGTCCTGCCGCACCTGTCCGACTGGGACTCCTCCGGGCTGGAGGGCGCCGACGCGGGTCTGGCCCGTGAACTGATCCTCGGCTGCGCGGCGCATGCCCGCCTCTACGACTGGCTGGCCGACCGCTATCTGCGCCCTGGCCCCCAACCCATCGAGCTGCGCATCGCCCTGCGCCTCGCTGCGCACCAGTTGTTCGCCTTCGATCGGGTGCCCGCCCACGCCGCCGTCGCCACCATCGTCGAGGCGCTGCGCCGCGTCGGCTGCCCGCACCTGACCGGCGTCGCCAATGCCGTCGCCCGCCGCCTGGCTGGCCTGCGCCGCGAGCAGCGCGACGGCGAGGGGCCACTCGGCCGGTTGCCGCTCGATGCTCGGCCGGAGTCCGAGGCCATCCGCCACGGCCTGCCCGATCTGCTGGTTCAGGACCTCGGCGATCAGCTCGACGAACCGCGCGAGTCGGCACTGGCGGCGCTCAACCATCGTGCCGACCTGTGTACCCGCACCCGGCCTGGCGCGCCGCAACCGACCGGCGCCAGCATCCTCAAGCGCGATGGCGCCTGGACCTGGTGGGGCAATCCGCACGAGGCGTTGAGCGGCCCCGTCGCTGATGGCCGCTGCGTGGTGCAGGATCGCGCCCAGGGTCGGGTCGCCGAAGCCGTGCTGCAGACCGCCAAGGCGCGGCCGGGCGATCCGGTGCTGGATCTCTGCTCGGCTCCGGGCGGCAAGGCGTTGGCGATGCGTGATGCCGGTCTGACCGTGATCAGCGCCGATGTCGCCGCCAGCAAGGTCGCCGAACTGCCGCGTGAACTGCCGCGAGTGGTCAGCGACGGATTGCGCCCGGCCTTCGCCACCGGTTTCGAGGTCGTGCTGGTCGATGCACCGTGCTCGAACACCGGCGTGCTCGGCCGGCGCCCCGAGGCCCGCCTGCGCTACGACCGCGCGCACCGCGACAGTCTGATCGAGCTGCAGCGCGCCCTGCTGCGCTCGGCCGCCGAGCTGGTCGCGCCTGGCGGTCGGCTGGTCTATGCCACCTGCTCGGTCAGTCCGCCCGAGAACCAGGGCGTTGCGCATACCCTGGACGGCTGGCGCCTGCTGGGCGAGCACCTGTCGTGGCCGTCGCAGTGGGAAGCCGGCGGCTATTACGCGGTGCTGTTGCGGGCCTGATTATCCGATGCGGGCGTCGAGACGCAGGCCGGCGAAGGCCGGGCCGGGCTCAATCTGCAGTCTGACGCCGCTTGGTGCACTGGCGCGCAGTTCCAGGCGGTCGCCGCTGCGCTTCCACGCGACCTGGATGAGTCCGGCCGGATGCGGAACGGCACCTTCGGCCCACTCCAGCAGGCTGTCCGGCGCGATCAGCAGGCAGGTCAGGTCGCCGTTGCGTTGCGGGCGAACGCCTAGAACGCGTTCATGGAACCAGCGCGTCGGCGTGGTGGACCAGGCGTGGCACAGGCTGCCTTGGCCCTGGACGCCGCTGCCGAGTCCTTCCCAGATGGTCCAGGCGCTGTGCTGCATCGGCACGCCGTAATGCTCGCGTAGGATCTGCTCGGCCAGGGCCGTGCGGCCGTGGGCGTAGAGACCCTCGCAGAGATAGGAGAGGAAGTAGAAGTCAAGGTGGCCGTGGTTGCGGCCGAGCAGATTGCGTTCGACATTCACGGCGCAGGCACGCTCGACGTGCGCCAGCACGCCGGTGAGGCGGGTCTGGTCGGCGAGTCCGAAGGCGAGGGCCAGGACATTGCCGTGCAGCGCCTCGCCGTCGCGCACCGGGAGGCCGGCGGCATCGACGCAGCGGGCGAAGCGGCCTTCGTCGGCGATCCACAGCCGCTCGCGGAAGGCCTGGGCGACCTGCGCCGCCTCGTCCGCCAGTCGCGCCGCCTCGACGGGACGTCCGAGCGCGCTGGCAAGTTCGCTGGCGCAGATCAGGGCGCGGTAGCGGAAGGCGTTGATGCAGGCATTGGCCTGACCGACGCGGTCCTCCTTCAGCACGCCCCAGTCGATGAACTGATTGTGGGTGGCATCGAGGTTCCACAGCCCGCTTGGGCCGCTCTGCCAGCGCGGGCTGGCGAAGATGCGCTCGACCACCGGCCACCATCGGGCGGCGTCGGCGAGATCACCGTCGCGACGCCACAGGTCGTGCAGCAGCAGGACCCAGATCAGGGTGAAGTCGCTATGCGGGTGGCGGTGCCAACTCGGCACGCAGCCCTGCATCTGCCCGTCCGGCAGTTGGCCCTGGGCCCACAGCCGCAGGCTACGTTTGGCCACCGACAGGTCGCGGGAGAAGGCGGCGAGACTGCCGGTCTCGACCAGGGCATCGCCCAGATAGGTGCCGCGTTCCCGCCAGGGGCAGTCGAGGAAGGCGTCCTCGACACAGGCCTGCAGCGTGCGGTAGCTGGCCTCCCAGGTCCAGGCGAAGACCGGATCGGCGCAGGTGAATGAGCCATCGCGGGCGATCGGCACCTGATGATCGCGCACGCCCAGTCCATGCACCGTGACCACGCCGGCTCCGGCTGGTGGGCGGATGGTGATCTGGAGGTAGCGGCCGCCATGCGGATGGAACAACTCGATCGACTGCCGGCCGCCAGCCGTGATCACCCGGTCGGCTGCATCGGTGAAAGGATTGCAGGCGTAGAGACCGAGCAGGCCGTCACTACGCCGCCGTTCCTCGGCGGCGACATCGATCACCGTGCCTGCGGGTGCGTCGATTTCGATCTGGGCGTGCCCGAGGAATTCAGCGGCGAAGTCGCATTGCAGCACCCAGCCAGCGCCATCCTGGGCGGCATCGAGACGTTGGGGAAAGCTGGCCGGAGCCTGTTCGGCGAGGATGCGTCCGGGCCGATCCCAGGCGACGTCACGGGCCGGTATCGCGCCGGCGATCGCCGGGCGGGCCTCCTCCCAGGCGAAGGGCAGACGGGCGAGATCCTCGCGCGTGGCCGGTACCGCACCGCGCCGCTGCGCCAGTTCAGCCTCGGCCAGCACCTCGCCGTATAGCATGGGGGCCAGTTCCAGCCCGGCAGCTTTCGGCACGGCGACGTACTGCGCCCACACCTCGGTCAGCACCTCGGGTTCGCCGTAGAGCAGGTTCCAGCCGGCCAGCAATCCCACCTCGGCGTTCTGGCGGTTGCCCAGCAGTGGATCGTTGGCCATCGCGAGTTCGACGCCGTTGACCCAATGCGGACCCCAGAACAGGCCGAGGCGGACCTGCTGCGCGCGCGGTGAACGGATGGCGAGGGCGTAGGGGAAGCGCAGCTTCGGACCCTTGCCGCGCTTGGCCGCCATGTTCTCGACGAAGCGGCGGCACGACACGCGGACTTCGTCATCGGCCAGCGCGGCGACCAGGCACAGGTGGGCAGGACGCAGGTGGCGCATCCCGAGGTCGGCGATGCTGCGCGCCTCGAGGGCGCCCCAGGGGCCGTCGCGGCGTCCGACCGGCGCCGACCATCCGGCGGGATCCGCCGAGACGAACCAGGCCTGCGGCAGGTGCCGGAGGTCGAGGATCTCGACCGGTCCCTGCGCGAAGCTGAAGCTCGGGGCCTGGGCATCCCACGCCGTGCAGGCGCGCGCCTGCCACGCCCCGGGCGTCGCCAGATCCAGCGTGCTTCCTAAGCACGACACCTCGCCCCAGGTGATGCATCCGCCACGCGATTCGGGCATCGTCTGGTAGGTGCTGCAATTCGGGGCCCAGGCCTCGATCGTCACCAGGTTGGTGCCGGGACGCAGCCATGGCTTGAGGTCGATGCTGTCGTAGGCGGGATGGGCCGGGACGAAACGGCAGGGACCGTAGGCGACGATGGCTCCGTTGACGCGCAGCCGATAGCGCGCATCGACGAAGATGTGGATGATTGCCCGGTTGGGCCAGGCAGGCAGCTCCAGCACGCGTCGGAACAACGCGAACTCGTTGCGTCGTGTGCCGTGGGCGTCGGTCCAGATCCAGGTCGGTGAGGCCATGGTGAGGGGCTCCTACGGCACGACCCCGGGTGGTTCCCGGGGTCGTGCGCGCTGCTTAGCAGATTAATCGATTTTTCGCAAAAGCTACTGCCGTCTTACAGCGAAATGCGGTAGGCCTTGGTCGGCTTGACCGCAGCGACGATCTGGTCGAACACCGGCGCCGGCACCGGATCATCGAGGGTCAGCAGCACAAGCGCGTCACCGCGCCCGTCGATGCGCGACACTTCCATGCGCGCGATGTTCCGTACTTGCCGACCATGCCCGGACGGTCCGGGTACTCCATGATCAGCAGGTGGCCGCCGATCGGCAGGTCGATCGGGTACTCGTTGTACTGCAGCACGCGCAGGGTGCCGCCGACCAGGCCGCCGGCGATGATGCGCTCGCCATCAGCGGTGATCGCCTTGACGGTCAGCTGCGGGCCGTTGCCGACATCGCGCACCGAGCTCATCATGCCGATGCCGCGTTCCTTGGCGATCTGCGCGACGGTGACGAAGTTGACCACCTGGTCGCTGATCTTGGACAGCGCGCCCTTGAGCGCGGCGACCGCCAGCGGCTTGGTGTCGTACTTCGACAGGTCGCCCGAGGCGATCACTTCGATGCCCTTGAGCGGGCTGTCGAGGGTCTGGGCGAGGGCGGCGCCGAGCGACTCGGCGGCACCGAGGTAGCCGTCGATCGCCGGATCGACGCGCAGCTGCACGTTGACCGCGTTGATGATCTTTCCGCTGGCGAAGAAGGCGTTGAACTGGTTGGCGATATCGACGCTGACCTTGGTCTGCGCCTCTTCGGTGCTCGCGCCCAGGTGCGGGGTGATGATGGTGTTGGGCAGGCCGTAGAAGGCGCTGCCGGCAGGCAGGGGTTCCTCGCCGAACACATCGAAGGCGGCGATGACCTGGCCGGCCTTGACCGCCTCGATGAGCGCGGCCTCATCGACGATGCCGCCGCGCGCGACGTTGATGATGCGCACGCCCTTCTTGACCAGCTTGAGGCGGTCGGCGTTGATCAGGTTGCGCGTCTGCGGGGTCAGCGGGGTGTGGATGGTGATGACATCGGCGCGCTTGAGCAGGGTCTCGAGATCGACGCTCTCGATGCGCAGCTCCTTGGCGACCTCGGGCGAGAGGAACGGGTCGAAGGCGACCACGTCCATGCCGGCGGCCTGCATCACTTCGGCGACATGTTTGCCGATCTTGCCCAGGCCGAGGATGCCCAGGGTCTTGCCGTGCAGCTCGACGCCGACGAAGGACTTCTTGTCCCACTCGCCCTTGGTCAGCTTGGCGTGCGCCTGCGGGATGTGGCGGGCGCTGGCGAAGATCATGCCGATGGTGTGCTCGGCGGCCGAGATGATGTTGCCGAGCGGGGCGTTCATCACGATCAGGCCGGCGGCGGTGGCGGCCGGCACATCGACGTTGTCCACACCCACGCCGGCGCGGCCGACGATCTTCAGCTTGGGGGCGCCAGCCTTGACCACGGCGGCGGTCACCTGCGAGGCCGAGCGGATCACCAGGCCGTCGTACTCGCCGATGCACTTGACCAGTTCGTCGGGGGTCAGCTTGCGGCTTTCGACGGTGTGTCCGCCCTGCTTGAGGATCGCGAGGCCTTCGGCGGCCATGCCGTCGGTGACGAGGATGCGTGCCATGGATGGGACTCCTGCGCAGGAGGATGCGCGGCTGGTGGCTGGTGAAGAGGTGGACCCTGGAGTGGGGGAGGCGGGGAGCAATCCGCACTCATGCGGCATGCGGTGGATTTGGGAGATCCGGTCTTGGATCCATGTTGTCATTGCATCCAAGGCTGGGTTCGGTGTTCGACGTTCGGCGTTCGGCGTTGCGCATAGGGGGAAATTGCGTTGCGGGAGGGTTCATACGGACACAATTAGCTTCTGTCCCGCGATCACCATGCGGAACGCCGAACGCCGAACACCGAACCGGGGCAAAGCATTCAAGGCTGGGTTCGGCGTTCGGCGTTCGGCGTTCGACGTTGCGCACAGGGGGAAATTGCATTGCAGGAGGGTTCATACGGACACAATGCGCTTCCGTCCCGCGATCACCATGCGGAACGCCGAACGCCGAACGCCGAACCGGGGCAAAGCATTCAAGGCTGGGTTCGGTATTCGACGTTCGGCGTTTCGCACTAGAGGGGAATTGCGTTGCAGGAGGGTTCATACGGACACAATTAGCTTCTGTCCCGCGATCACCATGCGGAACGCCGAACGCCGAACGCCGAACCGGGGCAATGATGTCCACCTACGAGATCCGCGATCCAATCCACGGCACCATCATCATCGATGAGGTCGAACGCCAGGTCGTCGATCATCCCTGGGTGCAGCGCCTGCGCCATGTCCGCCAGCTCGGCTTCGTCAATCTGGTCTATCCCGGCGCGGTGCACGACCGCTTCCAGCATTCCCTGGGCGTGATGCATCTGGCTGGCGAACGCTTCCGCCGCCTGCGTCCGGGTTTCGGTGATTTCAGCGCTGCCGATCTCGACCACGCCTGGCGCGTAGCCCGCTTCGCCGGGCTGCTGCACGACGTCGGGCATCCGCCCTTCTCGCACACCGCCGAGGTGCTGCTGCCGCCGGTCGAGGCCTTCGTGCTGCCCGACGACTGGTATCGCCCCGGACGCAAGCCGGCCGGACGCCAGGCGACGCACGAGGATTGCTCGCTGGCGATCATCCACGGCTTGGCGGCGCAGGGGGTGCTGGAGGACGGCTTGGCGCGCGATGTCGCGGCCGTCTTGTCGCCGGCGATCCGGCGCGGCCCGCGCCTCGCCAACCTCGGCAGCCTGGTGTCGTGCCTGCGCTACCTCGTCTCCGGCGAGGTGGACAGCGACCGCTGCGACTACCTGCTGCGCGACAGCCACTTCGCCGGCGTGACCTACGGCATCTACGACCTGCACCGCCTGCAGGCCTGTGAGATGGTCCTGCCCGGCCCCGACGGTCCCGAGATCGGTCTCGACCTGCATGGCGTGCACGCCCTCGAAAGCCTGCTGATGGCGCG
>JFJP01036424.1_pt1 | contig 15595 bp, 17 predicted proteins | sample 431651 | NCBI WGS metagenome assembly JFJP01 (sample SAMN02602958, study PRJNA72255) | Microbial mat metagenome, whole genome shotgun sequencing project. | biome: fresh water; feature: sink hole; material: water; isolation source: purple microbial (photo- and chemosynthetic) mats found in... | reverse complement strand
CATCAACGAGGCTATCCCGGACGTGCTCTTGATCCGCGGGGATTACAACTCCGCGATCGTCAAGCCGAACCTTGTCGAAGTAAAGGTATAGGTTCATTTCCTGAATTCCTGACAGCCCGCAGAACGCATCTGCGGGTTTTTTTTATTCCTGCGGGCATGAACTGAATTTGACTATTCAAACAGGACTTGCGTATATTGAGGGCATAACAATAGGGGGGAAACATGACTCTGTTACAGATGCTTTTGGTCAGTCTGGCGATAAATGGCGTTTTTTTCATCATGGCCGCTTTTTTACGCACCGATGTTTTTACCGATATAACGTACAGTCTTTCGTTCATAGTACTTGCCGTTATGCTGTGGGCTTCTTCTTCCGGCAGGAGCCCCGTGCAGCTGTTTTCCATCGCAGCGGTCATTTTGTGGGGATTGCGGCTCGGTTCCTACCTCTTCAACCGGATCCTTCACATCAAGGTTGACCACCGGTTTGACGACAAACGTGACAATTTCGTACGGTTTGGATCGTTTTGGCTGTTGCAGGCGATCACCGTATGGGTGGTACTGCTGCCCGTCTACGGAATCATGTCGCTCGACCGGATTCCCGACCTTGAGCTTGCATTTCTCCTGCCCGGAGTACTGATGTTCGTACTCGGTCTTGTGATTGAAACGGCAGCCGATTTCCAAAAATACCGCTTCAAGATGAAAGAAGAAAATAAAGGAAAGTTCATGTCGTCCGGAATCTGGAAATATTCGCGGCATCCGAACTACTTCGGCGAGATGCTCGTGTGGTGGGGAATAGCACTCCCGGGGATAGTCCTTTTTGAAGGGGCTGCCTGGCTCTATTTTATCGGTCCTGTTTTCATCACCCTGCTTTTGTTGTTTGTAAGCGGGATACCGCTCCTGGAAAAATCAGCGGACAGGAAATGGGGCACAGACCCGGCATATGTCCGGTACAAGAAAACGACCTCGCTCCTGGTTCCGCTTCCGGTACGGAAGGATGTGTAAATGATCGCCCTTGCCGCCGTTGTGACGGCTTCCTGGCTTGTCGGCTCCATACCGGGTGCGTACATCATGTGCCGCATCCTGAAGGGAGCGGACATACGAACGCTCGGAAGCGGCAACGCGGGGGCCACGAACGCCTACCGGGTGCTGGGCCTCAAAGGGGCACTGCCCGCACTCCTGGTGGACTTTTTCAAGGGCTTTCTTCCGGTGTTTCTGGTCCTGCATTCGGGATTCACCTTTGTCCTTCCGGTCGTGCCGGTTGCACTTCTTGCCGGTACTGCCGCATTTATCGGTCACCTGTTTCCCGTCTATATCGGTTTCAGAGGCGGCAAGGGCGTGGCCACCGGAGCGGGGATCATGACGGCACTCGAGCCGCTGTTGTTTCCCGCCTGTCTCGGCGTGTTCCTTCCGGTGTTTCTGGTTACGCGTAAAATGTCCCTCGCTTCGCTCTGTACCGCCGTCTCGCTGCCTTTCTGGTATGCGGGACTCTCGTTTTTGAAAGGAATGTTACCCGATGTGTATTTCCTTGTTTTTACCGTATTGATAGCCGTGCTAGTATTTGTGCGGCACCGAAAAAATATCGCGAACCTGATGGGCGGCACAAATGAATGACGTGATGACGCTCAACGGCTACATACTGTACAACAGCTTTCTTTCCGGATACGAGAATCTTCTCAAACATAAAAACCACCTCAACGACATAAACGTATTTCCGGTTCCCGACGGAGATACGGGCAATAACATGGTGTCGACTTTTTATTCGACCATACAGGTACCCCGGGTCACCCGCTCGGTATCGACCACGATGAACAGCATCGCCGACCGTGCCCTTTCGGGAGCCAGGGGAAATTCGGGCATCATCGTCGCACAGTTCCTCAACGGACTGGCGAACGAGTGCGCAGAAAAAGAAACCATGACGACGCTCGAATTCGGTTCGGCCCTGAAAAACGCGGCTGCCTTCACGTACCTCGCGATAGAAAACCCCAAGGAAGGCACGCTCATCACGATCCTGCGCATCTGGTCGGAGGAAATGTACCGGCTGGCTCAGGTCATCCACGACTTCCGAGAGCTGTTTACCCGGAGCATCGAAAGCGCCCGCCTCGCCCTCGAGAAAACAAAGGAACAGCTTGAAGTCCTCAGGAAGGCCAATGTCGTCGACGCAGGTGCGTCGGGGTTTGTCTCGTTCCTCGAAGGCGTGGCCCGCATGATCTCGACCGGCGTCGTTCCGCCGAAGCGCGTCAGCTATCCGGTTTCTCCCGACATGGAGGAGGACGAAGCCCATGACATTCCGGAAACGGCAGATTCCATCACCTTCAGGTTCTGCACCGAGGCACTGCTCTTGCGGAGGGATACCGCGACCGGAGGCCGGACCGATGAACTTTCGTCACTGCTTAAACCGTTCGGCGATTCGCTCATCGTAAGCAGGGGCCGTGAAAAAACAAGAATACATATCCATACCGACGATCCTTCCGGCGTTTTTTTCCTGCTTAAGGACCATGGGCGCATCATCGAGCAGAAGGTCGACGACATGCGGCTGCAGTACAACGCGGTCCACCATCCGCTTTCTAAAACCGCCGTAGTGACGGATTCCATCGCCGACATACCGCAGGAGCTGTTGGACCGCTACCAGATTCATGTCATACCGCAGAAAATCCTCTGGGGCGACGACGAATATTTGGACCGGCTCACCATCACGCCCGAAACGTTCTATCCCTATCTGGACAGGCGGGCCGACTATCCGGGAAGTTCGATACCCGACCCGTACCGGGTGGACCAGGTGTTTGCCTGGCTCGCGTCGCATTACGGATCGGTCATCGCGGTGCCGGTAGGCAAGGCCCTGAGCGGTACCTGGCAGGTAATGGAAAACAGCGCGCAAAAACTGCGGGCGAAGGGCTTTCCGGTGACGGTCGTCGACAGCCGGCTCAACTCGGCGGCGCAGGGGCTTGCGGTGCTGTCCGCCGCAGAAAATGCGGCCGCAGGTAGATCGTACATGGAAATTCTCGACGCACTGGATAAAACGATACGGGGCGCGAAAATCTACGTGAGCGTCGCAACCTTCAAGTACATGGTCCGCGGCGGCCGGGTAAGCGCGCTCAAGGGTTTCATCGCGGCGCTGACCAACCTCAAGCCGATCATTTCCCTCGACGAGAACGGCAAGGGTGTCGCCTTCGGGGCGTCGTTCTCGCAGGAAGGCAGCAAGAAAAAAATCCTGAAGGGTGTCATCAAGAGTAAAGGTTTGATAGGCAGGTATGCGGTAGTGCATGCCGCCGTCCCCGAACGGGCGCGCGACTATGCCTCGGAACTGAAAAGCATATTGGGAAAGGAACCCGAGTACATAATGGAAATATCCCCGATCGTGGGAATCCACGCGGGGATAGGTGCGGTAGCGGTCGCCTGGATCTGAACCCTGCGCTATGGTTTGGGCGGGGTCTGAAGTACCCGCTCGAGCCGCGCGGTTTCGAAGCCCATCGCCGCAGCCTGCGCCACAAGTCCGTCATATTCGGCTGCAGACGGAACGGCCTCGCGCGACATAAGCCACAGGAAATCGGTTGACGAGCTGGTGACCAGCATGAATCGGTAATCGGCGCTCATGTACACGAGCCGGTATTTCATCCAGATGAAGGGGATCATGCTGACTTCCATTTCGCCCGGCTTGAGGGGATCGGGAATCCGGAGTTTCTGCTTGAGCACTTTCCGCTTTCCTTCCGGCGAGCCTTTGTTTCCTTCGTAACGTACCGACCATTTTCCGTCCGGATGGGGGATATAGATGTCGACGGTGTTCACCCAGTCTTTGGCGACGGGAATCGGTATACGGGAAAGTTCGTACCAGGTGCCCTCGAATTTTACGAGGTCGAGCGAGGATACGGTGGGCAGCGGTTCCGGCTTTTCCTTTGCGGGAGCGGCCGAAGCGGCGGAGATTATGGAGACGAGCAGGGCGACTGCAAGCGCGGTGTGTTTCTGTCTTTTTGTCATGTTGGCTCCTTGTAAGACATTTTTCTGTGTCAGTGTAAATATACGAAAAATATCCAGGAGAAGCGAATGAATATTTCGAACCCGGCGATGTTCCAGGGAAAAAACCGTAAGGCCGGTTATTTCGAGGGTTGGTATTTCAAGAACGTATCTGCCGGCCAGGACGACGTGCTTTCCGTCATTCCCGGAATATCGCTCGACCGGAACGATCCACATGCCTTCGTGCAGGTCATAAACGGGATTACCGGCGAGACGCGTTATTTCCGGTTCGACATCGCGGACTTCGACTGGAACCGCGAACGCTTCGAGGTGCGCGTCGGAAAAAACGAATTCTCGCTCGCACGCATGAAGCTCGATCTTGCCGAAGACGGATTCGCCGTTTCGGGCACGCTGGAATTTCTGGATCCGGTGCCGTATCCTTCGAGCCTCCTGTCGCCGGGAATCATGGGCTGGTTTTCGTATGTGCCCTTCATGGAATGCAACCATGGCGTCGTTTCGGCGAATCACCGTATCGATGGAACACTCTCGGTCAACGGCAGAGCGATCGATTTTTCTCAGGGCAGGGGATATATCGAAAAGGACTGGGGGAAATCGTTTCCCTCCTCTTGGCTGTGGCTCCAGTGCAACAACTTCAGCGCCGATCCCTGCACCCTCTTTGTGTCGGTCGCGAAAATTCCCTGGCTCGGGCACTACTTCATGGGCTTGATCGCATTCGTGTACGTCGGCGGGAAGTATCACCTGTTCGCGACATACAACGGCTCAAAAATAGAAAACATTTCCTTTGCCGACCGGATGCTGCGGATCGAATTATCCAACCGGAAATACCGGCTCTCGATAACCGCGCTGCAGGGCGAGGGCGGACACCTCAAGGCACCGGTAAGCGGCACCATGTCGCGGATGATCAAGGAAAGCGTCAACTCTACCGTCTCTTTCACCCTTTCCGACGCGGACGGCAACACGATTCACGCGGACGAAGGTCGGAGCGCAGGCCTCGAAATAATGGAAAAAATATTCAGCTACTTCCAGGACTGAAACGAAACCGACGGGCGGTTCAAGCCGGACCGAGGAGAGCCGCAGCATTGAGCGACAGGATTGCCTCGTTGGAGCGGTCATCCAGGCCGAGCGCCATGAAGCGCCCCAGTTCGCCTTCGTGATCCCACATGGGAAAATCGGAACCGAAAAGAAACCGCTCCGTTCCGTGCTTCGCGATCATGTTAAGCGCATCCGCCTTCGGCAGTTTCCAGAAGCTGCTCGAGGTGTCGAACCAGAGGTCCTTTCCCGCCAGGAGTTCGAAGGCATCGTCCCATTCGGTGTAGCCGCCGAAATGCGCGGCGACGAGTTTGAGGGTCGGGTGTTTTTCCAGCACCTTCGCTATGCGGCGCGGGCCGGAAAAATCGAATCGCCTGTCGCCGGCGTGGATGAGCACCGGTAGTCCGGCAGCCGCGATCAGTTCATAAATGCCGTCCATTGCGTCCGTATCCGCCTCGAACTTCTGGAAGTCCGGATGCAGCTTGACTCCCCGGATTCCCGCCTTCTTGATCCGCGAAAGCTCGCCTTCGGCGTCTTCGAAACCGGGATGCATGGTGCCGAATCCGATGAAGCTTTTTTCCTTTTTCACTTCGCCGATAATATAGTCGTTGATGGATACGACCTGTTCCGCCCGTGTCGCGGTCGAGTGCACCACGTAGCGTTCGATCGGAGCACCGTAGAATTCGCTGATCGTGCGGCTTGCCTTGTTCGCTATCTTGTCGGGATAGATGTGTGCGTGAAAATCGATGATGTGCATGGGGTATTTTGCTCTTTTCCTGCTTTTTTTGCAAGAAGGGCCATTTTCCGGTTGACGGATGTTTTTCAAAAGTGTATTAATAGATCTATTAAATAGAGGTATTAATGACTGGTGTAAGTGATTTGACCAAGGAACAGAAGATCATGCAGGCTGCGGAACGGCTCTTCCTCGAGAAAGGATTCGCCTTGACTTCGACGGGCGAGATTGCGAAGGATGCAGGATGCAACCAGGCGCTGGTTCATTACTATTTCCGGACCAAGGACCGCCTTTTCGAGACGATATTCCAGAAAAAAATCACCGTCTTCATCACCGACTTCATGCAGATCGGGGGAAAGCGGATCCCGTTCGAAGAAAAGCTTCGGCGGAAAATCGAGGCCCACTTCGACATGCTCGATGCCAACCGGCAGCTGCCATTTTTATTCCTGAACGAGCTGATAACCAATCCCGCCCGGATTGCATCGGTCAAGGAAAATTTCGGCGTACTTCCGGCAAAAGTATACCGGCAGTTCAGCGAAGAGCTTGAAAAGGAAATCGCAAAAGGCACCGTACGGAATATTTCTCCGCTTGATATTGTGCTGTCGGTATTTTCACTCAACATAGTCGTTTTCCTGATGCTGCCTGTTTTCAGGGAAGTGTTCGGGATGGACGAAGCCGCTTTCCGGGAACTTGCGGACAGGCGAAAAAAGGAAAATGTCGCGATGGTCCTTGCAAGCCTGCGGCCGTGAATGTCTGCAGCGGGAATATATGGAGACACTGCAATGAAAAAAAAATTTTGTACGAAGCTGCCGCTTTTGCTCTTACTGACGCTGGCCTGCCTTCCGCTTGCCGCCGACATTACCCTCGCCCAATGCCAGGAGCGTGCGCGGTTGCTGTATCCTGCGCTCCGCGAGTACGCACTCGTCGAGGAGGCCGAGCAATATACGGTCGGCATTGCCAATGCCGCGCTTTTCCCCCGGTTCTCGGTTATGGCGAAGACGACCTGGCAGTCGGACGTGACGACCTTTCCGGTTGAACTTCCGCTCATGCATGTCGAGCCGCCTTCGAAAGGCCAGTTCCAGATTCTTGGCGAGATGAACCAAACCCTCTGGGACGGAGGAATGACCGCGGCCCAAAAAAAACTGACCAGGGCTTCCGGAGCCGCAGACCGGAGAAAACTGGATGTCGACCTCTACGCGTTGCGCGACCGGGTGAACCAGCTGTATTTCGGCATCCTGCTGCTCGACGAACAGCTTGCCCTGAACGAACTTCTTGTACGCGAACTCGAAACGAACTATCGGCGTGTGGAAGCTTCGCTCGCCAATGGAGTCGCCAACCGGACGGATCTCGACGCCGTGAGCCTTGAGCGTCTCGCCGCCGGCCAGACTCGGGATTCTCTCCGGTCGACCCGGAATTCCTTCACTCTGATGCTGGGCAAAATGACCGGCATGGAGTTTGCCGTCCGTGAGCCGCTCGGCAGACCTGATGCCGTGTCGGGCGGAACGCTGTCGGTTCCGGACGGAAGGCCGGAGATCCTGCTGTACCGTGCCCAGCTTGCGCTCAATGAAAGTCAGAAGGATATTCTTGTAGCGGGCAACCTGCCTAAAGTATCCGCCTTCCTCCAGGGCGGCTACGGCAAGCCGGGCCTGAATATGTTCGAGGCGGATCCTGCTTCTTTTTATCTTGCCGGATTCAGGCTGATATGGCCGCTCGACGGTTTATACACTCTCAAGGCGTCGCTGGATCGTATTGCATCAAACGGCCGCCGGATCGAAGCGCAGGAAGATTCATTCCGATACAATACCGAACTGAAGATTTTGCAGTCGAAGGGCGAAATTGATTCGCTTGAAGCGCTGATCGCAAGTGATGCCGAAATCATAGCGCTCCGCGAGGGTATGAAAAAAGCCGCCGCTGCCCGGCTCGAAAACGGTGCCATCCCGGTTGCCGATCTGCTTCGCGAGATAACGGCCGAGAACGGCGCGCGGCAAAAGAAGGCGCTGCATGAAGTCCAGCTCCTTCTCGCGGTGTGCAACCTGAATTTTCAAGTCAACGGCGATTGATCGCCCGGGAGGTACCCATGAAACAAACAGCAGTGCCCGCTCTTTTTCTGTGTCTGGTTTTATTCACCGCGTGTGTTCCGGAAAGCGGGACGTTCGATGCTTCCGGCACTTTCGAGACTGTCGAGGTGATCGTATCCTCGGAAATGACCGGAAGGATTCTCGGTCTCGACGTCGAGGAGGGCGACCGGATCAAGGAAGGACAAACCGTCGCGACTATTGACGCGGTGCAGCTTGAACTGCGGCGCGCCCAGCTTCGGGCCATGATCAGGGGCGCGGAAAGCCGCCGACCGGATATCGGCATCCAGACCGGAGCCGTGAGCCAGCAGCTCGAGACGGCACGGACGGAAAAAATCAGGATCGAGAATCTTCTCAAGTCGGATGCGGCGAGCAGAAAACAGCTCGACGACATCGCCGCGCAGATCTCCTCGCTCGAAAAAGAGCTTGCCGCCCAGCGCAGTTCGCTCGAGGGCAATTCGCGGGCCATAAGCGAGGATAGTTCCGCACTGGAAATCCAGATTGCGCAACTTGACGACCAGATCGCCAGATGCGCGGTAAAGAGCCCGATCGAAGGAACGGTGCTGGTCAAATATGCGGAACGCGGGGAGTTCGCAACCGCCGGGAAACCGCTGTTCCTGGTAGCGGACATGGACCGGATGTTTCTCCGCGCGTATATCACGGCCGCGCAGCTTTCCGGCGTGAAGAACGGCCAAGCTGTCACCGTACATGTCGATTCCGGCGAAAAGGAATACCGCCCGTATCCCGGCAAAATAGTGTGGGTATCCGGAAAAGCCGAGTTTACGCCGAAAACGGTGCAGACGAGGGACGAGCGAGCGAATCTCGTCTATGCGGTCAAGGCGGCGGTAGTGAATGACGGTTACCTCAAGATCGGAATGTACGGCAGCCTCAGTCTGTCCGGCGAGTAGGTCCATGATAGAAGCTTGCGGCGTTACGAAAAAATACGGCAAGGTCGCCGCTCTCTCGGGCATCGATTTTACGATTCCGGAAGGAGAACTGTTCGGTATCATCGGTCCGGACGGAGCGGGCAAGAGCACCCTGTTCCGGGTGCTCGCGACGCTCCTGCCGGCGGATTCCGGCCGTGTGTCCGTGTGCGGTTTTGACGCTGTCGGCCAGTATCGGCAGATCCGGAACATTCTCGGCTACATGCCCGGAAGATTTTCGCTGTATCAGGACTTGACCGTGGAAGAGAACCTCTCTTTTTTCGCAACCGTGTTCAATACCACCATCAAGGCGAATTACAGCCTGATCAGGGATATTTACGCGCAGCTCGAGCCGTTCCGCAAACGGCGTGCCGGTGCTCTTTCGGGCGGAATGAAACAGAAGCTTGCGCTGTGCTGCGCGCTGATCCATAAACCGCGGATACTGCTGCTCGACGAGCCGACGACCGGAGTGGATCCGGTATCCCGCAAGGAATTCTGGGACATGCTCGGCGTGCTCAAAGGGGAGGGAATCACGATCCTTGTTTCGACCCCGTACATGGACGAGGCGGGAAGGTGCGACAGGATCGCCCTGATGCAGAACGGGCTTTTTTTGACGACTGACGGACCCGATCGGATCGTGGAGCAATTTGACCGACCCCTGTGCTCCGTCAGCGGCGATTCGATGTATCCGATCCTGAAGGATTTGCGGCGGCTCGCTGGCATACACCGGTGTTTTCCGTTCGGCGATTCGCATCATGTCAGTTACGACGCGGGCGTACTTTCGTCGGCCGGCATCGCCGCATACCTCGAAGGGCTGGGGCATACGGGAATCGAGGTGCTCGGGATCCGGGCCGGCATCGAGGATTGCTTCATGGAGCTGTCCTCCGGCGGGAATGCGGTATGAGCGTCATCGATACCGAAGGACTCACGAAAAAATTCGGGCATTTTACCGCGGTGGACCATATATCGTTTGCCGTGGAACGCGGAGAGATATTCGGATTCCTCGGTGCGAACGGCGCGGGAAAGACAACCGCGATGCGGATGCTCTGCGGCCTGAGCGCGCCGTCTGAAGGGACGGCAACGGTTGCCGGCTTCGACATACGCCATGATACCGAGAGGATCAAGCGCAGCATCGGCTATATGAGCCAGAAATTCTCCCTCTACGAGGATTTGACCGTGCGCGAAAACATACGCCTGTATGCGGGAATTTACGGCGTCGCGGGCAGGGAGATCGAACCGCGTACCGACCTGCTCCTGGCGGATCTCGGTTTTCTCGCGGAGAAGAATACGCTCGTCAGGTCGCTGCCCCTCGGCTGGAAACAGAAATTATCGTTCTCGGTCGCGATTTTCCACGAACCGAAGATCGTATTTCTGGATGAACCGACGGGCGGCGTCGATCCTGCGGCGCGAAGGCAGTTTTGGGAATTGATCTACGCGGCGGCCGGGCGCGGAATAACCGTTTTTGTCTCCACTCATTACATGGACGAGGCGGAATACTGCAACCGGGTTTCCGTCATGGTGGACGGCAGGATAGCGGCGCTCGGTCCGCCCCGCGCCCTCCGTTCTCGATACGGTTGCGATACGATGGACGGTGTTTTCCGGATGATTGCCCGCAGTGCGGTCCGGGGAGCGGACACGGTATGAAGCAGTTTGCCGCCTTTGTGCGGAAGGAATTCGCGCATATATTCCGGGATACCTGGACGATGATCATTTTGCTCGTGCTTCCGGTTCTCATGCTGTTCCTGTTCGGCTATGCACTGTCGACCGAGGTGAAGCGTACGGGTATCGCCGTGTACGATCCGTCCAGGGACGCAGTCACCGAAGACCTGGTGCGGCTCCTCGGCGCCGGCGAATCGTTCAGGGTGACGGAAATGCTTTCGTCGCCCGGGGACATCGGGAAAGTCCTGCGGAAAACGGGGACCGGTCTCGTCGTCGTTTTCAGCTCCGGATTCGCGGAAAGCATGCAGCGTGGCGGGAATGCCCGTATCGAACTCGTAACCGACGGAACCGATCCGAACACCGCAGTGACCGTCGCCTCCTATGCCTCGAACATTCTGTCGGGATATATTTCGGCCTACTCAGCCGGAAGCGGCCCGCCGTACCGCATCGAGACGGTGCAGAAATTCCTGTACAACCCCGACATGAAAAGCGCGTACAATTTCGTTCCCGGCGTCATGGGAATGGTGATCATGCTCATCTGCGCGATGATGACGTCCGTGTCCATCGCCCGCGAGAAGGAAACCGGCACCATGGAGCTTCTGCTCGTTTCGCCGATGAATCCGTTGGTCATCATACTTTCGAAAGCGGTGCCGTATTTCTTCCTGTCATGCGTCAATCTTGCGACCATTCTGGCCATGGCGGTCTTCGTACTCGGCGTGCCGATAGCGGGAAGTCTCGTCACGCTGATCCTTTTGTCTCTTTTGTACATCTTCGTGTCGCTCGCATTGGGACTGCTCATCTCGTCGGTCGCCGCAACGCAGGTCGCTGCCCTTCTCGTTTCGGGCATGGCGCTGATGATGCCGGTCATGTATCTTTCGGGGATGATGTTTCCGATAGAGAATATGCCGGTATTCCTGCAGGCGGTGTCGCAGCTGCTTCCGGCGAAGTGGTACATTACGGCGGTAAAAAAAGTCATGATCAAGGGTCTCAATTTTTCTTCGATTACCCGAGAAACGGCGGTGCTCGTCCTGATGGCCGTCGTGCTGGTCACTGCAAGTTTCAGGAAATTCAAGACAAGGCTGGAATAGAGATGCTCAAATATCTGGTCGAGAAGGAATTCAGGCAGCTGACGAGAAACCCGTTTCTGCCGCGCATGATAGTTCTGTTTCCCGTGATGATCCTGCTCTTCCTGCCGCTTGCCGCGAATTTCGAGGTCAGGAACATCAAGCTTGCCGTCGTCGATATGGACAGGAGTTCCGAATCGGGACGGCTCGTCGATAAAATCCTGTCGTCGGGATATTTTTCTCCCGGTCGATCATTCTCCGATTACGGGTCGGCTCTGCGCGCCGTCGAGGATGAAGCCGCGGACATGATCCTGGAGATTCCGCGGGGATTCGCCCGGAGTCTCGGTCGCCAGGATACCGCGCGGGTGCTGGTTTCCGTCAACGCGGTGAACGGGACCAAGGGAGGCCTCGGCGGGGCGTATCTGTCGCTCATCGTAGCCGATTTCGGCGCCGGGCTCCGCGATGCGGGGACGGCCGGTTCCGTCGTGTCCCCGGAGAACTCCTTCGACGTTATTCCCCGGTACCTTTTCAATCCGCATCTCGAGTATCCGGTATTCATGGTGCCGGCCCTCATGGTTATTCTATTGACGATGCTGTGCGGTTTTCTTCCGGCGCTCAATATAGTCGGCGAGAAAGAGAAGGGCACAATGGAACAGATGAACGTGACTCCGGTTCCCAAATTCATCCTGATTATATCGAAGCTCATACCTTACTGGATTGTCGGATTTCTCGTCCTGTCCGTCTCGTTCGTCATCGCGCGTATTGCCTACGGACTTGCTCCGGCGGGGAATATCCTGCTGCTGTATCTGTTCTCGTCCGTTTTCGTTCTGTCCATTTCCGGCTTCGGCCTCGTCATTTCCAACTACGCAAAAAGCCTCCAGCAGGCGATGTTCATGATGTTTTTCTTCGTCATCACGTTCATCTTCATGAGCGGTCTGTATACCCCGATCGGCAGCATGCCGGAATGGGCCCGGTTAATCAGCAATTTCGTTCCGCTGCGGTACATGATCGAAGTACTGAGGATGGTGTATCTGAAAGGCAGCTCGTTCTCCGATCTGGAAGGCCAATTTTTCGCACTCTGCGCATTCGCCGTTTTTTTCAACGGCTGGGCCGTGATCAGCTACCGGAAAACGAACTGAAGGCGGCGCGCTTGAGGACGGAGTATATGCGGCAGATGCGGGTGTCGCCCTGACAGTCGCAGCAGACGCCGGTTTTGGTGCAGGGATTCGGGATCGACAGACGTTTGTTGTTCATGGGGGAAGCGACGGTTTCGAGCCGCGCGTGCGCTTCGTCGAGGTTCCTGACCAGCTTGTTGAAGCCGACGATCACCACTGTTTTTTTTGGGCCGAAGGTGAGGGCGGCGACGCGGTTGCCGTTTCCGTCGATGTTGAGGATCTCCCCGTCGAGGGTGACTGCGTTCGAGCTCGAGAGGAAAAGGTCGCAAGTAAGCTGCGCACGCATCGTTTCCATTTTCTGCTCGGGCGTCAGACCCTGAGCGCCGTGATCGAGTACCTTCACACCCGCTTTTTCGAGGAGCGCGGGCACGCCGATGTCCTTCAGCGTCATCGAACCGCCGGTTCCGACCGTCATGCCGGGAACGAGAAATTTTTCGAGAATCGCGAGCGCGTCATTTCCGCTTTCGACCGCGTGGGCAGTGAATCCATTTTTCGCAAGCGCCTTGCAGGCTTGTTCGGCCAAGGCTTCGGCATGCCATTTTTCGACTGCGTTCATTATCGTACCTTCCTTAAAACTTGATCATTGTTCGAGTGCGAATGTTTCTTCCTTGATGACCGAATCCTTCATGGACCGGGCGTATACCGAAGGAGGCGAGAGGCGGACCTTTTTGTATATGCGCGAAAAGTAGAGCGGGTCGTCGTAGCCGACCGCACGGGCCGCTTCCTGTATCGGAATATCGGGATTCCGCGCGATCATGCTCTCGAACTTCTGGATTTTCTTGAGCGTGGCAAGCTGTTTGAAAGACAGCCCGAGCTGTTTCTTCAGGGCATGCGAGACTGTCGAGCAGCTGCGGTCCACCGCGCCCGCCACGGTCGTCAATTCGGCCGGCTCGGTAATGTGGGACTCGAGCCAGTTGACCACGCGCTCCACCACCTGCGCATGGCGCACCCGCACATAATCGCGGGACACGACGAAGGTGACGAGCATGGTAAAGAGGTGGAGCATCCGGTTGAGGCCCGTCTCGTCGAAAAAGGGCTGTTCGTCGAAGGCGGCGGTCAGCAGGGCCGGGTCGAATTTTGCCTTCTTCCAGTCGGCGAGCATCTCGGCGGGAAGGAATTCCGTGGTGCGGAACTGGCCGAGCATACAGTAGCCGACGAGCACGCCTTCGATCTCGATGGGCAGCACCGCTTCCGAAAGGCCGCCGTGACAGCGGTACACCATGAGCTTGTGCTGCCTGCACGAGCTTTCGCACATGAGCTTGTCCTGCCTGCAGCAACGGTAGCGGATCTTGAGGCTTTTCTGGATGAGCCGGCAATAATGGGCGCCGGGATTCTGCAGCCCGACGATAAGCTCTTCCATGTCCGGGGAAAAGACCGTTATCTTGACCCGGAAGCAGTACGCGAAACTGTCGATGAGATGTTGAACTTCCGGATCGAAGAATGGCTGGAGTTTTCCTGACATGCAATCAGCATAAAACAAGATTGCAGATTTGTCCATATCGTTTCCCTGTTTGACTATGTACAGCACCCTGTTCCCGATCTATCCTGACTATGGAGGCGCTCACATGAACACACCCTCATTGGTCGTACTTGCAGCCGGACTCGGGAGCCGCTACGGCGGACTGAAGCAGATTGACGGGATCGGCCGGCACGGCGAAACCCTGCTTGACTATTCAACCTACGACGCGGTGAAGAGCGGCTTCGGCAAGGTAATCTATATCATACGCAAGGAATTCGAATCCGATTTCCGCGAACGGCTGTTCGACCGCATCGCGGAAAAATGCGACGCGTCGTACGTTTTCCAGGGACAGACTTCCCTTCTGGACGAAGGGCAGATCGCAAAATCGGCAGGGCGGACGAAGCCCTGGGGTACCGTGCATGCCGTTCTCTGTGCGCGCGCTTCGGTACACGAACCGTTCGCCGTAATCAACGCCGACGACTATTACGGACGCGGTGCGTATGCGACATTGGCGAAACACCTTTCGGCGGCGATTCCCGGATCGGGGGCGCACGCGATGGTCGGCTACGTGCTTCGGAACACGATGAGCGAATCTGGTTCGGTTTCCCGTGCAGTCTGCACCGTCCGCGAGGGATCTCTCGAGTCGATGCGCGAGCATACGAAAATACGCTTCGAGGGAAACAGAATCGTGACGACCCTTGACGGCACCGACAGCGTGCTTTCCGGGAACGAGTGGGTGTCGATGAATTTTTTCGGCTTCATGCCGGATGCGATGGACGGGTTCGGCGCTTACTTCCGCGATTTCCTCAAAAAAAATGTGTCGAGCGAGAAGGCTGAATCCTTCCTGCCCGAAGCAGCGAGCGAGGTCGTCAAGAAAAGTGGTTCGGCATGACCTATCCAGGGGACCGTGTCATCGTAAAGAACGAGATAGCGAAAAAGATCGACGCGCTTTACTATCCCGAGAATCTGTGGGAACGGGACCTGACATGAACAGCGAAGGCATTGAACGGATCATCCGGCAGTTCGACGTTTACGGGGACCTTCTTTCCGTGGCACCGTTCGGGACCGGGCACATAAACAATACTTATGTCTCGACCTTCATGCAGGCCGGAACGGCGGTACGCTACACGCACCAGCGGATCAACCGGAAGGTGTTTCTCCGTCCCGAGGAAGTGATGGGCAACATCGCCGCGGTCACCGGGCATATCGGCAGGAAACTCGCGGCGGCGCATATACGCGATGCATCGAGCAGGGTGCTTACGGTCGTCCCGGGAAGGGACGGAAACCCGTTCTGCCGTGACGAGCACGGTGACTACTGGCGCACGTATCTTTTTATCGAGAATGTCAGAAGCTATCAGATGCTCGACAATCCTTCGCTTGCGTACCGGGTCGGCGAAGCGGTCGGGACCTTCCAGTACCAGCTCTCCGACTACGCGGGGCCGCGGCTCTTCGATACCATACCGCTGTTTCACAACATGGAATCGCGGTATGCGCAGTTCGATGCCGCGCGTT
>JFJP01014046.1_pt1 | contig 15597 bp, 13 predicted proteins | sample 431651 | NCBI WGS metagenome assembly JFJP01 (sample SAMN02602958, study PRJNA72255) | Microbial mat metagenome, whole genome shotgun sequencing project. | biome: fresh water; feature: sink hole; material: water; isolation source: purple microbial (photo- and chemosynthetic) mats found in... | reverse complement strand
GAAGAAGGAAGAAGGAAGAAGGAAGAAGGAAGAAGGAAGAGGGAAGAAGGAAGAAGGAAGAAGGAAGAAGGAAGAAGGAAGAAGGAAGAAGGAAGAAGGAAGAGGGAAGAAGGATGAGGGATGAGGGATGAGGGATGAGGGATGAGGGATGAGGGAAACGGATTTTATAGGAATTACGCAAAAAACCCGGTTTTTGACCAAAATCAGCGCTTTTTTCGAGAAATATTGAGGTAGAAACCCGGTTTTTGACCTCGCGTGCGTAAGTCCTGTCTATAGTAAAAAAATAAGCAAAAAGATATAAGAAATATATAGCTTTTTGTTATACCCTGTCAAGCGATTTATTGATTAAATATTCTGATTATTCGTGATTATTTCACTTGTCGGATGCGTCAGACACAGGAAGCCAGCGAGAGCATCAGGGTTTTAGGGTCTGACGCACGCTACTGATTGGGCTTTTTCCTCATCCCTCATCCCTCATCCCTCTTCCTTCTTCCTTCTTCCTTCTTCCTTCTTCCTTCAATTAAGCCACCAACTGTTGACAGATATTTTCTTCAAGTTCTCCTTCTTGTTCTCGCATTGATTGAATCCTCTGGACAATAATGCTGCGGCTGTCAAGACCAGAATGATACATTTTTAGCCACTGTTGGGCTTCGTTACCTTCCCGCAGAAGTTTTTTCAAGGGGGAAAGGAAGCAGCTAAAGCCTCGCTGTTTAGCGATTGGCCAAACTTGCTGGTAAATCTCCTCAATCCAATCTCTAGCCAGAATTTTTCTGCCATCTTGCCAATGGGTAAGTTCAGCATCCAAACTCAACTTAGAGGCGGCGGCTTCATTGGCTTCTGTGATGGCAATTAAGTCTTGGTTGCGGGTAGCGGCGGGTAAATTACTGATTTCTAGGGGATCTAAACTGGGGTCTTCCATCATCTGCCAAAGACGAGCTTCTAACAATGCAGTGATGGCAAGTAGGGAAATAGGGTTAGTCACAAGGTCACAAATTCTCATTTCTGCCCGATTGAGATTGTAAGGGCGGCGATCGCCATTTGGTCGAACTGATGACCAAAGATGTCGGACATTTTGCATTGTACCTGCGGCTAGTTGCTCTTCAGTCCACTTAATAAAATGGGGGTGACTTTCAAATAGGGGCACAATGGCGGGAGTCTTAGGGAATAATCCCCAGCGAGTGGAGTGATAGCCTGTAATTGCACCATCCAAGAAGGGGGAAGAGGCGCTGAGGGCAAGATACAGAGGGGCTTCCACCCGGATCAGGCGAATTGCCCGCATGAGTAATTCTGGCTGAGCAATACCGATGTTGATATGAATGCTGGCGGTGACAACTTTTGTGCCGTAGGTTTGCTCAATGTAGGTGTGGTAAGGGTTTTGAGGATCGGAACGATAAAAGCGATCGCTTCCACCCAAGGACAAGGTACTGCCGGGATGTATCGTATAATCACCTAACTGTTTTAAGTAGGCCCGGAGTCGGCGACGGGGTTTGACGAGGGCACAAAGTAGGCGATCGTAGCTACACAAAGGGGCAGTAGTATATTCCACATTGCGGTTGTCTGGCTCCCGCACAAATCCATCTAAATCGGACACAATTTGATCTGACAAGCCAACAATATCACCCTGGGGGGTGCCGGTATACATTTCTACCTCAAAACCTTTTGATAACAGCACGTGATTGCCTCAGTTAAGTTGAGTGTTATTTTTATAATTGTAGCAAGATTGGAGGCAGTTTCAATCATGGATAGAACCATCAGGCATTACGGTTCCGATCATTAGTGCGCCTGTTAAGTTTGCATCAGTTAAATTTGCTCCTTCTAAATTGGCATTGCTTAAATTTGTGACTTCTTTGTGACTGCGAAAGAATGAACTATGTAAATCTGCTCCGCTCAAATTGCTTTCAAATAAATTAGCATAGGCTAAATTTGCCCCGTGTAATTTTGCATTGGTTAAATCAGCTTGAGTAAGATCGCTTCCCCATAGTCGAGCATCTAATAAATTGGCTTCTTTTAAATTAGCATTTTTGAGATTGGCTAAGGTCAAATTAGCATCCCATAGTCTGCTACCACTTAAGTTAGCTTCGGTTAAAATAGCTCGATTGAGATCGGCTAAAACTAACTCAGTATTGGCTAAATTGGCAGCGGTGAGATCAGCCCCGGAAAGATCGGCATTTTTCAAGTTAGCACCTTCTAAGTTTGTTCCCCTTAAGTTTGCGCCTGAAAGGTTAGCATCTTTGAGATCGATACCGTGTAAATCTGCGCCACTGAGATCGCAGGAATCCCATAAAACTGTAACGCACAAATTAGTTTTTAATAGCTGATTAATATCTTCATTATTGGCGGCGCTCACGGGTGATGTTAAGAACAGCGCGAAAAACAGAATTGATAGGATTATAGAGGCTAAATTTCTCAGTATTAAAATTATTTTCATGCCAGTAACGGGGTAGATGCTGGTTAATTATAGCTTTTCTCAGTTAGGTACGGTATGGTAGTAATTGCTAATTGCTAATTGCTAATTTTGCTAATTGCTAATTGCTAATTGCTAATTGCTAATTGCTAATTGCTAATTGCTAATTGCTAATTGCTAATTGCTAACTGCTAACTGCTAACTGCTAATTGCTAATTGCTAATTGCTAATTGCTAACTGCTAGAAGTATACCTTACTTCTTTGAAAACTGCTATGATTGTAGTATATCAAAGAACTGCCACTATGTCTGTGGTAAAATTGCGATCGTCTCTTTCAGTATCTGCTTAGAAAGATCGATCGCACTTTCTCACCTTTTAGATATCCGCCTCTCTCACTGAGGGCAATTGCTGAAAATCCAAGAGAGACTGCTAAACTAATTACTGACCGCTCATAACGGTTTGTTGTCACTCTTGCTCCATCAAAATCAGCTTGTGATTCGTTCACTCTAACTCTGTTCATTCAGCTATTTTGATCGTCACCCATTCATAATAAAATAAAAAAATGGATTCAATTCAACTCACTGGAATTCGCTGCTACGGATACACGGGCTACTTAGAAGAAGAACAAATTTTAGGTCAATGGTTTGAAGTCGATGTCACTATTTGGACAGACTTATCTAAATCAGGAAAAAGCGATAAAATAGAAGACACCCACGATTACCGCAACACAATCGCTCTTGTTCAAAATTTAGTAAAAAATTCTAAATTTGCCTTAATAGAACGCTTAGCAGATGTGATTGCTGAAGCAATTTTAGAACAGCCGTTAGTGGGAAAAGTTAAAGTTAATCTATCAAAACCTGCCGCCCCTATTCCCGATTTTGGCGGCAAAATTACCTTAGAAATTACCAGAACTAAAAATAGTTAACGGTTAACAGTTAACCGTTAACCGTTAACTGTTAACTGTTAACTCTTACCATTTCAAGAGATTAAACTCTTCCATGTCAACCGTATTCCGGTTGCGGTAAATGGTCAATACAATTGCCAAACCTACGGCCGCTTCAGCCGCAGCTATAGTGAGGACAAAAACCGTAAATACCTGACCTTTAATATGTATGGGATCGAGGAAATTAGAAAATGCCATTAAATTGATATTTACAGCATTTAGCAGTAGTTCAATTGACATTAAAACTCGCATGGCATTCCGGCTAGTAATTAAACCGTAAATACCAATACAAAACAAAGCCGCACCTAATAACAGAAAATACTGGAGTTGCAAGTGCATAAATTTGGGGTATCTCCACAGTCAAGATTGCTAAAAATTGAGATTGAGTTATCACTACCCAAGGGCAGTTTTACTGTTATTTCTTAGCTTCTGAAGCAGCACTATCGCCCGATACAGAAGCCAATTCGCGAGGACGCTCGGCTAAGGTTAAAATCGGTTGTTTAGGCATTTTTCCAGCAATTTCATCTGGCAAATAGTCGCGACGAGCTAAAATAATTGCGCCGACCATTGCCATTAATAAAAACACTGAAGCCAACTCAAAAGGTAACAAAAAGTCAGTAAAGAAATGCTTGCCAATTACGACTATTGAACTTTCACCCGCAGGTAAAGTTCCTGTAGAAATAGCCCAAGGAGTTGACAAAACCATTGTGCCTAAAAGGGCAAACAAGGCGACACAAACGACGGCAGTTGAGGCTTTTCTTACCCAAGAATTAGGAATAGCTTGGAAGTCTTCTCGTTTGTTTACTAACATAATCGCAAACAAAATCAAGACATTAACTGCTCCCACATAAATCAAAACTTGGGCGGCGGCTACAAAGTCAGCATTAAGCAAGATATACATTCCGGCAATGCTCGTAAAGACTCCCGCTAATAAGAAAGCTGAATAGACGATGTTAGATAAGAGCACTACTCCTAAAGCTGCTGAAATCATCATTATGGCTAACAGGCCAAATGAGACAATCTGAACTCCTTCTGCTAGATTCACAATTCTGTCCTTAAATTGTTAGTGGTTATTTGTTAGTGGTTATTTGTTAGTTGGTAATAGGTAATAGGTAATTGGCTAATTGCTAATTGCTAATTGCTAATTGCTAATTGCTAATTGCTAATTGCTAATCGCTAATTGCTAATTGCTAATTGCTAATTGCTAATTGCTAATTGCTAATTGCTAATTGCTAATTGCTAATTGCTAATTACTATTTTTCTCCTAACAGTTAACAGTTAACAGTCAACCGTTAACAGTTAACAGTTAACAGTTAACAATTAACTATTTTTCCAGAATTTCTTCTGGGCGTAAACCTGCACGACGAGCGGTGTGAGAGACTTCATGGGGATCGTTAACACCTTTGGGTAGATAAGCAAATTCTCGCAGAGGTGAAACCATCGGATCGTCTGTAACTTTATAAGGTAAACGACCCAAGGCGACATTATCAAAATTCAACTCATGGCGATCGTAGGCGGCTAGTTCATACTCTTCAGTCATTGACAAACAATTAGTCGGACAGTATTCGACGCAGTTACCGCAGAAAATACAAACTCCGAAGTCAATGCTGTAGTGTTTGAGTTGTTTCTTTTTGGTTTCTTTGTTAAATTCCCAATCGACAACGGGTAAGTTAATTGGACAAACCCGGACACAAACTTCGCAGGAAATACACTTGTCAAATTCAAAGTGGATTCTACCCCGAAATCTCTCTGAAGGAATCAGTTTTTCGTAAGGATACTGCACGGTGATGGGGCGGCGGCTCATGTGGTCAAAGGTTACAGATAAACCTTGACCAATATATTTTGCCGCTTGCAGAGTATCTTTGGCGTAATCACTAACTTGTTTCAGGAATTTTAGCATTGTGTTCTCTTTTGAAGGAAGAAGGAAGAAGGAAGAAGGAAGAAGTAACAAGTAACAAGTAACAAGTAACAAGGAAGGAAGAAGAAGGAAGAAGAAGCAAGGAAGAAGGAAGAAGCAAGGAATAAGAAGGAAGAGTTTTCTTCTTCTCTTTCCCTAGTCCCTAGTCCCCAGTCCCTAGTCCCTTCTTCACTTAGCCGCCAAAAGCAAAGGGAAAGGTAAGTTTTAAAGCTGCTGTTAAGAGCAGGTTTACTAAGGAAACTGGCAATAAAAACTTCCAACCTAAGTTAAGTAATTGGTCAATCCGAACTCGCGGCAGAGTCCAGCGCAGTAGAATTGCTAAAAAGAGTAATAAGTAAGCTTTCAGCAATGTCATTGTAATGCCGAGAACTGCTGTAATTACTTGTAACCAGGGAGTTGTATCGCTAACTCCTAACAGACTACCCAGTAATTCTACGGGGATAGGACAATTCCAACCACCCAGGTATAAAACGGCGACTAATAAGCAAGAAAGAATCAAATTGACGTAGGAAGCAATGTAATATAAGGCAAATTTCATGCCTGTATATTCAGTTTGATATCCAGCGACTAATTCTTCTTCGGCTTCGGGAAGGTCAAAAGGTAAACGTTCGCATTCTGCTAGTGCGGCGATTAAAAAGATTAGGAAACCAGCGGGTTGTCGCCAAAGATTCCAACCAAGAATGCCATAGCCAGATTGTTGTTGCACAATATCAATTGTGCTGAGGCTATTGGACATCATCACGATGGCCAATACTGATAAAGCGAGGGGGATTTCGTAACTAATTGATTGAGCGACGGCTCTAAGTCCACCTAGTAGGGCGTATTTATTGTTAGAAGCGTAGCCAGACATCAATAAACCAATGGGTTGAATGCTAGACAAAGCAATCCACAGAAAAATTGCTGTTCCCAAGTTGGTGATGATCAAATTTTGTCCAAAAGGTACGATTAAGTAGGACAAAAAAACTGGAATAACAACAATTACTGGCCCTAATGTAAATAGCAAAGGGTCAGATAATGTTGGCACGATATCTTCTTTGAAAAGTAACTTCAAACCATCAGCCATAGGTGCGAGCACTCCCAAGGGGCCGATAAATTCTGGACCAATCCGTTGTTGGGCGGCGGCGGAAATTTTCCGCTCCAGCCAGACGGCAACGAGTAAGCCGACTGCGGCTCCCCCAATTACCAGCAACATCGGTAAGGGTAGCCACAGCAATGTGGCAATTTCCCCTGGTAAGCCCAAGTTGGTTAGGGCTTCTACAAAACTTGCTTGTAAGTCTATTCCTGCGTTCATTTGTCGAGCTTCAGACTCATCACAATATAATTTTGAACCGTGTTGCGCCGCCAGCGGTACACTTCTTGAGTGGGATGGCTGGCGGAATTTGTGTAAAGATTTTGTAATGCTTTACCGCCTAACAGTATATATCTGATACTTTTAATTCAGACAATCTGAGACCATCCAATTTAAGCCGAACCGTTGGTTTCTGACTTAATCTAAGAGTATACCAGAGCGGCGCGAATTTTTTGAAAGTATTTGTTAAACACAATCACTGATATTGTCATGCTTATTGCGCGAAAGTCGAGAAAATAGTTGTCCTAATAATTACTCCTTAGCTACATTTTTTGGGAATTGGCGATCGCACGCTGAGGAATTAAAAATTAAAAATTAAAAGTTAAAAACAATATTTTAATTTTGTATTTTTAATTTTTAATTACATCTAAACTACTACCGAAAAAAGGTGTTAACTTCTTTCTTGAATAGGAGTAAAAGGAAGTCCGTGTTCGCCAGTATAAATTTGAGTGGGGCGGTAAATCCGATTTTCGTGTAACTGTTCTTTCCAGTGGGCTAACCATCCAGCAACACGGGCAATCGCAAATACTGGAGTAAACAAATCTGTGGGAATCCTCATTTTGCGGTAAACCAAACCTGAGTAAAAATCCACGTTAGGGTAAATGCCTTTATGACTGAGTTTTTCCTCGATGACTTCCTCCAATTTGACGGCAATATCGTAATATTTGTCATGGCCAAACTGCTCAAACAACTTTTCGGCTAATCCTTGCAGAATTGTGGCTCTGGGGTCTTTTACTTTGTAAACTCGGTGGCCAAAACCCATGATTTTGTGTTTATTTTCCACACACTTTTCTACATAGGCGCGGACATTTTCGGGAGTGCCAATTTCTTCAAGCATATCAATAACTTCTTCATTGGCTCCACCGTGTAAGGGTCCGGCGAGAGTACCGACGGCTGAGGCCACTACTGCATAGGGATCAGTGAGGGTAGAAGCTGTCACCATTGCCGAAAAGGTAGAAGCATTGATGGTATGCTCGGCGTGAAGAGTGAGGCAAACGTCAAAAACGTAAGCAGTTAAAGGATCGGGTTCTCTTTCTGTGAGCATATACAGAAAGTTAGCTGAGTAGTCCAAATCATCTTTAGGTTGTACGGGATCGTTACCTTTCCGCATTAATTGAAAGGCCGCAACCATTGTGGGAATTTTAGCTAATAAACGGACTACGGCTTCTCGCACATATTCTTGATTGGGTAGGGCGCGACGGGAATAGAATAAACCCAAAGCTGCGGCGGAAGCTTGTAGAGCATCCATTGGATGACCGGTTTCAGGAAAACATTTCATCATATCCCGAATCCGGTATTTAATCCGCCGATGATAGCGAATTTCATGTTCAAAGGCAGTGAGTTCTTCTTGTGTAGGTAGTTTTCCCCATATTAATAAGTAAGAAGTTTCCAGAAAAGAACTTTTGCTGGCAATTTCTTCGATACTGATTCCCCGATATTCCAGTAAGCCTTTTTGCCCATCGACGTAGCTGATGCTGGACAAGGTAGCGGGTACACCTTCTAAACCTGGTTTAAAATCGCCGATGACGACCATTATTTTACCCTTTGTATGAGATGAACCTAATCAAGTTACATTACCAGAAACCTTTATGGTGTTGCCTATTTGACAACTGTTATTTTACCTTTTGATGGTTGCCGTTGATTAGAGTAAGTATTTCGGCGGGGTAAGCCAGAACATTTGGCTGCGATTGACTGGGGAACCGATTTCGGGGAGAATCAGACCGATGATACCAGCTTTTTTGAGGATCAGGGTGTCTCGTGCTTCTCCCCAAAGCAGGATTTCTGCCCAGTTAGCTAAGTCGGGTTGGTGGCCAACGAGGGCGAGATGAGTAACACTACTTATGTGCCATTGTTGATACCACTCTAGCCATACTTTGATATTACCTTCGGGGGCTAAGGCGGCGAATTGTTCGATTTGGGGGCTTAAACCGACGGTTTGGAGAATTTCGGCGGTGGTAAGGGCGCGAATTAGGGGACTGGTAAGGATCAGGTCAAAATGGAGGTTGAGTTGGAGGAGACGTTCGGCAATTTTGCGGGTTTTGCGCTCGCCTTCTTTGGTGAGGGGGCGTACTTCGTCGGTGGGCCAATCTTCGCCATTGGCGGCGATGCCGTGACGGATGAGGTAGAGTTCTTTATGTGCCATTAATGATTATCCTAAAACATTTACTTATCAATTAGATTTAATTATCAATCAGATTTAATAATTGTTTTATCATTTCTTCAAGAGTACGGTACACTAATAACCAAGTCAAGAAGGCGTGTTACGCCCAAAAAGGGTAGCTCGCAGAACTCGACCAATCAAAATATCGCTTTAATTAAAAATGTCAAGTCAGCAGAGATAGTTTAAAGACTTATTTAGCATAAATCTTTTGGTTTCTTCCTGCCTACCTGATCTAAAAATAGTTTGCTAACACGCAATTAGCGAATGAAAAAAAAGCGCTTTGATAACCTTCAGTGAATGTTGTTACAGAAGATTATAAATTGCAGCAAGGCTAGACTATGACTAAGTTTTCAGAGACACAATCGTGGCACTATTTAGACAGGCTAAAGGTCGTAAATGCTCTAGGCACTAACATAGAAAGCGGCCTAGATGCGGCAGAAGTTGTCAGTCGGCAACAAAAATTTGGGGCCAACGAACTAATAGTAAAAGCCGGGAAACCCCCCTGGTTAAAATTCATCTTACAATTCAATCAACCTTTGCTGATTATCTTGCTGAGTGCAGGTTTAATCAAGGCAGTGATTGGAGAATGGCTGAATGCTAGTGTAATTTGGGGTGTAACTACCACCAACGCCACAATTAGCTTTATCCAAGAAGCCGGGGCAGAGAGAAAAATCGAGGCCTTAGCCCAAGCTGTCACCACTGAAGCTACTGTTATTCGAGGTGGAAAAAAATTAAAAATCCCCTCCAAAGAACTTGTAGTTGGTGACTTAGTTACCTTAACTTCTGGTGATAAAGTACCGGCAGACTTGCGCTTAGTAAAAGTGCGAGACTTACAAATTGATGAATCGGGGCTAACCGGAGAATCCGTTGCCGTCGAAAAAGAATTAGGGCAATCTGGAGACTTAATTCTGCCAGTAGAAACGCCACTAGCAGAACGGGATAATATGGCCTATGCGGGTAGTTTTGTCACTTTTGGTCAAGGTAGCGGTATTGTGGTGGCGATCGCTAACGATACTGAAACTGGCAAAATCTCTCAATTATTAGATCGGCATATCGATCTCACTACCCCCTTAACCCGAAAATTCAATCAATTCAGTCAAAACTGGTTGTTTTTCGTCCTAGCAATGGCCAGCTTAACCTTCGCCGTCAGGTTAGGGCAACCAGTCGCACCAGGGCTTTCCGCCTTTAAAGAAGCAGTTGAACCCGCCGTCGCCTTGATTGTGGGTGCAATTCCCGAAGGTTTACCCGCCGTGATTACCGTTACCCTCGCTGTCGGCGTTTCCCGAATGGCAACCCGCCACGCGATCGTCCGTAAGTTACCAGCAGTCGAAACCCTGGGGGGCGCTACCGTTGTTTGTTCGGACAAAACCGGCACTCTGACAGAAAACCAGATGACGGTGCAGGAAATTTACTCTGGCGGTGTATCTTACTCAGTTACGGGTACGGGTTACAACGCCGAAGGTGAAATTGAACTCAATCAACTGCCAATTAATGTTAGTCAAGCTCCCACATTGCAAGAATGTTTGCAAGCCGGATTAGTTTGTAATGACTCTTACCTGGAATTTAAAGATGATAACTGGATTGTAGTCGGCGATCCCACAGAAGGAGCCTTAATTGCGGCGGCAAAAAAAGCAGAATTGAGTCAACAAAATTTGGCAAAATCAATGCCAAGACTGGATTCAATTCCCTTTGAGTCACAGTTTCAATATATGGCAACTTTGCATCAAACTCCCAGCGGTAAAATTGTGTATGTCAAGGGTTCCGTCGAATCAATATTAGTTCGTTGCGGTTCTAGTTTTGACAAACAGGGAAATCTAACAGCAGTTGAATCCGCAGAAATTCACCAGCAAGTCGATGAAATGGCGCGTCAAGGTTTGCGCGTCTTAGCTTTAGCAAAAAAGCCCGTACCTGACAGTCAAAATTCCGTCGATCATTCAGATTTAGAATCCGATTTGATTTTCTTAGGGTTACAAGGCATGATCGATCCGCCGCGAGCCGAAGCGATCGCCGCCGTTCAAGCCTGTCAAACTGCTGGTATTCAAGTCAAGATGATCACCGGCGATCATATTGCTACGGCTAAAGCGATCGCCCGTCGCATGGGATTCCGCAAAACCAAGCATAATCGGGAACTTATCGCCTACACCGGCGCTCAACTCGCCGAAATGAGCAAAAATGAACTCGCCGAAGCCGTAGAAGCTGGCTCAGTTTTTGCCCGCGTCGCCCCCGAACAAAAGCTCCGTCTGGTAGAAGCCTTACAACAAAAAGGCGAAATTGTGGCGATGACAGGAGACGGCGTTAACGATGCGCCCGCCTTAAAGCAAGCCGATATTGGGATTGCGATGGGTAGCGGTACGGAGGTTTCCAAAGAAGCGGCTGACATGATTTTGACCGATGATAACTTTGCTTCGATCGAATCTGCGGTAGAAGAAGGGCGATCGGTTTATAAAAATCTCCTCAAAGCCATTAGCTTTATTCTCCCAGTCAATGGTGGAGAATCAATGACCATTTTACTCAGCACCCTTTTGGGGCGAGAATTGCCAATTTTATCTCTGCAAATTCTCTGGCTGAATATGCTCAACTCCATCACCATGACAGTGCCCTTGGCTTTTGAGCCGAAGTCTAGTGGGGTGATGAAACAGCAACCCCGACCGGTTAATGAACCTTTCTTGACAGTAAATCGAATCAAGCGGATTTTGGCGATTTCTCTGTACAATTGGACATTAATTTTTGGAATGTTTGAATGGGTACGTCAGGCTCCTTGGGGTACAATTGAATTGGCGCGGACAATGGCAATTCAAGCTTTAGTAATGGGAAGAATTTTTTACCTATTGAGTTTGAGTCAGTTTTTGCCTTCTTTGTTGGCTAAATTTGGCGGCTCGAAAGAGGAAGTTAGCGGTGCTCCCGCTTTGGGAGTGGGAATTGTCGTGGCAGTGATTTTGCAGATAATTTTTGCTAATTCCCCGTTTGTTAATGAAGTGTTTCAGACGGCTCCAATGAATCTGGATCAGTGGTTGATTTGTTTCGGTGTGGCTTTGCCGATGATTGGCGTTGCTTTGTCCGTTAACCGGTTCGATCCACCCAACTAATGGGGATTTTTTGAGGAACCACGAAGACACGAAGACACGAAGGAATGATGGGTTACTTACTTGAGCGATCGCGCCATCCTAAAACATTTACTTATCAATCGGATTTAATAATTGTTTTATGATTTTTGCAAGAGTACGGTACACTGAGTAACCAAGTCAAGAAAACGCGCTCCTCTCCCAAAAAGGGTAGCTCGCACAACTCGGTCAATCAAAATATCGCTTTAATCAAAAGTTTCAAGTCAGCAGGGATAGTTTAAAGACTTATTCTAAATGAATCTTTGGTTTCTTCCTGCCTACCTGATCTCAAAATAGTTTGCTAAACCCCAACTAGCAAATGGAAAAAAGCGCTTTGATAAACTTCAGTGAATGTCGTTACAGAAGATTATGAATTGCAGTGAGGCTAGGCTATGACTAAGTTTTCCGATCAATTTTCTGGGCTTTCTCGGCGTAAGTTTATTGTGACAGCAGGTGCATCTGCCCTGGGTTCAATACTACTTAAAGGCTGTTTAGGAAATCCCCCAGAACCCACTACAAATACCAGTGCTGGTGGTGCTTCCCCCTCAGTAGTTACTACTACTCCTAATGAGAAAAGAGTAGAAGGAATTGAAACTACAAAAATCACTTTGGGATATATTCCCATCGTTGAATCAGCACCGTTAATTATTGCCCAAGAAAAAGGTTTTTTTGCTAAATATGGCATGACTGAGGTGACAGTTGCCAAGCAAGCTAACTGGGGTTCAGCCAGGGATAACATAGAAATTGGTTCTGCCGGTGGTGGAATTGATGGCGGCCAATGGCAAATGCCCATGCCTTATATGATTAGCCAAGGGCTAATTACTAAGAACAAAGACGGATTGCCGATGTATGTTTTGGCGCAGCTAAATACTCAAGGAAATGGGATTGCGATCGCGGCTAAACACGAAGGTAAAGGCATCGGACTTAAACTAAGTCAAGGTGGCCATGACTACATTAAAGATTTAGCTAAAGCCGGCACTCCCTTCAAAGCAGCCTATACTTTCCCCAAAGCTAATCAAGATTTGTGGATTCGTTATTGGTTAGCAGCTAATAACATTAATCCTGATGCAGATGTTAGTTTGCTAACAGTACCGGCCGCGCAAACTGTTGCCAATATGAAAACTGGTAGCATGGATGGTTTCAGTACCGGTGATCCTTGGCCTTTGCGAATTGTTAAAGAAAAGATTGGCTTTATGTCAGCCTTGACTGCCCAAATTTGGAAAGGTCATCCAGAGGAATATTTAGCAATTCGTAGCGACTGGGTTGATAAACATCCGAAGGCTACAGAGGCAATTTTAGCAGCATTAATTGAGGCACAACAATGGTGCGACAAACCCGAACATCGGGCAGAATTAGTAGCCATTGTCTCTGGAAAAAGCTTCTTTGATGTACCTCCCGAAATTTTGAACCCTCCCTATCAGGGCAAATACATCATGGGCGACAATCAACCAGAAATCAATGACTTAAAAATGGGGCCGTTGTACTGGCATGATGGAATTGGCAACGTTTCTTATCCCTACAAAAGTCACGATTTATGGTTCTTAACCGAAAGTGTGCGCTGGGGTTTTCTGCCCACAAAAACCTTGACAGATCATAAGACAATCATTGATAAAGTCAACCGCGAAGATATCTGGAAAAAAGCCGCAAAATTAGCCGGAGTTACGGCTGCTGACATTCCTGCAAGTACGTCTCGCGGTATTGAAAAGTTCTTTGACGGCAAAGAATTTCATCCCGACAAACCCGAAGATTACATCAAGAGTTTAGCAATTAAAAAAGTTTGATTCAGTTGACAGTTGACAGTTAACAGTTGACAGTTGACAGTTGACAGTTAACCGTTAACCGTTAACCGTTAACCGTTAACCCAAAATTTAGTCTCGTAAACAGTAGAAATAAAGGAGGTTAGTAGGATGGCTGTAAGTACAAATCGGAAAGGTGGAGTTGATGCCCAAGGAATGTTGGGCGAGTTTTGGAAGAAAAATTCCCAGAATATTTTACCGCCAATTTTGGGAGTCCTTGGGTTTCTATTTGTTTGGCAATTTCTCTCAAGTTCTGGAATTATTAAGCTACCTGGACCTAGCAGTTTGTGGACGGATGAACGGACACGAATTTTGCTGATGTATCCTTTTATGAACTCCAAAACCTACGGAGTTGGCTTGTTTTGGCAGACTTTAGCTAGTTTGGAACGGGTGGCAAAAGGCTACACTTTGGCGGCGATTGTGGGAATTAGTACAGGGGTTTTAGTCGGGACAAATCCTTTTCTAAATAAGGCTTTAGATCCGATTTTTCAATTCCTGCGGATGGTTGCACCTTTGGCATGGGTACCGATTGCTTTGGCCGCCTTGCAACAAAATGAACCTGCGGCTTTATTCGTGATTTTTGTCACCTCAGTTTGGCCGATTTTGATTAACACGGCTGAAGGTGTGCGGCAAATTCCTGATGATTACAATAATGTTGCCAAAGTGTTGCAACTTTCTCGGACAGAATATTATATTAATATTTTGTTTCCTTCAGCACTTCCCTACATTTTTACGGGTTTGAGAATTGCGATCGGTTTGGCTTGGTTAGCGATTATTGCCGCAGAAATTGTGATGTCGGGGATTACTGGTATTGGCTTCTTTATTTGGAATGCTTACCAGCAAAATTACATCAGTGAAATTTTGTTAGCGGTAATCTACATCGGCGCTGTTGGTTTAATGCTGGATAGGCTAATGGCTTGGTTACAGCAAAAAATCGCTCCCTCCCAAGGAAAGTAGTTTTGTTAACTGTTATTTGTTAACTGTTATTTGTTAACTGTTATTTGTTAACTGTTAACTGTTAACTGATAACCGTACAGCACATATCGTAGGGTGCGTCATATCGTTTCCGGTTACATCGGAATGATTTAACCACAGAGAACGCAGAGAACACAGAGGAAGATAAGAGAGATGAATAATTCCGATGCTAACGGATTTGATATCAGAAGCTGAAACCCTCGATAATCGTTGTATAATTTCGTCTGACGCACCCTACAAGTCTGGTTCATAATCCTTTAGGTCATAACCTTTTCCCTCTTCCCTAGCCCTGAGCATCGGAGCATCGTAGCCCCTAGCTATAGCCAACCAAATATCTACAAACAGGCAAGAAAATTATGTCAGTTTTAATTGCAGTAGAACAACTTGAAAAAGTCTTTAATTTATCAGACGGTGGCAAATATATTGCTCTCAAAGGTATCGATCTGGAAATTAAAAAAGGTGAATTTATCTCCTTAATTGGACACTCCGGCTGTGGCAAATCTACCCTACTAAATATGGTGGCAGGTTTGGACTTACCCACCGAAGGATTAGTCACAATTGAAGGCCAAAGAATTACCCAACCTGGCCCCGATCGCATGGTAGTCTTTCAAAACTATTCCCTACTACCTTGGCGTACAGTTAGAGAAAATATTACCCTCGCCGTAGACTCGGTAATGAGTGGTTTACCCAAGGCCGAACGCCTTGATATCATTCAAAAACACATTGATATGGTGGGCTTAACTCCCCATGCTGAAAAACAGCCGGCATTGTTATCAGGAGGACAAAAACAACGGGTAGCGATCGCCCGTGCTCTGGCCCTACGTCCGAAACTGTTGCTATTAGATGAACCCTTTGGTGCTTTAGATGCTTTAACTCGCGGTAATTTGCAAGAGAAATTAATGGAAATTTGCCAAGAGTATGAAATTAGTGCGCTGATGGTGACACACGATGT
>JFJP01028423.1_pt1 | contig 15598 bp, 4 predicted proteins | sample 431651 | NCBI WGS metagenome assembly JFJP01 (sample SAMN02602958, study PRJNA72255) | Microbial mat metagenome, whole genome shotgun sequencing project. | biome: fresh water; feature: sink hole; material: water; isolation source: purple microbial (photo- and chemosynthetic) mats found in... | reverse complement strand
TCACAATAATCTCTTCGTTTTTCACTTGGATTTCTTCAACCTTCACAGCCTCCAATTGAACTTCTTCATCTTTTTCTTCAAAAATCTCTTCGTTTTTCACTTGGATTTCTTCAACCTTCACAGCCTCCAATTGATGAACTTCTTCATCTTTTTCTTCAATAATCTCTTCGTTTTTCACTTGGATTTCTTCAACCTTCACAGCCTCCAATTGAACTTCTTCATCTTTTTCTTCAATAATCTCTTCGTTTTTCACTTGTATTTCTTCAACCTTCACAGCCTCCAATTGAACTTCTTCATCTTTTTCTTCAATAATCTCTTCCTTTTTCTCTAAATCCTCAGATTTAGACTTTGGGAAATTTTCTTCTAAAATCTCTTTGACAATGTTTTCTTCATGTTTCTCTTCTTCAACTTTTTCCTCATGCTTATTTTCTTCAATGATTTCAGCTTTTTCTTCTCGACTTTCTTCTTGAGCTCCTCGTAATTCATTCACGATTTCTTCTTCTTTTTTAACTTCTTCATGAGGAATTTGAACCTTTTCTTCAAATTTTGGAGCTTCCACCACAATCTCTTCTGGCTCATTTTGTACTTGTTTTTCCTCAATTTGAACCTTTGGAATTTCTACCACAATCTCTTGTTTAATCTCTGGTTTTTCTTCAATGTGAACCTTTTCTTTAAGTATTGGAGCTTCTATTATAATCTCTTGTTTAATATCTGGTTTAATCTCTTTTTGAACTTCTTTCTGTGCTTCTGGCTTAATCTCCAATAAATTCATATTTTCTTGTTTGATTTCGGCCTCCACTTTCATCTTATCTTCTTTCTTATTATCCCTCAATGAAATATCTAGAAGATTCTCTTTAAAAGGCTCATTTACTTTCCCTTTTTCCTCCTGCATTTGTATTATATGCTGTTCCTCTTCTGATTTAAACTCTTCACTCACAAATTTTTTCTTTGAAGATTCATCTTTTTTAGAGTCTACGAACCCTTTTTTCTTTGGACTTTCTTTATGTTCTTCCTTTTTATGCACTTCTTGATTCTCTAAATCTTCACTTACCAAAGTCTTTTTGGACTCTGGAGATTTCGATTCAATGTTCATATCTGTTTTGATTGTATTGTAAGGTGGTTCATTGGCGCTTGTGTTGAGAAGTTTCTCTTTCGAAGTTATGTGAAGACTATCACTTTCTTTAAAATTGGTATCACTGCCGGATCGTTTCAAACAGTTGCCCATGAGTTAGTTAAAGAGGAATGAAAGAAAATTTAAAATTTGATTTGTATTTTTTTTTTGGAATGCAAAATTTATAGACGATTTTCAAGGAGAAATGATGCATTATTTGAGAAATGTGGTATTTTCGGATTATTTTTAAGAGTTTTTCGTAATTTAAGAAAAATAAAAATAGGATTTTTTGTTTGTTTTTCAATAAAAAAAATTTAAAAGGAAAGTAATTTTGAAGTCAATTTAATGAGAAAATAAGGAGGATAAATTTTTTAATTTTTCTCATTTAAATTTGATTTCTGTGTCAAATTTAGGAAATTTAAATTTTTATAATTTTGAAAGTTAGACACACATATTTTGGAATTATAAAAATATTTAATTTTTTTTTTTTTGTTTTAAAGGAAATTAATTTCTTTCCACAACAATAAAACTTTCTTCATAAAATAATGATATAGAAATTTGAAAGCCTGTTAGATTTCTGTTAAATTTATTGAAAAAACTAATGAATATAATAAAATTTCTTCAATAATTGTGCTTAAAAAATTTCTTAAAATTAAACATTATACTAAAAAATGGAAAGATTACGAAACAACATTATATCAGAATTTTTTCAATTTTTATATAAGTGCTTCATAAAATTCCTTCATTTTTTTTAAATTTTCAAAACTAAAAAAAAGATTTGCAAAAACCTTTTAAAATTTTGTTTAAATAAAAGTGAAAAACAAACATTTTTCAAAATAACTTACAAAACAAAATTTTTTTTTAGCAAATATAATAAATAGAAAATCTCCTTAGTCCCAAAACAACAAAACCTTTTCATAAGCATCAGACTCACTCAATTTGATAATCTTCCCCAATCTCCATCCCCCATTTCCAGTCAAATGCCATGACAACCTATCATCTTCAAAGTCTCTATGTTCTTCCCCTTCAATCCAATCAGCATTATATAAATAAACATTGGGATAAAAGGAAAACCCAGCCGCTTTTCCTTTCATAAAATACCAATAGACTCCATTATGATAATGGCATTCTCTATCATTCATGGTTTCTTTGAAAACTTCTTTTGGATCTCCCATTGCTGCAAGAATCAGCTTATCTTCTCCTTTCTCTTTCCCCCCTAAAATAACAAACTTCTTATTTTTGTATTTTTCGACCAAATCATCGGCAGACGTTTTAGAACTGTATAATTCACAAAGCCCGAGCTTAAAACCTATTTCTAATAAAGATTTCATTGATAAATTCCTAAGAATCCCTTGAAAAGCAGGTGGTTTATTTTGTTTCATAGACATTGGAGAAAAATTCAAGTTTCTTCCTTGGATGATCACCTTTAAAGCTGAAATGGCTTTATTTTGTTCATTAATCGTTTGTTTCAAAGCAGTTATATTTTCATTTTGTTTCTCCATTACTGTAAGATTACTTTTATTTTCTTCAGAAATCTCTTTCAATTTTCCCTCGATTTGTTCAAAATAACATTTGAAAGGGGCATAAATGCAACTATTCCTATGATGGTCTAAATGAAATTTCGAATTTCCTTGCCAAGAACATCCGAATTTTTTCAAAGGACATTCAATGATCTTTTCTAAACATTCTTCTTGATGCAGAAAATACTCTTTGAATGAACCTTGCCATTTACATTCATTGTTAGGACACTGGATTTCTGATAAATCGTAAATCTTCTGAAAAAATGGGTTCGATTTCAAGCTTTTATCACACCAAACAGCCTTGCATATTGGACAGCTGGACTTTTTTTGACGACTCTCTTCTGCACATTTCAAACAAAAGTTCACTGCAAGGCATTCGGCACATGTGACTGGTTCGTTGACGAGTTTTTTGCAGAGAGAACATAAGAATTCTGGGGGAAGGGAGTTCATTTCATAATTTTTATTCATTAATGTTAAGAGATAGTATTATGTTTTTGAAATTATTTTGAATTGGAATTGTTTAAAATTTTTGAAATTTATTTTGTTTAGAAAGGAACTTTTTAAATTGTTTTTTTCTCTAATTTTAATGAAATTTAATTGAAAATTCCATCTCAAAAAAAACTTCATAATTAATTTTCTCAAAATTCAGCATTTTTAACTGAATTTTTGATAAAATATATAAAAACTCTTTTTACTTTTTAAACCCAGTCCCATTGGAGAGAATATCCATCTTCTTATTATCATATACTCTTATCAATTGCATAATAATCGATTCGCAAACCCCGACTTCCCTCAGGCTCTCCATGATTAAAAATTTCATATCATTCAACTGTTGTTCTTTAATCATCGCATTGCAATGCGCACTTCTGATATCTCTTCCCCTCAAAGGTCTCTGTCCTCCCAGCGAATACACTAATTTAAACCTCAAAATCATCATTAATTCATCTTCACTTCTATTTGCAAAGAATTTCCCCAATATGTAATGGCTTTTCACCTTTCTATAAAGTATTTGTGTAACTTTCGTTACTGTTTCTTCTCCTCCAATGAGATCATATATCGTATTCGAGATGATTTCTCTTCTTTCAACCTCAAGAGCCCACATTACATCTTTTATAATATTATGCTCAATGTTCTGTTCTTTTAAAGTCTTCTCGAAACAGGTTCGAAAAGCATCCAAATGTGAATCTAAAAGACTCATTTTTGCATGTGATACCTTCAAATCTAAAAGCGACAATTCATTATCTTGACCTGCAGGACCACCCAAAGACTTGCTCAGATACCAAAGCATACCTTCCTTGATTTTTTTCGTGTTTTTGTCAAGGAAATATGGTTTCAAGATAGGGTTTTCTTGTATTTTCATATAGACTCTATCGATTAAAATGGCAAGAGAAGCGGATCCTCCTAATCGTTCAAAGGGAGTTTTGCGATTAAGAATCGAGTTTCTGAACTTTTCTATGATATGAAGTGCTGGATGAATGACTTCTTCTTCATTATATCCTAATTCTTTCAGAGATTTTGCAAGATGGAGCTTAAAAAGGAAGAAATGTCGATCTGTTAAATGAAAATGAATATGAGCTAATTTGAGTTTTTGCTCTGTGTATTTTCCGATATTTGTTTTTCTTCCAAAACAATACCCTAAAAATTTGGTCTGATGCATCATAATTTTCTTTACATCAAGACTTGTAAAGAAGGATTTCAGCTCATTATCTTCCAACACTTTTTCATATAACTTCGTAAAGACATTTTCTAAAGCTTTTTCTCCACCGATTTTATCATAAAGAGTATCAGATACGATCAAATGTTTATTCTTTTCAACCATTGATAAAGCTTCTTGAATAATATTCTCATCCAAACCCATTTGTTGGAAAGTTGTTCTTAAATGTTCTTCATAAAGAGTAAATTCTTTCTCATGGAGATGCAAAGGACTGTGAATCCGCTTGATTTCTGCAGAAGAAAAACCTGAACTGCCTCCGAAACTCACTAGAATAGCTCTTTGTTGATGATCTAAAATGAATTTATCATTGCGTTTCACGAAATAACGACGAAGAGCTTGATCAGCAAGGACTTTTTCTGTGAAAAGATCTATGGCTATGAAGATGTTTTTCTCACCACCAAGACGAGTAAATAGGGAAGGGGATTTGGGGGGATTGGAGGAGGAAAAAGTCCAAAGGAAGGGGATTGTGTTGAATCTTAAAGGTGTTTTTGAAAAAATTTGCATTTTAGATTTTTTGGAAAGTTGGAGTGAAATTAAAAAAAAATAAAAATGCAATTTTCCTTTAAAATGAAATTGCATTTTGGTTTTTTGAAAAATTAAATAACAATTTTTTATTTTTTCTGAAAATCAAATATTGAATTATTTTTTCTCTCTTTTAACATTATTTAAACTAAATCTTCCAAAAATTCATTTTTTCTCCTTTTCATCGTTATATTCAGATGCGATTCCTTTCAATCCTTGAACAGCCAAACTAACAGGAATTTCTTGTTCCAGATCCAATCCCTTAAAGGTTTTCTTCTCGTAAATCTCTAACGTTTGAAAAATTTCCCTCACTTGAATTTTATCATTTTCATTCTTCACCATAACCTCAAATCCTTCTTTTTTTTCTTCAAATAATCCGTTTTCTTCAATTATTTGGTCTTTAAATCCTAAGGAATGGTCCAATACAATGCTATTTTCCCAATGTTTTCCCTCATTTAAAGCCAATTCGAGCTCATAAGGCGTTATTATTAATCGATAAAAGTCTTTTTCAGCATAAAGCGAGTGATTTGCACAGCTGAGAATCACAAAAACCTGGATTTCTGGGAAATTTCCTAATTTCTCTTCTGTTATATTATTGATCATTATTGTATAGAATTTTTTTTTATTGAGTTTTAGCAAGGTTTTTATTCTAAGAAGTGTTGTTTGGAACTGCAAAAGAGTCGGACTATTGATCAAAACCCCAAATATTTGTTTTTCTTTGGCTTTTTCGATCAAAACAAAGCGTTTCATGAGCTCTTTATTTACAAGTGTGATGGAGTTTGTGGGGGTTAGGGGGGCATCAGAGAGAATATTAAGAGATTTGTATGTGTATTTCCCAAGAAGAAGACCTATTTTTAACAGAAAAGGACTTGTAGGAGAACCAATAAACAGGATTTGAGGAGGGGTTTGAAAAGGAAAAGGGATTGAGGAGTGATACCCTAAAAATAAAGGATGGCTTTCTTTAGGGATTGATTGGAGATTGACTGGCATATATGTCAGAAAAATGAGATTTCTACAATTTTTAAAGAAAATCAGGATTTCAGAGCTGAGATATTGAAGATCTTGGTCAATTATAATAAGAAAATGTTCGTTTTCATTTGTATTTTTCAGGAATTCAATAATTTGTAAGTGAAGATTTTTAAGGGAAAAAGGTGTTTTCTTTGGGAAAACGTATTGTATTTGAGGTAATTCGGCAAGATTTTGGCTAAGACAAGCTGGACCGAAATGAACTAATAAATCGTAAGGGATATGTTTTGATTGGATTAAACCCAGACAACATTCATTAGCTAAACTTTAAAATGAACAACTATATAATAAAAACAATATAATTAGGAAAAAAAACGTGCTTGTCGCAAAGGACATTGATTGATATGTTGGGAATAATGGCTAATAAAGATCTTTTGAATTGGAAAATGTCTGAAAGGAGAGTGTTGGGAGTTTGCAAGATGATTTTGTTAAGAGATTCGGATTTTATACGAGATACGATGATGTCAAGATCATAGAGTGTTTCGAGAGAAAGGATAGAAGATTCCATTTTGTAATTTATATTCGGATATTTTTTTATATCTGGAATGTTTTTAAAATGTAAAAAAAAAAGTTTTAATTGAATGAATAAAAAAATATTTATAAATTCTTATTTTTTTTGCCGAGAATTTAAAATATTTTTTTTCAATCTTTAGATAAAAAGATATTACTGATTTTTCGAGGATAAAAAAAAAAAATTTATAGATGGGTAAATATGGTACTGACCCAATTTCAAAAACAGTAGAGAAAAAATTAAAAACGTCATATTCATCTGGCTTTAAATAAGAGTTTTTGATACTTGAAATTTGAATAATTTATTTTTACTTTTCAAATCAAAAGTTTTTTTTGAAAGAAAAAAAAACCACAATAATTATCTCTTAATGAAAAAAACTTCTTTTTTTTCTTTTGAAAAAGAGCATAAATTTAAAGCCTTGAGCCCAGTAGGCAGTGGTGAACATTTGCAGTTTATCACCACCCAAGAAAAATTTAATTCAAAAGAAAAAGTCGAAAGACAGAATCAAAACCAAAATTTTTACCATGAACTTTTTACCCATGCTGAGAAAAATATATTTAAGGAGTTCTTCACCGAAATGATGGATCTAAAGAGCAAAGAATCGTTAGAAAACTTTGAGGATTTACATAGAAAGTTCCTATTTGAAGATTTTCGAAATTACTTCAATCATAAAAACAACAAATTTTTCAAAAACGCGATAAAAAACTATTTTTCCATTGAGAACTGTTTTCCCGCATTGAAGCCAACCAATACCATTTGTCAAGAAGGCCATTCCAAAAGGCTCACTGCATTGATTTTATCACGGGATTCAAAGACTTTGATCACTGGAAGTGAAGATGCCTCAATTAGAATCTGGGAGATTGATTACAAGAAAAAAAACTTCAAAATACAAGGGATTTTATGGGGTCATAAATCGAGAATTTCAGCTTTGGCAATCGATAATGATTGCACAATGCTCTTCTCAGGAGGTGAGGATCATATAATAAGAATGTGGGATTTCATTTCTAAAGAGACTATAGGCATTTTAAGAGGACATATAGGAGAAATCAAAGCCATGTGCTTGACGAAGAATGAATTATATTTGGTTTCAGCATGTAGGAAAAATTTGTTGATAGTTTGGGATCTTGAAAGAAAAGAACAGAAACAACAGCTTTATGGACATAATGATTTAGTTTCTGCTATTGAAACGACCACAAAATTCATATTCTCTGCAAGTTTTGATAAAACTATCAGGGTTTGGAACTCGAAGAACTTCAAGGAAATCAAGGTTTTAAGCCATCATCAAGAGAAAATCACACAACTTTCAATAGATTCCTCCTTTAATATCATGGTATCAGGAAGTTTGGACCTTGTTTTTATGATATGGAATATACAAAATTTGACTCTTTTGCGGTTTTTAAAAGCAAATAATTTGCCTGATAAGATTCTTATTACACCGGATGCAAAAATGATTGTTTCTCTGACCAAACAAGTAATTCGAATTTGGAATATTAGCGATTTAGAAGAAGAACCCTCTGAATCTGAAATCAATTTTAAGAATATCTTCGAAGGAACTATGGCTGTCACTGCAGATTCAAAGAATGTTTTCGCATGTTTGTCTTATGAGGATGGAGATTCAATCTGTTGTGTTAGTTTAAATCCTTTGAAAATAGAGAGGTTTAATCATCCGAACAGTTTCAATGAGAAAAACATAAAGAAAACAAGCATGAATTTCACAGCAGATTCAAAATTTCTTTTCTGGGCTGAAAAATCATTAATAAAAATATGGAATCTTCAAGAAAATAAAATGGAAAAAGAACTTGATGAACAAGATGAATACGATGAAAAGGAGCAGGAAATTAATTTCCTTATTGGAAGTAAAGATTCTACAAAATTGGCTTGTGGGAATAAAGATGGCACAATCAGCATTTGGGATTTTGTGGATGGAAAAAAAATTTTGGAGATTAAAAAAAATTGTGATTTTAAAGCTCCAATGATTTTCGCAAATGACTCAAAAACGATTTTCTTCAATAATAAGAACAATGAAATTTCTGTTTGGGATATTGACTCGAATAAAAAATTACCAGTTAGCTTTCTTCTTCCGAAAAAAAGCCAAATAAACTGTTTGATCTTAAGTTCTGATGCAAAGACTATTTTTCTTGGATGTGATGATGGGCTAAACATGATAGATTATAATTCAAAAAAAATCGAAAGAATTTATGAAAAATGCATTAAAAAAATGACAATTATAGATGAAAGTTATATGATTTCTTTTTCACCTGGAAGCGTTGTGAAATGGAATATAATTACTAAAGAAAAAATGACTGAAATACCAGTAAAAGTAAATAAAGATTTCAGTTTAATTGCTGCATCTAAAAATTTCATTATTTATGTACAAAATAAACTTAAAATAATTGATTTTAATGAAAATTGCCTTGGTTTTCTTAGCGGACATTCATATAAAAATTATTTGAATACATTATTGATAAGTCCTGATGGGAATATTGTGACTGCAAAAAACAATGCTGATGAATCAGTTTATATTTGGATTTTGAATAAAAACGAAAGACTTCCGATCAGCAATGGTCATATTTCACCGATAAAAAAAATATTTACTTTAAATAACTTATATTCAAAGCAAATTATCTCAATTGATTCAAATTTCGTGTTAAAACGCTGGAATTTTAAAACCAAAGCTTTAATTGACTCTATCAATCTGCAGAATTTTGATATAATCCCAATTTCTTCTCACATAAACATCACAAAAGATTTTACAAAACTCATCGCTTTGACCTCCAATATCATTCGAGTTCTGGATTTGAACAATCCAAAAAATACATTAATTTTAGAAACGGATTTTTCAATTATTAGATCATTTACAATATTTCCAGATGATTCTAATAAGATAATAATCACTGAAAATAATTGCGTTGTTGTTTGGGATCTCCAATCAAATGCAAAGATATCAGAGATCAAACTCTCTTGCTCTGAAATTCGATTAATTTCTATGACTTCCAATGCGAAAAAACTTGCAGTTGTTGATGCAGAAAATAATATAAGTGTTTTGAATTTGCAGGATAACCAAGAAGTGAAAGTCCAAAGTAAAGAGTCCCATAAAATTACAAAGATTGAATTCACAGTTGATTGCAAAAAACTTATCTGCATCGTGGAGAATAAAGATCTGAATGTCTGGGAAACAGAAAATTATGAATTTTATGGATCAGTTGAATTAACTGATACTCGTGTACTTGCTCTTGCTTTGACTCTTGATAATAAGATCATTTATTCTTGCTCAAACAAAACAATAAATATAATTGATACAAATTATCCTCATTTACCCAAGAAAAATATTATCATTGATCTGAATTTCTCAATTACTTCTTTGGCTATTGATTTTGAAACAAATCTTCTTGTTTTCGGGGATGAAAATGGGAGCTTAATCTTAAGAGATTTTAAAACATTTGATATCCGACAGGAATTTATCGATTATGAAGGCAGTTATAGCTTGAAGTTCATGAATATTAGTCCTGATTTTAATAAAATTATAGGGCAATCTGATTCAGAAATAATAATCTGGGATATTCAAACTAAACAACAAATTTTTAAATTAAAAAACTATAATAAACCTGCGTTTATCACATCAGATCCATTAGATACTAAAATAGTGGTAATAAAGCCGAATTATGAAATAATTATCTGGGATCTCAATACGTTGAATTTTATTGGGCAGTTCAATATTTTTGAAGAACAGGAACATGAAATTTCTATTGAAGTTTTAGAACTGAATACAAATAAAGAATATGTTTTTGGATGCAGTGATGGGTTTATTTATATTTGGGATTTTTATTTAAGAAAAACAATTAAAATCCTGAAGACAAATTTGGGCAAACCTGTTAAAAGATTATTAATAATCCCTGAAATGAATTTCATGATCGCCGGGAATTACCACACCTCAAATTACACTCAAACGAAAAACGGAACAAACTATAATACTGAAGAATATGACTCATTTAACTTATGGGATTTAGGAAGTCTTAACATATTAGAAACCATCAAACATAACGAAATCGAAGAAAAATTCACACAATTTTTATATTCTAAAATCTATCAACAAATAATAATTGGAACAACAGATTCCAGGATTTATATCTATGATTGTAAAAAAAAAAATCAATTAGAATCTATTTTAGTTTGTCCTAGCAATTCCCCAATAATATCAATAAGCGAAATGCCAAGTGCTATTTGCCACAAAATCATCACAATAGACATCATGAATCTTTTGCCTTATATATCAATTTGGAATGTCAAACTTCAAGTTATTTGTTGTAGAATTGAATTTCAAAATATTTTACATACAAAATTTCTCTTTTGTGAAAATGTTTCTCATTTAGCAATTAACGGATTTAATGCTTTGGATTTAAAAAATGATTCAATTTTGTTTGAAAGCAAAACTACAAAGAAAATCCAGGATTTCTTTCTTCTGAAAAATAACTATATGATAAGCCTAATTGAAAATGATGGGATTCAATATTCTTCTTTGAGGCAATTTCAAAATATTTATGAAGATGTGTCTTTGCTAAAATATTCGATTATTGATTATGAAAATTTTAAAATTGAGGATTTCATCAGCAAAAATAAGTTACTTTTTCCTTTCAAGTTCAATTTTTTGCATATTCTTGCTATAATCGGAAGTTTTGAAAAATTGGGATTGAACGAACTCAAAAAAGAAAATTGGCTCACGTTTACAAAGCTTCAAATTCCGCTTGAGAATTTTCTCCATTTGGATTTTAGAGATGAAACATGTTTGGACATTTTGATTGATCAGAATAACAAAACAGTTTTGTCATATTTCTTTAATAAAATTTTTGATAGAATCGAAAATGATCAAAAAACAACATTTTATCATAAATTGAAATTCTTTAGCTATGATTTCAATTATGCTCAAACATCTTTTGTGCACATTATTGATAAAATCCTTGATTTATATGGAGCAGACACAGAAATTCTGAATAAAATATTTGAATTGTCCTTTATTACTTTAGATTCTGAGTTGTTTTGTCCTAATTTGATGAGATCTGAGTTCAGAGAGCCAATTTATATGGCAACGACTGGGTTCGGCTGGCTGGTAGATGAATCAAAAGTGAATGAAGCAATCAACAGAAAATTATCAATCAAAACTGAAAACAAAAATGAAATCAATCCAGAGATGAATTCAGTCCTTGTAAAATGCAGTGTTGTACTTTTGAAAGGAATCACAAATATTTCTGTAGAAAATAATAAGATTTGGACCAAAATTTTGAAATTAGCAAGTTCAAATAAATTCTATGCGAATAAAACTTTGGGAATTTTGATCCATTATAAATGGGGTTCTTATGCTCGCAAATATTTTTTGAAGGAATTTCTAGTTTTTCTCTTTTTTTTCCTTATATTTTTGATAAATTTCATTTATATTTTCCCTGTTCGCGTGTCTATGGAACCCGAGGATGAGGAAAATGCTAAATATATTATAGGTTCGATAATTATTGACGTTTCTGATCTCATTTACTTTATGTTTTATGCTTATCGTGAATTTAAACAAATCAAATTATTAAGAATAAGATATTTTTTGGAGTTTTGGAATTACATTGATATTGCTGTTCTTCTTGGAGCTTTCACCACATTGATCATGGATTTAAGTTATATGTTTGGTTTTCAGTATTCAACTTCATTTAAAGTAATTGCTGCAATAACATTTTTATGTTTATGGACACGAATTTTATCATATTCAAGAGGATTCCAAGGAACAGGATTTTTAGTTCGTTTAGTGATGCAAACTATCGTAGATATGAAATATTTCTTGCTAATGATATTTTTATTTATGATTGGATTCGCTTCCGCAGCATTTATGCTTCAAAAAGATTTTTCACATAGTCCTTTTTATGCTTTCAATTTAGTTTATCGATTAATCTTAGGAGATTACACAAATTATGATAATTATAACAATAATAATGGGTATACAAATTATGATGAAATATTAGAAAAAAACAAAACTTTATGGGCAGGTATGGTCATTTTTACACTTTTGCTTTCAATTATTATGCTGAATTTATTAATATCGATCATTGGATATACGTTTGGAAAGGTTTTGGAAACCGAGAAATCAATGAGGAACATTGAACTTTTATCCGTGATTAATGAGATAGAAAAAAATAAAATTCCACATTCTAAAAAGAAGAAACTTCAAATAAAGAATGTTATTGGAGATTATTTAATATGCTTTCATAATGAAAACCACTTCAAGGCAGAAGAATCCGCTGGAGAAGATATCAAAAATGAGATATGGAGCATAAATAAAGTGTTTATTGAGAATCAAACAGAGATAAAAAACATTATTGAAGAGAACCAGAGAGAGATTAAAAAAAATCAAATAGAAATCAAAAAGTTGTATGAAATAGTCCTCAACTCTATAAAAAAATATTGAAATTGATTTTGATAAAATTAATGAAAGAGATTTGTGAGGTATTTATAAATGTTAATTATATTTAAATAAAATAAACGTTTATAAATTTTTTATTTTTAACAGAAAAGCACAATATTACCATTTAAAAAAATTCTAAAAAAAAAAAAAAAAAAAAAATTATAATTTTTTCCCATTTTTATTACCAAGTTTTATTTGATTGCTGCCACTTGTATAAATTTGTGGACTACATCCTTCAATCTTTCCCTTTTTCCTTTCCCATTTCATCCCTGCTACAACATTTACAATCTCAAATCTCAAAAAAGCTCCATTTTCTCCTAAACCCCCATAAATCTCTTTTATTTTCTCATTAATTTCCTTGAGAAAATCAGCGAAAATCTCTTCATTTTTTCCCTTTTTCCTTTCAATTCCCACAAATCCCAATATATTCTCCACAATACTAACCAATTTTCTCATTTTTTCCTTATTATTCTTTGCATCCACCCTATTTTTCTTCATTAAATTGCTAATAATTACAATAAAATTCTTAGAAACCATATAATAACTCTCTTTAAACGCTTGAAAAATCTCTTTTAGCTCGCTTTTCTGGTTAGAAAGCCTTTGTAAATTATCTAAAGTAATAGAGTTCCCTTCAAGAATCTTTATTTCTTCAATTAATCGATAATACAAAAGCTTAACTGCTGTTATAAAACCCAATAAATCTGCCAAAGAATAATGCAAAAACCCTTCTACAATCAATTTCTGATATTTTAATAATGAAAACTGTAGATTTTTGTATTGATTGTGAAAAGCTTGCAAAACACTAAAGATTTTATTCATGTTTGTGAGCTCAACCGAACTTTTTGACCTAAAAATTCTAGTTTCTTTGTTTTCTAAACGTGGCATTGAAGGTTTTTGCATTATTCTGTTGAATTTATCGATTTTATTTATATCATTACAGCCTAAAACCAGGCATTTGATCACTTTCTCATCTTCAATATCGCAAATAGTTTCTAGAATTCGTGATCTTTCATCATCAATATCTGAATATTTCTCATCTTTTTCATTATTTTTTATATTATTATTTTTCAAAAACTCCGAATTCGAGTTTTTTAAAAAAGAAAACAGTTTTTTTTCGTAATTTCTTAGCAATTTCAACACTCCATTGCTTTTACAATAGGCCACAGGCTTATGATTATTGATATTAGTTGTATAAATATCAGCTTTATTCTCCAACAAAACCTTCAGAATCTCATAATTTGTCAAAGAAACCGCTATATGTAGCGCAGTCCATTTATCACTTCCCCCTCTTTTATTGATTTTAAACGGTTTCAACTTTATTTTAGCAATGGTCTTTCCTATTTTTTTTTGCACTTTTTCTATATAAATTAAACTTTGTGTTTTGGATTTCAATCCTTGATTCCAAGAAACCATGCATTTTAAAGCCTGAATTTGTTCTCTTTTCACTGCTAAATGTATTGGGGACCATAAATCCTGATTCTTTAAATTAGGATCAGCCCCATTTTCAAGCAATTTACCCATAATTTTCTTTGATTTATCAATATCTTTTGAAAAAATCGAAGCCAAATAATGCAAAGGACTATTGCCTTCAGGGTCTTTACAATTGGGATTCGCTCCAAATTTCAATAAATCTTCAATAAGAAAGATCTGTAACTTGATTGTTGCTAAATTCAAGCAATTTCCCAGTAAATTCCCCCCTATTTCAACATCAACACCATTATATATCAAGATCTTCGCTGCGAAATAACGTTCTTCTTGAATCGCGAGGCTCAAACCTGTGTTTTTATTGTGATCCAAGAGATTTAAATGCTCGAATTCATAGAAAATCAAGGATTTTATCACACCAATCTCTTCATTTAGCACGGCTTTATGCATCAAACTTTGTCCATTTTCTTTAGAAATTCTATTCAAATCAATAGAAAAATCATTTCCTTCAACAAAAAAACTCAAAACATCCAAGAAATAACAATGAAGTTTTTCTTCAGAATCGCATTTCTTTAGGAAACTGAAAAAAACTTCTATATAAAGTCTAGAGAGACGACCTTCGAGGATTAAATCTTGAAAACCTTCAGAATTCAACTTAAAATAGATGGAAAACCTCTGTTTTAAGAGCTTAAAGACGGATTCATTAAGGTTTTGTTCATCGAATTTCAAGTATTTGAACCAATCTAAAGTGAATTCTTGCAGATTATTCAGTTTTCGCAATGAAACTGGGATTGAGAGATAATCATTATTGTGAAGTCTTAAAGAACGAAGTTCTTTAAGGTATTGTAGGTTCTGGTGAAGGGAATCGATGTGATTAAAGGAAATATCAAGGAATTTTAAAGAATTTCCAAAGGATTTTATATCAGGTGAATCGAGAAAGGTTAAATCCTGAAGAAGATTATCAGAAATTGAGAAGATTTCCAAAGATTTGAAGCTTGAAATAATCCATTGAGGAAGAGTTTTAATGAAATTATGGTCCATTTTTATGGATTTTAAGTTGGGAAATTGCTTAATTTCTTCAGGAAAACGCTTGAATTTATTTGAGGAAAGGTTCAGGAATTGCAAAGAGTTTTTCTCAATTGTTTGTAAGCTGAAACTGGGGATTTGTACTATATCTTTATTGATAATATTAAGCGCTATTGTGCAGTTTTTAGGCATATTTTTCTTTATATTTGAAATCGCTTTGTTAATAAAAGGGGAATTTGCTTTCGTAATTACTTCTTTTCCAACATTTTTATCAGTTTTCTCATCATTTATAAGAGGAATTTTATTA
>JFJP01022091.1_pt1 | contig 15600 bp, 15 predicted proteins | sample 431651 | NCBI WGS metagenome assembly JFJP01 (sample SAMN02602958, study PRJNA72255) | Microbial mat metagenome, whole genome shotgun sequencing project. | biome: fresh water; feature: sink hole; material: water; isolation source: purple microbial (photo- and chemosynthetic) mats found in... | reverse complement strand
CACGCCGGACTGTACTGTCATTTCGGGCGCAGCGGGAAATCTTTTACAATATCAGATATTAAATGTTTCTCGCAGAGGCGCAGAGGGCGCAAAGAAAAAAACACAAACTCTGCATTCTTTGCGCCTTGGCGAGAAAAAAAAGCTAAGTTGACAAAGTAAAATAAAGGAGAACGCGCATCATGCCCATGTCCCAATCTTTCAAAGATCGGCTTTTTCCGGTGTTGAAAGACATTGCCGACTCTTTCGGAACCCCTTTCCATATTTATGATGAAACCGGCATTCGTGAAACCGGCAGAAAACTGAGCGATGCTTTTTCCGGTCTTGCGGGCTTTCGTGAATATTTTGCAGTCAAAGCCCTGCCGAATCCCCGTATTCTTGAAATTATGAAAGATATGGGATTCGGTTTTGATTGCAGTTCTGTTGCAGAGCTGATTCTCAGCCGTCAGACCGGCGCACGGGGCGAAGATATTATGTTTACCTCCAACAATACGAGCGCGGAGGAGTTTCAGGCAGCCTCGTCAGACGGGGGCTGCATATTGAATTTAGATGACATGACGCTGATCCCCAAAGTGCCGGATATGCCGAAACTGATATGTTTCCGCTACAATCCGGGTCCCCGGCGCACGGGAAATTTCATTATCGGCAATCCGGCAGAAGCAAAATACGGCATATCTCACGAACAGGTCATTGACGCGTACCGTGCGGCACGCAGTCTCGGCGCGGAGCGATTCGGCATTCACACCATGCTGGCTTCAAACGAACTCAACTACGAATACATGGTTCAGACTGCCGAAATGCTTTTAGAATTAGCAGAATGGGTATTTAAAGAATTAGGAATTGTTTTTGAATTTGTAAATATCGGGGGCGGTCTCGGCATTCCCTACAAGCCGGAAGACAAAGCACTCGATCTTGAAAAAATGGGAGAGGAAATCACCGAGCGATTTAAAGCTTTTGAAAAGCGAAACGGCTATATGCCTCTGCTTTACACGGAAAGCGGCAGATATATGACAGGACCCCACGGTGTTCTGGCGGTCACAGCGATCAATCAGAAGAATATTTATCGTAAATATGTCGGCGTGGACGCCTGCATGTCCTCGCTGATGCGGCCCGGTATCTACGGCGCATATCATCATATCAGCGTACTCGGTAAGGAATCCGGTCAAAATGACATCATCGCCGATGTTGTGGGTTCGCTTTGCGAGAATAACGACAAGTTTGCCGTTCAGCGTCAACTGCCGCGTATTGCAGACGGCGATATTCTTGTGATTCACGATACCGGCGCGCACGGACACGCGATGGGCTTTAACTATAACGGCAGGCTCAGGCCCAGAGAACTTCTGCTCCGCAGCGACGGCAATGCGGAACTGATTCGCCGGGCTGAAACGGTCAGCGATTATTTTGCCACGCTGAATTTTGAGCAGAAAGTGATAAAACCTTAAAAGGTGCGGGGTGCGAGGTCAGGGGTTCGGGCCCGGGCTAAAAACAGACCCCTCGCACCTCTAACCTCTAACCCCGAACCTTCCGAAAGGAACAATATGAATGATCCGATTAGAAGAGAAATGATTCTGGTTTTTGATACAAAAGGACAGATTACTTATGTGAATGAAGACGCGGTAGAAATCATGGGCTATTTTGAGGACGAATTTCTGGAAATGAACATTGCAGATATTCTGTCACCGGATCAGCTTGAAAACATAAACAAAGAAGCCCTGCTCGCGGGGGAAAAAGAAGCCGTTCTTCAGGATATCCGTTTCATTGACAGGGGAATGAACATGCTCCCCATGCAGGTAAAAGTTTCTCTGACGCTGAAAAACGGCAGTCCGTCGGGGACCCGGATTGCCGCGGGCGAAACCGTCACGCCGGAAAAAGCTGTGGAAGTACCGGCATCTGCCCAAGCTGATACCCAAGCTGAGACCAGACCCAAATCGCCGGTACCGGCAGAAGAAGAAGTCTCCCGGCTGATTGCCGAAGCCGTAAAAGAGATGATTCTGGCATTTGATACACAGGGGAAAATTACCTATATCAATGAAAGAGGCGCGGAACTTCTCGGCTATTCCCAGAACGAACTCTCAAATATGAACGTCTCCGATATTTTTTCTTCGGACCAGCTTGAAATACTGAAAAAAGGCATTCTGAGAAAACCGGTGAGCGGAAAAAGAAAAATCGTTCTGCCCGAAGCGGTTTTCTTTAACCGAAGCGGAAAAAATCTGCCGCTTGAAATCACCTGTTCATTGATAGTAAAAAATGACAAACCTTCTGACATTGTTCTGCTTGCCCGTGATCTCAGCCGGCGGAAACGGATGGAAAAAGAACTGCTGACCGTTCAGAAATTTGAATCCCTTGCCACCCTCGCGGGCGGGCTTGCCGATGATCTGAACAATTATCTCACGGCAATTATGGGGCATATTGATCTTGCCATGATAGATTCCGAGTCCGGCGGGAAAATTTATGAAAAACTGTCTTATGCCAAAGAGGGATGCACAAAATTCAAGTATCTGATCCGGCAGTTTCTGGTCTTTTCCAAAGGTGAAAAGCTGAATCGGGAATTAGATTATATCAGCGAATTTCTGAAAAAATCGGTACTCGCCGCGCTGGCGATTCCCAATATCAAATGTGATTTTTTCATCGCCAGCGACCTGTGGCCCGTAGTTTTTGACGAAGAACAGATGCGGCAGGTCATTGCCAACGTGATTGCCAATGCCTGCGAAGCCATGGCTTCCGGAGGGCAGATCAATGTTTATGCTGAAAACATTACCATTGCCCCGGACCGGAAAGACAAAGGCGTCACCATCAAAGACGGCGATTATGTAAAAATTTCTGTTCAGGATCAGGGGAGCGGCATTCAGGAAGAAGACATCGGACGCATCTTCGATCCTTATTTTACAACCAAAAAAACAGGACGGCAGATCGGCAGGGGACTCGGACTGACCTTTGTTTATTCTGTGATCAGAAAACATTACGGATATATTTATGCAGAGTCAAAACCGGGGGTCAGAACCACATTTTATATCTATCTTCCGGCTTCCCGAAACTCGGTTCCGCAAAGCAGGAAAGCAAAGAAAAATCCCGGACCGCCCAAAAAAAAGGTTCTGATTATGGATGATGAGGAGATTATCATTGATGTGGCAGGTCAGATGCTCGAAACCCTCGGATATGAAACCGCATTGTCAAGGAACGGGGCAGAGGCAGCGGAACTCTATGAAACGGCAATGAAAGCGGGAAAGCCTTTTGATGCGGTGATTCTGGATCTGCATGTGGAAAGCGGAATGGGGGGCAAGGAAACGATAAAAAAGCTGCTGCTGCTTGATCCCGGGGTCAAAGGCATTGTTTCCAGCGGCTATTCCAATGATCCGGAAATGACGGATTTTGAAAAATACGGTTTCAGCGGCATTGTGGAAAAACCTTACAGTATCGCCGAACTCCGCAATATTCTGGAAAAAGTGCTGACAAGTGAAGATTAATGGGGATTTTATCTCTCGCAAAGTACGCAGAGGGCGCAAAGAAAAACTTTTATTTCTCGCAAAGTACGCAGAGGGCGCAAAGAAAAACTTTTTTTATAAAAAAATCAGCATCCGGAAATCCCTCCGCGTTTCTCTGCGTGCTTTGCGAGAAACTTTTCTCTGAAGGATAACAGCATGTCACAATTCAACATTTCCGATCCTTTTCTGCGGCGGATGGTTTACGCCATCGGCATCATGGGCGTCATTACTTTCGGTTTCTACACGGTCAGTCTGCTCAGGAGTTCAATCGTCCTTGTGCTGAATGCCCTTTCGCCTTTTATCGCCGCGCTGCTGATGGCTTATATTCTGGCACCCCTTGTCATTATACTTCAGCAGCAACTGCGCCTCGGCAGAATCATGGGAACATTGGTGCTTTACATGCTCGTTGTTCTTGCGGTGTTTCTGCTGCTGGCTTTTCTGATCCCGAAAATTCTTTCCGAGTTTATCCGGCTGTTTAATACCCTCAAAGCGGTTATCCCTCCGCTGCTGACAAAACTTTCCCAGAACGAATACCTGCAAATTGACAAAGAACTGATTCTGCTGATTCAGGAAAAGATCAAAGCGGTTGAGATTGACTATGAAAAGCTTGCGGCATCGCTGATACCGGGATTGAAAAAAATCGCATCCGGCGGATTTGAAGCTGTTGAATTTGCCACCAAAGGCATTTTCACAAGCGTGGGATCGGTCATCAGTTTTTTCTCATCGCTGACGCTGGTGGGCATTATCGCCTTTTACTTCATTGCTGACTGGGAAAAAATCGGACCGATGCTCCGCAAGATGATTCCGCCCAAGCATCGGGACAGAAGCTTTGCCGTGATGGGAAAAATTGACAACGCGGTGGGCGGATTTCTGCGCGGTCAGCTTACGGTCTCGGCAATTGTGGGGATATTGTTTGCCGTCGGTCTGTTCGGCATCGGATTTGTCGGATTTCCCGCGTTACGCAACTACTGCGTCCTGATCGGCACAGCCGCTGCCATCGGCGGATTTATTCCTTATCTGGGTCCCCTGATCGGCGCGACGCCCGCGATTCTGATTGTGCTTTTAACCGGGGGCGGAATGCCCTGGACCACAAAAATCATCACACTCGGCGGCGTGCTGCTGCTGTTTTCCGTGATTCAGGCAATTGAGGGGTTTGTGCTTCAGCCGAGAATTGTGGGAAAAGGCGCGGGCTTGCATCCTTTGGTGGTAATGCTTGCCCTGATTTTCGGGGCGCAGTTCGGCATCGGCGGCATGATGATTGCCGTACCGGCAGCGAGCATCCTCCGTGTGCTGATTCGTGAATTTTACTGGCTTCCGATTGAACGCAGAGAAGCAGAACTCGGAGATTCCGCATAGCAGCGTTTTTTCTCGCAAAAAGACCTCTCCCCCTGCCCCCCACCTCACCCCCTGCCCCCTCTCCGAAGGAGAGGGGGAGACGACTCCCCTCCCCTTCGGGGAGAGGCCGGGGGAGGGGTTTGCCGGGGAGGGGCAGGGGGTGGGGTGGTATTTCAGATTTTCCTTCGGTCATGCCCGGGGCAGATAAAATTTTTCTATAAAATCTGCTAATTTTTCAATATCTTCAAGCCCGAAGCGCGGCACATTCAGATCAATATCCGAATCCGTAACCAGCGCGATCAGATCATTGTTACCCTTGCACAGCGGTTCTTTGTGCGCTGCTGCGCGGAAAATTTCGATTTTGGGTTTGTGTTCTTTCTTATAGCCCTCGGTAATCACAAGGTCCATGTCCTGAAAATAGGGGACAAGGCTGTCGAGCGTCCCGACATGATCGTCTTTGACCATTGCAATTCTGCCTGACGACGCAACAATGACAGTATCAGCGCCGGCTGCCTTGTGTCGCCAACTGTCTTTTCCTTCTTTGTCCATCTCAAACTCGTGGAAAGCATGTTTTGCTGTACCGATACGGTATCCCCTTTTTTTCAATTCGGAAATCAGCTTTTCAAGCAGCGTGGTTTTACCGGAACCTGACTTGCCTACAACAGAAATGATCGGCGGCATAATAAAAAATCTCCAATATATCAAAATGCGTCCCCAAGCAGGGCTTGGGAACGAGATCAAAGTGCGTATAGACTAAACCTCAAAAGCCTTATTGTCAAGCAAAACAGGATTGACAGGATTTTCAGGATTAACAGGATTTTCAGCAGGTAGGGCAGGAATGTGATGCCAGCCCTGTATGATTTTTTATTCATTTTATTTAAAAAGATAATTCCTTTAAAATCAGGACTTCCCGTAATCCCTCTGTTTATTTTTATATAAAATTTTTTATAAAATCAATAAAATATAAATATTCATTCTGCATTTGACAGAAAGCTGTTTTTCAGTGTAATTTAAGCAAAATCAGGCAGGTGTGGAATAACCCCTTTGATTCATTTTGTTATAAGGAGAGAAATAAATGGGACTGTTTGCACGTATCTTAGGTATCTGTAAAACGCAGCCTCCGAAAGACGCGGGATGCTGGATTTATGCTGAGAAAAAGGTTGAGGTCGCTTTGGAACGGGCATCCGAACTTTCCCGACCCGGGAACGGGATTCGTCTGGAAGGCAAAGGGCTTCCGCAACGAATCCTGCTGTTTTACGGAACTGACGGAAAATTTTATGCTTTCAGAAACAGATGCACCCACGGCGGCAGACGCCTGGATCCGGTTCCCGGAACCGAAAGTATGCAGTGTTGCAGCGTATTCGGATCGGTCTTTGCCTATAACGGCGAAAAAATTTCCGGACCCGCCAAAGGACCTTTGACAAGTTTTCCGGTGGAAAAAAGAGAAAACAGGCTTATTATAAGACTTTAATTCAGACTTCTTTCCCCCACCTCACCCCCTGCCCCTCCCCCTCTCCTTTGGAGAGGGGGCCGGGGGGTGAGGTTTTCCTCGGAGAGGGGGCCGGGGGGTGAGGTGGGTCTGTGAAAAGAGGAAGAAGATGAGTCATCCTGAAGCAATTTTTGAAATTATTGAAGAAAACAAGTGTCCCCTTTACAAAACAGGAGACAGATTCAGACTGTCCGGTAAAGCGCTTTTACTGAAAGATAAAAAAGACAAAACTTTTATCACCACTTCCGTCATCAAACTGCCCCATGACAAACCGGCATGTCGCATTCTGATTGAAGACATCACCGCCATACTGATCCGATATGAAAGCATGAACAGCGTTCACAGATGTGTCATGAATTGCAGCGGCTGTTCGGGACTGATTCGGCTGGAGTATAAGAAAGAGGAAGAAAAAATTGTTCAGGTATTGCCGGAAATCAAAAAATATGACGAAGATATTAACGCGCTTGTCAGCCTGCTCTATATTTTTCCGATCTTTCAGAACCTTGACGAAAACGATGTGGAACAGATTGTCCCGCTGCTGAGAATGAAAAAATTTGCCAAAGGCACCGAAATCCTTAAAAAAGGCGATTTCGGCTCCAATCTTTATATCATGATCTCCGGCAGAGCCGAAGTCATGATTGACGAGCGGACCAGCATTGCCACCATGGAAAGAGGCGATGTTTTCGGTGAAATCAGCCTGCTCATCGGCACGCCTATCGGCGCGACCATAAAGGTTGTTCAGACGGCAAGGGTTTTATATATTCCGGGAAAAGATTTCAGAAATCTTATCGCCAAGTTTCCCTCTCTCCAATATTATTTTGCCCGTCTGCTTGCGGAACGGCTGTCAAGAACAAATGACGAAAGATTTGAGGAATTTGCCTCCGGGATTATCGGAAATCTTTCAGAAATGCCGCCGTCGGAACTCTTTCAGACTTTGAATCTGAACCGCAAAACCGGCATCCTGAATCTCGCGCTTCCCAGAGGTCCGGCGCGGGCATGTTTCCGGGAAGGCAGCCTTATCAGCGCAAAATACAATAAAAAAGAGGGAGAAGAAGCTTTTTTTGAAATTCTGAAAGAAAAGAAAGGCAGATTCAAATTTATCCAAGGCTTATCTCCCGAAGAGATGAAAGCGCCGGATATCGGAGATTTTATGTGGCTTTTGATGGAGGGCATTCGGAGAATAGATGAAAGTGCCGTATAGAACGGCTGTATTTTTCCCTATTTTTTCCATCCGCAGGAAGAGGAAAAAAGCATGAGTTTTCCTGAAGCGATTTTCAAAATTATCGAAGAAAACAATTGTCCCCATTATGAGTTGGGAGATGAATTCAAGTTGTCCGGCAAAGCGATTCTGCTGGGGGACAACAATGAAAAAAAATTTATCAGCACTGCGGTGATCAAAGTGCCGCCGGAAAAGACGGTCTGCCGCATTCTGGTGGCAGACATCACGGCAGTGCTGATTGAGTACGGAAGTCTGGAAAGTGTCCCCAAGTATGTGACCAATTGCAGCGGCTGTACGGGACTGATCAGGCTCGAATACAATCAGGACAGAAAAGCTTCGCCTGTTTCAATTGCCGATCAGCAGATAAATATCAGCTTTGCCACAAAACTGCTGAACCGTTTTCCGATTTTTCAGACCCTTGACGAAGCAGACATCAAAAAGCTTGTTCCCCTGTTAAAAATGAAAAAATTTCCCCGAGGTGGGACGATTATAAAAAAAGGGGACCCCGCGAGCAATCTTTATATCATCATCTCCGGCAAAGCAGAAGTATTGGTGGATGAAGCCAGTATCGGCGTGATGGAAAAAGGAGAGGTTTTCGGCGAAATCAGTCTGCTGATCGGCACGCCTGCGGGGGCAACCATCAAATCGCTGGACCTTGTCACCGTGCTGTTTATCTACGGCAGGGATTTCAAAAAAGTGATTAATATGTTCCCCTCGCTTCAGATGTATTTTGCCCGCCTGCTTGCCGAAAGACTTGCAAAGACAAATATTGAAAGACTTGAAGAATTTGCCTCGGGAATGATCGGCCGTCTTTCGGAAAACCTGCCTTCCGAACTGTTTCAGAATCTGAACCTGAACCACAAAACCGGCATTCTGACGCTGACGCTATCAAGAGGTGCCGGGGAACTTTATTTCAAAGAGGGCGGTCTGATTTATGCAAAATACAATAAAAAAGAAGGAAAAGAAGCTTTTTTTGAGATTTTGAAAGAAAAAGAGGGGCGCTTCAAATTTACGCCGGGGCTGACGCCCAAACAGATGAAACTCGAAGAATTGGGAGATTTTATGTGGCTTCTGATGGAAGGCATCCGGAGGATAGATGAGCAGATTGTCGAAAGCGGGGATTGAACAGTCAGCAGGGCGGACAGAGCCTGATTTATCGGACACAGGCTCTGCCCCAATGCCATTAAGTTGGGGGCGGGACGCTTCAAACTCCCCCCTTGAGGGGGGTGTCTCCGGCGCGGGGCGTGCCTTCTCCGGAGCAAGTAGCCCGCCCCGGAGCAGACACCCCCCTGCGCCCCCCTCAAGGGGCCCAGGCTAAAAACAGATCGGGCTTAACTTAACGGCATTGAGGCGTTGTCCACCCTGCATATTGCATCGTGTTCATCTGCAAGGATTGTGTTTAAGAAAGGATTTCAGGATCATACAATCATTTAACAGGCTTTTGGCCAAGCACACTCCAACTATACTCGTGTCGGTGATAAATCTCTATATTTCCGAATCCCTCATTTTCCAACAGTTGTATCGCTTCCTTTTTTCTATAATACTTGGTATATGCCGGATTTAACTGGTCATAAATCACGAGCCGCCTGTTCTTAGGCGTCATGGGCCACAATACGTTTTCTATATAAGAACGAAATGGAAGATGAATAATTTTGGAAAGATATCTGTAGGCGAACAGTGTCGTGTACATAATTTCGACAAGAGTTCTGAGACACACATGGGGTAATCGGGTTGTAATTCTCCGCATATTCTCGACGACTTTAAGGTATAACTCGTTACCTTCATAGCCGTATAGCCATATAAAAAGATACCCGCCGGGTTTCAAAGCATCATATCCGGCTTTGATTACAGGAGCAGGCTCCGGTATATGGTGTATCACACCGATAGAGAAAATGTAATCAAGTTCATGAGTTGCAGTCCAGTTTTCACCACTGGCGTTAATAGCTGAAACCTTATGATGTTTCTTCATATTTCGGACATTCTTTTCCAATACCCTGAAAGCCTCACAGGAAGGTTCTATTGCATAAATATGTTCAACATCAGCATTCAGCAGCATACCGACAATGCGGCCGGTTCCGCTGCCAATCTCTGCCACATAAGCGCCTTTCAGTGTTTTTATATTAACCAAAGGAGTGATAATGTCATTAAATAACTCAAGGGATCCGTACCAGCCTTCGTTATCTGAGTATATTGACCACTGGTCCCCAAAATCTGCAATTGTTTTATCTTTCAGGTGATCTGTTTTGCTCATCTTAAATTCAGTCCGGTATAAGTTATAATAGCGTTGCCCGACATCCGCAAATTTGGCGGCGTGTTCACAGGGCGTTTCGGAAATGTCATTGTTTCGACAGGCTCAACAACCTTATGAGCGGAGCGAAGAAAGACATAAAAGTAGAACGGGTTTGTCTGTTTTTAGCCGGGCCGTTTTACTGTAAAACAACTGTAGAACGGGTTTGAAACCCGTTTTACTGAAACGGGTTTGTCTGTTTTTAGCCGGGCCGTTTTACTGAAACCCTCCGCTCCGCTCAGTGTGACATCTCTCCGTCATCTGCTTCTATACCGCTACCCTTTTCTTCAAAGAGTAGCGGTAAAGATTCGACAACTTTTGTCCCGCTTTTATTAAGATGACGATAAGAGCGGGGTTGTCAATTCTCGGATGCCGCTCATGATATTTCATCTTTATATCTCAACAGTTTTGATTCCTTATGATTCATATCTCTGAGGATGATTTCCATGCGGGTGCGAATAATTTCCAGCCGGGTCCTGACCGGCTGATCCGGGTGATTTGAAATAATATCTCTGATCCGATTTATATCCGGATCAGTCAAACGCAGCAGTAATCCGGCGTCTTCTTCATCCTTTTTTTCCAGGGTCAGCAGCTTCATAAGGATCAGATATTCAAGAGAAACGACATACAAGTTTTTCTCCTCATCAAGTCTGAGGGTTCTGTTGTTTCTCACCGCTTCCGCTATTGCCTCACGGAACAGCGAGCCGTAATTTCCCCATTCTTGTGAAGAACGGTCTATAAAGTCTATATTGATGTCATTCTCAGCCCTGCTTTTGACGTTGATGCCGCCGATCAGCAGGTTGCGGACGCTGACATTCCTGTCTTTCAGATACTTTCTGATTTCAAGACAGGACTGCTCGGATACGGCGATATCAAGGTCTTTTGTATAACCGTGATTCGCTGTATCTTTCAGGAATGTCCAAACCGCAAGTCTGCCGATTAAAATGCCTTTTTGTCCTGTGGATTCCAGCAGATCAGCCGCAAACACGGCGCTGGGTCTGGGATCAAAAACAGGCAGAATCCTATTTTCCGCCTTTTTTTCAGGATCTCTTTTTGTTTCCATATTCTTTTTTCATCAACAATAGTCGTAGGGTGGGCAGCAAGCTGCCCACCCTACGATTACGACTTAGTTTGTTGTGAAGCGGATAAAGAATTATCCGTCAGTGATGCTCAGAACTGACCACGCTGACGCATTCCTTGCAGAGCGAGTTGAGATATTGCTGCACCGTTTCTGATTTTCCTTCTTCAAAATCCTGACTTTCCATTTTGGAATCAGGCAGTTTTACAGCAATGTACCAAATCTTTCCGGCTCCGGTCTGCTCGTCTAACTGCACGATCCGATGAAGTCCGGAGTACAAAATTTTCATTTTTGCATTTCGGATCGGAAAAAACGCCGATAAATCTATGAATAAATATTTATATTAAAATTCCAATTTCTTTGCAAGCGAAAAAAATGCAAAAATGACCTATTTTATAAGATTGGTTTTGCACTCCGGATGCTTGGGTTTTTCCGATTGACTGATCACGCTGTTTTGGTTTATTAACAGAATTGTTCAGATCTCGTAAAGCGATTTTTCAAATCGCTCAGACCGCCTGAAAAGCGCCCCCGGCTTAAAACAGAACGACCCACACCGTTTTTGATAGCGAATTGGTATTACGAGGGCGTGCCGCTGAATACCCCTGTCAATGACGCGGATGCCCTGTGTGAAAGGGTAAGCACAGGGGCTTACCCCTACCCGTGCATTTGCAGGATTTCAGGATTGGGGAGGATTTGTGTCAAGCCTCACGGATTTCATAATCAAATCATTCCCTTTGCGCCGAGACGCCAGCGGATACGCGCCATTGTCAGCGGCACAATCTCACCGGAGACATTGCCCTGTTTTCGCAGGGTACGAACTGCCTCCTTTAAGGTCGCGCCTGAGCCGACATAATCGTCCAAAATCAGCACAGCGCGGTCGTTAAGCCTGACAAGGGGCCTGCTCATCTGCATTTTGCCGTTCACATTTTCTTTTCGCTGGTCGTTATTGAGCAATTCGCCCTGACGCTGGGCAGGCGTCTCTTTCCACACCAGCAGATCGGCATACACAGGCGCATCAAGCCGTCCGCCTATCAGCTTGCCCGCAGATTCCCGCTGCATCCATGTTCTTGACGGAAGCACAACAATTGCTCCGAATTGCCGCTCTTTTCCCAGAAGCTCCAGCTTTTTCAGCAGCATTTCCTCAAGCTCGGAAGGCAAGTTCGGGAAATTCTTTTCAGCCCGCTGCCGCATGAACTGAACAAACAGGGGCGCACGCAGGTCTCCGTTGAGAAGTGAAAGCCCCTGAGACATTTTCGGGATTTTTGTCTCATCAATCGGAACATGCCGACGGGCAAGCCATTGAGCTGCTTCTCCGGCGGAGGTAGTCACAGTATCACGGGAAAAGAGATCAGGCTGGCATCGGCTGCAATGACCGCAGACTTGCGCCTGTTCGTCTCCGAGCCGATTTCTGAGCGTCTGCATGAGACAAGGCGTTTCTCCCCGCGCATACAGCAGCATGGCTTCCAATTCGGATTTGCGGACCGCGTTCTGATTGTCGTAACGGCTTAAATCCGGTGCAGTTTTTTTACTCGTGCGGTAATAAATCTGCTTTCCGTTCACCAACTTCTTTTCGAGAAAACCCTGTTCCATAAATTCTGCTACGATCAGATTGACTCGTGTGGGATGCAGACCGGTTCTGACTTTCAGGGCAGTGAGCGAGGGACCCGGAGTTTCCGCATCTGCCCGAACAGCGCCATAGACCTTTCGGAAGTCGTCCAATGTGGGCAAAGCAGACTGAATAAAATGATCCTGAATGCGGCGGTCGCTTTCGTCAAAGAGAAGGACGCCCTGCGCGGGAAGCCCGTCACGTCCGGCTCTGCCCACTTCCTGATAATACGCGGTAATAGAACCGGGAATGTCCGTATGCACGATAAAGCGAATATCGGGCTTGTCTATGCCCATGCCGAGGGCATTGGTCGCGGCGATGGCTTTTGCCTTTCCGCTCATGAATGTCTCCTGCAATTCCCGTTTCCGCTCCGGGGTGTAACCGGCGTGGTAGGAAAGAACATCTGACTTTTTCTCCCTGAGATATTCCGAGACAATTTCGGTTCCCTCACGGGTGGCGCAGTAGAGAATGCCCGCGCCTTCTGTCTCGCGGAGAAATTTTTCCAGAACTTCAAGCTTTTGCGCTGTTCCCTGCACCGGAATCACCCGCAGACTGATGTTGGGGCGATCCATAGATGCACGAAGGACTTTCAGGGGTGCCGCCTCGGAGGGCGTGAGTTGACGGGCAATATCGGCTTCTGTGCGCGGGTTTGCGGTAGCCGTGAGACCCAGCACACGGAGATCGGGATTTTTTTTCTCAAAGCAGCGAACCGCATGGATAATCTGGCGATAAGATGGGCGGAAATCATGTCCCCATGTTGAAATGCAGTGGGCTTCATCCACCACGAGCAAGCCCACATTGAGACGGAGGAGAAATTCGTAAGTCTCTAAATTATCAAGTTTTTCAGGCGCAACAAAGAGAATACGGATATTGCCTTCGACAGCGGAACGCCGCGCCGCCGCGTTTTCCTCATCGCTCTGGTCTGAGTTGATGCTGGCTGCGGGAATGCCGAACCGCCGGTTCAACTGACCTATCTGATCCCGCATCAGCGCCAGCAGGGGCGAAATCACCAGCGTCACGCCGTCCACCCAGAGCGAAGGCAGTTGGTAGAGCAGAGATTTGCCGTATCCTGTGGGCTGAATGCACAAGACCCGTCCGCGAGACATCAGGGTTTGAAGTGATTCTTCCTGCCCGGGCCGGAATGCCTCAAAACCGAAATATTGATGCAGGTCTGCCGCCATATTTATTTCTGAAATATGCTTCATTGATTTCTCCCTGTGGTTTGATTCTGCGGGTCTGTTTGCCGCACACTGTCTGAACCCTGATTCACAGGATTTAAGGATTTTCAGGATTGCTGTTCAGCCCTCCGAAAATTCAAAAGTCCGGAAGGCTTGACACAAATCCTGTCAATCCTTTAATCCTGTAAATCCTTTAATCCTGTAAATCAGGGTTCAGCTCCCAATCTGTCATCTTCAAATCTTTCACCCGCCCGAACTCTCCTGTGTTGTGAGTCACCAAGACGAGATCATGCCTGAGAGCGACAGATGCGATCATCAGGTCATTGGGACCTATGGTTTTCCCCGATTTTTCCAGTTCCGACCGGATTCGTCCGTATATTTCCGCAGCCTCGTCATCAAAAGGATGAGAAACAAATCTGTCGGTAAATTTTCTCTGCTTTTGAAGATTCCGGGCAGGATTTGCGCTTTTCATCGCACCGCAAAACAGTTCGGCTTTGACAACCGAACACAGAACAATCTGCTGCGGACAAAGCGATTCTACATGATCCCGGATACGCTCGGAACGCCCGTTCAGATATCGGATACACACGTTGGTATCAAGCAGATAAATCATTCTGATGCCTCACGGATTTCATAACTGCCCTGATCGCCCCGCTCAATGGGATCGTCTGACAGACAGCCGTAAGTTTCCCTGACAAATTCCTGCCAGTCTGACGGACTGTCATCTGCTCTGTCCGGCTGAACCTGAAGCGCTTTGACTATTTTATAAAGCACTTCCATATATCCCTCATCTATCCTGTCTATTTCCTTTTTCAGCAGTTCTTTGGTAAGCATTTTTCTTTTTCCTTATACTGTAAATACGCCCATGTCTGAACCCTGATTCACAGGATTTAAGGATTTTCAGGATTGCTGTTCAGCCCTCCGAAAATTCAAAAGTCCGGGAGGCTCGACACAAATCCTGCCAATCCTTTAATCCTGTAAATCCTGTAAATCCTGTAAATCCTGTAAATCCTGTAAATCCTGATTCAGACATCTCCCTCTGACAATCCGGATAACCTCAGCAGATGTCTGAGCAAACCGGTTTTCAACGGTCTGTTTCCATGAACCGGAACGGATAAACGCAAGTCTTTATCTTCTTTTCCGTAAATGTGATGACTGCCGTGAATCCGCAGCAGATTCCAGCCGTTGTTTTCGAGTATCCTGCAAAAAGCCTGACCGGTTAAGGATTTCATACGGCAATTTCCATAACATGATTTCTTTCGTCCGTTTCAAACGATGAAATATCCACGGACAGGCATCCTTCGACAGCTTCATACAGATTTTCAAGCAGTTCCTGAAAAGTCTCTCCCTGTGTGGCGCAGCCGGGAATTGCAGGAACTTCAGCCCAGAAGCCTCCTTCTTCGGCTTCGTGGATGATGACTTTGAGTTTCATGATGTTTTCCTCTTTCTTCTTTCCATATTGTCCGAACCCTGATTTACAAGATTAAAGGATTTTCAGGATTGCTGTTCGGAGTGCTGAAATGAAATTTTAACACCGTTAGTAGCATCTGCAAGGATTTTTCTCCCGCAGAAGCCGTGTAATCCCTGCTTAAACATAATCCTTGCAGATACGCCCTCCGCCCGCCCATTGTCTGAACCCTGATTCACAGGATTTAAGGATTTGCAGGATTGCTGTTCAGCGGTCCGAAAATTCAAAAGCCCGGGAGGCTTGACACAAATCATGTCAATCCTTTAATCCTGTAAATCAGGGTTCAGACATTTTGTAACATCCCCCGCCTGCTCCGGATACAACTGCGCCAGCAGCCCGCACATTCTGTATGCCGCATCAAGGTAGTAGGCGCAGGGGATGAGCAGGTGCTTGAAGCCTTCTTTGTTCTTCTTCTCGGCAAAAGCACGGGCAATTTCAGGGAGATGTTCGTTGCGATTGAA